>Ga0315312_1000633_pt1 | contig 36994 bp, 32 predicted proteins | sample TDP7_MG_FD_203629 | JGI IMG/M metagenome (GOLD analysis project Ga0315312, IMG submission 203629) | Freshwater sediment microbial communities from Lake Towuti, South Sulawesi, Indonesia - TDP7 | ecosystem: Environmental > Aquatic > Freshwater > Lake > Sediment | place: Indonesia: South Sulawesi... | reverse complement strand
TCCTAGAAGTGGCTGACGTCGCCAAAGACCATAAGGTAGTATTAGCTCTAGAGCCCGTAAATAGATTCGAAGGCTATTTCCTAAACACCGCCGAGGACGCCGTAAAATTCGTCGAAGAGATCAATCATTCAAATATCAAGGTTCACCTTGATACTTTTCAGATGAATATTGAGGAGAATAGTCTCTATGAGGCTATCAAAACCGCCGGAAAAAACCTACATCACATTCATCTATGCGAGAGCCATAGAGGAATTCCTGGAAGAGGCCACATCCCATGGAGAGATATTTTCAAAGCCTTAAAAGAAATTGGATACAATGGATGGGGAGTGATAGAAGCATGGGTCCCCGATGTCTTCCTCTCTGAGATGGGGGAAATTCCCAGAGCGATGGCAATGTGGAGGAGGCTCGCCCCCAATGGCGACGCAATTGCTGAGGAAGGACTAAAATTCCTCAAACAAATCGAGGCAACAGTTTAACTTCATTTATAGGTTTAGGTAGCAGGTGAGCGTGGATGGGTGGCTCTGACCCGATTTTGAGGGTAATGAATGTTTCGAAGAATTTTGGCGCTGTGGTGGCTCTTCGTAACGTCTCATTTGATCTTGAGCGAGGTAAGATTCTGGGATTGGTTGGAGATAATGGTGCTGGGAAGTCTACTCTCCTAAAAATTTTGATTGGCGGTCTTCAGCCGTCCAGCGGAGAAATTTTTCTTGAGGGAAAAGAGACAAAGTTCAGGGACACGTCTGACGCGATGAAAAAGGGGGTATCGATCGCGTACCAGTTTCTGGAACTGGTGGACACTGCGACGGTTTGGGAAAACTTCTTCATGGGCAGGGAACTAACCAAAAGAATGGGCCCCCTCGTGTTCCTCGATGTAGAAAACATGAAGCGCTTTACAGCAGAAGCAATCGCGAAGTATGGCTTTAAATTCGACGTGGAGCGAGAGGTCAGAGAACTCTCCGGGGGGCAAAGACAAATTCTGGCCGTCACCAGGGCCATCGAAATGAAACCAAAAATCATTTTGCTAGACGAGCCACACGCTGGCTTATCGGAAAGGGTCATAAGAGATAAATTCGATCTCTTAAAGAAACTCAGAAAAGAAAAAGGCATCTCAATCCTCATCACCAGTCAGTGGTATGAACGAATTAGCGACCTTATTGACGAGGTATTAGTCTTTAGAAGGGGCGAGATTGTAGGCCGCTTTGATGCAGAATCTGCTGACAGAGTGAATATCTTCAAATTAGCAATGGGTTTGACAACGTGATAAGATAGCGCGCGCCATAAGACGATATTGTTTAGGTGAGTTCGTTTTACGTGAGCATATATCCTACGATTTCATCGATGCTAATGCCATCAGCGTGGCCAAAGAAGACTTTTTTACCCTCTCTCAGGACCATTATGTAATAGCATAATTTCTTGATCATGTCCAACTCGTGAGAAACTATGATCATAGTGACACCAGTCTTTTTGTTAACTTTTCTAAGGAAATCAAGGATCCTCTCTCTTCCCTCCACAGACAATAAAGTAAAAGATTCGTCTAGCAATAGGATTTTGGGGTTCGCTTCGATGGCCCTGGTGACGGCCAGAATTTGTCTTTGCCCCCCGGAGAGTTCTCTGACCTCTCGCTCCACGTCGAATTTAAAGCCATACTTCGCGATTGCTTCTGCTGTAAAGCGCTTCATGTTTTCTACATCGAGGAACACGAGGGGGCCCATTCTTTTGGTTAGTTCCCTGCCCATGAAGAAGTTTTCCCAAACCGTCGCAGTGTCCACCAGTTCCAGAAACTGGTACGCGATCGATACCCCCTTTTTCATCGCGTCAGACGTGTCCCTGAACTTTGTCTCTTTTCCCTCAAGAAAAATTTCTCCGCTGGACGGCTGAAGACCGCCAATCAAAATTTTTAGGAGAGTAGACTTCCCAGCACCATTATCTCCAACTAGGCCCAAGATCGCGCCACGTTCAAGTTGAAATGAAACGTCGTGAAGTGCCCTGATGGCGCCAAAATTCTTCGAAACATTTTCCACTCTCAAAGCCGGGACAGATTCCTTCATTCCATACCCCAGCCTCACTGTCCATAAATTAGATAGAACTTATAAAAATTGTGATGATGGCGCGCGCGGGGGAGTTAAATAATTGGTTAAAAATGGTTTTTATTCCTCTTTTGGGATTTGGGGCAGTTTTTGGGTGCATGTGGTGGATCAAGGGGTTCTGAATGTTTATTTTTTTGGGGGGGCGGAGCCAGCCTCCTATTCGTAAGGATATTCTATGTGGATTTTGCTTGTCGTGATGTACATTTGCGCGGGGGTCTTTGTCCCCACCCTCTTTGACCCTGTAAATTTTCAAAATGTAATTGTTCAAGGAACAGTTATCGGTATCCTTTCTCTAGGTATGACATTTGTTATGTTGATTGGAGAAATTGATCTTTCCATCGTTTACATTATGGGTTTTTCTCCCTTAGCGGGATTGCTTTCAATGCGAATATTGGGATTTCCATTCATTGCTGCTCCTCTTTTGACACTTTTGGTTGGGGCAGGAATTGGATTATATAATGGGTTAATGATCGAAAAAGTAGGAATTCCTTCACTGGTTCAAACACTATCAACATGTGGGTTCTATCAGGGATTATATTGGTAATAACTGAGGGTGAGTCGCAGCTCGTATCTTCACCAGAATGGATATGGATAGGCAATGCGTACATAGGCCCCGTCCGCGCGCTTCTAATATTCTTTGCCGTATTCGTTATTATCGTGTGGTTTTTCGCCAAAAATACGAAAACTGGTTTAAGATTATACCTAACAGGGGGCAACAAAAATTCAGCTCGGGCGGCAGGCATTCCTACCAGTAGAATTAGGATACTCGCGTTTGTACTTTCAGGAGCTATCGCAGCGGTTGCCGGATATACCCTCGCAGCCAGATTAGGGGGTATATCAGCTAAATTTGGTACAGAGTGGTTTATGCCTGCAATTGCAGCCCCAGTAATCTCTGGGGTCAGCCTAACGGGTGGAAGAGGCAACTTGCTTAACGTTGTCGGCGCGGCCTTTTTGATTCAACTTATAGTCACTATAATCAGGTTTACGCCTGCTATAAGTGGATTCTATTATGAACTCAGTCAAGGCGTCCTTGTATTCGTTGCTATCCTCATAGATGTCTTAAGAAGAAGAATGATGGGCATAAAAGAGTGAAGGTATAATCTTCTGTGAGAGTTACGTTTTTTTTAAATAAATTATAGCAACATAAGTTTTAAGGGTTGACGCAAACCTTCAAGCCGAGTCTGGAAGAAGCCGTTTCAAAGGCTTTCAGCGTCTCGTCTAACGGAAAGCGGTGAGTTATGAAACGTTTTACATCCAGCACACCAGCGCTAACAAGCTCTAGCGTTTTCCGAAAATCATAAATTGACTGGGACGATGTTCCAAAGACAAGAATTTCTCTATAATGGATCAGGTTAGTGTTTAACGGGACAATCTCCTTACCAGCCGGAAGCCCACCAAAGAAGTTTATTCTGCCGCCTTTGGCGGCTATGGACAGAGCTTGCTGCTGCGTTGCTGGAGAGCCAACAGCAACTATAACCACGTCTGCCCCGTGTCCACCCGTGACCTCGCTAATTTTTGAAGCTAGGTCCTCCTTCGATGGGTTTATTAGGCAATCTGCACCGAAGTTAGCGGCCTCTCTCAACCTCTCATCATCTATCTCGCTCACAATAACCTTTGAAGCCCCAATTGCCTTCGACAACGCAACGTGCATCAATCCTATTGATCCAGCGCCAATAACCGCAACTATGTCTCCAACCCTTGTTTGAGCAAACTCCTGCCCATGAAGACAGCATGAAAGGGGTTCAACGAGCGCAGCCTCCTCATACGAGAGGTTGTCAGGCACCTCGCAAACACCGCCCGTCTTGAAAGCCTCAGGTGGGACTCTGAGGTATTCAGCCAAAGCTCCGTCAACATCGATCCCCAAGGCGTATCTTGAATCGCAAAGCTCATGCCTCCCAGCGATGCAATACTTGCATCTCCCGCAATACATGTTTGGATTAGCCGTCACTCTTATGCCGGCCTTAAGACTATTCCTTAGGTTTGCGCCAACCTTTTCAACATCTCCAGCGAATTCGTGACCCAAAACTCGTGGCAATTTAACACGAGAGTCGCCAAATGTATACATTCGAATGTCAGTGGCGCAAACAGTTGCCGCCTTAACTCTTACAAGGAATTCGTCAGGACCAACCGTCGGCTTTTCGATATCTTCGAGCCGGAGGTCTTTGGCGCCGTGAAGCCTAGCAGCTTTCATAAAAGCCACCTCGTGATATCTTTATTTGAGAAAGGGGAATAAACCTTTTCCGCTCAGCCCTTCGTCAGGTCAAAGTATGTCCAATCTCCTTAGCGTTCCCTCGGTTACGAAGCCGTTTAAATCCCAGCCTCTGGCAGTGTAATACTCATCCAGCATGAGTTTCATCATAGTGGGCGTGATCACGTGTCCCTTCGCGGGTCCGTCTGGGATAGGTTCGGTCATGATGCGGGTCGGTAACGTGTCGTCTCGTCTGGATATGCCCTCCTTGTTTAGGATAATTCTCTCAAGGTTATAGACCCGCTCCCCGATGCTGAGCAATTTACCAGTGAAGTCCATCCCTGTCACAAGGTTTACTATGTCCTCCTTGGGGCTGTCGGTTAGGTGCATAGCGCGCCTGGGCACTGTGCAGATGCCAATGGAGTCAATGTAACCCCTAACATCCTGGATGCTCTTCACGAATCTTCCCTTTCCCTCCACCGCATACCTGTCGATTACCGGCCTTATCAACTCGTCACGGATGGTCCAGCCGCCAACGTTATGGCAAGCGCCACGCGAGGAAGTTGCATAAGCTAGTCCCATACCATAAAAAGCTCTAGGATCATAGGCTGCGAACTCCAATCCCTTAACGTGCATAGCATAATAACTTGCATTCCTACCGAAAGACTCGGCTGCTTTAGCAGCGCCCTGAGCCAATACGTTGCCTACCCCTTGGCGTGCAGCTATCTTAAGCAACAAATCGATCTCAGCGTCACCGTTTCCAAATCTAAGTTTTATCCCACCGGTATCTTTCTCATTTATGACGCCGCGCTCATAGAGTTCCATGGCGAACCCTATGGTGTATCCGCAAGACATGGCGTCAAGCCCAAACTCGTCAGAAAGCCCCACCGCAGCTATAATCGTGTTTAGGTCGTAAACACCACAGTGCGGACCAAAAGACCAAATTATCTCGTAATCAAGTTCGGCACGTAAACCTCTCCAAGGGCCTTCACGAACCTCGCAAAGCTTTCCGCAAGCAACTGGACAACCGTAGCAAGCGGTGTCCTTCACAAGAAACTTTTCCCGCATAATTTGCCCGGTTATGCCTTCAACCCCGCCCTCAACTCGGGTTCGCGTAAAATTCTCAATCGGGTAAGCACCCAACTCGTAAAGAACCTCTGTATACTGTGGTGTGCCATGTCTCGTATGACCACGCGTTGTTTGTCGGAGTGCCTTGATTTCTTCACGTAAAAGCTTCCTAAGCTCATCCGGCTTAGCCACCTCAACCTTGCTGGACCCTAAAATCGTAATAGCCTTCAGGTTTTTTGACCCCATAACAGCGCCAATGCCTCCTCGCCCATAACTTCTAGCGTCAGCTTGGACGCAAGCGATGTGGGCAAGCTTCTCGCCTGAAGGCCCAATGCACGCTACGGATGCCCTTCGCTCCCCGACTTCCTCACGAATAGCCCTTTGCGTTTCGCTGGTCTTTAAGCCCCATATTTGGCTGGCGTCCCTGAATTCTAAGTTGTCCTCGACGAGAGAAATATACGTTGGTTTCTCAGCCTTGCCCTCTATGATCAAGCCGTCGTAACCCGCAAACTTTATGTTTGGACCGAAGTAGCCAGACGCGTTCGCAACGAAATAGTGGTTAGTTAACGGCGACATGGTTGTTATAGTTGATTTCGAGGGTCCAAACACAGGAGCGCCTGTGAAGGGGCCTGTCATTATGAAAAGTTTGTTTTCAGAAGAAAGCGAACTAACGTTGGGACTGATCTCGTCATAGTAATACCTAGCGCCGAAGCCTCTGCCTCCCAAATATTTAAGCATCCATTCGGCTGGAACCTTCTCGGCTTTAGCCTTGCCCTTTGACAAATCTATACGAAGGACCTTTCCTCTGTATGCACCAAACATACTGCATCACCCTCAATCTGCACTTTGCGAATTTTATCTTTTTTGCTCATAAAAGCATTGGATATTGTTTATTTATATATAAAAACGTCGTATATAACCCAAATTACAAACCGTGAGGATGGTGGTTATGCTGTCAAAAAGAGTTGGGATTTGTCTCGTAGGCGTCGGTCGAGCTGGCGCTGTCCACGGCAAAAATTACTCTGAACGCATCATCGGCGCGAAGGTGGTCGCCGTAGTAGCATATCACCGTAGTAGCGCCATGAAGGCGGCTGAAGAGTATGGCGCCGAGAATTGGTACACAGACCATAAAGAGGCATTGAAGCAGAAAGATGTAGACGCTGTTGTCATATCAACTCCAACCTTCACACACGCTAATATCGCCATCGACGCTGCGGAAGCCGGAAAGCACGTCTTTTGCGAGAAGCCTATGACCTTGACGCTGAGGGAAGCCGACGAGATGATAGCCGCTGCTCGTAAGGCCGGTGTTAAGCTTCAGATGGGTTTCATGCGGAGGTTTGACGCAGGTTTTCAGAGTGCAAAGCAAAAGATTGAGGAGGGGGTCATCGGAAGACCCTCGATAATAAAGTCAACTGGGCGTGGTCCTGGACTGCCGCCGCCGTGGGCATGTGACCCTGAGACAAGCATAGGGATGCTCGCTGAGGTAGACAGCCATGACTTTGACTCTGTTAGGTGGCTTATGGGAAGTGACATAAAGAGGGTCTACGCCGAGGTTGAAGCCATCGCTGTTCCAGAGCTGAAGGACAAATACCCAAACTTTTACGACAACGCAGTCGTGACCCTAAGGTTAGCAAACGGTTCCCTAGGATTAATAGACGGAGGCTGTCCAGTCAAGTATGGATATGATGCCCGAGTTGAGGTTCTCGGAACAGAGGGAGTCATGTTCATCGGCGAGTTGAAATATCAGGATGTTGTTGTTTGCAAGAAGGAGACCGGCGTTTACACTTCAGCATTCCCGAGTTGGAGGAATCGATTCAAGGAAGCGTACTTAGAAGAGGACAAGCACTTCATAGACTGTATAATAAACGATAAAAATCCGCTAGCCTCGGGTGAGGACGGAAGAGCAGCATTGGAAGCAGTTCTAGCCGCAACGAAATCCTTCAAAGAGGGAAAACCAGTAACTTTACCACTAACGTAAATACCCTTTAACTATCATTATGACAATATGTGTAGAGGATGCTACTCTACCAAGCTTTTCCAAGTTCCACCCTGACCTTTCCTTTCAAGGTGATTCTATCTTCGGCGAACTCGGAAGAGTAGGCGTACACTTCTACCCCCTTCATGGCAGCTTCTCGAAGAGCTTTCCCAAACTTGGGGTCGGTTTCGTCGTTGGGGGAGAACGTGGAGGCATCGGTTCTTTGAACGATAAACAGTACGCAAGCCCTGTAGCCTTCTTCCTTTGCCTTCATTAAATCTATCACGTGTCTCCTTCCTCTTTCAGTCTTGGCGTCGGGGAACATGGCTCTGTTCTCCCTTACTAGGGTGCAGGACTTCACCTCCAGTAAGCATCGCTCGAGCTTATTGGTTAAGAGGAAGTCGAATCGGGTATGCCCATACTGATGCTCCGGTCTTATCTTGTCGTATTCTGAGAGTTCTTCGATGTCCTTGTTTCTTAGGGCTTCAAGAACTAACTTGTTGGGCACCCTAGAGTCTACCGAAATCCTCTGACCGTTATACAGAACTCCGATCAGATCGTAGGGGGTTTTTCTCTTCTCTTTTACGACTTCTCTGAGAATGACCTGAGTCCCTGGAGTTAAAAGTTCCAGCATTCTTCCGGGGTTGGGCAAAAAACTCGGCAAGGTTCTCTTTCCCACCCTTACAAGGGCTAAGAAGCGGTTTGGTCTCCCTTGAAAAACGCCCTCAACGGTTTTTCCCGCGATCGCTATGGAACTAACCATTACCGAGCCTGCCTCCCTTATAGAAACCCTCATCAGAGTTTAGTATTTATATCCCTTCATATTTGTGTTAGAAAAGAGTTGGTGGTGGAAATGGAAGAGAAGGGCTCTCGGATTGCCCTAGTAAGCTTAACAAACTGCTGTAAGATTGAGGGGTGATTTGGTTGATGGATAAGTGGAAGTGCACGGCGTGTGAGTACGTTTACGACCCTGAAAAGGGAGACCCGGACAGCGGTGTCGAGCCGGGAACCCCCTTCGAGGAGCTCCCCGAAGACTGGGTGTGCCCCCTATGCGGCGTCCCTAAAGGAATGTTCGAGAAAATAAGCAATTGAAACCACACAGGATACCAAGTTTTCTATGACTGAGAAAATGACTTCTAGATGACAGATTTTATTGTTGCCATAGGAAGGGATACAAATAAAACCTTATGTGTGTTAAGTATAAGCGGGTTGGTCATGTTAACATCGCATGAGGATGTTAGGTATAACGTAATTTCAGATTTAAGAGAGTCAATCTTGCGGGTGATCGATCACCTTAGAACAAACCGGCCTGAAGTGTATTCCAAGTTGCAACCGCAGTTAGAGGAATACAAGGGGATTATAGAGAGAAAAGAGGACATCCCGCTAATAATAAAGAACGAGAAAATCATTAAGGGAGTCGGAAAGCCTGACGTGGAAGTGTTCGGTGGTAGAATACTTATTGAAGTAAAGGTAAAACTATCTGAATTTCCATCAGGTTTTGAGCAGCTTTTGAAGTACGTAAAATTCTATCCTTATGCTGAGTATGCCGTGATAACAAATTACGATACATGGGAGTTTTATAAGGTCGAAAAAGCGGCGTTATTAAGTGCTGGTGCAATAAACTTAGGTGATATCATAGAGGAGGTGCTTATCAAAGGCGTAAAGGTATCCTTGTCCACTGAAAATGTAAGGAATATGTTCAGTCCAGTGGTTCTCCTTGTGGATGAACTTCGTCAGATATTCAAGATTTATGGTGAAAAGAACGGGGCTCTTTTTGAAGCTTATCGAAACATTATAAGGAGGTTGTACGAGAAGGCATCTGAAGAGGATATTGAAAGACTTTTCATAAGACACACGTTAATGCAGATGATAGTTTCTTCATGCATGACGGCATCCTCGAAGAAAAGGACAACGGCGAAAAGGGCTTGCTCCGGCGCCGAAGTAGAGATCGAGATAGTCCTTCCATACCTAAACTGGTGGGGTTCTCTAAATACAAGAGAAATGGAATCTTTTGATAACGAGTTTCTGAGTTCTCTTTTGAAGTCAATATACTCCAGAGCGTTGCTTCTTGATTGGGAAAGTGGAGGCAAGGAAGACATTTTCAGAGAGCTATATGAGATTTTAATAGACGCTGAAACCAGAAGGAAAATAGGCGAGTATTATACTCCCCTATGGCTTGTTGAGTATATGACAGACAAGGTGTTTAACGATATTGAAGGCTTGAAAGGAAGGCTTGTTCTTGATCCATTTTGCGGCAGTGGAACATTTCTTGTGACTACATTTTACAAAAAAGTTCAAGAAGGGGAAAATCCAGACAGCGCAATAAAAGAGGTTATAGGATTTGACATAAATCCTTTAGCAGTGTCCATAGCAAGGGCCGAGCTCATGATAGCCTACCAGACCAAGAGAAAGGGAGCAGTAACCCCTCTTGTATTCAACACGGATTCTGCAAGCCTTTTGCTTCATGTACCAGGAAAATGGGAATCTGCAAGCTTTCTTGAAGAGTTGAGAGAGCTTGAAAAAGAGATCGAATACGTGGATTCTCCCATCTATACGTCCACCGAGATTGACTTCTCGGAGATACTGAAGATAGAGATGATTATGCGTGAGTGTTTCAGAGCAGCCTCTAGATCTGAAGATATCAGACGAGAGCTTAACGTGAGGTTAGATGAACTAAAAAAGGAAGAATGGAAAGGGTCCTTAACTGGTCATATAGTTAGCACGCTCGCTAACGAGAAGAGTATAGATGCTATTGCCAAGCTTATTGAAAAATATGGAAACGGTGTTTGGGCTGTTTCGATAACCTCGCTTTTTGCCCCCCACATCATCCGTAAAGTGAAGGTAGATATTGTGATCACAAATCCTCCTTGGGCTCAGCTGACAGAGCCTAAGGGTTCCTACGGGAAGCTTCTAAGAGGGAAGGCAAAAGAACTGCTGGAGGGATACGAGAAAACTGGACAAATTCTAAGTGGATCGGATATATCATCCGTGTTGTTACAAGGAAGTATCAATATAGCGAAATGTGAAGTCGCGTTTCTATTGCCTGAAGAGGTTGTTTATACAGCGGGTTCCTACTATGGACTTGGGAAGGTCTTGACCTACTCTGCGGCAAAAGATTGCAACGGGGAGATGGTGCAGGTCAAATATGATGCATTTCAACATGGCAGGATCCCATGTATGGTATTTCTAAGAAAGAAAGACAACAAGATCACATGTTACTCCATGACCGTGGAATGCAAAGGGGAGTATTCAAAGGCATTGCATCTCTCTGACGTTACATGCATATTGGAAGGAGGAGAGGATTATCAGGACTATATTAAGAAGGTGGTGATATACACAGAGACTTCCTCTGAGATGATAAAGGAGAAACTCGATGTTGAAGAGGTTGTCTCAATGGGAGATTATATAAGGGGTTTGTTCGGAGGGGTCAAGAAGAAAGGAGCCAGGATATACGCCGGATTAGTTTTCGATATCATAGCAGAAGACAAGACTGCTGGGCAATACTTCATCAGACTGGCTGAGACGGACACGCAAATAAGAATTCCGGAGTTTTTCCTTGAACCCTATTGGAAGAAGCTTATATATATCGGGGAAATATTCCCCTTCAATCTTAATCGTGTTCATAATGTACTACTATCATCTAAAGGAGAAGAAGAGTTAAAGGGATTTCTGAGAAAACATATTCACGAAAGAGTCTCAGAAGAAGACAAGAGGAAGGTTGAAGTACTCATAGAAGAATTGAAACAGCCTGAGAAACTAAAACTGACCGAGCGGGATAAATATTACGTAATTTATAGACGTTCAAGAACTTTCGCCTCATTTGTTCTTACTCCTGATGATGTAGAGGTGTTTTCCGATGGTATGGAGCATGGAATAGTAGTCTATGACGATTGCTCTTATGTAGCCACGAAAGATGAATTGAGGGCACATTATTATTCAGCTCTCCTTAACTATCTTGCATACAAGGTGATTGAAAAGGCAGGGACTTTTGGAAGACACCAATACCTCAGACCTTTAATCGCCATTCTTGAAAGTAACTTGGAGTGGAGACATGAGAAATGGCAAGTAAAAGTAGCTAAACTGGGAAAAGAACTTCATCAAAAAGCTCCAAAATGCTTCGCAAATTTCATTAGAAGAGGTATGCAAGTTGAAAAGTGTTTTAAGAGCCTCAAAATTTGTGGCGAATCTAAAGATCTTTTTGAAGGTCTCATAAAAACGATTGATGAACACGTGGATGAAAAGAGGTTTCATGAAGCGCTGCAATTAGTGTGCAAACTGAGGAGAACCCTTTGAGCCCGCGGTTTATCTTCGTCCTCATGAACATCGCAAAGGCTCTAACAACTCGCAATAAGGCTGTCGACTGTAGCGATTTAAAGTCGTTTGCCTTTCCTCAGTAGCTTCCTTACGTAGTTCAGAAGGCGATACCATCTAAGTCTAGCCCAATGTGGCGGATGGTGTTCCCACGTTTTGTAAGATCGGGTACAAAAAAGGTCGGGGTGGTCTGAAACTTTAATTTCTTGTACTCTACTAAATACTACTGATTTGAGGGAGAAGATGAGCGGTCTTAGGAAATCTATAGTTGAGGCTATCAAAACCTACAATAAGTACAGAAGCCCTGAGGCTGAGGCAAAGCTCATCAAGCATGAGGACAACGAGTTATTCATCGAATTCAAAGGCCCCTTTTGTCAATCTTGCGGTGTTTATGATTACTTTGAGGACTTTATCTACGAATTAAAGGGTATCGTTGACGTCGAAATGGAGATAAAGGACGTAGAGAAAATAGGCGAAGAAGCCTTTAGAGTGCAATATAGTGTAGGAGAAAGAAAGGACACACCCTAGCGGAATTAACAGCGTTATAGGAAAAGTTCTCGGCTTCATTCATAAACCTATGTAAGCCAATGCTTATACTGCTGCCTTTTCCCTCTTACCACTGCAAAGAATTCGTCTTGAATCCTCTTGGTGATGGGCCCTGTTTTTCCGCTTCCTATTTTTCTGTCGTCCACCTCACAGATTGGAACCACCTCTGCTGCGGTGCCAGTGAAGAAAGCTTCGTCAGCATTGTACAGCTTACTTCTGTGAATGTCGACTTCTCTGATTTCATACCCCAAATCTCGTGCAAGAACCATCACCGTGTCCCTTGTTATGCCGGGCAAAATGGAAGCGCTGATTGGTGGAGTCAATAGCCTTCCCTTTTCCACAATGAAAAGATTTTCTCCAGGCCCTTCGGAAATAAATCCTCTGTAATCCAACATTATAGCCTCGTCGTAGCCCGCGATTCTAACTTCGTTGGTTGCTAGGGTGGCGTTCACGTAGCTTCCAGTGATTTTTGCCTCGTTGGGAAAAGAGTTCGGGTTGTTCCTTATCCATGTGCTGATCTTTGTCCTAATACCTTCTTTTCCGAGATACTTCCCCCATCTCCAGGCGGCGACCACAACATTGACAGGTAGGTTACGCGCGTGCACCCCCAACTCTCCATACCCGTACCACACTAAGGGCCTAATATAGGAGTCTTTCAACCCGTTTTTTCTAATCGTTTCAACAACCGCCTCCCTAACCTTCTCTTCACTATAGGGAATCATCATGCCCAGCACCCTAGCCGATCTAAACATTCTTTCCACGTGCTCTTTCAGTCTGAAAACAGCAGAGTTACCGTCTTTCGTTTCGTACGCGCGGATTCCCTCAAAGACCCCGCTCCCATAGTGTAACCCGTGATCTAAGACATGGGTCTTTGCCTCATCCCAAGATACAAAGGTCCCGTTGAACCAGATATACTCGCTTTTTTCTATAGGCAAAAAATCACCAGCTAGTTTGGCCCTTTTCTATTCTTCAACAGTAGTTTATTGATCCCGTTTATCATTGCATCAACGCTAGCCGTAACTATGTCCTCTCGTGCACCCCTCGCCGACACGACGTTCCCATCTCTATCCTCAACCTTTATAACCACCTCAGCCAGAGCATCTGACCCTCCGGTTGTGGCCTCCAGCCTATACTCCTTTAATCTAACATTCACCAAACTGTCGGTAAGCTTTTGTATAGCCTTGATCGCAGCGTCCACGGGCCCCACGCCCATCTCCGCAGCCACGTACTCCTTTCCGTCCAGCATCAATCTCACCGAAGCCGTGGGAATGACCCTAATTCCGGTTACCACGGCTAAATCAGTCAAATCAACAACCTTCTTCTCCTCTTCCACACTTCCCATAACCGTCCTAGTTATAGCCAGCAAGTCGGCGTCTGTCACGAGTTTACCCTTGTCACCCAAAGCCTTAATCCTCTTAACAATGTCTCTAAGCTGGGTCTCAGTTGGGTGCACCCCAGCCTCCTCCAACTCCGCCTTAATGCCGTGGACTCCCGCAAGTTTGCCAGCCACTAGCTTTCGCCTTCTACCCACGAACTCCGGATTAATGGGTTCAAAGGTCAAAGGCACAACGGTGACTCCGCGGGTGTGTATACCCGATTCATGGGCAAAGGCATTCTCGCCCACAATGGCCTTGTTCGGTTGTACCATAATTCCCGTTAACCTAGAAACCAACCGGGAGGTCTCGTAGATCAGTTTGGTGTTCACTCCCGTTTTCAACCGGTGGATCAAGTGAAGGGCTATCACCACCTCTTCCAACGCCGCATTTCCAGCCCTCTCACCCAATCCATTCACGCACACGTGTACCTGTGAGGCTCCCCCCTCCACCCCTGCTAACGAGTTCGCCACAGCCAAGCCAAAGTCGTTATGGCAGTGGACACTGACGGGAACTTTCACTACCTTTGTAAGGTCTTCGATTAGCTTCTGCATGGTTACTGGGGTCATTACTCCAACGGTATCAGGAATGTTTATTCTGTCGGCTCCAGCCTCTTCCGCAACCTTGCATACCTGCGTTAAGAAATCCATACTTGTTCTAGTGGCGTCCATGGGTGAAAACTCGCACACTAACCCATGTTCCTTGACGTATTCTACGGATTCGATGGCTTTCGATAAGGCTTGTTCACGGTTCATGCCTAAGGCGTATTTCATCTGCACGTCTGAGGTGGAGACAAAGGTGTGGACAGTGCTAACGTCACATTGGATGGCTGCGTCAATGTCCTCTTTTAAGACGCGAGCTAGGGCACATATTTCGGCCTTTAACCCTGCCTTGGCTATTTCCTTAACTGCCCTTTCCTCACCCTCTGAACTTATCGGGGTACCCGCTTCTATAACATCCACACCTAGTGTATCAAGTTGGCAAGCGATCTCCAATTTTTCTTCGGGGGTTATAGTTACTCCTGGGGTTTGCTCCCCGTCTCGAAGCGTTGTATCAAATATTCGGATATATCCTCTGCCTTTAGACTTCAACCTTCTAACCCTCCATACTAGTTATTACTTCTCGATTCCCGCTGTCCTTCTAATGAACCTCCCAACCTTTTCGATTTGATGCCCCTCAATTTCCTTCATCAAAGCGTTTAAGACCTCCTTACTCTTCTCGCTCTTCTTCGTCCATTCCTCGGCAAACCGACCGCTTTGAACAAACTCTACTACCTTTCTCATGTTCTCCTTGGCATGATCATCGATAACCTTAGGCCCAACGGTTAAGCCTCCGTATTTAGCGGTGTCTGAAACCGCCTTGAGCATTCCCACGAACCCCCCCTGGTAAACCAAATCCATTATTAATTTTGCCTCATTGCAAGCCTCAAAGTACGCAAGTTCTGGTTGATATCCCGCTTCAACGAGAACCTCAAAACCCTTTTTGATAAGTTCAATTAATCCGCCTACAAGCACCGTTTGCTCGCCGATGAGATCGCTTTCGGTTTCCTCCTTGAATGTCGTTTCTAAAACTCCCGCCCTAGTACATCCAATGGCTTTAGCCATTGCAAGTGCAACCCTTTTTGCTTGACCTGACGGGTTTTGGTAAACCGCGATCAGGGCTGGCACTCCAAAGCCTTTGAGATACATCTCCCTAAGCTTATCCCCTGGGCTTTTTGGAGCAACCATTATGACGTCAACGTGAGGTGGTGGAACTATTTGCTTAAAGTGGATGTTAAATCCATGCGAAAAGGCCAAGGTCTTTCCCTTTGTCATGTGCGGAGCTACGTGTTCCCTGTAAATTGTCGGTTGCGCCAAGTCTGGGATCAACATATGGACGATGTCTCCTTTCCTTGAGGCCTCCGGAATGGAATGAACCTCAAAGCCTTCACTTTTGGCTTTGCTCCACGAAGCACCCTTAGGCCTTAAACCCAGTATCACGTTTAAACCTGAATCCCTCAGGTTGTGGGCTTGGGCGTATCCCTGACTGCCATACCCAATCACAGCAATGGTTTTATCCCTAAGGGGATCAAAATTTGCATCTGCATCATAGTATACTTTCACCATTTACAAACGCACCTCCTTACCCTTCAATCTTAACTGACTTCGCTCCCCTCGAAAGAGCAGTTATCCCCGTTCTCGCAACCTCCTTCACACCGAAAGGCGTCATCAGATGGATGAAGGCTTCTATCTTGTCCGGACCACCAGTGATCTCCATCATCAACGATTCAGGGGAAACATCCACCACGCGGGCCCTGAAAATGTTGGCGTAATTAATGACATCTGATTTGGCTCTAGTGGCGGAGGTATGTACCTTCACGAGGGCCATTTCCCTTGTGACGATGCTGGCTGGGTCCAGTCTGCTCACCTTAATTACGTCAATTAACTTGCTCAGCTGTTTGATCACCTGCTCAATGATTTTTTGGTCTCCGTTGACGGTTATGGTCATTCTGGCTAGGTCTCTTTGCTCCGTGGGACCCACAGAGATGCTTTCTATGTTAAATCCCCTGCGTCTGAACATGTTTGAAACCTTGTAGAGTACGCCTGGCTTGTGTTCAACTATGGCTGCTATGATATGGGTTTGTTCCTTCATCCTAGCGATCACCCCTCGATGATACCTCGAAGGCCGCTTCCCGCTGGGATCATTGGAAACACGTCTTCCTCAGAGGAAATTGGAACATCAACAACCGTGGTGACCTCACTCTTCATCGCCTTTTTAAAAGCCTCCTTGAACTCGCTAAGCGACCCCACGCTAAAGCCCTGTGCCCCATAGGCCTCTGCCAATTTAACAAAGTCAGGGACGTTACCCAAGTTCACAGCTGAATACCTCCTATCATAGAAGAGCCTCTGCCACTGGGCAACCATTCCGAGCATTGAGTTGTTCAGAACGATCACTGTGACCGGAATTTTCTCCATAACCGAAGAAGCGAGGTCTTGCTCGGTCATTATGAAACTTCCGTCGCCAGCTATGTCCACAACCTGCTTTTCGGGGCAAGCAACCTTAGCTCCGAGGGCCGCGGGAAAGCCAAAGCCCATGGTTCCAAGCCCGCCCGAGCTGATGAAGGTTCTCGGTTTATATACCTTAAAGTGGAGGGCTGCCCACATCTGGTTTTGCCCAACCTCAGTAGTCACGATGGCATCTTCTGGCAGCATTTTTCGAAGTTCCACTAGTAGCTGCTGAGGCTTCAAGCTTCCCTCACTAGTGTCTGCCTTGTCTTGAAGTTGCCCCTTTAGCTCTTGAACCCTGTCAAACCAAGGGCAACTTTCTTTCTTCTTCAACCGATGGATTAGCGATTGGTGAATCGCCTTTAAGGTCCTCTTTGCGTCGGCAACGATCGGTATGTTGGCCTCCACATTTTTTCCAATCTCTGCCGAGTCTACGTCGATGTGAATGATTTTCGCGTCAGAGCAGAAATCATCGAGTTTTCCAGTGGTTCTATCTGAAAACCTAGTCCCCACAGCCAACAGAACGTCAGCTTCTAAGATGAGCTTATTTGCCTCACTAGTTCCATGCATGCCAACGTTTCCTACCGATAATGGGTGGTTTTCTGGGAAGCACCCTTTCCCCATAAGGGTGGTTGCAACCGGCGCCATTAGAAGCTCAGCCAGTGCCAAGAGCTCAGGGCTAGCGTTAGAGAGGATTACTCCTCCACCCGCTAAAATCATTGGGCGTTCTGCCTTGAGCAAGAGCTCAGCTGCCCTTCTAACTTGGATTGGGTGAGGCTCCACCGAGGGTTTGTAACCCCGAATCTGAATTTCCTCGGTAAACTCCATTTCAGCATTCTGTGTCTGTAAATTTTTGGGGAGATCTATCAGAACAGGTCCAGGTCTGCCTGTTGTGGCTATGTAGAAGGCTAATTTCACCATCTTTGGGATCTCTGATGCCTCATTCACCTGATAATTGTACTTTGTAATTGGGGTGGTTATCCCAATTATATCCGCCTCTTGGAACGCATCCTTGCCTATCATATACGAGGAGTTGGCTGAAAATGTGTTGACCTGACCCGTAAGGGCGATGACCGGGGAGGAATCCATGTAGGCGTTAGCGATGCCCGTCACCAGATTTGTGGCTCCGGGGCCGGAAGTCGCCATGCAAACCCCAGGTCTCCCACTGGCACGGGCATAACCGTCAGCTGCGTGCGCTGCACATTGTTCATGTCTCATCAGGATGTGCCTTATCTCAGAGTCCAGTAGAGCATCATAGACTGGAAGTAAGGCTCCGCCACATATACCAAAGATTTCCTTTACGTTTTGCCTTTCCAACGCCTCTACGAAGGCTTTAGCCCCTGACATTTTAGCCACTAATTAACACCTCCAATAGCGATGACAAAACCTGACCGCGTACCTTTTGTCGCAACGAAAATTTTCGGAGATTCGTTAGGTGGGCTTCTCTGAGAAGTTGCTCGGAAGTTGCCTTCAGACGAGGAAGCGATCCCTCAAGCTTTTGTCCTCCATCGGATAGCGAAGCACCTTCACTATGTAATCCGTTTTCCTTTAAAAGATTTTTGGACCTCGAATCTTCGGTTGTCGTATCATCTAGGCGTTTAGTTGTCCTAAGCTTTTTCTCAGGGTTTGGAGAAACTTCAGGGGTTTGTTCGTCGTCTCTTAGGGTGGTGTTAAGAATCTGTGTCCTTTTAGGAGAGCCGTACGATAAAGTAATACCCCATTTTTCACTCCTCTAAACGAGCTCATTTTTGCATCAGCATTAAATATAAAGCTTTTGGTTTCTATATTCTAAACAAAGCTTTTGGTTTCGAGGTTTCAAGCTTGAGAAGCGACGAAATAAAGCGTGGAGTTGAGAGGGCCCCCCACAGATCCCTATTGAAGGCCCTCGGGGTTACGGATAGAGACCTAGACAAGCCGTTCATCGCGGTGGTTAACAGTTTCACCTCGGTGGTTCCGGGCCACATCCACTTAAACCGAGTCGCTGACGCGGTTAGAGAAGGAGTTAGAGCCGCTGGTGGAGTTCCGTTTGAATTTAACACCATGGCCGTGTGCGACGGGTTGACCATGGGGCATGAGGGAATGCGATACTCCCTGCCGTCTCGAGAGGTTATCGCAGACTCGATCGAGATCATGGTTCAGGCCCACAGATTTGATGGTATGGTTTTGGTTACAAACTGTGATAAGGTGACCCCAGGCATGTTGATGGCCGCCGTGAGACTTGATGTGCCATCAATTGTTGTGACCGGAGGTCCCATGCTTTCAGGTGTCATGAATGGAGAAAAAGTTGGTATCGCCACGGTCAATGAGGCAGTCGGGAAGGTCGCAGCGGGAAAAATGAGCGAAGAGGAGCTAAAAAGGCTTGAGGATGTTGCATGCCCCGGATGCGGGTCCTGTAACGGCATGTTTACCGCTAATACAATGGCCTGTTTGAGTGAGGCCATGGGGGTATCCCTGCCAGGGGGTGCCACTGCCCCCGCAGTCAGCGCCCTAAAAATAAGAATCGCTAGGGAGAGCGGGGAAAGGATCGTTGGATTAATAAATGAGAATTTGAAACCATCAGACATCATAACGGCGAAGGCCCTTGAAAACGCCATCATGGTTGACATGGCTCTCGGCGGATCAACTAACACAGTGCTGCACCTTTCAGCGATTGCGAATGAAGCCTGGGTTCCCTTGTCCCTCACCACCTTCGACAAGTTAGGAAGGCAGATCCCTCACCTCTGCAATATGGTTCCCAGTGGGCCATATGATTTAGAGGATTTGAACACAGCCGGAGGAATACGAGCCCTCATGAAAGAACTGAGTTGCTTTCTTCACTTAGACGCCATTACTGTGACAGGGAAAACCGTGAAGGAGAACATTGAAGGGGCCCTAATCCTTGATAGAGAAGTGATCCGTTCCGTAAACGATCCGGTGCACAAGGAAGGGGGCATAGCCATATTACGGGGGAACCTCGCGCCCAAAGGATCCGTAGTAAAAACTGCGGCCGTATCTCCCAAGATGCTTACCTTTAGAGGCTCTGCTAAAGTTTTCGACTCAGAGGAAGATGCAATGAAGACTATAATGAACCAAAGGATCAGGGAAGGCGACGTGGTTGTCATCCGTTATGAGGGACCAAAAGGTGGACCCGGCATGCGGGAAATGCTTTCTCCCACAGCCACCATAGCCGGAATGGGGTTAAGTGAGTCAGTTGCCCTAGTCACCGACGGCAGGTTTTCAGGTGCCACCCGAGGCCCCTGCATTGGGCATGTATCCCCTGAAGCGGCGGAAGGCGGGCCCATAGCCGCATTGAGAAACGGAGACATGATCGAAATAAACATCCCGAAAAGGATCCTAAACGTGGAGCTGAGCGAACAAGAGTTAGAGGACCGCTTAAGATCGTGGAAACCCAGACCATTAAATGTTAAACGGGGATATCTCGTGCGGTATTCCTCGATGGTACGCTCTGCCGAAACCGGCGGTATCCTTAAAAAACCATAGCGTGTCACCAAATGCTTCTTGTCCCTTTAGGCCAAAAGAAACAGCAAGCGAGATTCGAGCCATCGAACCCCCCTACGGAAGAGAATTCGAAAAGAATTTCATGAAGGCCAGTCTTCTACATGTTTGGCACCCGCACAATCTTGCGTCTTCTTGGAGGAAATGTCTGTTTAAACGTAGTATGTCCCCGCAAACCCCTCTTTTTAGGTCTTTCTCTCATTGATCCATGAAAATGTTTTTCATGTAATTGCGATGAGTTCTATCAACAATTGGTTTCGCTACGACCTTGTAATGTTCTCTGTATAGCGATCCTGAAGCCACCTTTCTTTTCGGCTATTTCGCCTCTTTACGATTATAATTGTAACAACGCCTCCTACTATAATTACAACCACTAAGACCCATATAAGGGTCGGAGTGAGGAAGCCAAAAGGCTGTGCTTGTGAAAGATTAATAATAACTGTTGTCTGGCCATCCATAACGTCGACTTCTTGACTATTTGTGTCATATCCATTTCTATTTACTTCGATTACGTAATGACCAGCCGTAACGCTGTTGAATGCCACATACCCTGCACCGTTAGTTATACCACTTAAAGGTGGCTGTCCGCCTGGCTGAGAAGTTGAAGTAACGGTTGCTTGGCTAACAGGATTTCCATTTGAATCCTCAACGTAGACGACGATGTCTTCCCCGGTCCCAGGAGGATTAATTGTCACTTGCACTTGACCTTGCGCACCGGCGTATCCAGATTTTGAAGCGGTTGCCGTGATTATGGAGACTGTTTCTGTGTCCACGATCGGAGCTGTAAATACTGCTGTATAATATCCATTTCCTTCATCTGTTATAGACGAGAAACTTCCACCTTTGTCGGATGTAAGTTTAATGGTTGCGCCAAGGACAGGAGGGGGAGGAGTAAGAGTATTATCAGTAACACAAACTCTTATCGTTGTTTGTTCATCAGATGTGATTGAAGCAGAATGCGCTGTGACAGAAACAGCCAAAGACGGATCTATTACGTAGGTTTTCATTGTCACTTTCCCAGAGGTGTAGTCAGGGGCGACCGCAGTTATCGTCACAGAACCAGCCGTATAGCTCGAGTAAAATTCTGTCGTAGAATATGTATAGCCAAAAGGAATAACGGTGGTTGAACTCACGTTTCCTATCTTAGTATTCGAAGACGATAATGTTATACTAACGTCGCCGATAGGGTCTCTAGCGGGTTTCCCACCCGAGTCTTGCAACTGCACAACAATCGGGTATGCCTCATTGTCAGCGGGAACTACAGGAGGAAAACCATATATGGCGATTTTGGACGGTACCGGTCCAACCGTGTTTATTGTTGCTTGTCCGGAAACATAACCAGAGGCAACAGCAGTTATCGTGGTGCTCCCTGATTTGTAAGTTGAGCAGAACTTTGTTACCGCATAGGTGTTACCAGAACTTATTGTTACTGTGGGATCGACTGTGCCAACAGCAATATTAGAGGACGTTAAAGTTACCATTATGTCCCTAGGTGCCTTTACTACCTTGCCAGAAGAATCTTGTAACTGAACGGAAATCGACTCGTGGACGATACCTTCAGCCGTAATTTTAGGAGGACCAACGTAAACGTTTAGCCTCGATGGTGCCTCTCCAATCTCAGAGGTTCTCATTGTTACTTGTCCAGAGGTATAACCAGACGCAACCACGGTTATCGACGTTGAACCCGCATCAAATGTCGAATAAAACTTAGCTATCGCATATGTGCTGCCGGATTGTATGGTCACCGAGGAATCAACGGTGCCTACAGTGATATCGGAGGATGCTAAAGTCACGGTGACATCTCCAATTGGAGCGCGAGCAGGCGTTCCAGCTGAGTCTTGCAACTGCACAACAATCGAGTCATACGCCTTTCCGTCGGCTGGAACCACCTGGGGTAAGGCGTACACGACGATTTTGGACGGTATGGGTCCGACAGTGGATATTGTTGCTTGCTCTGAAGTGTAGCCAGACGCAACAGCAGTTATCGTTGTAGAACCAGGCGTGTAAGTCGAATAAAAATTAGCTAAAGCGTAAGTGCTCCCTGAGCGTATGGTGAGTGTTGGATCAACAGAACCTATGTCAGTTTTAGATGATGACAAACTGACAACGATGTCATCTAAGGCTCTCGCTGGCAAACCCCTCGAATCTTGCAATTGCACCAAAATGGAATCATAGACCCCTCTGTCAGCCGTAATTTTAGGAGGACCAACGTAAACTTTCAGTTTTGACGGCACTGACGACTTCGATGCTAAGAAAACCTGCCCAGAACTGGTTGAGAATAGGTAAACAACAAGAAGAAACACTACCAAAAATCCATAGTAACTCTTCTGTTTCATTCTATGTAACTCTCCCTCAAATTTATTCACCATCGTCTATTTGGATTTTATGATTTCGTAATATTTAAGATTTATCAACGTTACGCCACTATTCTTTATTTGATACTTCAACAAGAGATCCCACTCGTGGTGAGTCTAAGACAGGCTTCCCTCATCTAGCAATACCCCCGGAAATATTTTCTCAGCACCATGTAAATTCTAGCAAACACCATGAAACGAAGGACATTCTCTACGTCAAGGGGTTCATGGGACACAAGAAATCGAGAACACCCTACTCTATGTGCAACTTGAGAACGCGTCGTTCCAAGGAGACGCTGACATCTTCACGTTAGGGTCGCCCAGACTCAAGGCGAGATCAAAGAACTCATTGAGGCAGGATTCGAGTACGTCTGCGAGAAGGATGGACTGATCTATTTCAGAAAGCGCAAATAATTTGAGGAAAAGGGAAAAATCGTCCTAGTATTGAGATTTCTTCTCGAACTGCTTCTCGTAGATCTCCTTAACTTTTTGGATGGTGTCGGCCTCTTCCGAGCCCTTGTCGTCTCTAACTCGGGTTATTCGGGCGAAGCGTAACGCCATCCCACACTTGTACTTGGGGCTCTTTTGAACTTCATTGTAGGCTACTTCCACCACAATTTGAGGAATAACGGTGACTCTCCGTTGTCCCTCTTCAACGGCTATCTCTTTGAGTCGTTGGGTCATCTGTATGATTTCATCGTCGGTAAGCCCCTTGAAGGTCTTCCCAACCACGAGGAACTCTCCGGTTTTAGGGTCTCGAGCAGCTAGATAATAGTCTGAGAGCCAGTTGTGCCTTCTTCCGTATCCGTACTCCGCCGCGACGATAACCAGGTCTAAGGGCTCCAAGGTTTTTTTGACCTTGAACCAGCGTTTCCCCCGGACCCCAGGGGTGTAGGGGCTGTCCAATTTTTTGGCTACCAGTCCCTCGTGGCCTTGATCTATGGCGTCGTTTAGGAATCGTTCAGCCTCCTTCGGGTCACTAGTTATCAGCTGCTTCGTTAGGGGTATGCTTCCCGCAATTTCCCGCAACTTCTTCCTTCGCTCGATGTATGGGTCGGCGATTAAGCTTTGACCGTCGAGGTATATGAGGTCGAAGAGGTATAGCTCAATGGGAATTCGCTTAACCATCTCCTCTATATCGTGAACTCTTCGGAATCTTCTCATGAGGTGTTGGAAGAGGAGGGGGCTTCCGTCCTCTCCCACAGCTATGACCTCACCCTCCAGAATAGCTTCACCAGCCTTGACTTCCACCTGGACCAGCCGCGCAACTTCGGGCAAACTTTCTGTTACGTCAGTTAGTCTGCGGCTAAAGATTCTAACCTCACTCCCAGCTTTATGGATCTGGATACGCGCTCCGTCCAGTTTGTATTCGAGGGCGGTTTCCCCATCGTGCCCTTTTAGTGCCTCCTTCACGCCCTCAGCGGTTTGAGCCAGCATGGGTTTGATGGGCCTAAAAACCTGGAACTGAAGCCTTAAGACGCCTTTCCTTCCTTGAGCCTTGGCTATGGCGGCGACTTGTCCTATGTCGCCAGTGAGCATGCCTCCTGTTTGAACCACGTTATGAGGAACGCCAAAAGCCTTGGAGACAGCGAGTTCCATAAGCCCCTCATGAAACCCTGTCCTCATTTCGCCGATCATGACCTTAACGATGTACTTCGCTTCCAGAGGCGTGGCTCCGCCCAGTAACGTTTCTAGAAGGCGTTCCTTTCGTTCCCTCGAGCCGTATCCTGTGGTTTCGGCTATGGTTTCAAGGTGGCGCCTCACATCAAGGATGGTTAAGGGTTTTTCAAAAAGCCTGGCTTGCCTTCGAATCCTGCTCGCTTCAAACACCATTTTTGTCGCAGCCCCTATGTCGCCTGTTTTGCTAAAGGCGTCGGTAAAGTCCTTCCAGTTCACATGAGTTAGGCGCTTAATCACGCCACTGAGCGTTGCCCAACTAACTTCAAGGGTTCTTTGATCCCACTTGGGAAGGGCTCGACCAAGAATCATAGACGTGGCAGCCTCCACCTCATCCAATTGCAACCGCTGCAAAAACTCTGCAACTAGATCGATCATTAATGTGCGTTTGGATGTAGCCTCCAACTTCTCGCAGAGCTCAGTCAAGGCTCGAAACTCTGTTGGCATAGATTTTACCCTTATGAGTTGACCGTTTACTGCAGTGATGTAGTCTCTGCATAAAACATAAACGTTTTGTGACGTTTGTTGCCTATCGTGAGGCATAGTTTTTGAAAAGATCCCTGTGGGCAGAAGAAGCGGCGAGGAGGGACTAATAACCTAGACCCCGTTGGTCAGGCAACCGTTGAAATTAAGAGAATTAAAGGATTGGTGTCATTGTGGCGCTGGCTGTTCGGTGGTTATAAGACTGGGAGGTTTTCCTTCAATTCCTTTATCTTCCTTTTCAGTTCTGCCACCTTTTCTTCTTCTCCTACTGCCTTGTAGCAGTCGAGGGCGTATTCGAGGGCGCTTATCCCGAAGCGGTCGAAGCCCCTCTTGAAGGCGAGGTCAGCTGCCTTGAGAAAGCGCTCAGTTGCGGTGCCATACTCCTTTAGTAGGTAGGTGCATTCAGCCGCCTTGTACAAGGTGTAGGACGCGTCGAAAAAGTTTTGAATCTTTTCGTACAGCTTGCTTGCTTCAAGGAATTTGTCTATCGCCTCTCTATAATTTCCAGTGTCGTATAAAGCGGTTCCCTCTCGATGAAGCTTTACGGGATCGCCCTCAGTTGTTTCACTTTGGCTCATTTTCTCTCAGCTCGTGACAATTGTTTATCGATTGCCGAATTAAAGTTTTTAGGTTTTCCGGCTTTCGTGGATCTTCTCAGCGATCGAGATAGCTCAAAGCTAACGTTTTGGAAATAACAAAAACCATTATTTAGCTATCTTTGAAAAGTGGATAAGTTAAAGTAAGTCCGTGTTTCAGGATTTGGTTCATCGTTTAAATCAAGCTTAGACCAACAAAGCTATGGTTTTCTGCGATCATTCAATGGTTCACTAGATGCTTCTTTGCCCAAGATCTTTTTACTTTAAGACTTCCACGACCTTCCCTGAAATGTATATGGTTCCTAATCCCTTCCAATACTCAAAGTCCTGTTGAATATACTTGTATTTCGAGGCTTGAAGCCCTTCCGCCGTAACTTCCGCAACCACGATGGTGTCGGGCTTAAATCTAAAGCCAAACTCGTTTTCAAAACGTTCTATCTCTCCGCCAACCCACTTCCTTTCACCGGTCTTTGACATTTCCGTCAAAGCTTCAATAGCCTCTCGTCTGCTTGGATTAACCTGAATGATCATCCGATCTCCATCAGGATCCTCAACGAGAAATCCTCTAACTCCCGGGGTTTGGGCGACATACCACCATGCTATTCCTCCCCCAACCGCAGCAACCACTATGACAACCGCTATTATGATCGCTGTTACTTTGGTGAGACCTTTATTGCTCGAAACCAGTTTAGACATCTTACATAACTCCTCTTAAGGCTCGCTGTATTATTAGGTGCCTGCTGTCGACATAATGCTATGGATCAGAACGGAATGTTCGAATTACTGGACAAACATAATTTTCCTTGAGAAGAAGGAATCGGCTATTGGAGGGTTAATTAAGCGGTTGATTCCCATTTTATAACGATGTCGGCCTTGGTTAAAAACGAAACTGCAGATGTCCGGTTCACCCCTTTTAATCGCGGCGTCTATACATTAATCATATTTTTATCTAAGGAAGCGTACCTACGCATAGGAAAGCTGGGCGCCCAGAGGTTTCCAAAGGGATATTATGCCTACACTGGATCTGCGTTAGGCACAGGAGCCTCAAGTTTGAGCCACCGCGTCTCACGGCACCTGCGAAAAGAGAAACCGAAGCTTTGGCACATAGATTTTCTCTTAGCCCATGAAAATGCAGCCGTAACAGCGGTCATAGCTGCTCAAACTAACAAAAAATTAGAATGCAAGATGAATCGTTGCATAAAACAGGAGGGAAAAGCGAAGGTTCCTGTCGTGGGCTTCGGTGCTTCCGACTGCAGGGAAAACTGTGAAAGCCACCTCTTTTTTTACCCTGACATAACAAAAAACCTCGACTTGGTTGAAAAAGTGGTTAAGTGCGCCCGCTTCCTGGGTGACAACGTTTTTGTCTGGACCACAAAGGATTTGAGGAAAGGTCAAGCCTTTACTTAGCTGACACATTTGGTTGCTGTTGTGGATTCAATTGTTATTCGAAGATCCTTCCTTGCTCTAAGTAGCCTTCCACGTATTTGTGTAGGAACTTAGCCCAATCCTCAATTTTCCAAGCTTCGCCCTAGGGATGAACTCAGAGTTTTTCGTCTCCTTAAAAAGTGTTGAGGCCTAAAAGCGACTGAAAAGAAAGTAGATTGTTAGGTCGTATAGAAGGTATGGGTAGAAATACGAGAGGCCCCACATAGCGTAGCGTGCCTGAACTACTGAAAACCCGAAGGAAAATGGAAAAGACGAAACTTTATTAAGCAAAAAGAAACTAAGAAGTGAAAAGCTTCGGAGAGGACGAAACGTGAGGGATCGCTCCTTCTAGGAACAGGTTACAGACGCCTTCTATAGAAAATTCTGCCATTAATCCTCACAAGCAACATGGCGTGAAAGTTGCTTTTCAAGGTGAAATAGGCGCATATAGTGAAAGTGTGCTCTACTCTTTTTTCGGCCCGTCGGCAGAGGTGAGGCCTTGCAAAAACCTGTCCGATGTTTTTGAAAGCGTGCGAAAAGGAGAAACTTTGTATGGAGTAGTTCCCATTGAGAACTCCATAGAAGGAAGCGTAAACCAAACCTACGACCTCTTTTTGGAATATGACCTCAAAGTGTGCGGTGAAATAATCCTTAAGGTGGTTCACTGCCTCATATCCCATCCTGGAACAGGGTTAAACTCTATCAAAACGGTTTACTCTCATCCACAAGCCTTGGCTCAATGTAGAAAATTTTTGGAAAAACTGGACTGCAGACTTATTTCAACCTTCGACACCGCAGGCAGCGTAAAAATGATAAAGGAGGAGGGTTTGAAAAACGCCGCTGCCATAGCCAGCGAAAGAGCCGCACAAATATACGGCATGAACGTCCTTGTTAAAGAAATAGGGGACACCCCGAACAACTACACAAGATTCTTCGTTTTGTCAACACAAGATTCACCATACTCTGGCGAGGACAAAACCTCCATAATTTTTTCGGTTAAATCCATTCCAGGAGCCTTATACCATGTTCTTGAAGAATTCGCCATTAGAAACATAAACCTGACAAAAATCGAATCAAGACCAACCAAACGAACGCCTTGGGAATACAACTTCTATCTCGACTTTGAAGGGCATAGAAGCGAAGAAAAATGTAGAGAAGCATTAAAAGCTATTGAAAATAAGGCACTTTTTGTAAAGATGCTTGGTTCCTATAAGGCGGCGGCCATCGAAAATTCTAGGTTCAACTTTTAGTGGCCTCCAAGAACCTGTGCATAACTTCGTAGGACTTCGCGTAGTTAGAATTTACCTCCATCAATTTAGTTTTAACAAGCTCCATTTTATTAGCAAAAGCTAACCTATCCTTTCGTCTAACCAGATTTAGCCACTCCCTTGATTTCTCAAAAAACAGGCCTTCAATTTTCTCTATTTCTGGTAAATTCATTTGAAGGCTTGTGTAGAATTCGGTTTCTTCGGAAGCAACGGCCTCCGCTAACGTCAATAGCACTTTATAGCTAGCGCCTGCAACCCTTTTTGTTTCAAGAAAGTTACCATAGTTCAGCAAAGTATCGCAAACGACTAAACCAAGAAAGTGGGGAAGCCCCAAAACTACAGACATTAGTTCGTCATGCTTTCTAGGAGACATGATAAACACGTTTGCTTGTCTTTCCTCTAACCAACTTTTGAATTTCTTTGCGAACACTTTCTCTTTATTGCTAATTGGTGTAAAGATGAAATTCTGGTTTTTGATATTTTTTACGCCGGGGCCAAATACGGGGTGTGTCCCCAACGTCGTCCCAGTCTTTATATATTTGTGCATTATTTTGACTGGAATCTCCTTGATTGAGCAAATATCCATGACGACTTGATTTGGCTGTATGTGGGAGTGAATCTCTTTTACAACTTCTTCAATGTTCTCTATCGGCACGCATATCAAAACTCTGTCGGCATTTTTAACTGCGTTCACGTTATCAGTGGTTTCAACTCCGAATTCATCTCTTATTTTTAGTAATTTCTCCTTACTTCTGCTTGAGACTATCACGGAATCTCCTTCCTCTAAGAAGAATTTCGTGAACCATCTGCCCATCTTTCCCGCGCCTATAATTGCCACCCTCATTCCAACGCCTCACAAGTTTTCTTTAATCCCAACTCGATTTCCTCTTCCGGCACAGTTAAAGCTATTCTAAAGTGTTCTCGGTAGTCTCCAAAGGCTGTACCCGGGGTTATGGCCACTCCCTCGTTAAGTAAGTCAAGGGCGAACCTTTCAGAGTCCAAGCCTTCATATTTTGGGAAGAGATAGAAGGGGGCGTCGGGTTTCGAAAATTTTACCTTCGTTTCTGAAAGAATGCTACAGGCTAAATCCGCTCTTCTTCGATACTCCTCCCTAATTCTGTTCGCAATTTCTTCCCTCAATTCCAGCGCCTTCAAAGCCGCTTCTTGGACAAAAACCGGGACATTCGTCAAAGTTATCTGATTTAGCTTCATCATTTTCTCAGCCAACTCCTTTTCCACCACGGCGTAGCCAACCCTCCATCCTGTCATGGCGAAGGTTTTGGAAAAACTCTTCACCAGTATGTGGTCGTTTCCATAGTCTAAAACGCTCTTTGTCTCGACAAAACTTATGTCAGAATAAACTTCATCGGATAAAATAGTAATCCCCTTATCATTCGCAACCTGAACGATTTCATCCAGCGTTTTCTCATCAATGACCTTGCTGGTGGGATTGTTTGGGTTATTTAATATGATTAGCCTTGTTTTCCGGTCAATCAAATCTTCCAATTTTTCAACATCAATTTTCCACTCTGAACCAATTTCAGTCCTCAAAAATCTTGTTTCCGCCCTAAGGCTTTTTGCAGTTAATTCGTAGGCGGTCCAGTAGGGAGTTGGAATAACAACATTCCTTCCCTTTTTAAGCAACAAGAACATTAGAGAAAAAATTGCCCACTTTGAACCCGTGGTGATCACCACGTTATCCACAGAAACCTTATGAAGGTTTGCTAACTTTTCTCTGAGTTTGTTCTCGCCGGCAGAAGAGGAGTATTTTGTCTTTCCCTGTTTCATGGATTCGTAGGCGGCCTCGATTATTTCGTTTGGAGTTGGTTGGTCCGGGTCTCCTAGATTTAACTTTATTATTTTCTTTCCTTCACTCTCAAGTTTCATTGTTTTTTCACTTATTTCGTACAGCACTTCTCCTCAACCTCTAATCGAACTAGAACCCTCAAGCTTCGATTCTCACTAGAACTATGCTTTATTGTTTTAGGTTTTCCTATTCTTGGACATGTGTACACATGTCTACAATCTTTTGGTAGACGGCCTTAACATCCCGTGGGTTGAGGCCAAGTTCTGACGCCCTCCTCTCGATACGCTTGTAGAGTTCATCTTCTCTCTGATAGTCCTTGACAGGAATCCCGTGCTCTCTTTTTATCTTTCCGATGATTTTGCAGATTTCCACCCTTTCCTTCAGAAAACCTAGTATTTGCTCGTCGACTTCGTTTATCCTTTTTCTAAACGATAAGATTTTTTCCAAACTATTTCTGCCCCCGCAAAACTTTTGGTATGATGCCGACCCTAAGCATATGGTCAATTAAAACTATCGCAACAGCGGATTCTATAACTGGAACGGCTTTGGGCACAATGCATGGATCGTGTCTACCCCTGACTCTAATTACCGTCTCCTCCATTTTTGACAGGTTAACTGTTCTCTGCTCCTTTGATATGGATGGGGTTGGTTTTATGGCTGCTCTAACCAGAATAGGCATTCCAGATGAGAGCCCACCCAAAACGCCGCCGGCGTTGTTTGTCAATGTTACAATTTTTCTGTTGCGCATTACGTATGGATCGTTGTTTTCAGAACCCCTTAGTCGAGCAGCCTCAAATCCTGCGCCAAACTCAACTCCCTTAACGGCTGGAACGTCGAACAAAACCTTGGCGATGTCAGCATCCAAAGAATCGAAGAGTGGTTCACCAATCCCAACTGGAACGTTCGAGGCAACACATTCGATAATGCCACCTACGCTGTCGCCTTCCCGTTTCGCTTTCAAAATAGTCTCTTCCATCTCCCTCGTGCTTTCTAGGTCGGGACACCTAACAGAAGTCTTGTACGTGTTCCCACGAATTTCTTCAAGTGTGGGTTTTTTGCGAATTTTTACGTTGCCTATTTCAGTCGTGTAGGCCAAGACCTCGACTCCAAAGAGACCTAAAAGTTTCTTGGCAATGGCGCCAGCCATGACAAAAGCCACAGTGATTCTGCCCGAAAACCTTCCTCCGCCTCGATAGTCGTTGAAGCCTCCATATTTGATCTGGGCAGGATAGTCGGCGTGTCCTGGTCTGGGCGTGTCCTTTACTAGGTCGTACTCGCCAGAAGTGACATCTTTATTCCGCACCAAGGTGCAGATTGGGGCACCGGTTGTATAACCGTTAAAGGTTCCGGATAGAATTTCAACAACGTCTTTTTCCCTCCTTGCAGAAACTATTTCTGGTTGAGGCGGAATCCTTTTGTCCAATTCTTTCTGTATGTCCTTTTCATGGAGTGGAAGGCCAGCTGGACAGCCGTCTATGATAACTCCTACGCATTTGCCGTGGCTCTCGCCGAAACAGGTCATGACGAATTCTTTCCCTATGGAATTATCTCCCAACAGTATTCGCTCCTAACAAACATAAATCATCAAAGAACCGTGGATAAGATTTGTTGACGCATTCAGAGTTTTGAATTTTCGTTTCTCCACTAGCGGCTAGGGCTGCAACAGCGCAGGCCATTGCGATTCTATGGTCATTGTGGGGGTCAATCGTTGTTCCATGCATCTTGCATGGTCCCCTTATAATTAAACAGTCTTCCTTCACCATGATTTCTGCACCCATTTTCTTTAATTCGGCGTGAAGGGAGGAAAGCCTATCAGACTCCTTGTACCTAAGCCTCTTCGCATTGTATATTTTTGAGGTCCCTCTTGAGTAGCATGCAAGTACGGCGCAGACCGGAACTAGATCGGGTGTGTTCTTCGCATCGAGATCTATGGCGTTGAGCTGTTCACCTTTGACTTCCACGCAATCGTCGCTAACCCGAACCTTTGAGCCCATTTCCTTTAATATGTCTAATATCGCTTTATCTCCCTGAGTCGTATGATAATCAAGATTCTTCACTTTCAACTTTGAGGATGTGATTGCTGCAGCGGCCAAAAGGAAGGCTGCTGACGAAAAGTCTCCTGGGACTTGATGGTTGCATGGACTGTAATTTTGGTTGGAAGGAATTTTTAATCGTGTGAAGTTGTCTGATGTAGATATTCTGATGCCATGTTTATCGAGAACCTCCATGGTCATTTGAACGTAGTTTCTGGACTCTAGGGGCGTGGTGACGGAGATATCAGTGTCCTTCTTCGCCTTTGGACAGGCAAACAGGAGTCCAGAGATGAACTGGGAACTTACGTCTCCCCTCATTGAAGTTTTGCCTCCCCTTAAGCCACCCCCCTGAATTCTGACCAAGGAACTTCCTTCCCTCAGCTGGAGACTAGATTCGGTTCCCAGCTGTTTTAGACTTTGGAGAAGGGGCGCTATGGGTCTCCTTTCAAGGGACGCCCCGAAAATGAAAATTGAAGGCCCTGGGGCAAGGACGGCAACTGGAATCATGAAACGGAGGGTAGCTCCAGACTCTCCACAGTTTATAGGACTTCTAGGCGTTCTAAGCGAATCTGCCCCTCTAATTGTCCAAGAATTCTCTTGCAGTTCTGCTTCTGCTCCGAAGGCTTTTACTGCCTCCAGTGTTGATTTGGTGTCATCTGAGACTAGAGGATTTGATATTTTTGAGGTTCCTCTTGACAGTAATGCGGCTATCGTCATCCTGTGCGTGTAGGCTTTAGATGAGGGGGCGTAAACTTCGCCTTCTAAATGTTCACTTCTCTTAATGACAACGTCCACCAACTGATTACCCCAACACTTTAGCTTTCTTGTGGTTAATTCGTGCTTCTAGAATGTCTCCTTCGTAGGCTTCCCAAGCGACTTTCACAAGGTCTTTTTTCTCATCAGGGACTACGACTGTGACTGCGGGACCCTTGCCAGACAGTCCTGCGGCTAGGGCTCCTGCCATTAAAGCATCCACAGCTACAGATGGGTTGTATCCCAATGCAGAAGAGTATATTAAACCGTTTAGGGTTAGGGCCGCCCAATAGTTTCCTTTCAAAGCCTCTTTGTAGGCTATCTTAACCAAGGATGCAACTCCTTTCATTCGATGTACGTCGGAACCAACCGTGTAAATCTTCTCTGCTGGAACGTGGAACAAGACCGTTAGGTTCTCAGCTGTCTCAAAACGCTTAACTACTCTCTTTTTCATGTTGTCTGTGATTACAATTCCTCCGAAGTAGGAGGCACAAGCGTCGTCGAAGGCACCCGTTATTGTAACCCTCGCGTCGATCGCCCCGTCCACACCAAGGTTCACTATGGCTAAGTCGTCTAGATTTTTGTTTAAAGCGGCAACAGTGGCTAAGGCTATGGCGTTTCCCGCGGCGCTACTACTCTTCAAGCCTCTTGCGATGGGGATGTTTGACCATGTTTCAACCTTGGCTCCAAACTCGCCCTCAAGATTGAAGTGTTTGAGAACTCTTCTCACCGTTTTCTCGATCAAAATTGGGTTCTCCCCTGGGTCTGACACAATTTTGCCTTCGAAAACTCCAACTTTATCTGTTAGTTGAACTCTAGCCTTTGTCCATAAGTCTATTCCAATGGCGGCTCCCCTACCAGTGGCTATGGCGTTTATGATTGTGGCTGCTCCGTGGGATACTGCTTCAGCCTTTCCCCTCAACGATGGACACCCAACCCCGAAAGCTTTTTCAAGACAACCTCTTTCATCACCTTGACTGGAGCCTGATGATCGGTCCAGATTTCAAAGGAGGCGACGCCTTGAAAGACAAGCATTTCGATGCCTGAGACCACTTTGGCCCCCATTAACCTAGCGTCTTTTACAAGTTTGGTTTCTGTGGGGTTGTAGACTATGTCCATCACGCATAAGTCAGGTCTCAGCCAGCTTGGATCAACCAGACTTCGGTTAACGTGCGGGTGCATGCCAACAGAAGTCGCGTTGATTAATATGTCCGCATCTTCCAGTTCATCTTTTACTATCTCAGCTGAAAGCGAGTTTCCATCTATTTTTTTGCCAAATTCCTTGCGTAAAAGCTGTGCCAATTTCTCTGCCTTCGGGGTGTTTCTGTTAAAGATTTTGAGTTCGTCTACCTCTTGCGCCACGTAGAAGGCTATAGCCTTTCCTGCGCCTCCTGCTCCTAGCAGAAGCAGCTTTTTTCCCTCTAGGCCTACACCATTTTCTTTTAAGGCCCTTAATGCGCCAGCTCCGTCGGTGTTATAACCTATCAGTCTCCCTTTGTCGTTTAGAATAGTGTTTACTGCGCCGATCGACCCTGCCGTCGGGTCTATTTCATCCAAGTATTTCATTACGGCATTTTTGTGGGGCATGGTCACGTTTAGCCCATGAACGTCCAAGCTTCTTGCACCAAGGATAGCCTTCCCCAACTCATTCTTTTTAACTCTGAAAGCTACGTAGACGAAATCAAGATTCAACTCTTGAAAGGCGGCGTTATGCATCTCGGGACTCAACGAGTGCTCTATGGGGTCTCCAATGACACCGTAGACCCTTGTTCTTCCGGAAATCTCCATTCTATATTATCCCCAAAGCCTTGTATGCCATTCTCATTTCTTGAATAGTGAGCTGCCCAGACGCCGTTTTTCTCTCGCTCTCTAGAGCTGCTATTGTGAAAAAGCCGCCGAAAACCGGACAGAGAAGCCTTGAGGGCTTGCCGAGTTCCCCCATGGAAAAACATACTATTCTGGTAGTTTTGCAGGCTTTTGATGCGAAGTCTAGCACCGTGAGATTGTCCTCAACGAGTTTGGCGGTGGTTACTATTTTGCAAACGTCCGCTCCGCTCTCAATTTGCCTTTCAAGAATCCCATTTAACTGCGAAATACTTGGAGTTTCGTCGAAGTCGTGAAACGAAACCATTGGTTTTACGTCCATCTCATGCAAGTTGTTAATTATTTTCTTCAGCCCGGGTGTTGACAACTCTACGTCGACGTAGTCAAAACCCTCTTCCGCAGCATCAAGCAATATTTTTTTGCGTTGAGCTTCGCTTCCCGAAAATTTGCCCTGACACTTTGTGGATCTGTTTGTGGCAATAAGGAAAGTATTGCTACAATTTGCGATGTCAGCTAACTGGTCATGCTTATCAAGACTGTCTAGTCTAACTTCGATAAAATCCACCCGTTGACTCTCAGCCCTTTGGATAAGGTCCAGAGCCTCGGAAACTGTTCGAGGGAGAACCGATACGCAAATTTTGATGGTCAACGCTCTATCACTTTTTCTCCTCTCACCAAAGTTCCAAAGTGTCGGCCTCCCTCTACTACGTGGGCCAAAACTTCATCGTCCTTTTTTAGTTCGGTGATCGACTTTGACCCTTCGGTGGTTACGAGTCTTATGGTTTCAGCATTTTGAACGATGGTCTTCATCCTCTTTCCTTCGTGTTCTGCTTCGATGAGGATCATGGGTCTCCACTCGATTTTCACCCTCGCCACATTGGTTGGCCGCACTTTTCCCTCCCTATCAGCGATGAGAATCTCGTCTCCTGCTTTAAGTTCTGAGAGGTACCTTGTTTGGGTGGGCGAGGAAAGCGTGTACAGTGAAACGGGTCCCGCGTTAACTCTGAAGGGACGAGTTTCAACATATGGGCTCTCGTGAACCTCTGCTTGAACGAGGAATAGACCAGAGGATTGGCATCCCGCAAGAATTCCTTCACCAGGGCTCATGAAATCGCAGGTGTCAATGCAGACTCTGGCCCCTGTTCCAATCTGCCTCAGTTCAACGACTTTGGCGGGCACAAGGTCAATTCTTGGAACCTTTTCCTTGACAAGAGACGCCGTTTTCGTAAGTTCATCGGGGTTTGAGGTCTTCAAGACAACGCCATCGGCTCCCAGTTCAAGAGTTTCCAGAGCCAGTTTCGCTTCTTCAGCGCTCGAAACCTCTGCAAGTAGCTTGCTTCTTCCCCGCGTCCTTGCAATGAGGTTCTCCAGGGGTATGACCTTCCATTCTTGGCAACGGATGGTTATGTAGTCGGGTGAAAGTTCGGCTGCTTTGATAGCGGTCTCCTGGTCTTCCCTTCCTCTTATTGTCAATTTCACGGCAACAGCTTTTCCCCTTCCTTTTAACTCCTTCAATCTATCCTCGTCGAAGGCTTCTAGTAGATTGATGTCGCATTCGCCTGAACTGGCCGCTATTTTGGCTCCAGTTTTCTTGGCGTTTTCCATATCTTTCGCGCCAACCATTACGGCGTCGCAAAGCTGAACCACCGATTTCAGCAGGTCATTTTTCACGTTTTCAGAAATGGATTCGTCGATTTCGATCCAGAGTTCCTTCACTTGGGCTCACCAAGAATTCTTAAAGATTCCTCTACTGAGGTGCCTTCATGCACAATGGCTGAGAGAGCCCTAACCATCAGGGTGGGGTTTTCGTGTTGAAACACGTTTCTGCCAATGGATAGTCCGGCGCCGCCCACTTTTATTGAGTCGTGCACCATCTGCAAAACCTCTCGGACGGTTTCTACTTTTGGACCACCAGCTATTATGACGGGAACATAACAGCCACGAACAACTTCTTTGAAGGTGTCAACGCTGCCTGTGTAGTTTGTCTTGACTATGTCGGCTCCAAGCTCTGCGCCTAGTCGGGCAGCGTGCGCCACCACATCTACAGCATGCTCATTTTGTATCTTTGGACCCCTTGGATACATCATGGCCAGCAGAGGCATGCCGTATCTGTCACAGTCGTCGGCAACTCTGCCCAGTTTTGTAAGCATCTTATCCTCTTGTTCAGCGCCAAAGTTGACATGAACGGAAACGACGTCTGCGCCTATTCTCACGGCTTCTTCTACGGAACAGACTTGAACTTTGTTGTTGGGGTCAGGGCCAAGCTTTGTGCTGCCGGACAGGTGGACGATTAGGCCAGCGTTTCCGGTGTCCACGTGTTTTGCTACGCCTCTATGGAGTACTACGGCGTCAACTCCTCCTTGTAGCAGTTTGTCGATGATTTCTTGCATTTTTACAAGCCCTTTAACTGGACCCACTGTGACGCCGTGGTCCATGGGGACTATAACGGTTCGTTGGTCGTCGCGGAAAATCCTTTTTAACCTTCTTTCTTTGCCGGGTTCCAAACCATCTCACCTCCTAGATGTATTTTTTTACTTTCAAATACTCTGCATTTAGAATGCCGCAGCCAGCAGCCCCTCTTATGGTGTTGTGTCCTAAAGCGATGAACTTCACTCCCCCCAGAGCAGGGTCCTTCCTAACTCTGCCCACCACAACGCTCATGCCGCCTCCCTCCATTCTATCTAGTCTAGTTTGCGGCCTGTCTTCCTCACGCCTAACCACAACGGGCTTCTCCGGTGCTGTTGGAA
>Ga0315312_1000632_pt1 | contig 37013 bp, 42 predicted proteins | sample TDP7_MG_FD_203629 | JGI IMG/M metagenome (GOLD analysis project Ga0315312, IMG submission 203629) | Freshwater sediment microbial communities from Lake Towuti, South Sulawesi, Indonesia - TDP7 | ecosystem: Environmental > Aquatic > Freshwater > Lake > Sediment | place: Indonesia: South Sulawesi... | reverse complement strand
CGTTGCCTGGTTCAAGGAATTAGTATAACCCAGCCAGGCCAAAGTTGCAGCAGTCACCACAGCAGCCGTGGCAAGAATGGCCCATCCAACCGGACCAGACAGAGCATGGAAAATTGCCAGAGCCACGTTATGCGCGACTTGGGCTATTGTTGCAGCGGCGGTTTTGATGGCCATAACGATGTAGGCACCTGTCGTCATGTTCGCTGCCGCTGCCGCTTTATTCAAAGTAAGAATCACATTGGTAAACTGAGCGACTATTCCTACTGCTTGAACACCGATTAAGGACATTTGCACCCAAACTTCTCTTTGAGCATCTGCTAGTTTTCTAGTGGATGCTTCCACGTCGGCATTGGCATCGTCCATTCGTTTTGTCCAATCGGTTTGGGCCTTAGCAATCTCGTCTTGGGCAGGAAGAATGTTTTCCAGGGCCCCGGTGATATTGTTTGCTGATTGACTGATAAGATCTCCAGCCGTCAGGCCAGCAGATCCTAACGGACCAAATTGGGCAGCGTCCCATTCTATGACTTGTCCGAATGTCCTCCAGTCCGGGATTTGTTGACTTCGAATGGATTGGATCAGAGCATTCATAACGGTTCTAACTTTGTCCATGGGCACGCCCATTCGGACTGCCTGCTCGCCCCACTTCAACATGGCCTGGTTCCATTCTATGGTTGCGTCGGCCGCTTCCTCACTTTCAGGCCCGTATCTGCCGATCGCTATAACTAAGTTGCCCGTTGTTCGCCTCAAAGAGTCAAAGGTTCCTATGATACCCAATTGTGTCGTATAAAGTTCGTGAAGAGCACTGAGCATTTGACGTGTTACAACGCCATATTTTTCGCTCATCCTTATCTGTTCCGCTTGCGCAGCCGTCTGACGTTGCCTGGCCTCTCGAAGTTGATTCTCATACTGTGTCACTCGGATCTGCCAGACCGTCCACATCGTATAAATGCTCATAACTTGACGGGCTATAAATCCAAGTCGAATCATGGCTGTTAGAAAACCGGCGAACTGTTCTGTGCTTTGTCGAGTTGCCCTACTCGCATTCCCCATCTGGATCGTGATATTATTAATATTGTCTCCGAAAACTGCCATGTTGCCGCCGACTTGTTGGGCATTCACTCCGATCTGAGTGATCGTCTGATTAACTTCAGCGGCGCCGGCATCAAAATTAGACGTGTCAACCGTGAATTGGAAGATAAGTCGTGGCCCGCCACCTGCTGCCGCCATCGATTATTTCCCCCAGGGAACCCCTGCCTTTATTGTTGTTGCAAGTAATTCTAGGAATCGGGGCCTTTGGGTTTCCACTGCTTTAGTGAAGAAAAGTTTTCCTGGAATCTGTCTTCCTGCTCGGCTAGTCCATCCGTATTCTTGATAGAAACCATATTCCAAATCACTGCCAGCCTCAACTACGATTATGCTCCCTGTTTGTTGCTGGTTGAGGATTCTAAGACTTGCTCCCAATCGTCCTGTTCTGCGATAACGTCTGGCTGGTGGATGACCATATAGGTTTGTCCGTGCTTGCTCGATGATTGCGTTGACTCCCTTAACTAACCCATCCATGGTGACGGGTTTTAATTGGAATCCGTATCTTCGGATCGCTTCCTTTGCTTCAGGGATTCCTATTACCTTCAGTTTCATTTTGCATCATTCCCTGCGGGAAAGGCAGTCCTTCCGGGAGCATGGATTTTCCTTTTGCCTCTTGTGCTTTCTGTTTGACTTTGAGCACATGAAGTTGGGTTTCGACAATTGTCTTTAGCAGCATGGCATCGATGCAGTCCATTTCATCCACTTGGGTTGGTGTGAATCCGTAGGTGGCCCCGAAATTGTGTTTTATGAGCGCCTCGTTGGCTAAGGGGTCTCCATGGCAAAGGGCCGGATTCTCTGTATAGATCGACGTAGCGAGACGCTCAATTGTGCTAAAGGGGGCGCGTTCCATCGTAAGATTTCGCCGTATAATGCTTCCATGATTGTGCCGTCAAGGGTTGCACTATCAAGATCGGTGTCTGTCTGTAATGGCATTGGGGCCTTGACAACAGATTTTTTGATGGCCCAATTCATCACTTCTGGTTTGATGTTAAGTCTAAGAGAATCAATGGATCCAGGATTCACAGGTTCTTTGAAGGCACCGATTACGTTATAGAATTCTTGTCTTTCTTTGAAACTCCATCGCCGAATAGTGAAAGTATTGTTCGAGGATACTTTAACGACTTCAGTGCAGAGAATAGGCACTAAACCTTTTTCGGGATCCGGAAGTTCGCCGATTTGGGTGTTGCAGGCCATGCTGTCTTTTCCAAGGGGATCGATGAGACCGCCGATCAAATTATACACGTGCAGAGTGTTACATCTTGGGCAGATTTCGATCAACACGTCTTTTGTTTTGAGAGCCGCACTCAATTCATTTTCCTCCTATGTTAAAGCAGCCGACAGGCCAGTGATGGCCCAGCGTTCAAGTAAGACTTCCGTAGGTCTGACCGTGAAACTATCGAGTCTATGAAATTTACAGTTGGATAAAGTCAGCACAGATGAGGGCGAAGAGTTTAAGGTCCAGACGACGTTGCGGTCAGTGAAGTTTTGCAGGTCGGTATATCTGCTTTGAGCGAGCCAGACCAGAGTCATAGTTGCAGTAACCGCTCTTTGTTTTGGCGGAAGATAGGCGACGGTGCTTTGGCCCATGACATAGAGACTTTCCGTATTCCGCTCAATACTTGCACTTATTTCCACACAGGGAACCGCCTCTCCACCGACTGTTACCGGATTAGCTCCACCGCTTGTGAATATCCAAGGGGCAGTTCCAGGATCGCTGGCCCAACTTCCTGTGCCCACTGGATTTGGGGTGCTCGGGATCGGAATGAGTTGAGCGATGATTTCATAGCGAACCCTGTGTGCTTCACCGGGTCGTCCACTGATGGTGATGGTTCTCGGCCTAGATCCCTGCATTTTATAGTAATAAGTAGTGCCTGCCGCTCCGCCCATTTTGAGTCCGGCTGCCAGACTCAAACTTTTGTCTATGCTGCCAGCGCCGCCTCCCTGCGGATTAACTCCATATTTAGCGAAGGTGCTGTGTTGCAGGAAATATTCGAGGGCTATGGAATAGGCCTCTTGACCTTTAAGCAATTTGTAGACATCTTCGCTTCCTAGTTGTCGCACTTCTATGGGGGTTATGTCTGCTCTTGGATCCCAACTTTCGACAGCTCCAATCCATGACATGTCAGGATTTGTAGGAAAGATGCCGAAGAGATCTTCCTCTACGAATTGAGGTTGTCTGACGACAAACCAACCGCCGCTAGGTGCACTTATTTTTTATTCCTCCTTGAGTTTATTGCGTTTAACGGTTGGCCGCTATCCCGCCCAACGTTGCACTGTGGAATTGGATAACCCTGACCGGGACGATCGTGTGTAAAACGGGAAAGAATCCTTCTTGGGCCGCTCTGCTGGATTCCATCTTTTCTTCTTCGAGACCATGATATTGATCTGCGTTGATCTCGTCATCTAGCATTAAGAATTCAATGTCCTCTGCTTCTGTCTGATATTTGTGGAGAATCCGTTTGACTTCCTGGACCAGATATCTGCGGTTATTCTTTGCCGTGGCCAGGCTATTTTTCGTTATGGTCCTTGGTCTTTCCCACACGTGGACGTGAACAAGAGGGTTCATCATCCACCATTCGACTGACAAAACCGTATGTCTTTCCGAGACGGGAAGGACTTCTATGCTAGGATATTTGCGGGCAGCCACGGGCACTCCAGTGTTAAAACCGTCTGCGCCTAGAGATCCTCTGCTTAGATTGCCGTGGAGATTCCACTTGTTATATAGAATCTGCTTTATGCTTTCCTGAACGTCTGTCGTAACGACCATTCTTTTTGCCCTCTTTCCGCACGCTACACGCGATATGGTTCGGGTCACAGCGCAGCGTTGTCTGATAGAGGTTAGCCGCTTGCGCTGGCAAAAATTCGGTCAACTATATTCTTAAGTGTTCTGTTGGCGTAACGCCGAAAAATTCTTATGCTCATTCTAATAAAAATCAGGACACCAGGGAGAGGGGCAACTCCTCGCTAACGCGACTTAACCGGGTGACGGTGCGTAGTGCGAGGTATCCCGCGCCGTGAGAGCACCCTACGCCGAATGGCGCTTGGGGGAGGCGGGCACGTTCTCAGAAACTCTGGACCCGCCTTTATCACAAAATTTGTCATAAAATTTGGTCATAAAACTTCATAAATTTCTCCGGCCACATACTTAACCAGTTTGGCAGCCGTGAATCTTTGTAACCAGGCCTTAATAGTTCTTTCATCCATGCCCCTCACTTGGGAAATTGCTTCTATTAAGTGTCTTCGGGGAATTTGTTGACCGGGAATCAAAGCGGCGTAGGCATATTTCTCTTTCAAATATTCTTTGACGGCGCCGAAGACCCGAAATACTCTTGGTTGCGGATTTACTTTCGGCATGATTAAGGATCTTGTGCGATTTTGTGTGTGTAGCAGAACCCAGTTACGCAAGGCCTCTTCCGCCTCATAACTTAATGCTCCATGAAAATTGCCATGTTTCTCATGGGCCAATCGCCTGAATTCCATAAGAATCTGCTTATCAATGTAAAAATGTGCGCCCGTCCTATTGTTTTTTGGGTATGGGGACATGGAAATTCCTTCATCTACAGGTGTAGTTTCTGAGACTGCAAGAATTGGTAGTAAAGTATGAAACTTGGTATTATAATACCAAGTTTTGTGTTCCAATGATAGATGATAGATAGACGATAGACGATAGACGATGAGAGATGAGAGATGAGAGATGTAAAAGACGCCCAATTTGGGTTCCTTTTGGAAAATTTATTGAATTGTTGATCCTTAAGGCCCTGCAAACACACAAATGCACACAAGTTTCTCACCAGCGAAAAATAGCTATTGCTAGGTCTATCCATAAAAGGTTTAACATCTAAAAAAAGAATGCGATCAGACTAAATTTTTGATTTCCGCAGTAATCCACGTTTTTTCTTTATTTCCCTGAGCCAGGGACGGCGGCTGTGGTCCTTCTTTTCTAGGCAGCACAGTTCTGCTTCGCTCTGTCTTGCATATTCCTTATGACAAACGGCGCATGCCCACAGGAAATCTATGGCCCAACCGTGAACTGGATCACGAGTCAAGATAACTTTTTTACTTAAGGGTTCCACTTTTCAACTCCTGCCTCCAGCGATCAATTGTAGCAAATAATTCTTCCTTTGAGATTAAGGCAACCACATGGACATGCCCGCTTGTCTTATGCTCAGGGCGCGGTGCCCAGATCCTTGCCTTGCGGCCTTCCTGCTCCAATTCTTCTATGCATTCTTTTGCCTCTTTCTCTCTTTCAGGACCTTGAAAACACGCCCAAAAATGCCAACGCCTGGACAATCCTATTCCTCTTCTGGAACAGGTTTAAAATAACCTGCTTTTACCTGCACTTCACATCCTGTAATCTTACAAAAGACTGTCACCGTGTCGGTCCGCTTATCCCCGTGAAAAATTACATTTATGAAATTACCGCATTCTTCACAGTGCTTTCGATAATCCTCGCCAGGCAAAACATAGGCATAGTGGACGAATTCCTTAGATGTCAAGGAAGAATCTCCATAGTGACTCTTATGCGTTGTCCGGATGCAACTTCTTTAACCTCTTCCTTGCCATTTTCTTTTTGCCACTCACATTGAGGGATCATAGGCCTTTCAACTTCTAGCCACCAGGGATTCTCCGGATCTGAACCTTCCAAAACAATCCATAATTTCGAATAGGTCACATCCGCTTCTTTTGGCCAGCCAACATTTGGAGGATGCCCAATTTTCGAATCTTTGGTGGGAGTAATCTTTTTGATGTGATCATGCATAATACAATCGATGACGCCTTCCATGATGACTTTCAACTTATTTCAACCTCGGCGAAAATAACTTTTCTACCTTTGAGGGTTAAGGCGTAGAGGGACTTTTCTTTGCTAACACATCCCTCTTCCATAAGTTCTTTAATGATCCGATAGACTGTCGGGCTAGGAATCCCGAGAATGTCGCTGATCTCTTTTATTTTAAGAGGAGTTTTTGACAAGGCCGACAAGATCTTGGTCTTTCGTTTCATGCCTTTATAAAATTGTCCAAAATTGTCCGACATTGATTTTTCTCTCCCTTAATCAAATATAGAAGAACGATTTCACTGGCTATACCGGAGGTCAAGGCGACAAGAGGGGCCGAAAGAGGATAATTGCAGGGATCAATTTCTGTTTCTGATGGATCCCGAGGCACCATATAATTCTCCGCCCATATCACTTCAAAATAATTGTCTTTGCCGTTCATTCCCGCAAACACGCAGGGAATCTGCAATTTTAAACATGCCTTCTTCACCGCAAGTCGGCCAGCTCTGTTATCAAAAGAGCACAATACCACATCCGATTGAGCCAGCAGGGCCTCAGCGTTTTCCATGGTCAACTCTATTTTTTGTGTTTCTGCTCGGGCCTTGGAAATGCTGTAAAGGATTCTTTGAAGAACTGTCACTTTGGACTTGCCTAGATCATTGGGTAAGAATAATTGAGTTGAAAGATTGTGGATTGCTACTATGTCTTTATCGATGAGACGAAATCTTGAAACTCCTGCCCTGGCTAAGATTGTTCCTGCATAAGTTCCCACGGCGCCACATCCGGGAAGAACCACAGTGGCATTTTGCAGTTTCTTCATGGCGCCTTCTCCCCGGAAGAGGGTTTCATGGAGAAATTGTCTTTCCATTCAATATCTCCTGGCCTTAACCAAAACTACACTTGAAAGATCGAAATCTGTATCCCTGCCACTGAGGCAAATTCCTGCACTTAAGCAGACGAGATCTTCATTAACAATCACCGAATTTCTTCTTCCTTCATATTCGTAGGCAACCTCGTATCGTCCCCTTCCCCTGTCCACTAGATCTATAAGTTTGGCATTGACTATCCTAAGTGCCTCCTTGACCACCCTCTCATAGGGGGGTATATATTGCTCGGCCACAAGTCTGAAAACTCTTTTGATTTCTCTTCGATAGGGCAACTCAGATGTTAGATGATCCAAATTGGTAGCTCTGGTCACTTCTTTTAATTTGTTTCTAAGATCATCTTGCTCAGGAAAGGAAAGTCCTGCCCCTTCATAAAGGAGATATGGTCTTTGTAATTTGTGGATTCTTGCGGATATATAATCGAAAATGCTGAGATCTTCGGGGGCGAATAAAAGAGGAGTGGGTGCACTAAAATGTTTTATGTATTTGGCCCATTGATTGTCATTTAATGGAAGGCAGAACCAGGTCTTAGTTTTTAAGGCGGCTACGGCTGCTACTTGAGGAAGTTTTAAGGCATCGTAGGCGTCGGTTGTTTCCCAAATTTCTGCTTTCCGAATCGGTTTGGCACAGGAATAATCGCATTCTTCAAACATCCATACGCCAGGTTGCACCTTTCTATCAAGACGATATTCTCGAAGACCATCAGTGATGGGGACCACAACTTTTTGAGAGAAAGGCGTTACGATGGCCGGAAACAATTCACTTTCTCCAATAATTCGGATGCTTAGTTTCAATCGGCCGTTCAGGCAGAGGCAGCGCCATAATTTCAGTGATCGTCTCGAAGGGACTGACTTTCCCAACGAAATGGATTATCTGATCCAGACTGTATTGGTCCACAGTTTCCAGTTCGATTCTGTCAAAGGTTATGTTTTGATCTTTGAAGAGACGAGAAAGCACGTCATTTTCTCCAGGAACCCGCACGATTATGATACTCGGTTGATTCTTTAATTTCTTATATTCAAGAAGGAAGAAGGGTGAAGCATTTTCTCCGCCATCAGTGATCAGGATGATAGCATCTACTTGCCTGTTTTGTCTCTGCATCAAGAAAAGTCCTGAACCTAATGGAGTGCTTCCGGCTGCCGTGATGAGGTTCATGGCATTTTCAACGCCAGTGGCGGTCCATTCTTTAGGTGTGATTTCCACAGGAGTTTCACTGCAGGTGTAGATATAAGGTCTCTGTTGGCAGGCCATGGACAGCATGGCCGCTAACTGCCGTGCAGCAACGAGACTTGTTTGCATGCTGCCACTTGCATCGGCTAAGATCACCACTTGTTTGTCGATCTTACTAATTCTTCGGACCTTTTCCTGGGTCACAAATTCAAGATCATCGAAGATCTCAGGGGGCACCAATTCGGCGTCCAGGCTCTTTTTTATTTGGTTCACTCTGGCTGCATTGAGGCGTCTATCTTCCACGGCCTTCTCGATCTTTTGTCGAATCAGTCTCAGATTGGGTTTCACAGCACCCATTCTTCCTAGACTGTTGAGACTCTGCAGGAGTTCATTGATGCTCATGGATTCGATGAGGACCCGCATTATGCCGGGAGTTCTCACCTTGAGAGCTGAGACGGCTATATAAGGTGGCACTCTTGGCACACTTTTGCGCAGGATATTTTGAACCTCTTCTTCAGTTTTGGCCTCTTCTAATTTCTTGAAGACACTTCTGAGTTCTGGTTCGCCAAATAATTCTTTGCCGACCATCTGCAAATTGGCATTTTCGGATTTGCTAGTGGGCACGTGTAATCGGCGAATGATTTGTCTAAGATCTTTAGCGCCCCTCAATATTTGATAGGCCAATTCTCCCTCGTCCATGGCCGCGAAAAAATGAATCATGGCACTTCTTAGACTTCGCGGATTCTTCTTTTGAACGACTTGCATGGCCAGATAAGGCGGCATATTTTGAAACAGCGCCCAGGCCACATCTCGATAAACTTGCTCCGGCCTCTCGAAGAGAGTTCTTATAAAGGCAACTTTATGATCTCTAACCGCGCCATTGTCCTGATACCAGACCGCCGTCTTAGCATAGAACAGCGGGTTTTGATCACAAAGTTTCTTATGGGCCTCAAGAGCCATAGGAATATTCCCATGAGGAACCTTCATCAGCTCTTGAAACATCTGCAGATTTTCTTCTTGGCTCATATTTACACTACCCTTGACAAATTGACTTGAGACCAATCCTTTAACAATTCTTTCAGTAACCATTCGTTGAATGGTCCATATTTCGGCTCGTCTGGAAACTTTGACATGGCAACTAAAGAACTATTTTGTGTGAAGAGACCCTGCAGGTCTCTCAAAGTATGAAGAACATGCGGCATGGGATGTTCGTTGGGCATGATCAGATCTGATTCAGCGCGATATTTATTAAGCAGGTCTGCAAAATAGGCCTCGTCGAAACTGTCCATAATCCTGGTTCTCCATGGTTCTGCCTTAAGGAGATCGTTGAGATTATAGAGGACCTGGCCGGTGAGGAATAAATGGATGCCTGCCATGGCAACGCGGAATCCGTTAATCAAATATTTAATGCGTTTTTTGCGATCATAGTCTTTGATCGAGGAGTCGATGAAACCGTGATAATGACCTGCAAATCGTTTGGTCACACCATATTTCATTACTAGATCTCGCAGTTCCGGGAAAGAAGGATCCTCATGCAGCCTCTCCTCGAACATGTTTTCTAAGAAAGTGCCATTGCCATGCAGAAGAACGCTCAGAAAATGAAAGACATTGTGAATGGAGACGTCAACATTGCCGAATCTGTGTTCCACACCGCTTTCATCTCGGGCAAGAGAAGTGGCCCATTCAAGAGTCGGCATCCGGACGCCACGAATATCTAGATCACTATCCGCCCTTGCCGTTCCATAGGCATGAGCGCCAGAAACAACCACAAATAAAGGCCGCACTGCATCGACATTGAAAGCAGGGAAATCCCCATACTTCAGTTTCAACCTTGGCGAGCCTTCTGTGCGTGAAGTGGAGGGGCACTATTTGGCTCTCTTCCCCCTCAAATTTTAGGGGGAATCCGCATCGCAGCGGAGCTCCCCAACCGAGGGTCGTAGGACTTTTTGGTGGGGGGAGAAGAGCTCTAGCCAAGTTTGAGTTGGCCTGTAGGCTCCTCCGAGACGCACTGCCCTAAAGATTACCGCTCTACTTAATAAACTTTATGGTTAGAATTTATCATTTATTGAGAAAAGTTTATAAGGATGAATGCTAATCTTCTTTTCGGTGTGACTTAGGGAGGACTTACAGGATCAATAGCTCAATCTGGTTTGAGCATCGAACTGTAAATTCGAAGATCCAGGTTCAAATCCTGGTTGACCCACCAAAATAAGTTCTCCCGGCCTTCACACAAAAGAGGTGATGGAAATGGCGATGTTGAAAGTTTCGGGCGGGGGCCAGTCTTTAGAACTTCAGATTCCAGACGAAATGAGATCGGCCACTGACGAACAGATCCTTTCTTATGTAAGAGAAAGGACCGGGATAGAAGTCAGCAATTTGCAAGTAGAAAGAACTGCCGAAGCGATTCTGGTGCATCCCGAAGCAATTTACGGTTGATGGGATGAACAAACTTATATACATAGAACCCCTATTTTGTTTTTATGCCTTACAAATCCCTTGAACAGCAAAGAGAATATACGCGCCGTAAACGGGCAGAATACAGAGGATCTTTAGACACATCAAGAAAAAGACAGAGAAGTCATATTTGGACTATGACGCAGAAAGAATGGGAAGATAAAGTAAAACAAAATGCCCAACGTGGGCACCAAAAGTTAAGAATGGAAGTGCTCATTCATTACAGCGGCAGTCCACCTAAATGTGCTTGTTGTGCCGAAACTACTCTTGAATTTCTTACCATTGATCACATTGACGGCGGAGGTCATTGCCATCGACAATTTAAACGGAATCTATATCGCTGGTTGAAAAAGCATAATTTCCCTGAAGGATTTCGCGTCTTATGTTGGAATTGCAATGGATCTTTAGGAATGTATGGCTATTGCCCTCATGGTTAATCCCTTTTTTCTCCCAAATATTTTTGAAAATAGGTAGATTTTCGGACCCAGCGGGGCAGCCAGATTTTTCTAGGTCTGATTTTATTACTTGAAGAAGCGTTAAGTAGCATAAATTCTTCTTTGGAAATGAATCGGATCTCATAATCTTCTTCAGACGTCATTGAGATCCTTCTTTTTCCACTTCGAACTTTTTCTTTGTTGGAATTCGATATCTTGCAGGTCTTCCTTGTATTCGCACCAAAGCACCATCTTTCACCATGCCGCCCAGTGTTGGTGCCAAAGTGGAGTGACTGATATTCCAACCCCATTCAACCATAGCATCTGAGACTTCCTGTTCGGACCATTCTTTGTCCGGTAATTCCTTTTGTGCTGCCCATAGGATTTTACCTATCACTGTTTTGGTTGTCAATTTTTCAATCTCGTCTGAATGGATGGTCTTGGTTAAGACCTCCACATGTGTCACTTCCATCGTTCTTTCTTTGGAGATTTCTGCACCTGTAGATGGAACGTTAGGCAAAAGTTGTGCGAGGCCTTCTCGAATCTTCTGAACTGCTTCGGAATCTGTTTGCAATTTTTCAAGTCTCAATTTCAGATTTGCCGTCTCATCCTTGAACTTAGCGATAGTCTCCTGCATTTCGTCTATATTCCATAGTTTTTTGATTTCCTCAACTTTTTGCATGGCCTCTCGGAAGGCCTGTTGCCGTGCCTCTTCGATCTGTTTTTCAAAATCGGCCTTCAACTCATTAAAGATTCGAGTCCGCAGATTAGGTATCTCGGATTCCAGTTCTTCACGTCTCGATTTCTCCTTCTCGTATAGTGGTCTATACATTTCTTCATCCTCCTGTAACCGGGATTTTGGTGCAGGTTTATACTTCTGCACTTCTTCAGAATCGGGCTCTAGCTCGCCCTTTGCCACTCGAATGGCAATTTCTTCTGGCAGCCACACCGGCCGAACATAAGTCAATTCTACCTTATCCCTCAATTTGGCAAAAAAGTGACCTAACTTCAGGGTCATAATCTGTTCAGGTTTCGGTTTCTCCTGCTTAGGAAGAGGGAGGGCCTTGAGGATCTCGTCAATTTCATGGGGATCCGGCTGCCTGCCAAAAAGTCTAACATCGAAACTTCTAAGATGTTTCTTGTCTACTCCTCGAAGATCCTGAGCGTCTAACCACAACCATCCTTCCACAACGCCCATTTCCCTGACATATTTTTCGATAACCCATTTAACCGGGGAACCGCGATCCTGGGGCAGAAACTTCCAGATCTCAGCAACCACGATTATGACGCCCGACAATTCTTCGTAGGCCTTCCTGATCAAACTGGCCACAAACAAGTTCTGCAACTCATCAGATTTTACGCCCAAACCTTCCAGATCCTCGACATATACGCCCGGTTCTGGAAGTTCCAGACGATCGCTGAAATTGCCTCGTAATTTTTCGAGCTGTGGCAATACTTCCTCGAGATAGGCGTCGACCTTTGTAAAGACCTCTTTGATAAATTCTTTGAGTTTAGGATCCTTCAGTTTGGCCTTTACGCGCTGATGTATTTCAGCCAAGGATTTTGCAGGTGTAGGATTTTTGCAGACGCTAATGATTGCATATCGGACGCCTGGTTCTCGATGCACTTTTTCCTCGAGAGTGGCAGAAATTAGACCCTCTAATGCTTTCCAATGAGTTAACCCTCTTTCATCAAAAAACAGTGGAAGAGGTTTGGCATTGTCGAAACCTATCTCGCCTCTCTTGGTTCTGAAAACAATGGCCTTCATGCCGCTTGCAGCAACCGCGGCCTCAACAAAAGTTGTTTTGCCAGAATCTCTGGTGACGCCGAAAACTCCTAAATGCCGTTTGGGAAGTCCCAAAGGTTTACCCGTTGGAACTTGATAAAGAACGCCGTAAATTTCATCTATACGCATTAACCCACCTCAAGAGTATTTCGTGCTGATGCGACAGTGGCAGCCATGGCGCAATCTTGACAGAAACAAAAAAGATAACCTCTCTCCTCGAGTAATACTTTAAGACGTTTCGGATCATTCGTTTTTTGCAATGAAGATTCAAGATAAGCAGGCAATGGTCGCCAATGTTCCCATGCTTTTCGCACTTTTTCTAGGAATTCTTCGAATGATGGTTCGGTCCGAGCTCTCCCGCAAATAGGACATATTAAAGTGACTTCAGTCATGGACACACCGCTGATTTTATGGATAGTAAAGTATATATAGGTTTCGCCCGATATACATTTCTCGGAAGTGAACTCCTCCATGGAAGAAAAAATGGAAATAGAAACTACCGTATATGTTCGAAAATTCAACCGATCCCTTTATCTTCTTGTGCCGCATGAAACGGCAAAAGAATTGGGAATTTTGGAGCATACTAGAGCCAGACTGTTCAAAAGCAAACAGGATCGTTCGTTGATCTATAAATTTCCAGTGACCGCGCCTGCACCGGAGCCACCTGCAGATATTCAGGAACCGCCGGTTTAGGAGTTGAGGCCTATGCCCGAATTTGAGGGGATAAGTTCCATAACTCCGGCCATAGCTACCAAACTTGTAAAGAAGGGCATAAATACGGTGGAGGCCCTTGCCACTCAAACCTTCAATGACTTGAAGGAGAAACTAGGAGACGTTCCAGACCAGAAAATATTGGACATCCAGGCAGAAGTTTGGAAGATCAAAGGATACTGGTTTACGCCCGCCTCACGACTTGCAGAAATACGCAAGCAGGAGTTAGTCTTTCCGATAGGTTGCAAGGCCTTAGATGACCTTCTCGGCGGTGGAATAAGAAGCAGAGCAATAACTGAATTTGTGGGTGCTTACGCTGCGGGAAAAACGGAAAGTCTTGAAACACTCCTGGTAGAAACCTTGGCACGCAATCCTTCCTTAACCGCCATTTTCTTTGACACAGAAGAAACCTTCAAAGATGTCAGGGTGAGTGAAATAGCGCGATCCAGAGGATTTGATGATCAAGACATTCTGGAAAGAACCATTTACACACCTGTATGGCATACGCAACACTTTCAAATGATGATCGATCAGGCGGATGTGCTGATCAAGAGCCGAAACGTAAAATTGATTCTAATCGACTCCCTAACGGCGACCTTGAGAGCGGAATATGTGGGCCGAGAAACTCTTTGGCACAGACAGCAACTCTTAAACAAGATCCTTAGAACTCTTCTCAATTATGCAAAGGCATTTAATCTAGCTGTCGTAGTGACGAATCAAGTGGTGGCGGATCCTAGCGCGATCTTTACCCAGGATCCGGTTAAACGAAATGTGCCCGTGGGCGGACACATTCTAGCGCACAATGCTGAAACCAGAATTTACATGAGACAATCCTCAAAACCCACCGTGATTATAGCAAGACTCATAGACAGTTCATGGCTACCTCCAGGTGAATGCACTTGTAAAATTACCAAGAAAGGAATCGATAACGCGGAAGAAGAGAAAGAGGAAACGAGATCCGAAAAGACTGAGAAAGAAGAGGAAGGCGGGGATCATTAGTGTCAGAGCAGATCATAGATTCAGCAAATATATTGCTGAAAGGTTTCACCGTTGACGAACTCAAAGACATCGTTCAACACATCAGAAAAGTGGAAAATCACAGGGCATCTCGATTTGTCTTCATTAAACTTGATACTCCCCACATGTCCGAAGAAGAATGCAAGCAGACGATTAAGGACCTTTGGCCGGATCCTGATCCGCCCACTCTTCATATCGTGAGGGAGAAATGAATATGGTCTTGGCGCAGGTTGAAACTGAAGAAAAGAAAAGAGAAACCACAGATTCCTGGACAGATTATTGCCCAGTCTGTAAGAAAGATACTCCTCACAAACCTTGTTTCTTCGACGCTTTCTATTGCACGGTCTGCAAAGTCATCAGAGTTCCCAGGGAGTGAAAACTTGAATATCTATGTTTGCTGGAATTGTAAACGAGTCCTCTCAGAAGACGAATACGATAAAACTGAAGGGATTTGCTGTTCTCGTCCGATGGAAGAGATACAGGTCATAGAAATAGAAGCAATTGCTTTTGACGAAGAAAGTTTCCGCTAGGAGATGAAAATTTGGCTGAGACATCCCAGGAAGAGGTCATAGAAGGACTTAGAAAATCAAAGCAACGTCTTAGACCCCTATATCCCACCCTCATCGAGAAAGGCACCATGAATATTTTAGACGGCAAAGGTAGAAAGCAGGCGGATCCTACCTGGCCGGAACAAGAAGTTGAAATCAAGGATCCAAAAGACAGAGTTCTCATACCTTTACACGCCAATTATAGACGACAGGTGCCCAGGAAAGAGACTCAAACCTATCTCTTAACTTTAGCCGACATGTTCGAACAAGAAGGGATTCCCATTCAAGGCATAGCATCCAAAATTGCAGAATTGACGCCTTTCACCGAACAATATGTTCGACGCCTTCTCCCTGCCAAATACAAGAAAGAGACAATGATCAGGAAAATTGCGAAACCAGTTTCGCAAATTAAACCTACACCTGCGGTTCCAAGTCCTCCACAGGCAGCCAGATGCCCAAATTGCGGCATAGAAATCCAGACCGTCATGTGCCCAAGATGCCTGAAGGAAGTGCCCCTCAAAAAATTGAAGGAGGCCGCCTAATGACTGAGATGCAAAAAAACTTTGTCGTAATCCGACATGGCAAAAGTGAGAAGATAGACAAAGAACCCGTCTATTCCGTGGTTCTCAAAAGCAAAGGCCTGGAAAATGTAATCGTGACGATCGCCATCAAGAGCACGGAAGCAAACATCCAGGAGCAATTTCCGCTGAAAGAGACCATTCAGGTATCCTTCAAGAATCCCCAAACTCGACTAGGTTAAGGGACCTTAATGGCCGAAGAGATCTCTTTTTACAAAGTCGATCAGGTGATCCAAGGGCTAGACTATGCAAAGATTTGGATCAATAGTTTAGAGGAACAACCGGGAAAACATAGGGTCCTCATCAACATTCAAGAAGCGATCAATCTCCTGGAAAAGATGGAAGAGCAAAGGAGAAGTCAAAATATACCTCAAAAAGAAAAAATAATGGAGAAATGATCGTGAATCGAACACGCATTGAATGGACCTGCTATAGTTGGAATCCCATAACTGGCTGCTTACATGGGTGTTGGTATTGTTATGCCCGAAAGTTGGCGCAGAGATTTCCTAAAGTGTTTCCTCATGGTTTTGAACCGACCTTTTATCCCGAACGTCTCAAAGAGCCGTGGGAAGTAAAGAAACCTTCTAAGATTTTCGTTTGTTCCATAGCCGATCTCTTCGCTCCCTGGACGCCCGTAGAATGGCGAGATCAGGTTCTCAATTCCATCTTCAACTGCCCTGTAAAGCATACTTTTCAGTTGTTAACAAAAAATCCCGAAAACATCCCTCCCATACATTTCCCCGAAAACATATGGCTAGGAGCAACAGTATCTACTCAAGAAGAAGACTGGAGAATTGACGATCTCATAAAAGTTGATGGCGTCCGTTTCGTTTCCTTTGAACCTTTGCTAGGCCCGATACATCCTGAAATAAGTCACGTGGATTGGATCATCATCGGCAAATTAACAGGCAGCAAGAAAATTAAATTGCAGTCATGGTGGGTCAAAGACTTGTTGAAGATAGCTCGGAATTATGGAATTCCTGTCTTTATTAAGAATAATGTGGGTTGGCCCATTAAGATTCAAGAGTTTCCAGGGAGGTGATGCGATGGAAAAGAAAGAAGAAAAAGAGAATGTTCGGGAGAAATTATTGGACAGAGAGCAAAATCTGATCCGAGCTCAAGAGAGTCCTGAATTCTTTGCCTGCGAAACTGAACCAACCCATAATGTCGACGTGCACATTACGATTCCGGCTAAGGGCGCAGACCTAGAAAAAATCTTTCAGGCAGAAAGACTTCTAACTGAGGCAGGATTATCTTTTGACACGGGTTATGGTGGTGGCTGCCGAGATTGGGAATTTGACTGGAGTCTGCGCGGTGCCTTTGTTAAAAAGGTTCGAGACCTATCGGAAGACGAGCAGATGGCCTACAAACTGAAACGTCTTTTATCTCCTGGAAGGGAAGAGGTCTATTTGCCCAGTAAAGTTATTGCGCTCAGTCGCGGAGAAATCTTTGTCATCATCTTTGGAAAGAAGGTAGATTTCGAATCTATTGTTAAGGAACGATTAGTTCGAAATGGAGCCGAGGAAATCAGACAATTCAAAGTTAAAGAGGAAGGTGCGAAAGAAAGCAAGGAGGATTGGAGGCCAGTCAAGGATGAGGATGACTTCATTGGTTTTCGGTGGCAGGGGCGTTCCATTAAGATCAGTTATACAGAAAATAAGACCGGCTACTGACGAGAGTAGCATATTTGACCCTGTTTGGTCTAGACCAAGCAGTGAAAGGTTTTGAGTTCTTTAGACTTAGATTTGATGTTACAGAAGCAGTAAACTTTATATACAGTTTCCTAGCAGAATTGAGTGTTAGAAGGTGAATTTTGACTAAATCGGGAAGTTGAGACAATTGAAAATCGGATTTTCGCATAAAGATCTGGTCCTTCTGGAAACGGTTGAAAAATACGCGAAAGAGGAAAACTGGCTCATTTTGACCGCTAAAGAACTTAGATTAAAACCTGTCACTGTCAGAACCAAACTTTATCGTCTCCGCCTCAGATTCCAAAAATCAGAGCAATTCATAGAGGCCTACAAGAAGTGGCGAGAAACCCTCTTTAGAAAATCTGGAGGGAAGTGGCGCCATTTATGACGGCCCCAATTACTTTTCCCGCGAAGCGTCTCAAAGATTATCCTCAAAAAGAGTGGATTGAGGCCGCTGACGGCTGCGAATTTTGTGAAGAAAAATTCTTTGTGCAGATCATAGACGTAGATCTTAGCGGCAACTTTGGAAGCATAAAGTGGCGAATCTATCACAGGGCGGATTGCCCTGAGAGATTGGAAGAGGAGGAGGAAATCCTTGTTGCTGCTGACGAATTTCAAGAAGGGGAAGATGTGGCAGGATGGGAACTTTATGAACATACGATCATGATCAAAGGCATGACTTTTAATCCTATCAAAGCAAAAGCGAACATCGGACCCTGTCTCATCTGCGGAAAGTTAGTCGTAAGGGTTCCCCTAATCCTCTTTATTGACCAAGGGAAAAAGGGCGAATTAGATTTCTGTTTTGGTTGTGCAGAGGCCCGAGGAATACTCAGTAATCTAATTAAGGGAAGATAGTCGATTAATTCATGGCGGTCCTCATGTGGAGACTCAAAAGAAAAACGAAACCTTTGCCTGGAGTAACAGCTCCGCCATCATCTGTCACTTTTAATCGACCGCTTTCCATGCAAGGATCGATCGCCCTTGCTGGTGTTGGTTCTTCTTTCTATGTTTCTTCAGCCGGAAGACTCCCTGGCATAGAATTTGCCGTAGAGCATCAAGAAGACGTGGTTGACATCCAGTTTAGGAAAATGCACAATTATGTGGATAAGGCCGAGGCCATAGACAGGGATTATCTTGAACGAATGATTCACAATCTCGAATGGACCCTGCAGCATTCGAAGGGAACAGGCGGACCCGAAACTGAAGATGCCTTGGACATGGATCTGTTTGCTAAGATGGCAGGCAATATTATTGAAGAGGCCCAAAAACTTTTAGATGCTGAAAATCCTACAAAACAACAATTACAGAACATGCAGACTAAGATCTCGGGTCTTTTTGCTTTTCTCATAGAATATCCAGATGTGACGCCCCGGAAAAAGGAGGTTGAAGACGGTCTCATCATTGCTGAGGACATGGTGAAAAGGAAGACGGAAGAGGGGAAAGCATGAGAACTGAAACCAAGTATTTGCGTTTTGTCATGGCAGAGCAGAAAGCAAAAACTCAGGTTTGGCAGATAATTTCAAAGAAATGGGGCGATGTGCTAGGAGTTATTCGATGGTATGGTCCTTGGCGTCAATATATATTTTATCCTGAAAAGGATACGATTTGGAATAAGGACTGCCTAGACGATGTGAAAATTTTTCTTCAAGATTTAATGGAAAGGAGGAAGAAGGATGAGCGGTCAAGGAATCTGGATTGATGGTAGACTCAGCAAAGAAGAACTTGACACGTTAATCCGTGTTCAGACAGAAGTCGTAAGAAATTTTCGAAATCTTCCGGAGGATCCTCAAAAGGCATGGGAATATGAAGACGACAAGTTAACTTTTAAGGCCTGGAGGAAAGGAGGATCTCTAGTGATTTTCTATGGCTGGAATTATCCGCCTTCAAATCTTTGGGTTAAAGAGATCCGGGGACCTGAAGAATGCCAGAAATGTTTCCCCGAAGGTTTAGGTCAACAACCTATTGGACGAGAGGTTTGGTGTGAAAAGATGGGCTATAATTTTCTGCAATGTCCCTATGGAGTGCCAACCCCGATAGGGACTCCTTCACAATCAGTGCGATCACTCCGCATGTAATAACCTAATAATAAGATAGCAATAAGATGATAACAAAGAGAAATTCCAATGGAAATAAAGGGGTGTTAGACGCCTCTTGTGGCCCTTAAACTGGCCCATGCTCGTCCTGCCGCAGTCTTCTGTTTTGCTTGTATTCGTATTCTTTCAAAACTGCCCGTGAAGGTTGCTGCGGTGCCCATATTTTCTGGATCACTTGCAGACACGTCAACATCAACTTGGTTAGGTATTCCGGCCCATACTCCGGGTCGTTTTTGCGAGGTTGCCTGAATTCTATAAGTGATGGCGTTAGGAGTTCCTGCCGCGATCAGCGCACTAAAGGTGGTGTATCCAACAACATCTTCCTCTAAAACAGTGGCATAACTAACTCCTGTTGCAATGCTAATAGGCGTGCATTCCTTCTGTGTGATATTATGGCTGATGCGTTCAACAGCGTAGGTTGGTTGACTAACCCAGAAACTTGATGGTAGGAAGACTGAGGGCACGAAGAAGTTGGAAGATAAGGCCTTGGACCCTTTATTTTTAATGGTTATGCTGCAACGGAGGTCTTTGGTGCCTGCGTTTCTCACCACAAAGACTGTAAACAGGCCAGGAACGGATTGTGTTTTTCTGATGGTGAAACTTGAAGACAGTTTCGGAGGCGATAAGACGGCAAAGTTCGATGACAAATCCTTAGTGGCCGCATTCATTATGAGAGCAGAAGAATTTAGGTCCGCACTGGCAACATTTCTCACTGTAATATTGGAACTCAGATTTTTAGAGCCAGGTTGCCGCACCGTAAAACTGCCGCTTAAGTCAGCGGATCCGGCCGTGGGCAGCCAGAAACTCACTGACATTCCGTCTTTGGAGGAGTAGTAGACTGGCGGTGGGGGATATCCTAAAGTGAAACTGATAGAGGCGCCGTTCTTAGATGAGTAATAGACGGGATCTTCGGGCACTTTCTCATCCTCTTTCATTATCTTTTCGACTGATTACCCACAAAAAAATCGGGGGAAGGTAGTGATGTATTCAAGGAACACCATCTAATCCTTTGGTTTTTGAGGCCAAACGGGGTTTTCGTTCACTACCTTAAAGGGAACATCGGGTTGCGGATGAATGGGTGAATTGCCATAGCATAGCACGGTTGCGCCGGGCGGAAGCATCGGATTTTTCGCTGGTTCTGGAGTTGGTTCGCCAAAGCAGAGTCGTTGACCTTTGGGCATCGGTTTCATTTCTATGACTTTCGTCGGGTTTCCAAAAAATAGTCTTTTTGCTTCGGCCATGTCATTCACCAGCCGCTAAAAATGGAAAGATCAGGCCATTGATGGCGGTGCTGTCTTGGGAAACTTCTGTGCCAAGACTCGAATAGACTAAGATCTTCTTATTGGTGTGGTCATAGACTCCATAATAGGTTGCGGTGGCATCAATTTGTAGCACAACTCTCGGCGAGTTAGCTATGGGAAAACGTTTGGTTTGCCGATTGAAATTCGCTGTTAATCCGCCAGTCTTGTAGACTCCTGCAAGAGTGATTACGCCGCGCATTAGGTTCTGAGTTCTGCCCGTCAGTCGGTCTGCTATTTCGCAGGGAAAGGCGGAATCATCTTCCGTGATCGTTGCCTTTCCTATTGAAATGGAACTTGATAGGGCCTTAGAACCTGTTGCCGTTTAAATCACTCTCCAATGGCAACGAAACTGAAGATTCCATTCACGGATTGATCGCCTGATGCTTCTGATCCCAGGCCTGTGTAGACTTTGAGTTTTTTATTGGCGTGATCGTAGACTCCGAGTCTGTTTCCTGTATTAGAAACAGGATTCAGAATCACTCGATATTTCACGGACTGGTCGAATCCTGAGCGGGGAAAGTAGTTGGTCAGATCGCAGACATCACCATTAGTGGCGTAAGAAGCGGAGGCAGTAATGATTCCTCTGATCAGTCTTTGCCCTCGTTGCTGAGCTCGCGTGGCCGTTTCCGAAGCGAAGGCTGCTGTGTCCAGCGTGACCGTGCAGGTTCCCAATTTGCGTCTACTCCTTTAGGCCTCTTGCCTTGGCCTGGACATTGAATCTGGTGCAGATCAAGTCTGCCATGGTTCGGTAAAGACCCTTGTCACCTATGAAGTTGATCGCAAATGGGTTTCCGGTGCTGATACCTGCCTCGAAGTATTGGGTTGGTTTGGCAACTTTCATCAGCATGTAGTCTGTGTCGAACATATACCATCTGCTGATGCCGGCTGGCGTGGCGGTGGGATAGTCTTGCAGGCAGTTCTTGGTAGGTATCATGGGCACACCATTGTAGGTGGCGACGATGAATCCTGCAGAGATACCTTCGATGCCTCTGACTCCGCCATACGTGGGCACAACAGTTCGGTATTCTACGAATCTCTGTTGGGCCTGGAGCAATCTTTGTGTTGCCTTCAGTGTGTCATAGCCTGTCATTATGACCTTCGGGGTTCCACCTGCCTTCCATACCTGTCTGAACAGGTCGTCGATTATGTCGAGGGTTAGACTTCGCAGAACGTTGTAGCCGCCTGATAGGGTCTCGAAGGATATGATGGCGTCTGCCCATGAATTGGCCGCGTCGGATCTGTCGATCCCAGTGCCGTTGATATACATGTCATTGCTGTCGGCATTCGGCGATGTTGAGCCGTCGGCCATTTTGTGTTTGGTGCTGTCAGATTCGTCCTTGCTGGAAATTACTCGGTCAACTGTCTGGACATTATTTCCCTCTCTGGTTCCGTCGCTGGTTACACCTTCTGCGGTCAGCATGATGTTGATGTGCTCAGCGTGATGGAGTCCCATATACTCCCTCATCTGGCGCATCACATCGCCCAATGAGTCGTCTATGGCACCTAAGTATTGGATCATTTCTGCCACATTGAACGTGTGGCCGATGATCTTCGGTTTACTATAGATTTGCTTCCAACCAGGTTTCGTTGTGTCCGGCAGGGCCGAACCTTCGGCAAGGCCGCCTGGAGCCACCGTGAAAGAGCCGGATGTGGCTGCTCTGGCTGTTAACACACGGAATCCGCTGTGATCCCAGACTGCTTTAGGCATCATGGCAAAGACGTTGGCCTCAAGGTTCAGTTGAGACCAGACTTTGGCGCCATATATGGGATTGTAGATCCCGGTCTCCGTAGTCAGAATGGGGGCGTCGGCCTTCATTATATCGGCTACACCGAGGCCGTAATAGTAGCGTTCCATGTCCTCTATGGTCTTGATTTCAAAAATGCTTCTTCCTGACATTTTTCATCTACCTCCCGAGAAGACTGGCCCTCCGTTTCGCTTCTATATCCTCGATGTCCTTCCAAGACATGTTGTGCAGGTCTTGGAGGGTCGTTTTCTTCTCTTCACTGGTTCCCTCCGGCGTTACGCTCGGGGTGGCTGCTGACTTTTTGATGGTTGGCGAAGCAGATTTGAGGATCTCCGCTGTTTGCTGGGCGACCTTTTTCACGTCATCTTCGGACAGTCCCTTGTCAGATTTACTGACCGCTGATAGGAGGGTGTCAAGTTTCTCGTTGGTCTTCTTTAGTTCTGCTTCAACAGCAGATATGCGGGTGTCTTCATCGCCTTTCTTAGTCTTTTTTCGGCGCTCTTCCATCCATCTTCGCAGGCCTTCAGGCAACTTGCCCTTGGTCTCAAGACCCTCAAGGGCCGCGAAAACTTCAGGGTCAACCTCGCCTTCGGAGGCCTCTTTCTCTTCGGGATAAGGATATTTCTTCTTATCTCCGGCCTCCTTTTCCTCGGGGTAAGGTGGTTTCTTACCCGCTTCTTTCTCGGGTGGATAAGGCGGTTTCTTTTCGCCCGCTTCCTTCTCTGCAGGGTAAGGATACTTGTCTTTCTTACCCTTCTCTTCTTCTTCAGGTTTCTTTTCAGCGGCCTCTTTGGCAGCTAGTTGATCTTCGAGTTTTTTGACGCGAGCCTGAAGACTCGCTATTTGTTCGCCCTCTTTAGAAGTCCCTGTTGCACCACCTGTTTGTGGTCCTGTTGCAGTTCCGACAAGTCCTGGTGTTCCTATGGTTTTTTCTACTTCTGCGGACATAGGTTTCTCCACGGTCGATTTTCGTTCCTCTATGTTTTTAAGTGTTCTGCTTGACTGCTCGGCAGACTGTTCGGTCGAAGGAGAAGATGTTTCGGATTTCGCCATTTCTACACGTGAAAAATTGTCGACAGGGATCAGGGCCAAGTCAAAGAGGGGGCGATAGGTGTCATGGGGGCCGCCTTCATCGCCGAAAACAAACTCACATTTATCCCACAGCTCGGGCGGTAGGGCCTTAAGTATGCGGGTTTCAATATGACGTCTTAAAGGATTGTCGACGTCCATTTTTACGAGTAAGTCAAAATCGTGACCTTCCCCTTTCTCTGCGGAGCTGCCGATCTGACAGATGAATTCTTTACGGAGAATCATTTGTTTGCCCATCAGGTTCGGCAGGAAGGTGAGTTCTTTAATGAGCGTCTCTCCCTTCTTGAGTTCGGCACTTTTTTGCAAAAAGGTTGCCTCGTCTATCAGTCCATTGTCTAGGTAACTTTTGAGGACCTCAAATCCGCTAAGTTCATTTTTTCCACGTTTGCAGATCGTGACCTCATAAAGTTCAAGGTCATCGATTTGGAAGAAGGATTGGCCGCCTTTGCTAACTAACCGTTTCTTGAGAGCACGTCCGCCAATGCTGTAGGCATTGAGATCTCCTTTGTTGGCCATCGCCCAGACGCGATCAGCGATTTCGATGTCATCTCGCAATTCGGCCACAATGTAGAGTCCCTTATCGTCTACATGGCTCCAATATTTTTGGCCCTGGGAATCCTCAACAGTTTCATCCAGCAGCACCTTTCCTACGGTGATGTTGCTGTGTTCCAGGTTGATGTTCGCGTATTTTTCTCCTGCCGTTTTCATTCGGTCCCATGCTTTTTTCAGGGCGTCTATCGTGACTAGTTCCTGCTGCTTGTCAATAGTTTCTACGCTGGCGTAGCCGTGGATGATCCTGCGTTTGTTGTCTTTGAGGATCAATCCTGTGTGGGGCACATCAAATCGAATGTAGGCAGGGATGGGTGTTTCAATAAGTTCCTTCAACAGTAGGCCAGTTATGGGATGCTCCAGGACCATTCGCGCGGTCGGGTCTCCGGCAAGGGCGCTCTTCTCCAATTCAGCTAGAAGGGTGGCGCTTGTGCTAGGCATATTAATCATCGGTCAAACGTTCGGTCCACTATATTTTTAAGTGTTCTGTCTTCGTAAAGAAATTATTATGATGAAATTGGAGAACGGAGATTCATTAACTGTTTTTTCACGGCCTTATTCCATCTCAATTCCATTACAGCGCTAATACTAATTTTTCGTATTATGGAACCACCACACATGGGGCATTTCACTCTGCGCCCTTTTCGATGAAAGAGAAAAGGTGTGACTTTTCCCGTTTTTGCTGCTCTCTCACAATCCAGACACTTATATATGCTCAGTTTCATTTTCATGCGGCGAGACAGATATGCCTCTTCTTCTTCCTCATCTGAGGGTTTTCTTAGACGAGGAAATAACCGCCTCATCAATCTGATTCCAGCGGTTTTCTTTCCTCACCTGGCGATTGAACCGGCGCCTCAGTTTCTCCCACTAATCGCCAGAATCCACTATCTTCATGTTTCTTTGGGTCCATCGGTTTTTGATCTGGAGGTCTGAAGGCCAACCATCTCGGAGATCCCGAGGCTAACTTCAGTAAGCGAAAGATGTAGCGGCCATTCAGCAATTTGCCGTGGAAGAAATATTCGTGTAGATTGTTTCTTTGAGTTCCGTATTCGAAAGTTCCTTCCTCCAAGATCTCGAAGAATCCTGAACGATTTCTTTCAGCGCTTGCTCCTGCGCCACCGAGGATTACAGGTTTGCGGATTCCCTGGACATCTAGCCAGCCGCGAGGATATTTTTTGCTGGTTTCTTTTGGGATGGCCGGTTTTGCGGTGCACATTCCCTTGGCCGGACCGGAGAAGAATTTTGCTAGTTTTTCCCAGGGATAGGGAAGGAAGGTCCAGCCGATTAGATCGTCAGGATCTCCAGTGTCCTGCCTAGTCTCCCAATGTTCTCGGAATCCGCCAACGCCCTTTTCTACTTCTACACCTGCAGATTTGGAAACTTCCAAACCGTATTCTTTGGCCACATAGGTTTCTGCTTTGTCAGGATCTCGCGGCGCCGTATCCGCTCCTTTAGGTGGCGTTCCTCCCGCTTCGCCGGGGCCTGGACCTGTAATTTTGACGTCGGCTGCCGTGCCAGATTTATATGTCCCGTCTTTATTGACGATTGGGCCGAAGGGAAAGTGATGATGAATAATGTAGGCAAAAGATTTGCCATGCAACCATTTCGGCCCTTTATAGAATTCTGCGGGATAAGGTTGTCCGTCTTTCGGTTCTGGAAGAGGTCTTTCTTCTTGTTCTATTTCTTCAGATTTTTTAATGCCGCCGAGAGGAATCGTGAATCCGTCCATAGCTGCGATTATGTGGCCTTCATAGCCGACTTCCTTGGCCAAAGCAGTCAACGTGCTTGGCAGATCATCACTTTTAATACCGATATGACCAATATGGGTAACTATGACTTGCGGAATCTCCGCCTGTTTTGCTTGTTTAAGACTGTGCATAATACTTTGATGTCTGGCCTCTTCCTCACCTTTTTCTTTGACAACATCCCGTTTTAGGGATTCGCCGTCGATGATCCAGACAGAAATTCCCTTCAACCATTGATCTTCAATTTCTCCCAAATCTGGACTATAAAGAATGTTTCTGTCAAGTCGAAGGGCGTATGTATGAAATTTGTTGCTGTGCGTGACAGGGAGCCATCTTACTTTAGCGTCGCCGACTTTTATGACATTGTAGCAGTTGTAGAGGTGGACTTCTCTTTCGCTGAGTTCTTTAGCGAGATCCGGTTGATACTCCATGAGATTTCCCCATGTTTTTCTGTGCATGAGAAGGGGCACGTCTTTTGGAAGTTTAGCTAGGCCGTCGACATGATCGTGATGTGCATGGGTTAAGCAAACAGCGTTCAATTTCTCTTGGATTCTCTGAGCAAGATCCTCATGGCCCATATCGAGAAGAATATTGGTTCCTGCATTACGATAAACAGCGGAGGCGTTAAGGCGTTTATCTGTCTTGCATTGTTCATCTTGGCAGTCGGTTCTTGGAAATGTTTTCTCTCCGCTTGTGCCTAGAAATTGGATTTCCCAGCGGCCAAGTTCAATGAGGGGGGAAATTGCTGTGGTAGGTGACGGGGACCAAGTGACAGGTTGGCGAGTGGTCGATTCTTCGGGGGGCATCTGTTTCTGTGCGCGCGGCAGAAACCTTTCTCGTTCTGCAGGTGGAAGTTGCGCCCAACATTCTGGACCTACTCCTCTGGCTACGCTAGTGGGATCCGTAATCTCTTTGCCACAAATTGCACAGGTCGCCACTTGCTTTTTTATTTCTTCTGAGAGTTGAAGCGGCCTGTCTGTGTCAACTGAGAGAGAACCTATTATGCCACCATCAAGAGGATCTAACGTCACATTAACTTTGAGACCTTGAGCTCGGGCCAGATCTAAAATTCTTTTTCTCCATGCTTCCGCTTTGATTTTGGCCTCGGGTTCTGAGAAGAATACGTGCATGATCAGACGTTTCTCTTCAACCTGCGTGTATTGAAAGGGACTGACTTCCCGGAAAGTATTGTCGGGGGCCGCGGGAACCCTTTGCCCTCCGCCCATGCCCGGCACACCGATTATTCCTCCTGGAGCATAGGTGAAACCGCCATCGGCCTTTTGAAGTTCAGGAATCCATTTCTCTGGCGGATCCATCTTATTGACGTTGAGGGTTTTGCCTTCCCATGCGATACTGAGGTGACGAAGTTTAGGGTGCTCTTTGTCTGCGAATTTGTGCACTTCATCGTGGAGTTCATCGTGGCTCAGTCCCTTATTCTTGCCTACCTGGGTGAAAACTACGTTTTCAACGCCCTGTTCTTCTGCTATGGCGATCGCTCGTTGCATGGCCATGTGGCCAATTCTTTTTCCATCCATGATTCTTTCTATGTCTCGGTCAATGAGACTGCCGTCTGCGATCCATAATCTGACGTCTTTCAAAACTTTAGGATCTCTAAAGTCTAAGATGTCTTCGGAATGCAGGATAATGTCATTGAATTTGAAGGCGTAAGTAGGTCCAAGAGCATGGGCCACTTCAACGGCCTCAACTTTTACATTGTCGATCTTGAAAGATTTGCCAGGATCAATTAATTCGATGTTTTCAAAGGATTGAGGCAGATCTGCGTTGAAACGTCTTTTTGCATCTGCTATGAGGGATTTGGTCGTGTAGAGCGGAATGGTGATCTTAGTTTTTTTCACCCAATCGCCTATGGTGTCGTTGGCAGCGTGACTCAGTAGGATTCCTTTGATTCTTTTCTGGTTTTGTTCAAACCATTTCTGATGATCTGAAGTTAAATTGATTAGGATGTTTCCTATGAGGGTTGACGTGAAAAGACGTTCTTTTCCGTCAGGGCCTTTGGGTTTCGGTTCTGTCTCTGCTGATGTGCCAATAAATTCAATGTGAAGATTGTCTTTTTTCATTAAGAGATTCGTTAGGGCGGTCCAGGAAAGGAAACCACCTTTCTGTGTTGCGCCCAGAGGTGAATCGTGTTTCATGCCTCGCCTTTCAATTTCTCGCGCGATCTCATCATGTAACGCTCGGACTGTTGCCTTATCGTGTTTAAGGGGTTTGCCTGCCTGCAGAGTGCTCCACCAAGCATGGGTGATCCTGTGATCATCGAGGAGGACCCTGTAATCTTTGATTTTTCGAGGATCATAGGTTTCTATGTCCACAATTTTTTCTAGGTTAGTGGCGCCTTCTGCTGTTTGAGTGGACATAGGCATTAGCGGCGGGCCTGTGGTGCGAACACCTTCAGTGGTCCGGCCAGGTTCAAATTCTTGAGAGCCGCTGTCCGGATCAGTTGCGAATTGTTTCCTAACTGTTATGTCTCTTGTAATTTCTTCAGGTGTAGGTAGAGGTTTGCCTTCGCGGTCGACTTGGTAAAGATATCCGGCTACGTCGTCAACTTTGGTTCTTTCCACTGCCTTCCTTAATGCTAATGCTGCCAAATCTTCAGCTACATCTAATCCGTCTGGAACATTCTTCTCTGGCGGATACATGGGAACGGCATTCTGGTAACTGTAATCATATTTATTGTTTCTGACAATTTCAAGGGCCTGAACCCGGAGGATGTCCCTTTCATTCACGTCAACGCTGCTTACATGAGTGTGGCCCAAAAGCAACCATTTTTTACCTTTCATCTCGGCCACTTTTTCAGATGGCAAGGTTTTAACCTGCGCCTCATTCAAGGGACCGATGGCCCCGAGATAGCGCCATCCGGCCTCTTTCCGCTCCTTCTTAATTACTAGAATATCAATTTCTTTAAGTTTCTTCCATTTTGCCCAGCCGAAGTTGATAGTTTTACCTTTTTGCCATCGACTGTGAGGATCAAAGAGCATGGCGCCTTCACTGCCTTTGATGTCGGCCATTCGTTTAGCGGTTTCAACAAGTTTATTCCGAGAAACCAGGGCGAACTGTTTCTCTGTGATCACGGGAACGTGGGGACTGCCCTTGAATTCTTTGCGGAGAAGTTTGAGGCGTTCAATCATGGGTGTGTCTGTAAGATCCTTTCCATCCAATTCAATAATGTCAAAGACTGTTATGCGAAGATTCTTTCCTTCTTCTACAGGGGCATTTCCGTTAATGTAACCAATGGCGACTGTTCGATGCATCGGCTCATCATCGGTAAACATCTGCGCCTGGCCATGAAGAACAAAACTTTTATGGGGCCATTTCTCAAGTTCCGCCGTGATGTGAGGAACCCTTTGAGTTTTGTCAAGTCCTCTTCCACTCCAGACTTTTTCTTTGCTGAGCATCATGTCCATGCCGTCAAATTTCATTTCGACAAGGATTTCAGGAAACTTGAATTGCTCAGGAAGTTTCTCTACATCATAGAAACGTCTGGCAGGTTTGTTGGCCTTGGGCATGGCCGCTTTGGCAATGACAATTCCATTTTCAATTTCATATTCAAAATTAAATTCAATCTCATCTTCAATTTCATGTTTGCCCACAGATTCTTCAGAACGGACGGTTCGAACTGCCTCTTGGTGAGTGGTGGGCATGCCCACGTCAATCGCAGTTCGCCCTAAAGGTTCAATTTTTTCTTCATGGAATAATTCCCCTGCGGCTGTGGCTACGCCGACCACATCTCTCCAATTATTTTCAAAACTTACGGCTAAGTCATCGATATACATGTCTGCTTCAGGTTTTCCCAAGATTAATTCGTCATAAGGGATCTCATATCTTTTGAGCCAGTTAGCCGTCAATTCGAAATATCGAGGATCTCTGCCCGTGTAGATGATGATGGTGGCCATGTCTGCCAGTTCATCCATGCTTTCTTTTGCTAGGGGCAACGGTTTCGCTTCCAGGAAAGATTCCGGAATTGGTTTACTCCAATCCGTGTCTGCTATGGTTCCGTCAAGATCCACTGCGATCGTTAGTCTCGTTTCATCTGATTTCCATTCGGGCGAAGGAAAGAATACTTGAGTGCCCCTTTGATAATGATGGGGCCGTGGTTTTTTGAATCGGGTGAGAATCTCAAAATCGTAGGCGTAGAGTCTATGGGAGTTAGGCCACCATTTCTGTCTCTCTTTATCGCTGACAAGATGTTGGGGTCTGAGATCTTCAAATTCTTTGTCTGTGATCGGGGTTATATTGGTGAGTTTCAAGACGCCATAGATGTAATTGGAATCGCCCCAGTAAAGAGGTTTGTTTAGCATGCCTCCGTAACTTCGACTTTTGATGATGAGTTTCTTCTCTCCGGTCCAGGTCCATCGGGCATGAGGCGCAGGCAAATAGATACTTTTAGCATTGATTTGACGGGCAACATTTTTGAGGGATTGGACTGTGCTTTTTCCTACGGCTAGGCCGTCAAGATCGTCGAAGTCTTTGTGAACGAATCCTCTTCTTTCCATTTCTCCCTGAAGCAGCCAGTGATAGTCTACGAGATCTTCAAAGGTCCAGTCGGCAATCGAATCGGGGAATTCCCTCTTTCGATTAAAGAGGGCGTGGCATAAAGAATGATCGAACAGAAGTTGAGCATCGGCCAATCCTTCAGGGATAGGCATGATAAGTTCTCCTGGTTAGATCCTTTCTGGCTCTTGTTTGGCTAAGGGATTAATCCATCCTTTTTCGCGTCTCTTTCTGTAAAGGGGACTTAGAACACCGGGAGTTTCGGAAGTTACAGGGGCGTCTTCCTTGTAGGCCTCTCCCTGATCCCCTGCAGGTTTAGGCGCGAATCGTCCTGTCCTTTCTCGAAATTCTCCAGTTGCTTCTGACTCCAGGGGAATACTTTCAGGTTTAGGAGGTTGCGAGGCCCTTCCAGGATATTTTCCTTCTCCCCAAACTTCGAGTTCGCCGTGTTCATTCAGTCGAACACTGAATCCTGCTTTGACCCAGGTGAAGGCCGTATTCGCTTTGATTTGGCCGATTTGGGCCAGTCTCATTTCGTCTCTCAGTTCTAGACTGTTAAATCTGAATTTCCAGTCGGTTATGGCGAAGACGGGAAAGATTTGGTTATTCATCATGTCTTCCCTTTGGCGATGATGCTCCCGGATGGCACGGTCTTGCACAGTGACCTGCATCATGGGAGTTGTGCCTGCTTTTCCCGCTTCGATGTCTCCAGTGAAAACTGGCATAGCAGAATAGACGGATGAAACGGCTGACTTCCAAAACTTATAAAATTCTAGACTCTGCATTCTTTGAAAGTCTTCCATGATGCGGGTGACTTTCACGGGTTCCTTGGAGGCGATCATCATGGTGCGGATTTTTTTGGTCGTTCTGAATCTGCGGAGAATGGGGTCGTAAACTCGTTTGCGTAATGTCTCCTGTTCAAATTGATCCATGATCTCATTGACTTCTTCTTGTTCGTGGCCTGGAAAGTTGACTATGCTGCCCAATTTTCCTTCGGTGTAAAGTTCAATGTTAAAGTCGTCCATGGCCGTCATGCTGATTAGGAGTTTCCATAAGCAGACTATGCGGCTCTCACCGTAAAGATGGGGGGCGTATCGATCGCTGGATCCATGGATGATTTCATAGTCGGCATATCTTGCTTTGATGGCGCCGCCGACTCTTTGCACGTAAGCAGTTTTTTCCAAGGGTTTGCCGCACTTTGGACATGTGACGGTGGGCGGGGAATAAACTAGGTCTGGAATCCAGCAGTCGGGACAGAAAAGTTGTTTAGGATCTCCGCGGTGGCCTTTTTCATCGGCGACAACTCGCATATATCTAGGATCTTCCGCGTTTAATTCGGCAGGTATTTTGATGAGCTCGCCATTCCCAGTGGGGTTTGGAACATATTTGTAACTGATGCTCAGGAAATAATTGTCTAGGGCCAAGTCATAGGTGATGGTGGATTTTATTGTTTCGTAAAAAGTGAAGTCAGGGTTAGGTTTTCCAAGCAGACCTAATGCCCGTTTCTTCTGTTCTTCGTCCGGCGGGAGCAGCTCGCCTCCGCAAGAGCATTTTCCTTCGGGGGGATAATCTACGTAGATCTTTTGGCACTTTTTGCATTTGCCAGAGAAGGCGGGTTCTAGGCGCCATAGGGGACTTAAGGTTTCTCGGATGATGGTGAAGAAAACGTTTTTGAGGACCCAATGGGTGCGGGCGATGAGCATGAGTTCTTCGAAATTATAGATGGGTTCTCTGATTCGGTAACTGGGTTCCCAAATATATTCAGGGATGACCGAGCGGTCGGCCTTTCGAATTTCCTTTTCAAAATCCGTTAGCACTGGTTCTGCCTTTTGAATGGGTTCTGGTATGGCGATTTGACTTCCCCATGGCAATTTTATTCACCTTTCTTTTCGATGACTATTCTAACCTCTTCAAGAACCAGGGTCCTTGTCAGATCCCGGCCATTCACGTAAATGCGGAGATCTGCCAAATTGCAGTTCACTCGGATTCCGAGGGCCTTAACGATCTTGTCCTTGTCTGAGGCTAGAAAAATTTCCTCTTCCATATTTTCACCTCAAAACCTCTTCAATTGCTTTCAACATCATTCTGGCGTTACTATAATCCAGGGATTGCCGTGTTCCCCATCTTTTCGGACGGCGATTAAAAACATGGACATGCCCGCAGATAGGACATTTATGTTCAAATTCTCCCTGCATGTCTCGGGGAGCGATTCCAAGCAGAGTTCCACAATTCATGCAGCGAAACCTAACTACTCGATCTTGCACGATGAAGGGATTCCAACCTAAAGTTGGTTCCAGCGCCCTTTGCAGGCGCGTATCATGCTGCACAGGTTTATTTCTTCTGTCGTATTCGCTCACTTATACCACTTCCACTTTCCTTCGTTACTCTCAAAAAATCACTCTTCGCCAATCCAATAAGAACCGTAGAGCCGAGGTCGATAGGTGATGGCTCGTCTAAGGTTTCCTCAAAAGTCACTTCAGCAGGACCAATACTCCCAAACTTTCGGCCTATAATTATGATTTTCATCTTCCCTCCCTCAAATTTTGTAGGGCCATAGGCGCATAGGTGCAGTTTTCTATCTCACCGCACTTTTTGCCATGGCGTGAACAGACGCCTTGCTGATTAAATCCACACCATTCGCAAGGATCCACTTTTCTAATTTCATAACTTACTACCAGGCGACTTCCCTCACAACCAGTTTAAGGGGCGGTTTCATTATGCTACGCAGCATCAATCCGCAGCTCTTGGGATAATCATCATGTTTGTCGTAGCCAGAAGGATGTTCTAGGCGCATAAGGTTGCCTTTCCAGACTTTGTTCAGATCTAAAAATTCTTCGATGAAGCGGGCGCGTTCTCTTCGCAGATTCTTTCTTGCTGCCTCTTCTTGACTGGGATAATCGATTAAGTTGTTTTTCCAGATGTCATTCATTAGTTTGCTTGTAATGTCCTCTTCGCGGGGATTGTTGGTAAGGATGCCTTTGACGTCTATTTTGACGCCGCCTTCCAGTTTGCGGAGTTCTCGTTTGAAAATATCCATCACGGGATCTCCTGCTCCAGCAGAGTCGATGCATATTTGGCCCGTATTAAGTTCCAGACATCTTTGAGCAACAGCGTCAGACTGCACCGTATAATCAGTGCCTTCAAATTCCATCCATTCAAGGATGTGAGCACGGTCTCCTTCACCGACGCCCCAAGTGATTATGCTGCGATCTGCTTCTTTGGCCACATCCCATCCGGCGTGGACTTTGAAAATTGGCAATCCGTTAATGGTTGGGAATGTGAGGGGGTGCTGTCTGCTGAGGTCTCGCATCTGATCTAATGTGGTGAATTTGTCAACGCCGAGGATCCATTGAAGTCCGTATTGGGTTTTGAAGGCAATGGTTTCTTCGCCCAATCGCTCCATTTCTTGACTTACAAAATCTTTGTAGCGTCGATTATATTGGGCGGCCTCCTGCCAGTCTACGGAGACAATATTGCTGCGGTCTTCTCGTTTGGTGATGGCGTCGTAAAAATAGGTGTTGACTACCACGTTTTTGGGTGTGCCATCCAGGATCCGGGCGCCTCCGACGGCTGCGGCCATGGGAAAAACTTCCTGGGTCATCTTTAACGGATCCACATCTTCACTTTGTTCTATGATGGTTAGGTGAAAAGTTTCGCTAGTGACGTTGCTTTTTTCTCCGATGCTGAGACATCGGACTCTGGCATCTACATTGTCTGCGATGTTTCGGATAACGAAGAGTTCACTGTAAATGCTGTCTCCAGTTATGAGTTTCAGACCCAGGCCTTCTAAAAGAGGTTTTATGCGGAAGTATCTGCGGCGGAGACGTTCCTTAACTACCAGGATCGATTGACTGCCCGCGGGAGCAAATACGCCTATGCGCACGTGCTGCCTCAGAATCTTAGCGAAATAGACGCTAAGGGTTAGAATGGATACGACAACGGCCTCGGTTTTGCCGCTTTGCCGGGCCTGATTGATGATAAGTTCTTCGCCCCTAGCATTGAGAGTGATCTGGATTACTCTGTCTGAAACCGTGATCTGATAGGGATAAAGGCCTTCGGGCAAGTCCATTTTTAAAGCGGCCAAGATCATGGAACGTAAGGCCTTGCAGATCTGCAGGGGGGTTCCATTCAAATTAATTAGTTGTTGGCTCACTGACTTCTTCCGCCTTCTTATCCCGATCTATGATCGTTTGCAATATGTCCCGTAACTGTTCGTCTGAAATTCCGCGAGGTGTCTCTCCAGTGCTGACTCGCTGCCTAATTCCCAAATCCATTTCAAGGTTAGCAATGCCTAAGAGAGTGAGTCTGAGCAGATCTAATCCTGTGCCCACCGGCCCCAATATAGTATTCTTAGTCTGTTCGATCTCTAATCCTATGCCGAGGCGTTTCATCTGAACCTGGGCGAGTTTATAGAGTTCCTCTAAAACGTCAAATTTCTTTCTCATTCCCGCGGTTAACTTGGCGTAATAATGACTTCGCAGGGCCTTTAAGGGACCGAATTTTAGGGCGAAATAGTTTCGGACGGCATGTTCGCTCACATGCACATCTTTTTCGGTCCTTAACCAATCTCTGACTTCGGCGGGCGACGCGCCCTCCAGCAATTTCTCATCAACCTCATCCTTGAAGGCTAACGTTTCAATCTTGGTCCGCTTACGCCCTTTCCTCTCCACCACCTCAGCCATCACCAAAATTTTTAACCCCAGTAACAATTTGCTTTTCAATCCTAAATATTTTTCGCTCAACCGTATGTTTCACTGCACAGTTCAAAAATTCTAAGCCAAGCACAAAAGCAAAAAACTTATAAAAATTTTATAATTCATTCTTTTCTAGGTGTATGATCTTGAAGATCCGAGTTGGTCCTGACGTGGACAGTCATCACACAAATCCCAACTACATCTGCATAACCATCGAGTTCGAGCCTACAGACACCCACTTCCATCTTCACGGGCCTTGGCCCCGAAAAAACCCCGACTACATGCCCAGAGAACCCGAAATGATCGAATTCAACCGCCTCTTTCTAAAACGCAGCTCAACCTTCAGACCCCAACTACTACGCCTACTCTTCGGCCCCGACACACCCCTAGACGCCTACTGCTAAACAGAACCCATCTTCCAAAACACACAATCCATCCCGGAAGGTGGCCATAGGGGGTTTTTGGGTTTTTTTATTTTGGCATTTTGGTTTTGAATTTTCTGAGATTTATGGTTTTTTGATCTGTATTTTTAAGGTGGTTTTGGTATCTGTAGGGGTGGTTTATTTTGGGAGTTTTAGGGTAGGGTAGGGTTATGATCTTAAGGTTATTGGGTTATTTTTGGTTATGGGTTAATTTGGGTATTTGGGTATTTTCTGTTAGACGAAAAATATAGATTTAGGTTCTGTATTCTGGTTTCACAAATTATTTATGTAGGGTTAACCATAGGGTAGGGTAGGAAATTAAAACCAAAGGAAAGGGAAAGGAAAGGGAAAAACGGTGAATGCAGAAAAATTCAGAAATAGGGTTAACGTGGACATAACGGAATTACTAAAACGATATGATCGACCGCTCTACCATAGGAAAATACAGGAATCGGTTATAGGATGTTCTAGGGATACGTTAACGATCTTAGAAAGGAACAGGAATCAGCCGATAACGTGGCGAAGGGGAACATACGGCGAATTAACTCGGCAAAATAGGCATTGGTCTAAAAGAACAGTATGGTTCAGTGGAAACAGTCGACGAAAGTAAACCTAATGTAAGGGTCGATGGGGCAACCCGACCCAACCCGAAGCATCCGACATGAGACCCGTGAAGGGTGCAGTGACGGGAATTAGGGGTGTCCCAAGAGACGGGAAAGGTCGTAGGTGGCGGCGGTCCCCGTCAACGGGTGGCAACCGTGGAGAAAACGCCCGACGACAAGAGAAACGTCACGGAAACCGTCAAACAGGATACGAGCGAAAGGCGGAAAGCGGCGGATAAGATCGTAAGATCGCAATGAAGTCGCCGAGTAACCGAGTAGGTCTGTAGGTCCTGTTCAGTGGTAAAGACGTGATGAACTAAAGACAGCAAGTAGGACCTGTGGCATCCGAAAGCGATCATCGTATTCTCCCGATGAAGCAGGTAGTGACGCACCTGTGGAGTTAAGTCTCCTCTTTTTCTGGCTAAGTTTCAACGGTCTGAGCGCCTTTAGACCGACGACTTAGAGAAGGCGTCAAATCGGAAAAGGGGTGAAAACAGCATGGATTTAGGAACGACTTGGATAGTCGCCTGCATCGCAGGCGGATTGGTCCTTGCCCTCCTCACATGGTGGAAGGCGAGGCACACCTATGAACTGTAAAAGGTGAGAGAGATGGATCAAGAAGAACTAGATCGAATCTGCGAAGAATGTCCTGAGCCGTGGAACTGCGAAGGACCTGAGAAATGCAACAGGATCATAGACGCCAAAGTCGAAAGAACTCTTCAGCAAGCAGCAGAATCTCACGAAGATTGGTATAACCGAAGGGTGAAGGAAATCTTCGCCGACCTTAGACAAGCGGCAAAGGTGAAAGGATCATGGCCAAAGCAATAGGTCGAAAACGTGCCCAGACGCTCTTCAAGATCCTCGGAAGGGATCAATGGGCGTTAGAGCAACTCAGACTTTTAGCGGTCTTGAGAGGGATCTAAATGCAGTCCCTAGCAAACATCGCCCAACCACGAAACGAAGAAACCAAGCAATTTCTGGACGAGATCAAGAACACTCGGACCTATGTCCGCGAAGGCATCGTCTTCAAGAAGAAACCGAGCCAGAAGACAGAGGCCCTCGGAACCATATATCAAGTCTGCACTCGCATGGTTAAGGAGATGAACGGAAATGGTCATTGAATTCTTCCAG
>Ga0315312_1000631_pt1 | contig 37036 bp, 37 predicted proteins | sample TDP7_MG_FD_203629 | JGI IMG/M metagenome (GOLD analysis project Ga0315312, IMG submission 203629) | Freshwater sediment microbial communities from Lake Towuti, South Sulawesi, Indonesia - TDP7 | ecosystem: Environmental > Aquatic > Freshwater > Lake > Sediment | place: Indonesia: South Sulawesi... | reverse complement strand
GGACAAGCCATCTTCCTAGCAAGGTAGGTGTCAGCGAAATGCTCGCCGGAAATGTTGTCCGCGTTCTCGAACTGAGCTTGATTGAAATTCTTTGTCGGAAGTGCTTTGATCTCGTTTAGAACGCGTATATTGGCAGCGGTTCCCATGTCATGGTATTTCATCATCTTCTCTGTTTTGATGATGTCGTTGTAAATTGACTCGTAGAGCTTTCGATATCGGGTTAAATTTTTAATTGGTATATCTTGGCTACCCCTTACAACAATTGCCTTAAGCCTCTTACTCCCAAACACAGCCCCAAGACCTAGCCTGCCGAAGTGCCGATAAGTATCCACATTTACATTAGCAAACCGTATAAGCTGCTCCCCAGCCGGACCTATTCTAACAATGCTACGGCGTCCTGCCCCAAGCTCAACTTCTCTCAAAATTCGACCAACAGCGTATGGGGACAACCCCCAGAGAAGGCTGGCATCCTTTATCAAAACCTTATCGTTATGGATAGCTAGGTACACCGGGGAACTTGCCTTACCTTTGATTATGATAGCGTCGTACCCCGCAAGACGGATGGTCATGCCTAGTCGACCACCAGCGTGCGTTTCACCTAGGTTACCAGTGAGAGGAGACTTGAACATGCATACGACTTTAGTACAGCATGGGAAGAAAGCATTCAATGGTCCAATTGCAAAGACGATGGGTGCTTCCGGGTCAAATGGATCTACACCTTTTGGACAGTGTTGTTGAAGAAGCTTGACCGCAACACCGTCTCCGCCGAGATAACGATCAAAAAGTTCTTGGCGCTCAATAAACTCGGTCTTTCTATTCGTAAGATCAACTTGAAGTGTATGTCCAGCCATGTTACACCAGGACCTCCACTTTTTCCAGCGTAAGAACGTTGTGCGGGCAGAATCGAGTACATGCACCACAGTGTACACAAACAATAGGCTTCTTAGTCTCAGGGTCCATGTTTATCGCACCAATTAAACAAGCAACAGAACATTCGCCGCAACCTGTGCATTTCTCTTTATCTAAAAGCACTCCGCCTCCTTTGCGCGGTTTTAACGCACCAACTTTACAGGCTTTTGCACACTGCGGGTCTAGGCATCCGCGACAAGTAATAACCATAAAATTGCCTTCAATGCCACCTTGAGTCTTTACTTGGATCGCACTTTTTCCGACGGAGAGAACTCTGTAGAGAGTCCGTGAACACGCAAACATGCAATTGTAGCAACCTATACAACGTCCCATCTCGACGACGTGAAGCCGAACAGGCAATTTCATTCCTCCATCATTGGCTTTGGACTGACTGTAGTCAATGGACACAACCATGTCCCTTCGCTGCCAGCCACGACAACTGCACGCATTACTTCCACCAATTATACCTTTTCTTATTCTAAGACTAATATTCTATCGTTTCAACTTTACTCTTCGTTGAACATAGAAAATACCAAATACGTACTCTCCTTGTGAAGATTACCAAAAGATGGGTCTAGAATAACCTCCTCTTTCTTTTATCAACGATAATTTATTGATTAATTCTTCCAAATTTGATTGTATTAATTAAACCAAGTACTTACATCAAAATTTACTTAGGTAATTGCCTACAAGAATACCAAATAATTCCTTTGTAATTATCGACAAGAATAGCACTAGTAAATATTGGACGCAGTTCCGCCCATAGATGGGATCCAAGGGAAAATAAAAGGTTAAATCCTAGAGTGTAGGACAAGCTTAGGATATCACGTGGATACGACACTTGACCAATGTTGAAGACGTTCTAAAACGCATGCCTGAGTATTGGTTGCTCATGTTAATGCACAGCATCTGCGCTGTGCGGCCGGAAGTAGCCAGAACAGCGGAAGAGTTGGCTGGAAGCGTAGCAATGACTATTGATCATGTCCGTTCGACTCTCAGCGAATTATGCCGCGGTGGATACGTTACGACCGTTAAGGATGAACGTGGCAGCCCAAGGTACTATGTTACCGGTCTAGGTATAATCAAAGTATGCTCACTTTTCACATAAAGAGACATCATAAGGTCAGTAAATCAACTGAAACAGTTCGAGAAGCTGATGATGGGCTAATATTACCTACGGAATTTTTTACCCTATTTTGATGAAATTGTCGTTTTTTGGGTTAGATTCTGTTACCTAACTTTAGAAGGAAGTCAACAAGTTGGGGAATAGAAATTTCATTAGCTGTGCCGAGAAGATAGAGCAGGGAATCTTCATCTTTTATAGAAATTCTCTTAACATAATCTTTGAACCCCAACATGTCTTGGCGTATTAAGTTATCGGCAAAAAGGCGTTTTGGATAATCCTCGAATCTCGATTTAACGATAAACCTCTCGTCGAATACTTCTTCGACGACGACAGGCTTCAAATCATCTGGCAGTTCCTTGATTGCCTTCACGTTTGTTTTTGGTAAGATTTCGATTTGAGAAATAGGTTTATGCTTTAAAAAAGCCCAGCATACAAGGTTATCATGTTCATGAGTTATTAGCGAGAGGGGATAGTGCATCAAGTTTTCTCGGTCCACTAGGGTCACCGCAATCTCGATTTTGCTGAACTTTTCATTTTTCTTTAGTTGGCTTAAACATCTGAAGCCGCTATGACCAAACGCGCGAAAGCCGACGAATTCACTATAGGGCGTAAGGTGCTCCTTTATGATCTTCGCGTACTTCTTCGCAAGTTTTCTATTTCTAAAGCTTCCAAAAATGTAAACTATGATAAAAAATGAAGCAATAATGGCTATGGCTTCAAATTCGTACATGAAGTAGCCTTCCAGAATTATGAACAGTTAATTGTGGACCCTACTGTATATTGACACTACATTTATAATGCGTTTTCCGCTTAACTACTAGAATGGAGAGGAAAATAGGCTTGCTTTCTCTTGTCATTATCGTCGTTGGTTTGATCCTATACGGCATCGTCTACTGGGGCTACGTGAAGTGGTTTGAAAGGAAGGTAATAGCAGCCGATCCAAAGCGGGTGACCCCGGCTCATACATACATGGATGGCGTTGAGTTCTTTCCGACAAACCGCTATGTTCTATTTGGCTTCCAATGGAAGAGTATCGCAGCGTTGGGACCTGTGGTCGGCCCTATCATCGCCATTCAATGGGGATGGCTTCCAGCATTACTGTGGATATTATTTGGAAACATCTTCATCGGGTGGATCCATGATTACACAAGTATAATGGCTACAGTAAGGTCAGAAGGCGCTTCTTTCGGACCGATGACATATGAGCTGATTTCACCAAGGGCTCGAACAATTCTAGTCAGTTACATCCTATTCTACCTAATCCTAATCCTATCCTCGTTTACCAACATAGTTGCAGGAACATTTGCATCTTTTCCAGTTAGTCCAATCCCAGTACTTGTTGTTACGGTTGTCGGCGTTTTGTCAGGGTATTTAATTTACAAATATAAGGTCAATATTGTCTATACCACGGTCTTTTCCATAGTCATCATGGCGATCGGCATTTGGCTTGGAATGACGTTTCCATTCAGCGTCCCTAAGGAGATGGCGTTAGATTTTTGGATGTTTTGGACCCTACTCTTCTGTTTCATCGGCGCCGTTCTACCAATTTGGGTTTTCATTCAACCAATCAATTATCTTTCATTCTATCTAGTCTACTTCGCCGTCATAGGCATAATTGGAGGTATACTCGTTGGACATCCGGACTACAGTCGGTTGGCGTTCACCACCTTTTTTGATCCCAAGCTTACTCCTGTCGGACCTTTGTGGCCCCTAATGTTCGTGACAATCGCATGTGGAGCTATATCTGGATGGCATAGCCTCATCGGTTCATCGGTTTCAGCCAAACAGCTTGATACAGAACCCGACGGTACATTCATTGGTGGTGGCGCAATGTTGGCAGAGGGGGTTTTGGCGTTGGTTGCTTTGACAACAGTTTCAATTTTAACACTTCAAGAAGTGACGGGGATTGCTCCAGCAGGCATATTCATTCTTGGCGGTTCAAAACTCTTGCAATTCATTGGATTTCCAGCAGTGGTCGGGAAGGCGTATCTCTCAGTCGTCATAATTATCCTAGCAATAACAATCATGCACATAGCGCTAAGGATCTCACGATTGGCTATGTCTGATTTAGCCGGACCTCGGCTTGGTGGAGTTTTCAAAAACATTTACATTAGTGCCATCATAGTGTGCATTGTAGTATACATAGTCACGAGCCCACGTTTTGGATCGAGCTTCGGTTACATTTGGGGGTTGTTCGGAGGAGCGAACCAACTGATGGCTGGACTTGCCTTGATGATCGCAAGTCTATGGCTTTTAAAACAGAAACGCCCAACAACATTCACCGTTCTCCCGATGTTGTTCATGATCATAACAACAATAGCGGCACTCGGCTACTTGGCATATGCAACCTTCATAAGAGCAGCGGCAATGGTGGGCATAGCCAAAATCGGCAACATAATATCAGGAATCATCGCCTCCATTCTACTTGTATTAGCGCTGTTCATGTGTTATGAAGGGGGAAGGGCATTCCAGAGAATTAGGGCAGAAAGAGCCAAGGCGGCACCACAGCCTTCAGCCACCACATAAATTCCTTTTTCTTTTTTTAACCGAATGCTTCGGCAACACGAGTTATCATATTTAGCCCAGCAACCTCTGTTTCAAAAAGTGGAATGCGAGCTCTAACTAACCCAGGGAATTTGTTATTAATAATTTCTAGGTAGTAATCTTGCTCCTTCACTTTGTTAACAATGTACGATGAAGTATTCGCCATGTCGAATTGTTCCTTCGGAAGAATCTCGTTAACTATAACTCCGCCTATAGGTATGTTGAAAGCCTCAACCCAAACAATGAATCTCTCTATGACAGCTATTGGAAGCGCCAGCGGTAAGGTTACAAAGAAAAATGCCGTTCTTTCACTGTCAGTTAATAGCTTACGACCACCCTCAGTTCTTTGCCTCGTGTCTAAGAGACTTACTAGCAGGGGGTCTTTTTTCAATTCTTGAATCATCTTCTCTTTCCGAAATGAAAGCTTTACCCTTAAGGACAGCGCCTCTTCTCGGCTTTTGACCATTTTGCGTAGCCAGAGGTCGTAAACCTTTGACATTCCAAGTAGCCTATAAGTATGTGCGACAGGCGCTGTATCGAATACGTAAGTATCGAATTCCCCCTTCAGTATAAGGTCAATCATGTCATCAAACATCGCGGACTCTTCGAAAGCAGGGTTAGTGGTTGCGATATCCACGAAGGGCTCAGGGTCTAAAGGAATGTCGGCATACTTTAAGAAAGTCAGGATCTTATCACGGATGTCCCGCTTATACCTTGTAATAGTCTCTGAAATGTCGATCTCAATGGCGTAAAGGTTCTCTGCGCCTCCTATTTTCTGTACACCCTTACCCCAGAGGTCTTGTGCAAAAACGCTTGATAAACTGTGAACAGGGTTTGTTGAGGAAATCAACGTCTTCTTTCTGAGTTTCTCGGAGAAGTAATATGCCATTCCAGCAGCGACAGCAGTCTTGCCAACTCCACCTTTCCCACCAAGGAAAACGTATCTCAACCCTGGTTTCGAGGCAATATATTCTTTGAAGCTCATTCGAGTTGCCTACCTGAAGAGGTTTTCAGCCACTTTGGAAATCATTTCAAGACCTTTAGGTTCTCTATCAAACATTGGAATTACACCTCGCAGTAAATTTCCAAACTCAGCTTGGATGGTCTTCATGTATTTCTGCTGCATTGATATCTTGCTGCGTAGGAAGGAAGGAACATTCGGTTGCTCCAGAAGCTCTACAGGGTAAACTTGGTTCACTAAGATGCCACTTAAGGGTATGTTGAAAGCTTGAAACATCTCTAACGCTTTCTTTGTGTCAAGTATTGGCATAAGTTCGGGAATTAGAACGTAGAAAAAGGCTGTATGCTCCTTATCTCTCATCATATTGCTAACGAAATCAAGCCGTGATCGTATAAACTCTAATTCCTTTAGAATCTGATCTTCCTGTGCCAAACCACCTTTGCCACTAAGAACTGTGGCGACATCTCCATATTCATCGGCTTTTTTACGGGTTTCAACTATCTTACCCACCCATGTATCCAAGATCCCTGCCATTCCTAAGAAGCGGATAGCATGACCGTGCGGCATCATATCAAAAATATAGTAATCGAATTTTCCACTACTCATTAGTTCAACCATAGCATCAAATGTCGCCGACTCAGCCATCGCTGGCTCCGCAGCTGACGACTTAATATACTCTTCACATTCTTCTGGGACTTCTGCCAATCCATACATATCCTTAATCTTTTCCCTTATCACCTCTTGATATTCAGCAATTCTCTTGTCGGCGTCTATTTCCAATGCAAAAAGATTCGGAGCCATTTCAACCTCTCCTTTACCAAAGATATTGCGCTCAAAGATGTCGGTTAGGCTTGCCTGCGGATCTGTTGAGAATACTACAACCCTCTTCCCCGTTTTGGCTAGATGATAGGCCGTGGCAGCCGAAAGCGTAGTCTTGCCCAAGCCACCCTTTCCACCGAATAAAATATACCTTACACTCGGGTTAGACTGCAAATATTCTTGAATAGACAATTGTTTTGACAACTTGCTAAACTCCATTAATTAAAAAATAGTATCAGTTATGTCACGTTCTCTCAACAAAGTTCTCTTCCACGTTTTTATGTGAGGAACGCAATAGGGCAAAAGTCTCAGGCTATAATAAGGAGGCAATACTGGCACCCCCAGCATGTCTCCCATCGTAATTAGCATGAAGAGATTTTCCAAATGCATTCTAGTCTTTAAGGCGTAGGTCACCATTCCATGCATTGCCATACCGTAGACTAGACCTTTAGCCGCCTTCTTCATCTCACTCTCTTTCTTCTCTTTTTCCCTCTCTTCACCATCACCCATAGGATTCACTTTAACCCCTTTCAATAGACCATTAGTTGGCTCAAATATATTTCTATAGAAGAATTAGAGTGGGGTCACCAAAGCTTTTTGGGTACATCGATTCGTTAAGCTCGGATCTTTCTGCACCTCGATCTGACGAAGACAAGGAATTCTGACGCGCCTTCGCGTAAATCGACATCAAAAGATTCTCCAAGTTAATAGTTTATGCCTAACTTCCACCAGTCTCAATGTTAATTTATTTGCTCAAGAAAAAACTCAGCAAGTGAAAATTTATTTAGTCCTTGCTTTTTCCACTTCATTCCAAGCATTTTGGAAATGCTCTAAAATGGGCTGACGCTTTTTGCCTGATTTTGTACGAAAATCATGCGAGATAATTTAATTTATTATTTTGTTGATCATGAATTGCAAATGTTATATCTTATCGCTTAGCGTCTTAAGACATAGGGACGATTATGGCTGGCGATCTTTCTCTCCTAATAGCTGTAATTAAAACCTTGAACTTGGTTATCGGGATATTATTACTGGTCTTTGTCTTTCTGATTAGTAACCTATTCAAGGGTTTAGAAAAGTTAGAACGACCATGGCGGTGGATGTCGCTTGCCTTGTTCTTTTTCTTCGTTTATCTAGCAGTTAGCACGTTGGTGGATATGATGGTACGATACCAAGTGCAAACATATCTGACGGAAATCCAAGTAATTGCAAACATTGCATTAACAATTTTCATTGGAATGGTTGTCTTTTCACTTTATCTCTTCAAGAAGGGGTGGGAGATTCCAAAATAGGAGTTGTCTTCAGCTGTTGTCTCCTTATTACGTGAGTTTTCCCGGCTTAACTACGAATGATTTGCCGGAGGGAATGTCGCTACTACTCATTGGTCCTCCTGGAGTAGGTAAAACGTTTTTTGGATTACAATTTGCGCTAGATGGGCTGACACGAAATCAAAATGCTATTTATGTTGCATTTGATGATACTCCCTCAGATCTTGCTGATGTACTCAGTAAGCTAAATCCTAAGGCTGAGGAGTTCATTACACAGAAAAAAATGCACTACATAGATTGTTTTACTACTAAGCCGAGCAGCGTTAGTGACGTAAGCATAACATTTCATCGAGTATTAGAGGGCTTTTCCAAGCAGCCAACTCGCATAATCCTTGACTCTTTATCGACATTAGGTCTGGTTTCTAGGGTGGATGATCTTCCACCATGGGTCCTTCATCAACGAGCGAGACTTAAGCAGGAAAACGTCATCGCATTATTTACTCTCTGCACAGGTATTAACCCTCCCGCACTCACGTTGGCTTTACAAAATATTTCCGACGGAGTATTAGAAATGAAGTTAGAAGAAACGGCTGGTGAAATGAAGAGGTTTTTCAGAATTTATAGTATGAGAGGTGTAGCTCATTCTACAAAATGGATTCCTTTTGAGATAGCAAGTGATGGCATTAAATATTTGACTTGAACGATCTTTTCTTTGACCTTCTCGTTCTTTCATGTAATTTACGCGTAGGTTTCCTTGAGGTATGGAACAATCCTAGTGAGGTAAATGTAAAACGCCGAGCGCGCATCTGGACCAATTGTGGCCATGAGGAAAAAACGGGCACCAACTTTCACAAATTTCTCAAGTTTACTTATGCACTCATCGGGCGTGCCGAAGATGAAACATTTTTCAACAGCTTCAAAGGGCACCTCTTTTACAACCTCTAAAAGTTGCTTCATGAATTCTGGAGTTACTACGAATTTATCCAGAACATTTGCATACCCTGTAGGGTTTTTGAAGCCCAACCTTTCGAGGTTTCGCGGAAAAGCTGATAAAAAGATCTTGGCAGGAAACTCAATTGCCTTCCGCGCCGCCTCACCGTCATTTGATACTGCCATGAGACTGAAGTAAGCTGGTACGATTTCCTCCGAAGTTCTTCCTGCTTTTTTCGCCCAATTTTGGATGTCTGCGAGGTCTTCTCTAAACATTTCAGGGCTTAGATCAAAATCTAGCCAACCATCTGCTAATTGGCCTACCAACTTTCTTGTTCTGGGAGAGTTTGCGGCGATCCAAATTGGAGGATGCGGCTTCTGTACTGGTTTTGGTAACAGTGTAGCCCTATCCAACTTAAAATAGACCCCATTGTAGCTCACGGTCTCTTCTGTCCAAAGCTTCTTGATCACTTCCACTGCTTCTTTGAGCCTAGTGACAGGGCGATCCCAGGGTATTCCAAAGGGATTAAGATTCATAGCCTCACCAGCGCCTATTCCAAGAATTAACCGCCCATTTGAAACTATGTCTAAAGTTGTAGCGGTCTGCGCGAGGGAAGCTGGATGTCTCCTATGCGGATCGGTTACCCCAGTTCCAAGTTTCAAGCGTTTAGTTTGTGTCGCAACAACTGTTAAAGTCGTCCAAGGGTCAAGGGCTTCGGGTGGAGCAGGTGGATTAGGAACCAAGTGGTCAGCCATCCACACGGAATCCAACTTCGTTTTTTCTGCGAAGGTGGCGGCTAAACTACATGTTTCCAGAGGATAATACGGAATGAAAGCCCCAAATTTCACTTTAGATTCAGAGCGTTCACCCGTCATCAAACGCTTTAAAAGGTTGGACGTGAAACGGAACCTCCATGCTTGAGAGTTTATTCTTAAATGTTTTTATAAGCCCATAGATAAAATCCCTAGCTTAATTAGGCTTATGAGATGTAAGCATTGCGGACAATCAAGCAGACGCGAAGCCTCTGCCCAACCTGTCTCAAAGTAATCGATGCTACAATATGCGAAGAAGATGGGCGAGTTTTAATACGGAAACAATGTGAACAACATGGATTTTTCGAGGATGTTTACTGGTCAGACTACGATCAATATGTGAGAGCCCAGCGTTACGAGCATGTCGGCGGTGGCATTGAAAATCCGAGAACCAAAAGCGAAAAAGGTTGTCCATATGACTGTGGAATTTGCCCGAACCATTCCTCGACCACGATCCTAGCAATTATCGACGTAACAAATCGATGTAACTTGCGATGCCCAGTCTGTTTTGCCCATGCTGGTGCTGCAGGCTACGTTTATGAGCCGACTAAAGAGGAAATCTTTAGAATTTTGGAAAACTTCCGACAAACCCTACCTGTTCCAGCAAAAGCCATACAATTTAGTGGAGGAGAACCTACCCTCAGGAAAGATCTACCGGAACTTATAGCCTACGCGAAGAAAATTGGATTCAACCATGTAGAGGTAAACTCCAATGGAATTCGGTTTGCAGAAGACATAGAATACGTTAAAGAATTGAGGCAAGCTGGAATGGATACAGTTTACCTCCAGTTTGATGGAGTAACCCCTGAGCCATACTATTTTACTAGAGGCTGTAATCTATTTCCTATCAAGTTAAAAGCGCTCGAAAACTTCCGGCAAGCCCATCTAGGTAGCGTAGTTTTGGTACCGACGTTAGTGAAAGGTGTGAACGACCATCAAGTTGGAGATATAATACGGTTCGGGGCTAAAAATTTCGATATTATTCGCGCCGTGAACTTTCAACCAGTTTCGATTACAGGCCGCATTGATAGGTCCAAGTTACGTGAAATGCGCATAACGACACCAGACTTCATGAAGTTATGTGAAGCGCAAACTAAAGGAGAAATTAAGGTTTCAGACTTCTTCCCAGTTCCGACTGTTGTACCAATCTCGATGGCGGTTGGAGCCTTAGAGGGAAGTCGTTTTCCAGAGTTAACCGCTCATCCCCACTGTGGAATGGCTACATTTATTTTTGTACAAGGAGAAAAAATTACTCCGATTACTCGTTATGCTAATGTTGATGGTTTCATGAAGACCTTAGAGAAGGCTTATGAAGATGCAAGAAAGGGAGCAAAGATCAAAGCCAAAATGAGATTGGTCGGTTCGCTACGTCACGTCAAATTATCCCTTTTACGCGAACTAGTTTCAATGATACTGACAACTGGAAGCTTCGAGTCACTTTCCCATTTCACGTACAAAACTATTTTGATTGGATGCATGCATTTCATGGATCCATATAATTTCGATCTAGAGCGTGTCCAACGATGCTGCATTCACTACGGAGTTCCCGGTGGCCGAATCATTCCATTCTGCACGATGAATAGCATACACCGGTCGGCAATAGAAAAGGATCTTAGCGTTTCAATTGAAGATTGGAAAAGAAAAAACCTAGGTAAGTCAGTGTCGTCAGTTACATAACCCTATTCTTCGAACAGCGTATTGACTTAACGATATCCATAAAGACAGAACTATCTTTTACTAATTGATAGAGGAAACGCAGAATGAGTAAGCGGAAAACAGTTAATGCCAATATATTTCCCGCCCCATTTGCACCTGAAAAACCCTCGCGGCCACCAACTTCCAGAGGGGTGTGGTCTTATCCCCTCATCTTGCCAGCTGAGGAAGAGTTCCGGAGAACTTTGAGAGAGATCTTAACTCGATTAGACTCAATCGAAAAACGTTTAGATCGGATTGAAAAGCTCCTCTCCGAGAGAAGCGTCTAGATGAGCGAAGCCAAAAACTTGTCTATGTGAAATTAGAAAAATAAATCCCTAAGACGGATTAAAAATAGACGAAGCGTTACACCCGCAAACCGTATTAGTTCTTTTCTGCTGAGCTTTGATCTCCCAATTTTGCGATCAATAAAAATAATCGGCTCCTCGCCAACTCTATAGCCAGCTTTTTGACAAAGATAAATCATCTCAATTTGAAACGCGTAGCCCTCCGATTTAACAGATTGATAGTTAATACTACGTAGGAGATCCGCCTTAAATGCCCGATAGCCGCTAGTTACATCGTGAATTTTTATTCCGACAAGAAGACGAGCAAGAAGATTTGCTCCACCACTCACTAGACGCCGGTAGACGCTCCAACCCTCAATACCCCCGCCTGGGATATAGCGCGATCCAACCACAGCATCGAAGCCCTCCGCTAACTTTCGAACAAAACCGGGAATATACTCTGGGTTATGCGAGAGGTCAGCATCCATTTCAAAAATAACGCTGGCAGCCAACTCATCTATAGCTATGCGGAAACCTTCTTTGTACGCGCTACCAATGCCAGATTTTCTGGGACGATGCAGAACCTTGATATTTCCGTATTGCTCGGCTAATTGATCTGCTAACAGCCCTGTACCGTCTGGGCTGTTATCATCGACAATTATTAAAAAATTGGATAAATTGTTTTTTTGGCATACTTCCTCGATTTGGGGAACAAGCTTCATGATGTTTTCTCGTTCGTTATACGTCGGTAGCACGATGCAAATTTGGTCCATTGCACTAGCATCCTAAGTGATTTGATTCACTCTAAGTCTGTAAATCTTCTTTGGAATTTCTCTTTTATTTAAACTGAGGAGCCGAAGAGCAAATCTGTAAGGGCACATTTCTTCTTAAATGATGAAGAATGCTAGGGGCTGATCTTTTAAGTTATCCGAATGTTTATGAGGCAGCTCTTTACCAAGCCCTCCCCGGTAAGAAAGTTGAATGCAGTACATGTGAACGCTGTTGCGTGATTGCCGAAGATCAAATTGGCTTTTGTAAGACTCGCCAGAACATTGACGGAAAGCTTTACACTTTAGTTTATGGGGATGTATCAACAAGTTCAGCTAACCCAATCGAGAAGAAACCCTTCTTCCATTTTTGGCCAGGCAGCTACGCTCTGACAATTGGTACGTGGAGTTGCAATTTCACTTGCCCTTGGTGTCAAAATTTTAACATAAGCAAGTTTCCACCAAATCCCAGTAAAGCTACCTACATAAGCCCGAAAGAACTAATTGACATCACTTTGAGGGAACAATGCCAAGGAACATCCATTTCATTTAACGAGCCAACTCTACTGTTTGAGTACAGCCTCGATGTCTTTCGATTGGCACGTTCGAAGGGCTTGTACAACACGTACGTTTCAAATGGATATTTGACGCTTGAGGCATTGCGGATGTTGAAAGATGCAGGATTGGATGCAATTAAATTTGATATTAAGGGTGACAAAGAGGCTTATCAAAAGTACTGCGCTGCAGATGTCAGCATCGTTTGGAGAAACGTAGCTGAGGCTAAAAAGCTGGGGCTTCACACAGAAGTTGTGACACTTGTCATCCCTGGAGTAAACGACGATGAAGACTGCATCAAAGATATTGTTAATCATCATCTCGAGGCTGCGGGGCCACAAACCCCGTTGCATTTCACACAATATTATCCGGCATACAAATTTACCGCATCTCGAACACCCGTGAAAACTCTAGAAAACGCCCATGAAATTGCGAAATGGGAGGGGGCACAATACGTTTACGTAGGCAATGTTCCTGGTCACAAATGGGAAAACACCTACTGTGGGCGTTGCGGACTTTTATTAGTTGAGAGATTTGGTTTTCAGGTTCTAAAATATAGGCTTACATGGGACAAAAGGTGTCCGCAATGCAATGAGGAAATTCCGATTGTCGGGGAATACATTAAGACGCGGTTTATAATTTAACTAAAACTTGACATTTCCATCCAATTATCCGTTTCACGGTTTGTGGGTTCCCCTAAACCTAGCCAGGGTAATGAACATATCCTAGTCCTATTGAAAAATAGAAAAAATGAGGGAATATTTGCTCCCAACCTGAGAGCCTTTTCAGCTATTTCTTCTAAATGTTTCAATGGCTACTACTCGACGAGCTTTGCAGCTTCTTCCCTTGGTACAGCCACAAGGGTCTCGAGTGAAACGTAGTCTCCCCATCTGATCGCAGCTTTCATGAGCATCTTTTCGTCAGGGGCCTCCCATATGAGGACGCCATCGTACCTGCCCAGCAGCCAGTACATACCTAGGAACTTGATGCCTTCTGTTGCTGCCTTTTGAACAAGCTTATTGGACTCGGCAAGAAACTCCTTTGTGGGCTTTTTCCTAAACCTAACCAAGGTGATAAAGATCATTCTATCACCAGATTGTAAGGGGATTTTCACATATTATAAGAGTATCTCAGTTACTCATTGAACGATACATTTTTTCAGTAATCCGCTATTGACTAATACTTGGAAACAAATGCCCTAACTGCAGAATCGAAATTTCTGTCATAGGAGAGTACTTTAAGCCCCGCCTAGGTTGACCATTTTAACCAGAAAGTCGCAAGGTGAAAGACCTGAAGATTTCATCTAATACCTTAAATCAATGTTTTTTATGTCCTTTCAAATAAGTTTCAGTCTGATAGCGCATTAACTGGGGTTTGAAAATGAGTAAGAATTATGAGTTGGAACTTCTCTCGAAACTCGTAGGAATAGATACAAATGCTCAGACTAAGACAGGATACGCTGCCTGTTCAGAAGTGATTCGCATTGAAGCTGAAAAACTGGGGTTTAAGGTTCGAGTTTATGATAGCGCTAAACTTGCCCCAGACAAAATGAGCCGTCCAAACTTGGTGATCGATTTAGACGTTGGTGCAAGCGAACGAATAATTTTATCAACGCACTATGATGTTGTTCTAGCTGGGCAAGGTTGGTCTCACGAGCCATTCAGGCTCACAATAGAGGAAAATCGTGCATATGGACGGGGCGCTAGCGATAATAAGGCCGGCATAGTCGCAGCTCTTAGTGCACTTCGCGAACTCAAAGTGAAAGGAAATTCGCGAGTGAACGTATCACTTCTTGTTTCACCGGATGAAGAAGTAGGCGGAGAGCTCGGCGTAGGATATTTGGTGGAAACAGTTAAGATTAGAGGGGATGGCGCGATAATTCTTGACTCAGGTCCAGACGTAGTAAGCATCGGTGCTAGTGGAGCAGTCTGGGGTAAAATGATTGTCCGAGGACTCCAAGGACATGCTGGATATCCCCATTTGGCTAAGAATGCAATTGAACTAGCCTTACCGCTCTTGAATGATCTAGCAAAATACGCCAAAATTCGTGAGAAGGTCCATTCTAGATTGCCAGCTCCCCCAACTGCCCCAAAGAAAAAGGTATGGGGGAGGTTTTCTATTACGATGCTTCGTGCTGGTGAAAAAGAAAATGTAATCCCCGGCGAATGCGAAGCCCGCTTTGATCTGCGTGTATGCCCAGATGAGGATAACGAGAAAGCAAGACGAGCGTTGTCAGATTATTTTGAAAAGATCCGTAAGAAACATAAATGTGATGCGCAACTCGAGTTTACATCTAAGCTGGCATCTAATTATTATATCGATCCAAAACATCCTCTTGTGAAGGCCTTATCAGTTGCAGCGAGGCAAGTTGTGGGTAAAGTTTCCATTGCCGCTGACCTCGGTGGCAATGACGGTCACTATTTCGCGAGAGCTGGCATTCCAGTGGTTTCTTATGGTCCCATTAGAAATGACTGCAACTTCCACGGAAAAGATGAATTCGTTTACATAACCGACCTCGACCTTGTAAAAAAAGTTCTAGTTCAACTATGTACTAACTGGACCCACTCAACGAAGTAAGAATAGCTATGTCTCGGTTAAAGAATTTGAAAGCTTCAAAAATGAGATAACAATCATTTAGTGAGATGAGCAGCCATAAAAACAGAAATCCAGATCAAACCATCGGAAATTAGTGGACCGTTCAACTTATCAGAGGCGGTTCTAAGCGGCCAAACTGCTTGGCCAAGTTGTGAGGCTGTCAAAAAGGGATTTTGGGATGCAATTAGAATAGGCGAACAATACGTGAAATACGAGGTTTACCAAGAAGGGTCTGTTGATAAACCATCTCTCTTTGTCATACTTACAGGGAGCAAAACGATTTCTGTCGACCTCAAAAAGACGGTCCATACTCATTTATTGCACATTCTTGGATTGAAAGACCCGCTGAACGAGTTCTATTCGAAATTTAAGGACGACATAATCTCTAACGCGTTTAATTGTTTCCCTGGCCTTAGAGTGATACGCGCATCTAATAATTTTGAAAGTTTGATTTGCTCAATTTGCTCGCAAAACACAACAGTGAGTAGATGGAACCAAATGATTACGATGATTAAAAAATGCTATGGTGAACGAGTAATCTTACCAGACGGTACGCTGTTTTACACTTTTCCAAATCCGGAAAGTTTGGCTAATGCTTCTGTAAACGCCTTGACAACTTGCCAAGTTGGATATCGAGCAGAGTACATAGAGAAAGCTGCTCAAATGATTGCCAAAGGAGAAGTAGAGTTAGACTCATTGAGCCAAAAATGTTACGAGGATGCCCGAGAAATTATCTTAACAGTCCCAGGCGTTGGTCCTAAGGTTGCAGACTGCTTCTTACTATATGGTTTAGGCTTCATGAAAGCTGCTCCAATAGATGTCTGGGTTCAACGTATTGTTCAAACGTGGTATTTTAAAGGCTGCAATATAAGCCGAGAGAAAGTAAGAAAGTTTATTCAACATAGATTTGACAACTGGTCTGGATATGCGAGTCTCTATCTTTTTCACTACGCACGAAAGGTGGGCATAACAGACTGTTATGTGTAACAAGTTAAGATCGCTTTGGCGAGTATTAAAAAAGAAGGGGGTCATCCAAATTGGATGACTTGGAGCTTGTATATTCTAATTTCATCAATGCGTAATTTTGAATCTAACGCTATTTACATGCTGCCTTAGCTTTCTTCTTTGCCTTCTTAGGCAACTTCGGTTGTCACCTTCCATTATGTGTTTTGCATTAAAACTTGCTTATAAAATTTAAATCGATCAGTACGATGATGCTTGAACTTAAGAGATCCTTAATTTGCCTACGGATGACAGTGAGAAAACTGAAATCGAACGAAATCACATTATCATATATTTAATTACCTTTAAAAATTAAAGATAGTCGCAAGACCAAAGAAAACGCAGGGAAAATAATGGCTAAAGAGAAACACTTAACTCGAGATCCCCCCAACTTAATGCGCTTCCTAATAGAGAAGGGAGATAAAGCCTACGTTAAGGGCCATTATGAGGCGGCGATTTACTTTTACGATGCCGCCGTCGAAGAAATGCTCCAATTACATCTTGAAAACATTTATGGAGTTCACTTCAGGTCCGACTTGGATTCAGTTATTAATGATTTAAAGGAAAAGGATGCTACGCAAATCATTCAGTTTATAAAAAGACTGCGTGACCTCCGAAGTGGCATCACATCTTCTACCTGAGTTACTGTTCAAGATGGTAACAGATTTTTGTAAAATTTATAAGTAAACACAACTTTTTGAGTTAAATTATTTAAAGCTGTTCAAGAAACCCGCTACACTTAAATAACTTCGTATTGGTCTTAATACCACATATTGGAGTCCAAGGCAGCATGAAATGGAATCGAATTGAATGGCGCTATCCAGGACCACTTTGTATCTATTGCGACCTCCCAACTGAGCCGACCATCATATATCGCGGGTCTGATTACGTTATCCGAGGCTGGAAATGTCAAAAATGCCACCAGATTATTCTGTTTCCCAACGATCTTTCCCGAGCGCTACAAATCTTAAAAGAAACCCCCAAAATTTGGGAATAAACCACATTTTCAATTTGCATGTAATCGCTTACTAGTAATTTTTGAAACTGCCCTTAAAAGCCAAGAATTACAGAATTGATTATGCAAGAAAATTGGGTAGAAATACAATGCTTGAAACCCTAGACAAAGAGAAAATCCTGGCGTTATGCAGAGAAGTTGCTGGTTTAAAAGCTATAACCGCAGCCTGTCTTTACGGGTCATGGGTATGCGGGTATGCTCGACCAGACAGCGACTTAGATGTCCTTCTTGTGTTGGACAGTTATGAAAGCGGAGTTAAATATCAATATAAACAATTGAACAACATTCACCTTGCGGTTCTAGTGGTGGATCGAGAGCTTTTTGAACATGATGTTGATATAGGTGGTTTAGGTGAATTTGCCGCAGGGCGAATTCTAACTCCCTACAATTCTTTATTAAATTCTGATTATCTTTGGAAACAAGAGGTCAAGTTAAAAAAGCGCGTAATAAGAGAAGCGTTAGAAAATCTTGTTTTAGAGTATTCTAAACTTGCTGGGGAGTTACTAATTGAGCCAGTTTATTTCATGCTTAATCAAATGCATAGACGTGTTAGAGTTTATCCACCGTTAAAATACAGCTACCTAGGAATTTTACGAGGAGATTTACGAGACCGAAACATCAAACTGACTATGAGGGGATACCTCACAGCCCTTAAGGAAATGGCAGACGACGGTTTGGTGAGAATGGTTGGAAATTATGTTAAAATCGATGAAACGTTTCTTGACGCTGCAGTCAAACGCAAACATGGAATTGCACTTATTCTTGACTCAATTGAAAAAGCAACTAAAGCATACGTAACGCCGGGTTACGTTGGCACGCTTGCACCGCTAACCTTTGCACAAGAACTCATGGCGAAACTTGAGCGTGAATTACGAACAATGAACCGCCGCAAGCATGATCTTGAGGATCCCCGAGAGCATCTTCTTCTTCAGACCGCAACCGGAATGATTACACTTCGTGAAGAAACGACAATCGCTGATTTTGTTAAAAAAATTGCTGCACTTGGCAGGGCATCCCAAACCACAGTTAAAAGACTAGGTGGCGTCCTCAACACAGTTTTCTTAGTTCAGTTTCAGCAAGATGAAACTCCAAAGGCGGTCGCAGTAAAAGCCTTTAAGGATTGGGCTGGCTACAAATGGTTCCCCCTTGCACTCTGGACTTCAGGTATACAGAACTTTGCTATAGCTGGAAAAGAGAGAATGTCAAACGAATACTCAATTAACCGCTTCCTTAAACGCCAAGGTTTTCCAGTTCCGGAAATTTATCACGTAAGCTGGAAAGATAAACTCCTGTTTTTGGAATATCTAGAGGGAAAAAGCATTGATAAGATAGTTCAAAAAGTGATGCGAGGCGCAATTTCAGAAGCTGAGGAAACCTTGCTTCGACGTGTCGGGGGGAGCATTGCTCGTGTTCACCGAATTGGAGTCTCCCTCGGTGACAGTAAGCCTGAGAATGTTATTCTCTCAAACGATGGTGAAATATATCTTGTTGACCTAGAGCAGGCGAGCAAAGGAGGAAATCAGGTCTGGGATATCGCCGAATTCCTCTACTATTCAGGATTCTACGCTAAGCTTGCTACCCCGCGATCGATTATCCGGCGCATGTCAGAAAGTTTTATCCAGGGATACGTGGATGCAGGTGGATCCATAAACAACATCCGCAATGCAGCGGCAGCCGATTACCGCAGAGTTTTCTCACCCTTTCTTTCTTTGGCTACAATCGAAGAAGTATCCAAAGCCTGCGGCCTTCAGTTGAGGACCTAAAATGAAAGTTCATCGGATGGCTACAACGGCTGTTGCAATAGCGGAAAAGCAGACACAAAAACAACGATCTAAGAAACCGCCTGTTCGGAGCGGACCATGAATCCGGCCCCCGAATCCAAGCCACCAAACTCCCTTCTCAGTTAGGCTGTCAAGGATAAAATGCCCTAAATATCCGACCGCAAAAAACTGAGCAAGGAGAAAATTTGACGAAAGTAAGAAGAGTAGAAGGGTTATCCCGGTTAGGGCGAAGAGGTTATGGAGCATTTTTCGATGGTACTGTGGAAATAAAAGATCTAAGTCTGGTATTATGGAGCCTGCGACTATGAAAACTGCTACATAAGCAGGTACACCAAAGTACTTCCATGTGATCGACCCAAGGAACCCGGAAAATGCTAGATGAGTTAATTTCTTTATGAAATTCACCCCATCAGATATATGGTGCGGATCAAAATTTTAGGACCTACCCCCTATCTTGAAAAATGTTGCTGAAAGTGCCGCAAAGAGCAGAAAAACAGTTCATATAGATACCGCTAAACTGTTTGCTAAATGGTTCAGCACTCTGCAGTAGAAAAGAATATTCTATTTACAATCACCAGTAGAAAAAGAAGGATTGACCTATGAATTTTTAACTTTATAAGTAATCGATTTTTACCAATAAGCAAAAATTGTTCCATAGATTTTTTAACTTTTTTATGTAAATGTCAATATATCCATTTAACATAAACTTGTTGAATACATGACGATTCAACATGAAAAAGAAAATTGAACACGTTCTCTTTGACTTCTACTACGCCGATCGGAGGTGCTTACTTGCTTGCTTTACCTTCGCAATCTTGAGCTTCATCTTTGTTGCCTTTATCGAATTCATAGTTGTTTTTAGTTCCAGCCTCATTACAAGCTATAGCCCACTATTCAGGTCTCTCGCTTCAATTTTTGGATTGGAAATCGCCAGCATATTTTTCCTGCTCAGCTGGCTAGTTTTCTATGTCGGCACATTAGCCGGAATAACCAGAGTTGAAAATAAAGTGCAAGGTGAAACGCGGGTTATGCTCTACACGTGTGCTGCTGCCACCTATACTGGGCTAGGTGTTATAAACTTATCAATTGGGGCATCCATTATCGCCTTACTCGTCGCGAACAGTCAGATCCTCCCGGCTGTTTTGGTATCTGCCTTAGGAGTATCATTCGTTTACATATCGCCGATAATGAATAAAATTCTCCTAGCTTCGACTTGATGCATTTACTAACGGACAGTTTGAGCCTTTAGTTTTTCACACCATCCTTTAACAGCAGTAGTCAGCATTTCCCACTCCGAGAAATCCTTAATATTGAGACGGTTAATTTGAGAAACCGGATTTTTTGGATCGTTTGGGAAAACCTCAAGTTTCCCATCAGGGTTTCTTCGAACATAGCCTTTCACTTTTCCTTTAGCGATACGGACTTTCCGTTCGTTTGTTCGAATATCTTGCACGATTCCAACACAATAACACCACTGACCGCCAATTGGCATAAGTTGACAGTCAACCCATCGGCTTCCATACTCTTGAGACAAACGGATCACCTAGCGGTTTTTATGATTTTGACGTATTATTTAACTACCTTGAAAGTTAACAAGTTTAAAGAACGAATCTAAACTAGGCGTTCATATTCTTTCCATAACTGAACAATTCTTGGAAGCAAAGCAGTGATTTCATAACCACGTCCTACACCGGGACACTTTTTATTGAGGTAAACGTATAACTTTCCACCTTCAGAATTAGAGAGAAAAGCTTTATCCCCGTTTTCTGCATCAAGTGGAGGCTCAGTATAGATTTGAAATGGAAATAGGCGACAACATCTCGGTCTTTCAAAATAAATTTGGCACGCGGCATACTGACCATAGTTTGCAAGAAATATACATGAGCCATCATCTTTTTTGAGCAGATATTGCTTGGCACTAACACTTACAACGACTGGTCCATATTTGCTGGCTAAGTTCCAAGCCTCTGCCATTCTAATAGGAACAATAAAGGCGCGACAACACGCACCACAACGGAAGCAATACCACCGCTGCGCAGTACGCCAAGGGATGATATTACGCATTTTTGCCATCTGTATCACGACGAAGCATCTGGTAAAGTTTTGAAAGCGTTAAATTTCTACTTTTCTGGTCAGGTAAGGTAAAGACCGCCTTATTATGATTCATTTCTTAAGGTTAACTTAATACAATGCATCTTAAGCGGACATTTCTGACATTTGGCTTTTCTGCAAAAGTCTTTCCCCAAGCGAAGCAAGCCCGCCTCGAAGTCGATGAAGCTCCTCTCCAAAACCTTGTTGCTTCTCCAAACTTTTTCTAAATCTTCTAAAACGTTTGCTCGCTCCTCTAAAGTTGCTCCAGTTGACCTTGTGAAGCCTAAGTTATTTGCTGCAGTAATAACCAAGTCTTGAGGCAGTGGTTTTGCCTTAGTCCAAATTCCACGTAATTCGCGAAGGAAAATGTTCACTGTCACTTCTCCCACACCCTTACCTAAGTTCTTTAGACGCTCCTCCAGATTTCGAGGATCAGATGCTTTTGCGTGGAGGCAGTTGAGGCTCCCATCGTATTTCTTTTCGAGACTGCCCATTACCTCGAGGAATTTGTCGGCAGTCTTAAAGTCGTATCTAACGTACCCTCCTAGGTCGAGGCTTCGGACGAGATTATCCCATCCAGCCTCGAGAAATTTGCTTGGGGTAAGTAGCTTGTCTCGCTCGAACTGTCGATACGTGTTGGCTGCAATTTTTTCTGGGATCCGAGCACCAAATAAAAGAGCTGCAACAAACCACTTGAACACCTCGATTTCCTGTCCCCTGTTCAAATCAATTCCTAATTGCCCTGAGAATCTCACCCCAAACTTTTCGACTAAAAGAGCTACAGCCTGTCCTCGACCTCTCATGGCGTCCACCATTTAATTTTATAACATTGGATAATTTTTGCTTTTTAGAAATAACCTGAAAGAGAGAAGGATTATTTTGAAAATGGAAGAAAAAGAGAATTTGGTCAAATTGTCTTCGACTAGAGGCTGGATTTCTGAGGTACTCCAATTCCCGAAGGCAATAATCCAGCCGGCAATTCTGGAAAGCGATCTTTCATACGTTGCTCTGCGACTGCGTTTGCTTCGTTAAGTACATTCCGAGCTTCCTCATCAGAAACCTTGATGTCAGATGGTCGCCCGGTCACATCGCCAGCTTCAAGCACAACACCGTTTAATACGTCATTTATGCTCTCTAATTCACCTGCTACCTCAGGAATAACTCCTGCTAACTGCACATTTATCGCCTTAACCACGCCAACGACCGGACCCATTTGTACCATCATATCACCGAGTTCCTCAACTGTCTCAAGTCGCATGGTCACCTGTTCTAAAGCAAGTTGACTACGTATAATGATCCGAGCCATTTTTCTGACCTCAGCGATCTCATTAGCATACATTGCAGCGCGCGCCTCGTCTTTCACCATCATTGCCTTGACACATCTATCGAAAAGTTCTTTGTCTCTTGACTGTAATCGATCTGCTGTTTGTTCCAATTTATCTGACTGGATCTTTAGTCTGTGTAGCACATTGTTAATTCTCTCTTTCAGCGGTGGAGGCGGGGGATGATGAAGCTTCGACTCGATTCGAGTGATTATGCTCTTCTTGCCAGTGTCCTCCCAAACCAAGTTTTTCGCCAAGGCTAGCCATCTCACGATATAATTATACTACACAACAACGCCATAGTTTCCAATAATAAACTTAATTTACAGAAAGTTTAGTATCCAAAGCCAATTTCATCGCATGATTGCCGAGTTCTACGAACTTTTGCGCGCTTTCTTCAAAAGAAAACCAGCTAAAAACGGCTATTTATTTAAAAGCACGATAACGAAGATTCTCAGGTTAGTTTAGCGGCGTGGATGTTCAAAAGAATATTTAAGGTGCTGTATATCCTATTAAGAAAAAGTGAATATTGACATCAACAAACGAACATATCTTATGAATATGGAATAAGCGTGAAATAACATGGTTAGAAAAGCCTTAATTACTAAGATTTTGGTTCCCGTTGACGGTTCCAAATCATCTATTGAAGCCGCAAAACTAGCACTTGATTTGGCGCGGGAGAGAAAAGCGAAGGTAATCGCGTTGCATGCAATACGAATGTCTTTTGCATTTCCACCGGGGAACAAGCAAGCCCAAACCCCCTCCCAGAAGGAAGTGGAGGCTGCAGAGAGTTACGTTAGCGATGTAAGGAAAATGGGTAAGAGTTTTGGAGTAGACGTGGAAACTAAGGTAGTTGAATCCTGTCCATCAGTAGTTGACACCATTTGCGACTTTGCTCGAAAGGAAAAATGCGACCTCATTGTCATGGGAACTAGGGGAAGAGCTGGAATTGAACACTTTCGATTAGGCGGCGTTGCAACCGGAGTAGTCACATACGCGCCATGTGCCGTAGTAGTTGTGAGATAACTTCGCTCTATCTGTTGCCAAGTAAAACGGTCTTACATCATGCTTTAGAAGGAAAGTAAGATATTGAATAGAATTTTTACGGCTAGAGGAACAACGACTCAACTTCAAGGTTATTGAAGAAAAATGCATTGTATTTGACAGCACAAAGTTGGAATAGGAAAATCAATTTTGAAAAACCTATAGAAAAGGGACATATATTAAATAGTCAGAATTAGAACGTTTGGCACGTGACTGATATGGCTGCAGCTGAACTAGAATCCCTAGCTGCAAAGTACGCAACTGAGGCAATCCAACTTGACCAGCAAGGTTCACGTGGAATGGCTTTAGCTAAATATCAAAGAACCGTGGAAATCTTGCTCAAGCTATGTGCGCTCTATCCCAACCATCCCTTGAGGTCGGTCTACGTACAACATGTTGTAGCCTACTCAAATAGAATCAAGGCTCTTCAAGGTCAAATTGTAAATGAAGAGCCAGTGGAGAAGGGTGAAGCAAAGTTCGATGAGCTAGTTGTGAGGGAGAAACCTGATGTTAAATGGGAGGACATTGCGGGGCTCGAAAACGCAAAGAGAGCTGTCGAAGAGTCGATAACCTACCCGGTAAAGAGACCTGACCTATTTCCATTAGGGTGGCCTCGAGGCATCCTGCTCTTTGGACCGCCGGGATGTGGGAAAACGCTTATGGCAGCAGCGATTGCCACAGAAATAAATGCTGCCTTCTACTGCGTTGATGCAGCTTCTATTATGTCAAAATGGTTAGGGGAGTCAGAAAAAAACGTCGCTCAGCTGTTTGCAAATGCTCGACAAATAGCGGATAGCCAACCAGCGATTTTGTTTATCGATGAAATAGATTCCCTAGTTGGCATCCGAAGAGAAGAGGTTGGTGGCGAAGTTCGGGTGAGAAACCAGTTTTTGAAAGAGATGGATGGCATCGTAGACAAATCGAAGAAATTGCATGTATACGTTATTGGAGCGACAAACAAACCTTGGGCTCTGGATGAACCTTTCATCCGAAGATTTCAACGAAGGATCTTGATCCCAATACCAAGTCTTGAATCACGTGTACAGTTATTCAAAATCTATACCAAAGGTCTAAGGCTTGGACCTGATGTTGATCTAAATGAACTAGCTAAAATGACTGAGGGATACACGGGAAGCGATATCCATGACGTATGCCAAACAGCTCAAATAAAAGTAGTCAGAGAACTATTTGAATCCGCTCAAGCAGAAGACAAACAAGCCCAACCGCGAATGTTAGCTCTGCAAGATTTTCAAGAAGTACTACAGGGAAGAAGACCGAGCGTAGCGCAAGAAATGATTAAGAACTATGACTTGTGGTATGAAAGATTCAAGGCTATCTAAGAAAGATTTGCTAAGTAACTTTCTGAAATCTGACCTATTTATTACGCGGCTTCTGCACTTTCGATCGCAATTTTTCCTTTCTGACTTAACGACTCAACAGCATCTCGAACGGTTTCAGCGGGAACACTCAAAGTAGCAGCACATTCTGACAGGCTAATTTCTCTCCCATGAGAAACAATGTATTCATAAACCTTGTCCTCGATTGCGGCATATAACTTAGCCTTCGGTGTAATCAATGTTGAAGGCAACTCTGGAAACCGCTCCTTTAGTTTCTGTTCTGCGATTGCATTAGCTTCACCCAGCACCCTCTGAGCTTCCTCATCAGAAGCTTTAATATCTTCAGATCGAGCATTTGCGTCACCGGCCTCAACTATGGTGCTGTCTAAAGCGTCGTTTATCTCTCCCAATTCGTATGCTACTTCAGGTATGATCCCAGCCAGTTGACTCTTTATTCCTTTAACAATGCCCGCAACAGGCCCAATTGTTGTAAGTACGTCGCCTAGCTCCTCAATGGTTTCTAGTCGTAGAATCACTCGTTCTAATGCGAGTTGACTATGTAAGACAACTTTGGCCATTTTTCGAATTTCAGCACATTCGTTGGCGTAGATTGCGGCATGTGCTTCGTCCTTCGAAACCTCTGCTTTTACACACTTATCAAAAATGTCTTTATTCCTTTCCTGCAACCGAGCACCAATTTGATCCAATTTTTCCACTTGAATTTTAAGCCTGGTAAGCACGCCAGCAATCCTATCTTTCAAAGATATCGGTGGAGAAGGATGTAATTTCTCACCAAATTTGTCCCATATATGGGGTTTGCCCTGTGTTTTCTCCGATAACAAGGGTAAGCGCCTCCCTTTCTAAATAACGGCAATAGATTAAACGTTGAGTTATTATAAATGTAATGAACAGAAAGATGGTTTAAACTTCAGAATGGCAGTGAGAAAATACAATCAGCGTATAAATAGGTACGGCTTGGTAATTTGGGAAACCAAGAAAAAAGGCGTTTTTAATAGGGGTCATAGGTTATATAGGCAGTAGTCAGCTTGGAAACGTGATAATCAATTCGGCCCATTGGATTACCCGCAACTATACGGTTGTATTCTAAGTATCTATAGACCCGCGTTCTGAATTTTTTCAAAGACTGGAGTTGGATCAACTCGATGAAATTTAAAACCCAAACTCTCTGGCTTTTCACCCATCGCGAGACAAAATAGTTCTGGATAATAGAAAACCGGGATGTTGTAAACCTCGTTAAAGGCTCGTTGAATAAGGTGCTGACTAAGGTCATATTGAATCATGCAGTACGGACAAGTAACCACCATACAGTCAACTCCGGCCCGTTTCATATTTGCCAACTTTATTTGCGCTATTGCCATAGCTGAAGTTGAATCTATCCCGCGTAGTCCAGCTCCACAGCAAAGCATTTTTCTAGGATATCGCACACTTCTAGCGCCAAGCGCAGTTATCAACTTATCAAGGGAGGATGGCTGTTCTGGATCATCAAATTTCATTATAGTGCTTGGTCTCACTAAGTGACACCCATAATGTGCTCCTACTCTAATTCCTCTTAATGGTATTTGAACCAAACTCTTGATCTTTTGAGGACCGACATCTTCGTAGAGAATTTGGACTAGGTGAAAAACCTTGATTTTCCCTTGAAACTGTTTGCCAATTTTAGCTAAAATTTTATTAATTTCGGCTTTGAGATGTGGATTTTCTTCCAAAAGAGTATTAGCCGTTTTTAAAGTTTCATAGCAGCCGTTGCATAATGTTAAGATGTCTAAATTAAGTTCCTCGGCGATGCATAAATTTCGAGCAGCGAGAGCTAACCAAGTTATATGATCCAAACCTTGTATTCCCATGGGTTCTGGGCAACAACTTGCGCCATGCAATTCAACTGTTTGGACCCCAAGGCTTTTCAGGGTCTTTCTTGCAGCCACCTCCATGTATGGAAGGTGACGAGGAATCAAGCAACCAAGAAATAACGCGTAGCTAGACACCTCTGCCTCCTCCACGTTTCTTAGCTTCAGGGATGAGGTTGAGGAAACCGGTCGCCTTAGCGATCTCTTGAATTTCTGCCACGTTAACCTTTGGAATAGGAGGAAGTTTCATTTCCACTCTTCTCCGATCGATAACTGGAGATGATGGAACAATCCACCCCGTTCGAATCATTTGCAGGGCTTCTTTCGCAAGTTCCTCTGGAACGTTTCCCATATCGGCGGCCAAGTTCTTCAAATCCATAAACACATTTGAAAGACCAACCTGCTGAGGACAACGCTCATAACAGGTGTGGCAATAAGCACAAAGCCACACTAAATCACTAGTAAGAATATTCTTTGCATCACCGAGGAGAATCTTCTCGAGGATCTTCCGTGGGCTATACCGGCTAATCGCTCGCGCAATCGGGCAGCCGCCCACGCATGTTCCGCATTGGAAGCAGAGGAGAATTTTCTCTCTTGTGGAGAGACTTTTGAGCGCCTTCTCTCGTTCTAGAACAGGCTTGGGCAAGGACATTGTTTAACACCTTTCAAGTTGAACTGTTTCCAGGCGAGGGAACAGCAGCCGTTGGTTCAGCGAGTTTTTTGAGCATTCGATCAAGAAACGGCTTTGCCTTTGCATTCTCCTCCTTAATCTTTTCAGAGCCGAGAGCCACAAGTTGTTCAGCCATTTCCTTCACTATTTGAGCGTACTTCTCGCCTTCAGCTGCGGAGACCCACTCCAATCTGAGCCTTTGAGGACTTATTCCAATTTTCTCAAGAACTGGAAAGAGAGCTTTAACACGTTTTTCGGTATGCCGATTTCCCGAGATGTAGTGACAGTCACTGGATTGTTCTGAAAGACGACACCCGGAAACGAGCACCATTCCCGCACCTTTTCTGAAAGCTTCTAAGATAAAATCTCGGTCGACACGTCCAGAGCACATAACTCGAATTGCACGAATATTAGGTGGGTACTCGAAACGACTAGTCCCTGCAAGATCTGCCCCAGCATAGCTACACCAATTGCATAAAAAGCCAAGTATTTTCTTTTCAGGCTCTTCCTCAAGAATTGCATGAATCTGAGAAAAAATCTGAGCATCAGTAAAATGCATCTGAGTTAGCGCACTTGTAGGGCAGTCAGCTACACAGGTTCCACAACCGTGGCACTTCGCCGAAATCACCTTTGCAGGTTGATTTAACTCGGCAACTATAGCTCCGAACGGGCACCTAGTAGCACAAATACCACACTTCACGCTGGTGTTTTGACACCTCTCCTCATAGACGTATGCAACAATCGGCTCGATTTCCCATTTTCCCCTCGCTAAAATCCTAGCAGCCCGGGCTGCAGCGGCACTGCCTTGGGCGACACTGTAGGGGATGTCTTTTGGACCTTGAGCAGCCCCGCAGAGGAATATTCCCTCAGTAGCCGTGTCAATTGGTTTCAACTTTGGATGAGACTCCATGAAAAAGCCGCTCGGATCAGTTGTTATGGTTAGAGTTCTACCTAGTTTGTCCATACCAATTCGAGGAACGGCTGCTGGTGATAAGACGACCATGTCTACTTCTAAGTCAACTAGCTCTCCAGTCGACGTATTCTCTGCTGAGATTGTCAAGTTTCCAGTTATTGGATCCTCAGAGATCTCAGCTGGTCTTCCGCGGATAAACGTAATGCCTTCACCTCTTGCACGGCGATAGAACTCTTCGTACCCCTTGAACCAGGTTCTCATATCCATGTAGAAAATGCAGATCTCAATGTCAGAGTATTTCTCCTTAAGAAGAATGGCGTTCTTAATCGTGTACATGCAACAGAAACCAGAACAGTAAATTTTCGCACGTTCATCACGTGAGCCAACACATTGAATGAAAGCAACTCGGTGTGGCTTTTTACTGTCAGAGGGGCGAACTACTTTTCCACCAGTTGGACCAGCAGCATTGATTAGCCGCTCCAGCTCAAGAGAATTAATTACATTATCATAGGCTCCATACTCCTTGATTTCTGATGGGTCAAAGAGGTCGTAACCAGTAGCCACAACAATCGTTCCAACATCAAGTTCAATTTCTTCAGGTTTCATACTGAGGTCGATAGCCTCTCGCTCACCACACGCGTCCACGCACTTATAGCACTCTATACACCGATCTTTGTCAATGGCATACTTCAAAGGCACAGCCTGTGGAAACGGGACATAGATCGCCTTTCGCGGTCCTAATCCTTCATCGAACTCGTTTGGCACATCAATTGGACAGGCCTTCACACATTCGCCACAACCATTACACTTATCCTCAATAACATACCGAGGTTTCTTCACAATCTTTACATGAAAGTTCCCAATGAAACCATCAACCTTCTCCACCTCGGCATAGCTCAATAATTTAATATTCGGATGCCGACCTGCATCCACCATTTTTGGACCAAGAATGCAAATTGAACAGTCAAGTGTTGGAAACGTCTTATCCAACTGAGCCATTCGACCGCCTATGCTAAGTTCTCGTTCAACAAGGTACACCTCAAAGTCCATATCGGCTAGGTCTAACGCCGCGTGTATCCCCGCGACACCTCCTCCAATAACTAGGGCACGTTTAGTTACTGGAACTTCCATAACCTCTAATGGTCTGAGGTAACGTGCCTTTGAGGCTGCGGTCTTAATCAAGTCCTTTGCCTTTTCAAAAGCCGCCTCGGGATCGTGAGAGTGACACCAAGTGCAATGCTCGCGAATGTTAGCCATCTCGAATAAGTACGGGTTCAATCCGGCTTCCTTGACGCACCTTCTAAATGTCGGCTCATGAAGACGAGGAGAGCAAGCTGCGACTATAACCCGGTTTAATCCGAGTTCTTTTATATCCTTCTTGATCATTTCCTGCCCTGGATCGGCACACATATACCTATTGTCTCGAGCAACTACCACGTCTGGTAGCTTCGCAGCAAAATTTGCAATTTTATCGCAGTCAATTACCCCTGCGATGTTGAGCCCGCAGTGGCAGACATAGACGCCCAGCCTCACTTTGTCCTCCTTCAATTGTTCCCGTTTCTCCATATCGTTGCGCCTCATCTGACGAAGCCCCGATAAGCTATGATTTAATGAGCTCTTCCAACAACTTCTTAACGGCTTTTTTCCGCGCCTTTTGCGCCACCTCTTCAACCGTCATAAATTCTAACGCATCTTTAGGACAGAATTTCACACATTTCGGCTCTTTCTCGATCGCACACAAATCGCATGCGAATACAATTTTCTTCCCCGAATGAAGAAATATAGCACCAAACTCGCAAGCTTCAATACACCAGCCGCATCCATTACACTTATCTTCATCAACAATTATGACCCCTGTTTCTTGGTTCGCGGTCAAGGCTTTTCTTGGACAGCTCACAACGCAAGTCGGGTCTTCACATAATCGGCAGGCAATCGACATGCTTACAACGGGATCGATACGAACTACACGAATTCGAGAGAGCATTGGATTAAAACTCTTTTCCTTAACAGCCGAGCATACATACTCGCAGAGCTGGCATCCTACACATTTTTCAGGATTTGAAACAACAAATCTGTGAGGCATCTTAGCGCACCCCTATATCTTTCGCTAAATCCCCTAACTCAAGTTCAATCAGTTTCTGCTTAGATGGAATTCCATGTTCATCCCATCCACGTGCTTCGTAGTAATCACTCAGTAGGAAATCAAACTCTGCCTCTGTAACAAAGGCTCCTTTTGCAACACCAAACGGTATCGGATCTTTCATTACCCTTTGGGGCAAATGATCGTCTTTTCTAGTCCACCCTTCACGAATATTGAAAATTTTCTTCAGATTGCAAATGCGTTCACCGGTTTTCTTCAGTTCCCGAGCCGTAATTTCGATACCTGTAGTTAGCGTGTAGAGCTTACTGGCTTCAGCGTAGAAGTCTTTGAACACCCCACGAATAAATTTACATAAGATTAACGAATCAAAAAGTGCAGCGAAATCCTCCTGCTCCATTGCAAGCTTGCCTTGTCCTTTAACTGCTTTAAACCGGTCAACCTTGCCTTTCACATCCGGCTCGTAAGAGGGTGACCGATTATGACAACCGCCGCGTGTTGCTATCGCCAATCCCAAGGCTGTTGTTTTCAGCCCTCGAACGTCATATCCAGGAAGCTCTAATCCCTTGATATGCATTGCAAATTGTTCAGACCCTTTTCCGAGCTTCTCCGAGGCACGTTTTACACCCTCGGCCAATAGGTTCCCGATACCTTTGCGAAGGGCAATTTGATGGATAAGTTGAACGTATGCTTCATGATTTCCAAAATTCAGTTCAAGCCCATCCAAATCGTTTTTATGAAATAAGCCTTTCTCATAGCATTCCATAGCCCAAGCAATTACGCCGCCTGTGCTAATAGTATCCATACCATAGTGATCACATAATTCGGCTGCCTTGATGATGGCTGGAAAATAGTCGATATAACAGTCAGGTCCAAGAGCGTAAAGGGACTCGTAATCAATCGGAGCCACAGAACCAGCGTATGGACCATCTTTTACAGTGCATATATGCTCACAGGCAATCGGACACGATGAGCAGGCTGTAATCCTAGATACATAGTGCTCGAGCATGTATTCGCCGCTAACCTTCTCCGCTGCCTCAAAAGTGGCTTGTTGCCAATTCTTGGTTGGTAAAGCAGCCAGTCGGTTCAAGACGAGAACATTTGAAGGAGTGCCAAGTATCCTGTATTTCTCTGTAGCTGTTCCTTGACATTTTTCATAGAGATCGAGACAAAGCTCCATAACTTCGTCAAGCTTAGCCACTTGAACTGCTTTCGTCCCACGTATAGCAACTGCCTTCAAGTTTTTAGAGCCCATAACCGCGCCTAAGCCGGTTCTCCCCGCCTGCCTAGTACGATCATTCGTAATACATGCAAAGCGAACGAGGGTTTCGCCAGCTGGTCCAATAGACGACACACTTGTGATTTCGTCTCCGATTTCCTCTTTGATCAAGTTGTCTGTCTCTAAGCAGCCTTTACCCCAGAGGTGTTTCGCATCCCTAAATTGAACAACGTTGTCGTCGATAAATAAGTAGGTGGGTTTTTCAGCTCTTCCCTTTATCGCAACGGCATCGTAACCTGCTCGCCTTAACGCTTGCGACCAGAAACTGGATGCCAGCGAATCGCCGATAAATCCTGTCAAAGGCGATTTAGCTGCTATTCCATGCTTACTGCCAGTGGGAACCATCGTCCCTGCGAATGCTCCCAGAGCAAAAACCAACGTGTTATCAGGACTTAGCGGATCTACATTTGGTGGATTCAAATCGTAAAGCAAACGAGTGGCAAGGCCAACTCCACCAAGATATTTCTTGCAGAGCTCTTCACTTATGTGCTCAACTTTGCTTTTCCCAACAGTTAAATCAACATAAAGCACATTACCCGTGTATCCGAACATTTTCATCCCCCCACAGCAGTAAACAATAACAAGATACGATCATCCTCATTCACTTTCATGCTCAGATCTCGCGCAACATACTGACCATTTATGTTTAATGAATATGGCTCAATAAGCTCCATTCTCTTTCCGTCAATAACCTGTCCTATTAATTCCTTAGTTTGCGAAGCTAACCGCGCCACAACGTCTCGTAGAGTAGCATCTTCGGGTAAGTCGAGCCTTATTTCCTTCCTTCTAACCAGATAACGCGCTAACCCGAAGAGCTCAACTACGACCTTCAAATTACGTTCCCACGCATGAAGGTTATGGATAATTGGTCATCAAATTATGCTTCAAACTTTTAAGTTGTACTCTTAAATCTGAAACCCCCATAAAACATGAATAAACTTTCAAACTCATTGAATGTAAAATTCTTAAATTACCTAAAACTCCATAACCAAAATCACTATGAAGATCTAAATAAGGGAAAATCCATTGAAACGCGGAACCATAATCAAGCAAGAAACTGAAGACTCGCTAATTCTCGAAAGAAAATTAATGACCCAACATTATCTTCTTTCACTCATCCGCAAATATTGCACTGGATGCGGCATCTGCGCCGATGCCTGCCCAAAAGAGGCAATTAATCTTACCAAGGCAGTGATAAAAGATGGAAAACTTAGCCAGAAACCCACGGTTGACCTAAACGCTGACAAGTGTAACCTCTGCGGCATCTGTGCGGTTATTTGCCCAACAAACGCCTTCCAAATGACCATTAACAAAGAGCCAAAAATTCCAGTAGTTGAAACCCAATCATTCCCAACCTTAATCAAAAAAATTCAAGTCGCAATTGAAAAATGTACCCCAACCTGCAAACTCGCTTGCCAAGAAGCATGCCCCTGCGACGCACTCGAAGTAATTGTTCAAAAGAATGAAACTGAGGAGATTACAAAAATACTTGAGGTCAAAATTAACTTGGAAAAATGCATCTACTGTAAACGATGTGAACCAGCTTGCCCCGAGGCAGCCATAACAGTCACTAAACCATATCTCGGCGCAATCTGGCTAAATACAGCCCTTTGCCCTAAAGAATGCCAAGCATGCGTCGACATCTGCCCAAGCCAGGCATTAAAGGTTGAAAACGGAAAAATCGCAGTTTACGATGAGTTCTGCATCTACTGCGGTGCCTGTCAAAAGGTCTGCCCAAAAGAGGCAATTATGATCCAACGGAGCGGTATTCTCCATACAGAGGTTAAATCTGGAGCTTGGATCACCGCTCTTGAAAAACTTACTTCTCCGGAAACAATGGTTAAGGAAATCGAGGCAAAATCCAGATATAAACTCCGTAAAATCGTTAAGGAAATTAGCTAGTTTGCAGACTACGAAGTTTTTTGTCCGCTGCCCCCGCAAGTTTTAACGCCAAACGATCAAGCTCTCTTGGAGGCGCCTCTTCCAACTTCTTCTTCATGATATTTTTCGGGATTAAACGTGTCGCGCAAACGAAGTCGCTTGGATTAACCTTGAGCAGATTTTTAAGTAAAACTGAAACGCACCGCCTTTCACATCCTGCAACCTCGAATATTATCTTTGCATCACGGAAGCGTTCAACCTGTCCCTCCATCCCTGCACAGAGGGAGGTGAAGCACAACGACTTATAGCCCTTCGCTGAGAGGAATTTGTAAGCGCATCTTCGAGCTACTTCGCCCTTCACACTTAACCCAGAGCATGCTAAGATAATCACATTCGTCATAAGCTCGTATCCCCAGGTGTATATGCGTAACAACTCGTATTTGAGAATAAAAATTAGACTGCTAAACTTTTTTGACAAACAGTAAGAGGATAACCGTTGCAGGTAACACCAAAACCGCACTCAATAGAAATGGAAAAACTGCCCCGAAAACATCCCATAACGTTCCTCCAGCCAAAATTCCAATTGAACCAACAACTCCAGTTATCGACGAGAACATTCCAATTGCTCGCCCCCGCAGTTTTGAAGGAGATAGTTTCATTACCAATGCTTGGGTTGGGACATATTGCAATGTGTACATAACTCCGTTAACTCCATACCATGCAATTGCCAGTAAGGCATTATTTGAGTAAAGCCACGCAATAGTCGTTACCGCCCAGAGAAGCCAACCAAGAATAATGCAAGTTTTTTCGCTAATCCTATCCGAAAGCTTACCGAACAAAGATCCGAAAATACCAATAATCGACCCAGCAAAAAGCATCACTCCAATCTCAGGATTCGAAAGACCTAACACCAGTTTTGCGTAGACGGGACTGAATTGAAACATGCACCAAGATCCAAAATTCCACAAACACCCAGCGATCATTAAAGCGAATAGAAAACCTCGGAAAAGAAAACTGAAATCCTCTTTGATAGGTGTAAACTGCCTCTGCAAAGTTTCACGAAGCAGTAACCATCTCAGCACACTACAGAAAATCAGAATACCCGCCGACCAAAAAAATAGAGGACGATATTCGCTCACAACATTGTGTGGAACAAGGAAACCCCCAATTAAAGGTGCTAACGCCGTTGGCAAAGAGCCAAATGCATATAACGTCCCAAATGCCGTTCCTCGCCGTGCCTCTGATACTGAATCCGCGGTCATCGCGTTTATTGCAGGAAAATACAAGGCATATACTAAGTTTGAAACTACAAGAATTGGGAAAAATGCCAACCAGTTAGTTGCGATACCCATAAAAAACCAAGTAACAGCCGTTATCAAACCACATACAACAATTATCGGTTTTCTTCCAAACCTATCTGCTAGAACACCGCCCGGAAGCTGCATCGCATAGACCACAAAGGTGCTAACCGTCAGTACGATTCCAAGTTGGACTATGTCAGCCCCAAGTAACTGAATATAAAGGGGGAGAAAAGCAAGCCAAGACCAGGAAACCAAGGTAGCGAGGAAACCAGTTAATCCAAGGACCAAGACATTTCTCTCTAACGCGAAGAAATCTTTGAAGGTTTCAACCCATTTTAACATCATAAATCCTACATCAAAACTAAACCTAACTAATTCCAACTGTTTAAAATCATTTCTAACTATAAGCGGAACTAGAAGAACGGATGATAACACATTAAGATACCATCAAAGTTAATAACCGAAAGCTCGCCATGCAACACATTAACTAATAACCGTGCCCGTGCAATCACCATGCTCGACCTACTTACTACAGGCTTTCTTATCGGCCTAGGAATAGCCGTAACCCCAGGTCCTATACTACTCTTAATAATTTCCGAAACTTTGCGCCGAGGCTATAGGGCTGGACTTCTTGTTATAATGTCCCCGATCACGGTTGACCTCTGCTTTATGGTTCCCCTCGCGTTAACCATTCAAACTCTACTTACTTCAAAACCCTTTCAGATCGTAATCGGACTAGCAAGCGGAGCCTATCTCACGTGGCTAGGTTACACAACCCTTCGAACTGCTATAACCAAAAATAGAGCCAACTTAAATCAAATTAAGATGGACGCCAAAAGCTTTCGATCAACCTTCGATTCATATAAAAAAGGTGTAGCCGTCCATTTCCTTAATCCCTTCGCTTACGCATTCTGGATCACCATCGGTGGGTTAATGCTTACTCGTGGGCTCCAATATGGCATCCTAGGCCCAATGGCATTCTTAGTTGGAATGTACTTTGGAATTATCATAATTGAACTCGCATGGGTCTATTTCAGTAGCAAAGGCAAATCGATCTCCAATCAAACTGCATACAAGATTCTTCTGGCTATAAGCGGACTAATCCTCATCGGATTCGGTGCATACTTCGCCATTAGAGCAGTTATATAGGCTTCACTAAGGGGTTGAAGATAACCATAGAACCCTAACCATGCACAGCTCTTACAACGCAATCGCCAAATGACAAAATTTGCTGCTCATTCTCTTTGATAGGAAGCCCAACCACGATGTTTACACCCAACTTTTTGAGAAGCATGATTCGTTCCGCAACCGCATCTGCATCTCCATAAATAGTTAACACACTCGCAGCTGATTTAAGGAACGAGCTTAATTTTTCAGTCATCAGGTCGGATGTCAGCGGCCGCTTTTCCTGACCAATAGCCCGAATTTTGGGATGCATTGGGTCGTAGCCGAGTTTCTTAAGTTCCTCTTGCACCCATTTTCGCCTCAAAATATATCCAGCTAACCTGTACAAGACATCGTTTAACAATCTAGGGTAATTCTTTGAAATTAGAAATGGAACATAAACTGCGATGTCTCTTTTCCCAACCATGTCTTTTACAATGGTGAGGTTCTCTTCAAGATTTTTATCCAATAAGAGAAAGGGAATCAAGTTGTATTCTACCGCAAGTTCAGCAGCTGTTTTGACCAATCCCTCAGTCCCGATGAAAACTTCACCATCAAAGCAACGCCGGACAAACTTTATGGAATCTACTAGTGTCGTCTTAGGAGGTCTCCTGACCTCCCTCCAGTCAAGAAAAGCTTTGTTGCCAACAACCAGATTTAACCCAAAATTTTCGCGGTTGGTAAGCGCGTTCACAGTGCGATCAAGTAACCGTAGGACGCCATGATGCCTTGAGGAAAAAGTTAGAACTGTAACCAAACCCTTAGAATTGTCAACCAACTTCTCAACTTCATACGGCATAAGGTAATGCCATTTCCACTCTGAGTCAATTATATGATAATTTAGACCAGCCTCAACACAAAACTCCCCTGATCTCAGCGTACCCTCACTTTGGCTCTTCCAAACTCTTCCAAACCTGGTTCGTTTGGTTGCCTTCCCACCTTTGAAGCCGACTTGCGTAGTCACCAATAAACCCAACTCTACCTTTGAAATGTGTTGAATATAATAA
>Ga0315312_1000630_pt1 | contig 37037 bp, 34 predicted proteins | sample TDP7_MG_FD_203629 | JGI IMG/M metagenome (GOLD analysis project Ga0315312, IMG submission 203629) | Freshwater sediment microbial communities from Lake Towuti, South Sulawesi, Indonesia - TDP7 | ecosystem: Environmental > Aquatic > Freshwater > Lake > Sediment | place: Indonesia: South Sulawesi... | reverse complement strand
TGCTTTCGTTTCTTGGCTGCAGTATTCTCCATTGCGATGGCTCCTCCTACTTTAGATTTGGTGTTAAGCTGTACACCTTCTTCCTATTGTAGCCGGAGCCATCTCCGTTAATTATTCTATATACTAAATTCATCGTTTTGTGGAGAGTACCTTCTGGTAGCGGCAACAATATCCAGGGTGATAGTGTTAGCTTCGGCATAACCTTCACCATAGAGCAAGCTGCTGCCGACTAATGTTTCATTGCAGCGCGAGTGAGCCAAATGCTGAAGCCCTTGAGGGGGACTGGGAACCTTCAAAAGTCCCAGTCTTCCTCCAAGGGCACGAAACAAGCATATTAGGAAAAGGTTGTGAAGTTAATAATTGGTTTAACCATAAGCTTTATATTGGTGGTCAGTACGGTCGGTATCAGTACCTTTGCCTATTTCAGTGATACCGAAACCTCAGCTAATAATCAGCTGACCTCAGGCACATTGGACTTAAAGACCAATGATGCTGATGGAGTAAGCCAGACGCTCTATGCTACGACTATGCAACCTGGCGGCTCTGTCGGTCCGTCCACAATCCAATTGAAAAACTCTGGCACGGTAAATGGTGCAACTCTGGACATAGCCTTTTCCTACATAGAGAGCGACGGCAGCCCCAATTCAGTCAACAAAAGCGCTGACCAGACTGCTTACATGATGGAGGTGACTACCCTGAACTATGGTGGTTCTAACCTCCTGAGTAGTGTGAGTGATTCGAACAGTAATGGCTATAAGGATATTCAAGATTTGAAAAATGCTAACTTAACTGGTCAAGCTGGCTTAAATGCTGGAACTATAAAGGATTTTCAAATTGCTGTCCAGCTCAGGAGCGATACTGGTAGCGATTTTCAGGCCGACGGTATAAACATGATAATTACCTTTATTCTAGGACAATGAGAAATTCGAGGTAGCAAGGCATGAAAAACAGAACATGGCTTATTGTACTGGCAAGCATGATAGTACTTCTTTTTGTAGGCAATGCTGGCGTGACCAGTAGCTACTTCAGCGATGTGGAGGACTCCACTAATAACACTCTGCGAGCTTGGATTTCAAACGAATGGGTGCAAACCACCCAGGCAGATTTTAATGCCGGCATCTTAAACAACGTGGATACCACAGCAAGTCCTGGAGACGTCAAAATCGCAACCACAACGACGACCCTGGGAAATTCGGTTAACAATGCAGGTGCCCTGACATATGCAAATGATGTTTATATTCAGCTGAATAGCTACGCTGTAGTGCCCTATAACGGTGAGATAGTTTCTTGGACATACTATAACGCTGGTACTACATCAAATGGTGCGAGGTTAGAATTTCTGAGTGGTTCTGGCACAACTTGGACTATGATGGCAAAGTCGAATGCCGTTACTATCACTGGGACGAATACTTTTACCGTTTCTATTCCGGTGCAGGCTGGATGGTATTTAGGTATGTATACGGGCTCAGCAAACCTCCGCTACGATAGTAGTAGCGGGACTGTTTCAAGAAGACCTGATAACTCTGGGGATTTCGGTGTGGGTGTCACGAAATCGGACTTCTCACAATCCGCCAGCACTCGACACCTAGCACTAACGGCGGTTCTTCGCTACTACCTCTCCTCGGGTACCCTTGCTTCTCAAGTTCTGGATACTGGCATTGCCGGAGCAAAATGGGATACTCTATTCTGGAGCGAAACATTGCAAAGCAATACCGATATAACTTTTGAGGTGCGAGCATCCGATACTCAGTTTACCAAAGATGCCGCCACACCATCCTGGACTTCAGTAGGAGGAACCTCACCAGTTACCTCTGGATTACCTTCAGGTCGTTATATGCAATGGCGGGCGACTCTGACTACTTCAGATACCTCCAAAACTCCGACATTAAACGAGGTCAAGGTTTATTACTATTGATTGAATGGAGATAAGACTGATTGTGAGAAACGACAGTGACGAGACACGTGGTTTGGTTACGATATGGTTTCCTATTTGCCCGTCGTCAAAATCGCTGACTAGTCGGCGTTAGTGATGGAAATATCTCATTTAGATGGGAGGAATGGAGTACAATGTTGCGGAATAGAGTGATTAAGAATGTAGGCAAAACAGCTTTAGCTTTGATTGTTGCACTGGCTCTAATGAACTTCTTACCAGCCAAAGTTCAGGCTGACGGCGCTCCTGTGAACCTAATGCTGGGTGGTGAAGGAGCTACGAGCTGGAGCATAGTGAACATCCAGCCCGGAGATAGTGGCACTAAGACAGTGACACTGCATAATGCCGGTAACCGGCGGGGCTCTGTTACCATCTGGATAAGTGATATCGTCAGTAGTGAAGGGGAAAATCCAGAACCTGAAACAGGTGATACCGCAGAGCCCGGAGAACTCGCTGACTACTTACTGTTCAACATTAACCACAGCCGTTTGAGCACCAACTTAAGCCTGCCCACAACCATTGCTAATTTTCCACAGAGCCTCTCCAGCTCCAAATATATCAAAATAAGCCGACTCAACGCCGGCGAAACTATTAGTTTAGACTGGGTATGGGAGTTGCCTGCAGAAACAGGCAATGAGATTCAAGGTGATAGCCTGTCTTTTACCATAAACTATATGCTTGAAGAATTGCCATCCAGTGGGAGTGGAGGTTATGGGGGAGGTTACGGTGGAGGAGGGAGCTGGGATAGCACTGTCCCACCACAGCCTCAGCCTTTATTACTGGTAGTAGATGTTTGCGGCAGGATTGCCATGGGTGGGATAACCCAGGAAGGAGTCCTAAAAGAAACCGTCGAAGCTGCCTCTCCTGACGGGGCATTGGTGCTATTGCTGCCACAAGGGACGAGACTGTTGGACTATTTGGGTAATCCACTGGGCTCTATTGAGGTTAGGTTTGTGACACCACCAGAAACCCCGTCTAACAGACTCATCGTCGGACAGTGCTATTGCCTCCAGCCTAACTGCAAATTCGACCCGCCGATAAAGTTCATATTACATTATGATTCGCAGGCACTCGGCGATGATATGACCGAAGAGAACTTGTCAACCGCATACTATGAGCAAAGGCAACAAGAGTGGATACTGATGCCTACAGTGGTAGACACAGAAGCCAATACCGCCACCGCTTCGTTAAGTCATTCCAGCATCTTTAGTATGCTGGTGGAACCTCTTGCTGTAGCTGGGATGCCAATGTTCAATGCCCGTGTTTGCAATCTGAGTGTCACCCCTTCCCAGGTAAATATGTGGGGACCATTGCCATTTGCCGTCAAGACTGGTGAAGGAGTAACAGTCACTGCGGATGTGGTCAATGATGGCGACCAAGGGGGAGACTATACTATCATCCTTAAGTTGAATGGAGCTACAAGAGCCACTCAAGAGATAACTCTTGGACCTAAGCAAAGTAAACAGGTGGATTTCATGCTCTACGGCATCAAACCGGGACACTATAAAGTGGAATTGAACGAACTCAGTGTGGAGTTTGTAAGCTCGCTGTGGTTCAACTGGTGGCTCATCGGAGGCACTGTCGCTACTCTAATGGTGATGAGTTGGTTCATTATCTGGTTTCTGGGAAAGATGCGGAGATCCACTGTAACAACCCCGTGGATTTACGTCTTCCCCAAGTCAGCTAGAAATCGTTGAATAGATTGGTTGATTTCTAAAGGGTTAAGTAGCCTGATTTGAGAATGAGTTTGCTTCGCTCCCCTCGCAATGACATGTTAGTTAACAATGACACGGAGTCTGCAGAGCAAATTACTTCGCCTTGTTGCTCTGCTAAAGACATCGAATTATACTGGTAACACCAATTCTTTCGGAAATTAGTGTGGGTATTGGGATGACAGGTTTGGTAATTTCAAGGGATGAAATTCTGAAGTTGCTTTCAATGGAGCCACCGTTGGTGGAAGGGATAATAGACATCCAGAACCAAATTCAACCCAATGGCATTGACCTGACAGTTAGGGAGGTGGCTATGGTTGCTACAGCCGGTACGGTGGCTCTAAGCAATAAGGAGAGAGTCCTTTCTACAGTCTCTCTTCTGACCTTTGATGCCCTTGGTTACATGGATTTGGTGCCCGGTTGCTACTTAATTACTTATAATGAGATTGTTAACCTCCCCAAAGACATGATGGCTTTAGGGCTTCCACGCTCAAGCCTGCTTCGTTGCGGAGTCACTGTTCATCATGCCGTCTGGGATGCTGGCTATTCGGGCAGGTCTCAGTCTTTGATGGTGGTCTATAATCCTCGGGGCTTTCGTCTCCAGAAGAATGCCCGGGTTGTCCAATTGGTTTTCTTTCGCTTGGATAGTGAAGTAGCTGAGGGATATAGAGGTGTTTTTCAGGGAGAGAATATTTAGTTTTTGCAGCCGGTCGGCTGGATGTCTATCCTGTAGTCTCCAACGAAATCACCTCCACCACTGGTTCCGGTGAGCGAGCCTGCCCCAGCACAACCTGCCTAATCTGAGGGTGTCTTTTTTCCAGTATCTTTCTGGCTAAATCTCTTCCTCTTTCTAAACCTCTGTTGAGGTCAACTTTATTGACAAAAGGGATGATTCTGGCTCGGTGAGGAGTTCCTTTAGCTATACCCTCTGGGTGAGTTACTAAGATAGCGACTGACTCTGCTGAAATAACTTCACCTAAGGGCACTCCAAGAAGTTTAGAGGCAATTTCAGCTCTGAAAACAGCTTCTTCTGTCAGACGGGAACCTACGGCATCGATGCCTACTACCGGTATTACCAGAGATGTGTTAGGCGGTATTACTGGCTCAGTAAGATTTGGTGCTTTCAGAGATTTCTGGGCTGCTCCGTCCGCTTCCACGATAATATAGGATATCTGGTTTAGTTCAGCTAACTTGACGACTAACTCTGGACTAATTCCTCTTAATTTTCCTGTGGCTAACCTATTAGTAGCTATTGTGATGTGGCAGTACCTGTCCAAATTCTGGAGAATTAGTCTCAGCATTTCTTTCTCGTCTGCTTCCAGCAGAAGAAGCGATGTTTCAGAGGGTAATGGTTCAAGAATCTTGGTGGTGGTAGTGGTAATGACACAGTTACTATTGGAAGCTAATTCTCTGGCTAAGGCGAACATGAGAGTTGTTTTACCCCCACCACCCACCAGACTTATTACCTCCCTGGGCTTAATGTCAAAAGCTTCCTTTAGTGTCATGGCTAAGTATTAAACCGCACCAGTATTGCCTCAAGGACTCCCCCAGCTACGGCTCTCATTCTGGCTCTAATGCTATAGCAAACTTCTATGCTTCCTTCCGGGTCTATTTCACACAACTTGGTGCCTTTCTCTACCTGTATCCCACTTCTGAGCAAGGCTCTAATCCTACCACTGATGGGTGCCTTGACTACCTGCTTCCCCACTGAGGCAACCACCTCACCAGTAGTGACCATGTCTCCGATTTCTTTATGAGCCACAAATAGACCATCTTCAGGGGAATGGATTACTCTCTGGAAAGTCAGACCGGCGATGGCAATGGGAATTCCAGTGTCTTTTTCGGCTTCACCACTTAAGATGACTTTACCTAAGTTCTCACTATTATTGGTCTCTATCACTATATGGACATCTTTGCCGGCTCGGAAGCCTGGTCCCAGCCCAATTACCAAGGGTGCATCAGTTAACTTTGTCCCCAAGTTCCTCTTTGCCATTATAGCGTCAATTAATATGTCCGGATGAAGAATATCCCTGATTTTTGTCTCTGGGTCAACTATGATCGGTAACTTGCTTTCTTTCCATACCATGGGTATCTCATCAGCAGATTTGACTAATTTGGCTACTACCCCCTCAATTTCCTTCTCATCATCATATACCGCTTCGGAAAAAGAGGCTCCTCGGCTTACTGCCCTGGGGTGGGGCACCTCCGTCAGGCAAACCTTGAAATGGGAACGAAATAGCCGGTGAGCCACCCCACTGGCTACCTCCCCGCCACCTTTGATTAGAACGACTAACTCAGATAGTCTCATCCTCATTTCCGCTTGACCATATTCAGTAACTTTACCCCTTTTACTTGTCGGAAAATAGCACCTTCGCTGATAGAGCGGATTGTCTCCCCTGGTTCAACCACCTTTACCCCGCTGATAACATCTACGCCCCAGTCAAACAGGACTGGTGACATAGGACTCGTAGGTCCTACCAGAACGACGAATTTAGCTTTACTCAAGTCCAGTAGCTTTTCGATGGTGTGGTTTATAAAAGATGTTCCGGTAATGGCAACTACATCAGCTTGGGGGAGGATACTTTCTGCTGCTTCAGCCGGTAAATCGCCAGCTTGAGGTCTTTGCTCAAGAACCCAGAGTTTCCTGGCTGCTTTCTGCAAATTTGAGACCCAGGGGGAATGACCCACTACGGCAATATTTTTGTCTTTTCCTTTCTCTGTCAGAATATCAAGGGCATTTTTAGCGACGCAGTTAGTTTCATCTACATCAATTAATGAGTTTAGGGTTGCCATTCCGATGGAGGCTTCCAGAAGGTTGTCTGATTTAGCATATTCAGCCAACTTTAGTGCTGACTTACCCCTCAAGTTTCCGGCTTCTGTCACTACCCCTTGATGGCGTGGTTGCTCTTCTCGGAAAGTAGATGCCAGCCCGCAGTTTTTGCTTATGACTGCTGTCCAGAAGACAAAGGTATAGACTTCACGCACTACATTATCTTCCCTCAAGCTGGAAATTAAATCGTTAAGGATTCTCATTCGCTCTTCCCCTGAGTGTTTACTAATTCCCGTCTGTCATTACGAGGGGCTCAGCCCCGAAGCAATCCCCGAGATTGCCAAATACTTTCCTTTCCTCAGTCTTTCTTTTCATAAGGTCTTATCTTTCTTAGCTTTAATATTAAGAAGACCTCTTTGCCCACGGTTAGATTCATTTCTCCGAATACATGCTGGGGCATCTCGGCTACTACAGTTTTTTCACCCACCTTAGCTTCAAGTCTAACCATAGCCCCTGAAGATTTAATGCCGGTGATAGTACCGACAAACCGATTCAACGGTGGTCCGGGTGGCTTAGTATCAGAGACATAAATATCTCGGGGGAAAATGGCGATTTTTTTAACGGAATTCCCAACATAAGGCAGAATTATGGACAGACCCCCACAATTAACTTCCATTAGCCCTTGCCCTAAGCTATGGTAGTAATCGCAATCCAAGACGTTTGGTGTGCCAATAAAATCCGAGACTATTTCACTCTCGGGATAAAAGAAGACTTCCTCTAACTCGCCTACCTGTTCCAACTTGCCCGAATTAATAATAGCAATTCTATCAGCCATTTCTTCAGCTTCTACCTGGTCATGAGTTATATGTATTGTGGTGACCCCTAATTCTCTATGAAACTGACGTAACTCCAGCCTCAAGTGTTTGGAGGTTTGCAAATCAAGGCTGCTTAGCGGCTCATCCAAAAGTAAGACCTTGGGAAAAGGCGCCAAGGCTCGTGCTAAGGCTACCTTCTGTTTTTCACCACCACTCAAGGAACGGGTATCCCGATCCAGTAAATGAAAGATGCCCAGGATATTGGACAGGGTTCTTATTCTTTCTTTCTTCTCTACATTAGAGTAATTCGTTGACCTCAAGCCGAAGGCGATATTCTCTACTACATTTAGAAATGGGAATAAGACATAATCCTGGGGCACATAACCTACCTCTCTTTCTTCGGGTGCCAAGTCAGTTACATTATTTTCATCTATCCATATCTCTCCTTTATCAATGCGATGCAGACCGGCAATGCATTCGATGAGAACTGTCTTACCTGCCCCAGTCGGTCCTAAGATAACGAAATATTCACCGTCATTGATAGCTAAGTTTATATCGCTTAAGAAGAAATTACCTAAGTGGATGGAAAGATTCTTAATTTTGATCAAATTACGTACCTTCTACCGATGATTTTCCTCATAATAATCAAAGCCACTACAGCAATTATTATTAACACAAAGATTACGGCTATTGTCTTTTCGATGTCAGCAGAAGCTAAACTAAGGAATATGGCAATGGGCAGGGTCTCTGTTTTCATTGTGGTTGCTCCAGCCAGAGTAATGGTAGCGCCAAATTCTCCTGTAGCTCTTGCCCAGGTTAGAATGCCAGAGGCAATTAGTCCGTCCTTAGCTAAAGGTAAGGTAATCCTGAGAAATGCCTCTGGTTTGCTGCAGCCCAGTGTTCTGCCTACCTGCTCATATCTCGGGTCGATGCTGTCAAAGGTAGACTTTAGCAACCTGACAGCCAAGGCGCTAATAACTGTGATTTGGGCTAAGACTATACCCGGGACGGCGAAAACAAATTTAATTATGTGAGCATCAATCCCAGCCCCCACCGGGGTATTAAAGAAAACCAGTAGAGCGGCACCTAAAGCTACTGGAGATATGACAATAGGCAAATCAAGCAGGCTGTCAACTATATTTTTGCCCGGGAACTCTGTCTGAGAGATGGCATAAGCCACGGGGATGGCTATGAGCATGGAAAGAATAGTGGCTACAGTAGCGGTAGTGAGGCTTAATCTGATAGCAAAGAGGATTTCTCGAGAGAGCAAGGCAGATATAAAAGTATTCCAGTCGGTATAGGAGACCATAGAGACTAAAATGCCGACGAAGAACAAAATTAAGAGGGCGAGGGCACTTATGGTCACCCCCTTAAACACTCTTTCACCGCCAGTTCCTCTTAATATCTTGAACATACGCTCCTAATTTCAAAAAGGGTTTCTATTTGCCCAGAAGTTCATAATAAGTATCGGGAAGTTCATATTCTCCTCCAGTTTCAGCATTAGGGGCAAATTTCCTGGCTTCGCTTTCAGTAGTGATATAGCCCCACTTACTGAAAATGTCCTGCCCCTGTTTAGAAACCAGAAAGTCGATGAACTTTTGGGCACTATCCCTGTCTTTGGTGAATGTGGATATAGCCGCCGGGATATAGGCGATTCTCGGTATCTGCTCTGGCTTTAAGTAAACCACGTCTATGTTATTAGCATCCCAATCGTGGAAAACGTGCCAGCCGATAACAGTATCCACCGATTTTAGGGATAACAAGGTAGCCGTTTTCTCACAACTTTCAGCTTGGGTAGCGATGTTCTTACCGACCTCAGCTAATAGGTGATTATAGTCCAGTATTTCGATAGCGTATAGCCCCAGGCATACCGCGTCTGGATTGCCAATGCCAATCTTTAATCCGGGTTTAGCAAGGTCAGATAGCGATTGGATATTCTTTGGGTTACCATGCTGAACTGCAATAACTGGAATTAAGTAGGCAATTATCTTCACGGATTTGGTGTCAATAGCATCATCTCGCTCAGCTTTTGGGATATAGTCCGGGGCACCAGGCACATATAAGTCACCTGTCTTGGATAGCTTCATCTGAGAAAGAACAGCCCCTGAGCCGCCATAATTACAGTAAACCTTAATGCCTGTCTTCTTCTCGAAAGCCTGGGCACTTTCATCCATAGCTGGCTTACTGGCAGCACCACAAAAAACATTTATCGTCTTCTGCTGCCCTTTGGCACATCCACTAAAGAGGGTGAAAATTAGTAATCCTACTAAAAGCAAAGCGAGTTGCTTTTTCAGTTATTTTTCCTCCTTTTAAATTCAGTAAAGGCTATATTGCATTTGATATAGCCCCGCATAAAAAATTTATTATGCCTGCTTTAGGAATTGTTCAAATTGAGCTCGTAACTTCTTGTAATGATTAACGGCTTTTCGTCCCTCCTCGGTTAATTTGGCATGTCCTCCACCCATCCCACCGATGGTTTTCTCCACCAATGGTGCTGGCGCTAGTCGATTAGTGGCTTCTATCCAGAGCCAGGCATTGCGATAGCCTAACTTCATCGACCGGGCGGCAGCGGCTATTGAGCCAAACTGGTCGATGCGCTCCAGCAGCATCGCCCGGCCCCATCCCATATATAGCTCACCCCCTTTCTCTACCCATATCCTGCCTCTCACCACATAGCCTGGCTGGGGGTGTTGGGAGAAGTGGGAAGGCTTTTTGGGTCTGAACTTCGGTATCTCGGTCACTTATTCTTTGTTCCCCAGAGTAGTCAGCCCTATATTATAGGCGATATGACGCTTTTGTCAAGACCTAAACCTTATCTTGTTGATTTAGGGTTTGGGTGTTTTTGCGGAGAACAGAGTGGCGAAGCAATGACAGAGAGGGGCTCGCACTGAGAGGAAGAAGCTTGCTGGAGTGTTACTGAAACTCAGATTAACTAAGGTAGGTCTGATAATCGTTTAAGGTATTGATATCAGCGATAACGCCTTCAGAGTCAACAGCTATCTCAAGGACATCGTCGGGATTATCTTCGATTAGTTCTCTACCGCCGACATCACCCTTAAGCTTGAGCAAGTCCTCCTTATACTTGACAGCGAAAATAATAGGGTGTCCCCTTCTGCCCTGGTATGTTGGGAGGACGATACCTTTGTTGTGTTTATAGAATTCCTCTATTAGTCTATTGATAGTCTGCTTATCGATAAAAGGCTGGTCACCTAAGGCTATTAAGATTGCCTGGGCTTGGCTGTTAATACACTTCAGTCCGGCTATGATAGATGCACTCATCCCTTGCTCATAATCCGGATTTATGGCTAACTTGATCGGCTTAGCGGCTAAGGTCTTGGTCACTTCTTCAGCCCTATAACCCACTACCACAATAATCTCATCTACTGCTGAACTCACGAGATTATCAACAGTCTGTTCTATAATAGTGCTTTTGCCAAAGGGCATTAATTGCTTCAGTTGCCCCATGCGTTCTGCCTGTCCCGCAGCTAAGAGTATTGCTGATATCATTTAAATCCTAAATTTTGGTAAGGGCTAGCTCAAGATGAGGCTGTTTCGCACCTCGGCAGTTTCAGCTCTCTAATTCTTGCGAGGGACTACGGAAGGATTAAGGCAAGGCTCAGGAGGCAATCCTTTTGCCACCCTGTCTACATTTTTAGCCACGATTTTGGCTATATTGTCATAGGCTTCATAAGTTACTGAGCCTATGTGGGGCGATTGGATTAGGTTCTTTAACTTGAATATAGGGTCTTTGGGGTCTGGCGGTTCAACCCAGAAAACATCTAAAGCCGCGGCTCTAATCTCACCAGTGGTCAAAGCTTTATAAAGGGCATCTTTGTGAACCACGCCCCCTCTGGCGGTATTGACAAGGAAAGCTGTCTTTTTCATCAACTTGAACTCTTTTTCTCCAATCAGGTCCTTGGTTTCCTTTGTTAATGGTACGTGCAACGAGACAATGTCTGATTCACGGAGCAGTGTCTTTAGGTCAACTCGCTTAGCTCCCAATTCAGCAAATACCTTTTCTGGAACATAAACATCATATGCCAGAACCTTCATGCCAAAGGCAGAAGCCCGTTTAGCGACTTCAGCTCCAATGTTACCAATGCCGACAAGCCCGAGGGTCTTACCATATAGTTCTGTCCCCATAGGCTCTCCCCATTTCCCTCTTTCGATAGTTGTAAGAGCCTCTGGGAAATCTCTTATAAGAGAAAGCATTAGCAGAATGGTGAGCTCAGCAACCGCTATTGAATTAGCACCAGGGGTGTTGGCAACATAGACGCCAAATTCAGTGGCTACTTCAATATCAACGGCTTCATAGCCTACTCCAAACTGATGTACCAGTCTTAATCTGGGAGCACTTTCAAGGGTCTTTCGCGCTACACGGTCAGGAAATCCGGCGGCGCTTAGCACTTCTATATCCGAGATTTGCTCTTCAAGAGGTCGTGAGGTATCCTTTACTCTTAATGTGTGTTGACTGGACAAGTTTCTCTTTAAGGCTTCGAAGCCAGGAGGGAAACTGGTTGTGCAAAACAGTACGTTCATCCTGAACTCCTTCTGTTAAGGCTTTTCGTTGCCGAAGGAAACATTGTACATTGCTGTAAGTCCCTTTTCAACCCCGCGAATTGCGTCATTTTTTATCCCTTTTGAGAATCCTGCTATTTCATTTTTCAGAATTGTTTCTGAAAACCGCAAAAGCAACCTATTGACAAGTTCGCGGGGATGTGGATATACTTCCCATTTGGCACAGACAAAAAGGAGGTTATCCGACCATGGCAGTAGCAACCAAAAAGAAAGCAGCACCAGTATCTGAAGCGGTGGTGAAGTTTGTCTTGAATGGGGAGAGATACGAACTTAGCGTTCAGTCAAACTGGACCCTCCGCGATGTTCTCCACGGCAAACTCGGATTCACCGGAGCTAAGGAATTCTGTGATAGAGGAGCGTGTGGAGCCTGTACTACGATTGTGAATGGGAGACCGGTCCTTTCCTGTATGACATTAGCCATAGAGTGTGATGGGAAAACTATAGAAAGTGTTGAAGGAATTGCCAAGGCAAATCATCCGTTGATCGAAGCCTATGTCATGAATCACTGTATGCAGTGTGGTTACTGCACGCCAGGCTTTGTGGTGACAGCTAAAGCTTTGCTGGACAAGAATCCCAAGCCTACCGAAGAAGATGTGAAAGAAGCTCTTGCTGGCAACTTGTGCCGATGTGGTACCTACCCCAGGCACATAGTAGCCGTCTTGGAAGCTTCTAAGAAACTTTAAAGGCGGGTGATCAAGGTGGCGATAGAAATAACGAAAGAATACGAAAAAATAGAAACTGAAGGAAAGTTTGTAGTCGAAGCTCACATCCCAGAAATTACCTTTAATGCCATAGGTAAGCGTGGCATACGCCGCCTTGACGGGTATGAGAAGGCAACTGGGGCAGCAAAATACACAAGAGATGTGCAGCTTATTGATATGCTGTGTGCGAAAATATTGGATTCCCCGTATCCTCACGCCAGAATTAAGAAAATGGATACAAGTAAGGCTGAAACTCTTCCTGGTGTGAGAGCCATAGTTAGATATGATGACCTTGAAGTAAAAGGCGTACTGCTTACAGGGAGCTACTTTGGTCGGTCACGAGACCCGGCAATTGCCGGTGGCGCTGGAATCAAACCAATCTGCCCTCTCCTTGGTGACGAAGCCTGGTATGAAGGACAACCCCTCGGGGTGGTAGTAGCTGCTGACGATGAAGATATAGCTAAAGAAGCCCTGAGATTAATAGACATTGAATGGGAAGAATTGCCTTTTGTATTGGACCAAGAAGAGGCTCTAAAGCCAGGGGCTCCCATACTGCGTCCCAATGCTGAAAACAATATACTTCCTTCCTCAGCCACTATTAAGAGAGGCGATGTAGAGAAAGGCTTCAAAGAAGCTGACAAGATAATTGAATTTAAAGCCAGACGAAATGCTCATCTATGGGCAGGAGCAGAACCAACCAGTGTTGTCGCTGCCTGGAGAGGAGAGGTGCTGCAAATATGGGTACATCAGCAGCGACCTTACCATGCCAGAATGAAGCTTGCTGAGTTTCTAAACATACCACAGAATAAAATCACCATGTATTCACTGTATCAAGGTGGCTCCTTTGGGGAAAGGTGCAATCCTGGTGCCTATTCAGAAAATGGAATAAACATCTTAGCTACAATGCTGGCTAAGAAAACAGGAAAGCCTGTCAAATTGCTATATGACAGGCGGGAGAATTTCTGGGGTGAATCCGGCGACATAATGGTCAGCTACTTCAAGGTAGGAGCCAAAAAAGATGGCACCATTACCGCAGTACAAATGAAGAATGTCTTTGCTGTGGATATGTGCACAAACGGGGTTGACCATTTCATAGAGAATACCAAGATTCCAAATCTATTGGTTGAAGATTTAGTTGTTGATGTAAACAAAGGACCAGCTTGGTGGTGTCGCTGTGAGCAACTTCCCAATACTCTCTGCTTTACTTTGGTTTTTGACCATGTAGCCGCTGAATTGGGTCTGGACCCAACTGAAGTAGCTTTGAAAAACGACGGCTGCGAAGGACATGGCTTGGAGCATCTTTCAGAGTATAAGCGCAAGCATGGATATCCAGATAGGGACAGCCTCAAGGAATGCATAGAGGCTGGCAAAAAGGCAATAGACTGGGAGGAGAAATGGCACAAGCCAGGAACGAAGAGACTCCCCAACGGCAGGATGCATGGCATAGCCTTCACCTGGACCCATGAATGGGATGATGTCCGCGGCACTGGTTCAGCCGCAGTTTTGATTGAGAGTGATGGTTCAGTGAGTGTTATTGCTCAGCAGTCTGATGTGGGAGTCAACCCCTGGACAGCTTACTGTCAAATTGTGGCTGACGAATTAGGAATAAGATACGAAGATGTCAACATCAAGCCCTTTGACCTGGACCACGGCTTTGCCTTGATGTCACCGGATGGCTCTTGCTGTCTTGTTTCTAACGGAATTGTCGTCAGAAAAGCAGCTGCAAAAGCTAAAAGGATGCTCCTGGAGAAAGCTGCAAAGACATTTAGAGTAAAACCCGAGGAATTAGACATGAAAGAAGGCATAATCTTTGTCAAGGCAGACCCAACGAAAAAGAGACTATTAAAGAACATTGTAGAAAGGACACTGCCGTCCTTCGATTCCTGTTTTGAGTTCACGGAACCACCCATTATAGCCTGGGCTTGGCATACTCAGGGAATATGGGGTGACGCTATGGAAACTGATCGTCCCCGTCTGTGCCGACAAGCTCATTTCATGGAGGTGGAGGTGGATACCGAGACTGGGCAAATCGAGGTCACGAGGGTGGTTAATGTTAACGATGTCGGCAAAGCAATATCCCCCGAAAGCGTGGAAGGACAGCAGTATGGTGGTACCTATATGGGTGTCGGCAGAGCCCTTGCCGAAGAGATAGTCTGGGATCCGCGGACTGGAGTGAGATTGAACGCTGACCTCCTGAACTATAAATATGCGACGCTGCTTGACTGTGGACCAATTGACCCAATCTATTTGGAAACGGGTATGGGGCATGGTCCTTATGGAACTGTCGGTGTTGCTGAAGATGCAGCTACTGTCATTCCGGCGCTTTTAGGTCCGGCAGTCTATAGTGCCATAGGCAAGTGGATAGATGAGTATCCTATTACTCCGGACAAAGTTCTCAAAGCCTTAGGAAAGATATAAACGAGGGACTACTAAGACTGATAAGGCAAAAACAAAGGAGGACGACTAAAAATGACAACTGAAGCGACTGGTGAATATGTGAAGCTGCAAACTGAGGGCAAATACCAAGTTGAGGTACATAAGCCGGAAATCACCTTCAGTACAGTAGGGAAACGGGGTATACGCCGCTTAGATGGTTATGATAAAGCGAGCGGGAAGGCAATTTATACCAGAGATGTACAGCTTCCGGGCATGCTGCATGGCAGAATACTTATGTCTCCATACGCTCACGCCAGAATTAAAAAGATGGATACCAGCAAAGCTGAAGCTCTTCTGGGCGTGAGGGCGATACTTAGGTACGATGACCCAGAGTTGAAAGGTAAGAAATGTACTGGCTGTTACATGGGTCCAGTGCGAGTGGACCCCGATAATGCCGGTCTGGCAATGAAACCAGTACCTTATGTCCTTGGTGACGAAGCCTTCTATCATAACCAGCCAGTAGGAGCAATGGTAGTCGCTGACGACGAGGACATAGCCTATGAAGCCCTAAAGTTCATAGATATTGAATGGGAAGAATTGCCTTTTGTTTTAGACCAAGAAGAAGCGTTAAAGCGAGGTGCTCCGGTACTACGCCCCGCTGCTGATTCCAACCTGCTTCCACAAGGTGGTCTATTTAAGGATGTGAAGCACGGTGATGTAGAGAAAGGTTTCAAGGAAGCCGATAAAATAATTGAGTTTGCAGTGAGACGGACACCATACCTGTGGGCGGGGGCAGAACCCGCCAGTGTGGTGGCTAACTGGAGAGGAGATAACTTGGAGTTGTGGATCCATCAACAGCAGCCCCATCATTCAAAAATGATGATAGCTGATGCCTTGAATGTCCCTATGGACAGAGTCAGTGTCCATACTATGTATCACGGCGGTGCTTTTGGTGAGAGGTGTAATCCGCCCCAGGTAACGGAGAACGGGCTAAATATTCTGGCGGCAGTAGCAGCCAAGAGGACCCAGAGACCTGTAAAAGTATTGTATACCAGACACGAGAATTTTTTTGGTGCCTCTGGTGACGAAATGATCACCTACTGTAAAGTAGGTGCTAAGAAAGACGGCACTATCACTGCGGTACAGATGAAGAATGTGTTCGCTGTTTATGCCTGTACCTCTGGTTTTGACCACTTCCTTGAGAATACCAGAATCCCAAATCTGTTGTTGGACGTTGAAGTAGCAGATGTGAGTAAACCGCCCCATTGGTGGTTCCGCTGTGAGCAACAGCCAAATGTTTTCTGCTTTAATGAAGTATTCAATCATGTGGCTGCTGAATTGGGACTTGACCCAACAGAAGTGGCTTTGAAGAATGATGGCTGTGAAGGGCATGGTATGGAGTTCCTTCGGGAATACAAACGTAAATATGGCTTCCCAGACAGGGATAGCCTTAAAGAATGTATAGAAACAGGTAAGAAGATAATGGACTGGGATAAGAAGTGGCATGCACCTGGGGCGAAGAAGCTTCCAAATGGGAAAATGCATGGTTTGGGGTTCGCTTGGACACACGAGTGGGATGATGTGCGTGGGACAGGTTCTGTAGCGGTTATGATCGAAAATGACGGTACAGTCAATGTTATTGCTGCCCACTCTGATATTGGGCTCAACCCTTGGAGTTCTTACTGCCAGATTGTTGCTGATGAACTGGGAGTAAAATATGAGCATGTTAATATGAAGCCATTCCACTTGGACCAGGGTTTTGCCCTGATGTCACCCGACGGCTCCTGTAATCTCTGTTCCAACGGCAATGTGGTTAGAAAAGCGGCAGCCAAGGCTAAGAAGATGCTCCTTGAATTGGCTGCCCAGAAGTTTAAGGTAAAGCCCGAAGAATTGGACGTTAAGGATAGTATGGTCTTCTTAAAGGTAGACCCAACGAAGAAGAAAACGGTTGAGGAAGTGGTTAGGAGAGCCATGCCGATGTTTGACTCGGTGGCTTTCTGGACGGAGCCACCGGTTATAGCCTGGGTGTGGCATGTACAGGGAATCTGGGGCGAAGCCACAGAGACAGACCGACCCCGCTTGTGCCGGCAAGGGCATTTTATGGAAATAGAGGTGGATACCGAAACAGGGCAGATTGAAGTAACCAAAGTAGCAAATGCCAACGATGTTGGTAAAGCGATATCTCCTGAGACAGTAGAGGGGCAAATGTACGGCGGCACTTATATGGGCGTGGGCAGAGTGCTCACCGAGGAATTAGTCTACGACCCAAGGACTGGTGTGACCCTGAATGCCGACCTTCTGAACTACAAATACGCCACCATGCTTGACTGTGGACCTATCGAGACCCCTTACTTGGAAACTGGTCTAGGGCATGGTCCTTACGGAGCCTGTGGGGTTGCTGAGGATGTGGCTACTGTTGTTCCCTATTGTCTAAATTACGCTGTCTACAATGCCATAGGCAAATGGATTGATGAGTATCCCATCACCCCGGACAAGGTTCTTAAAGCTTTAGGGAAAGCATAAGGAGGGACAATGAGAAAGTTCAAACATGTCAATGCCACAACGGTAGAAGAAGCTGTTTCAGTGCTGGAAGAACACGGGAGGCGGGCAAAGGTCAATGCTGGTGGCACTGACCTGATCGGTCAGATGAAGGACGAGATACTTCCTGAGTATCCTGAAGTTATAGTCAACATAAAGACAATTCCAGGGCTGAACTACATTAAAGAGGAAGACAATGTGCTGAAGATTGGTGCCCTGACCATACTCGAGGATATTGCCAAGGATAAGACGGTAAAGAGTAAATATGCTGCGTTGGCAGAGGCTGCCCGCAAAGTAGCTTCGCCACATATCCGAGAGATGGGTACCATAGCCGGCAACATCTGTCAAAGTAACAGGTGCTGGTACTATTGGTGTCCTGATAACAGGTTCTATTGCATGAGAAAGGGTGGCAGAATCTGCTACGCTATAGCTCAAGAAGATAGATACCATTCCATATTTGGTGCTGTCAAGGTAGGTAGCACTCCTTGCTCCTCTGATTGTCTCACTAATGTGGATATACCCTCGTACCTGAACAAGATCAGGGACGGTAATATGGCGGAAGCCGCTGAAATATTGCTTAATTTTAACCCAATCCCAGCAATAACTGGTAGAGTATGCCCCCATTTCTGTGAGCAAGAATGTAATCGAGGTGGATTTGATGAGTCTATCTCTATAAGGTCTATCGAACGAGTTGTTGGTGATTATGTTCTGGATAATGCCGCAAAAGTGCTCAAGCCTCCTAAGACTGACACCAAGAAGAGTGTGGCTATTGTTGGGTCTGGACCTGCTGGTCTCTCCGCTGCGTTTTATCTCAGGAGGCTGGGGCATAATGTAACTGTATTTGAGAAAGAGGAAGAAGCTGGAGGACTACTCACTCATGGCATCCCGCCCTATCGGCTCCCGAAAGCTACCGTGAAGAAAGTAATTAAAGCATTTGAAGGCACCGGAATCAAGTTCCAGCTTAAGACCAACGTAGGTAAAGAGCCCAGCTTAGATAAGCTCATGAAGAGTCATGATGCAATATTCCTCGCCTGTGGAGCTTGGAAAGAGAGACCTGCGGGGGTAAAGGGAGAGGAGTTACTGGCATCCGGCTTTGAGTTCTTACGAAGTGTCAATCTCGGAAATCGAAAAGCCCCCGGAAAGAAAGTTGCGGTGATAGGTGGTGGCAATGTGGCTATAGATGTAGCCAGGACGCTGCTAAGATTGGGGGCTGAGCCAGTAATTCTGTACCGGCGGAGCGAAGCAGAAATGCCAGCCATTAAGGAAGAAATTGCTAAGGCTAAGGAAGAAAAAATCAAGTTTGAATTTCTCACCTTACCAACTGAAGCATCAAAGAAGGATGATAAGGCAGTTCTTAAATGCGTGAGAATGAAGCTAGGTCCTCCAGATGAGACAGGCAGACCTCGTCCCATACCCATAGAGGGCTCGGAGTTTATAGTTGAGTTTGATGCTGTACTGAAAGCAATTGGAGAAACAGCCGACACATCATATCTTCCTGCTGAGTTTGTTGATAAGAAAGGACAGCCGAAGGTAGACCTTTCTACATATTCTCTGGGTAAGAATGTCTTTGCTGGGGGTGACTTTGTCACTGGTCCGGCAACAGTAGTGGGAGCTATAGGTGCAGGCAGGAAAGCTGCTGGCTCTATAGACCGATATCTTGGTGGTAAGGAAAAGCCGGTTGAGGAGACAACTCAGCTTCCGGCAAAGTTTAACAGCCTTTACCTTAAGAAGACGAGCAGGGTGGAGACACCTGAGCTCTCGGTATCCGAGAGAACCAAGAGTCTGGACGTTGAGGATGTTCTTTCCATAGGCTCAAGTAAAGCTGAGGCAGAGGCAAACAGATGCTTCAATTGTGGCTGCGTGGCAGTAAACCCATCAGATGTTGCACCGGCATTAATAGCCCTAAGCGCTAAGATCAAGACTACTAAGAGGGTTATGGAAGCTGAGGATTTCTTTGCGGTAGGAGTGGACACATCAACGGTTCTGGATGATGATGAGATAGTGACCGAGATTCAGGTACCAAAACCGAATGCTGACGCCAGGAGTAGGTTCGTCAAGTTTGCCCTTAGAAAATCGATAGACTTCCCTATAGTCAACTGTGCCTCGGCTGTAGAAGTTAAAGGAGGAGTAGTTAAATCAGCCAGGATTTGCTTGAACTCTGTATACAATAATCCCTACAGGGCAACCGAAGCTGAAGAATCCATTATAGGCAAGTCGATAGATGAGGCGACTGCTGAAGCCGCTGGTAGCGTCGCCGTCAAAGATGCATGCCCGGTAGCAAAGAGTCGCTACAAGATTGAAATAGCGAAGGTACTGGTTAAGAGAGCTCTATTAGCTTGTAAGTAGTGTTGGTTTCGTGCGGGAAATGCTGGGAGAATTATTTCGCTTTAGAAAAGTGGGGGTACAGGTACTTGACAAAGTTTAAGCGTGGTGTATACTACTTGTTGCGCTTAACTTTCGATAGAAAAAGCTTAAGAGAAAAAAAGGAGGTGACAAGCAGGCAGAATTTATCCGAAAACTAAATCTGTGGAACTGGAATCTGTCCAATGTGAAAGAAGGCATATTTCCTAAGATGCAAGGAGAAAACTGATGGATGTTCTATCTTTATTTAGATTGGATGGAGAAAAAGCCCTTGTAACCGGTGGTGGGCGGGGACTTGGTAAAGAGATGGCTATAGCTTTAGCGGAAGCGGGAGCGGATGTAGCTGTAGTTCAGAGACGTTTAGAGGAAGGGGAAGAAACCGCTGCTGAAATTAAAAAACTGGGTAGACAAGCGATTGCCTTAAGGGGAGATGTAAGTAAAGAAGAGGATGTCCAGAAAACAGTGAAGGCGATTATGGAAAAGTTTGGGAAAATAGACACTCTTGTTTGTAACGCGGGAATCGCGCAGTGGGCGCCAGCTGAAGATATGACCCTGGAGGAATGGCAAAAGATGATTGACATTGACCTTACCGGGGTTTTTTTATGTTGTAAATGGGTTGGGCGGGAGATGATTAAGCAGAAAAAAGGGAGTATAATTAATATATCTTCCATGTCTGGCTACATTGTTAATATCCCTCAAAAGCAATGTCATTATAATGCTGCTAAAGCGGGAGTTCATCACTTAACTAAGTCTCTTGCCGTGGAATGGGCTCCATACAATATTCGGGTAAATGCCATTTGCCCTGGGTACATGATGACGCCTCTTTTGACATTGGCTGATAAGAAAATACTGGACGAATGGGCTTCTTATACTGCCATGAAGAGAATAGCTGACCCTTCTGAAATTAAAGGGCTCTGTGTCTTTTTGGCTTCTAAAGCTTCATCCTATATTACCGGAGCTTCTATTCTGATAGACGGAGGTTACACGCTGCCGTAGTTTTGTGTATTAACGAACTCTGAAGTTAGTCTGGTTAAAAGGGGGTGAGATATGGCTTTGAAGGAGAAATAAATCAAACAAACTGGGGTGTTAACGAAAAAGAAAAGGAGGGTTAATTGAAAAAGTTAATAGCATTCTTGGGTTGTGCGTTTTTGGTTTTGGGTTTGGTGATAGCTTGTGCCCCAGCACCAGCGCCACCAGCACCAGCACCACCAGCGCCACCAGCACCAGCACCACCAGCGCCACCAGCACCGCCAGGACCAGTAGCGCCATTTAAAGGTCTGGCTGATATTCCAGAAATAACGAACAAGAGACCTATCCATGTTGGTTTGGAGTATGGTGGTAGCGCTGAAGCACAGCTCCCATTGCTAAAGAAGTTCACGGAGAAGACTGGCGTTCCAGTAACTTACGAGTCGATGCTGATGGCAGTGGTATATCCTAAGGTAATGCCCGAGTTAATCGGTGGTACCGGTGCTTTTGATGCCACCACCACTGAAACTACCTGGACAAATGAATGGGACCCTTATATTTACTCTCTGGATGAACTGGCTGTCAGGTTTGACCCAGGTGGCAAAGCCAGCCTGGACCAGGATGCTGCCGGCATTGGTGGGACGCAGTTACGCTGTGCCAGCACCTGGGATGGCAGGGTCAAGGGGTTCCCCTACTACACCTATGATATGTTCATGTGGATCCGCACTGATATAAATGAGGACCCCACTGAGCAAGCCAACTTTAAAGCTAAATACGGTTATGACCTCAAGATACCTGAGACCTATGCCGAGCTGCTTGACCAAGCCGAATTCTTCACCAGAAAGAAGGGTGACCTTTTGAAGGGTGTACCACTTGAGCATGACTTCTACGGCTATGCCGCTATGGCTGGCAACTACCCCCATGTCAATGATGAATATGTGTGCTTCTTCTGGGGGTATTCGAACTGGTCTGAACTCAAGAGGGACGCCACTGGTAAGCCCATAGAAAATGTGTTCACCAAGGAGAATATCGCTGCTCAGATTAAGGGAGCTGAAATATACAGCACTCTTGTCACAAAGTATGCTTCCCCTGGTTGCAAGACCGGTTTCTGGGATTATAACACTTCCCAGATAGCTGAGGGATATGCTTACTCTATGATTAACTATATCCCCCTTGACCAGTGGGCTTTCACTGTTGAGCAGAAGACCCCCGGAGCCAAGATAGGGCTCTTCCACTGCCCGGACGGGAAGCATGGTTATGTTGGCAATTTCTACCAGGGTGTTACCAAGGCGAGCAGGAACCCCGAAGCTGCTTACTGGATAGCCAGACTCTTCTCCTGCTACGAGTCCCAGACGGAACTGGCTGAGAACGGTTGGGCAAGCATCCGCAGTGATGTTTACGAAAACCCCAAGTACCAGGCTCCGGAGTGGCGCACTAAAGTTGCCGCCCGTGGCAAGGTACTACTTGAGACCTGGGCGAACTATATGACACCTGAGTGGGTCAACACACTACGCAACTTCAGCTTGAAGTCCGGTGGTAGAATCTATGACATGGAAATAGTCCCCTGCCACAAGTTTGCGACTGGTGCAGCTCCTGTCAAGGAACAGATATTGTTTATGTGCAACGAGGCTAAATATCTGGAGGAAAAATTCGGGGATACTATATATACCTGGGAACCAGGAGCTGAGGACCTGCTGAAGTAAGGTGATGGGATGGGGGTGCTCTGAGGTGCTTTTTGTGCCAAGCACCCCCATCTTGCCCTGAAGTTCTGGTGAAAAATCAAGGGTGTCGCGGGGCAGAGTAGTGTAGCGGTGACCTTTTTTCTTGTATAAATTACGGGTTATTACGGACTAAAGTTGCTTGACAAATGTCAAACGGAAACTAATATTGCTGAGAATTCTGGAAATGAGGTAACTTGAATGACAACTTACGCAGCTACAACTGAGACTGGGATGCCAAGGAGAAAGTCATTCTGGGATATCATCCTGAGTGAAAGATACTTCAAATGGACGCTGATAGTTCCCCTCCTCATAACTTTAGCCGCTTTTATGCTTTATCCTACGTTCTATTCCCTGTACTACGTCTTCATGAGATTTGTCCCCCTAAAGGAAGCGAGCGTATTTGTGGGACTGGATAACTTGCGCTTTGTGCTGCATCACCCGCATTTTTTGGGAGACATGGCTAATACCTTTGCTGTCCTGGTTGGATGTTTGATTGTAGAGCTGGTCCTAGGCATGCTCATTGCGCTTTTGTTCAGTCGAGAATTTAGAGGGCAAAATCTTATCCGAGGACTTTGTTTGCTACCTCTGTTAATGTCACCATTAATTATGTCAATGGTATGGGGCTACTTACTCCAATTCGACTACGGTTTTATGAATCAGATTCTGTCTAAGGTGTTGCAGCTACCCAAGGTGGTTTGGTGGGGTCCAACAATGGCAAAGGTCTCCGTTATACTGCTCACATCTTGGCAGTGGACTCCTTTCACTGTGTTTGTCCTTGTAGCCGGTCTGAGGAGTTTGCCTAAGGATGCCTTTGAAGCAGCCAGAGTTGACGGTGCTGGTGCCTGGTATACTTTCCGCCGACTAACTTTGCCCATGTTGAGCCCCCTTATAGTCATAATTGTTATGCTCCGCTCAATGTGGCTGATGAGACTATTTGACCCTCTTTACGGGACTACTCGAGGTGGTGCCGGCACCGAATCCGTGGACTATCTGCTCTACCGAACTGCCTTTTCCTACTTTGACATCGGGCAAGCATGCACCATTGCCATAATTGCCCTGTTTCTGACGCTTATTTTCTCATTTATTCTATACCGGCAATTGATGCACGCCCTGGGAGTAATAAAATGAATCTGAAAGAGGCGACCAGATGAAAATAAGAGTAACCACGGTTTTATTCTGGATAGCTACGGTTGTGATTGTGTTGGGCTTCATATTCCCAATATTGTGGATATTTTTGACTGCATTTAAAGCCCGTGCTGACATTCTGTCTACCGAGTTTAGCAAATTGCTTATCTTTTCTCCGACGCTGGACAATTTCAGGTATGTATTTGCCTGGACACTGTTTCCTAAAGAATTGCTGAATACGTTTATAATAACTGTGGGCAGTACGATTTTGGTCATGCTTTTCTCACTACCGGCTGCTTACAGCTTTGCCCGATGGAACACTGGGGAGGGGCATTTACTTTTCATCACCATTTCCACGAGGATGTTCCCCGGTATAGTGGCTGCCATACCTTTCTTCTTTGCTTTTAAGGCTGCAGGACTGTCGGATACACACATTGGCGTAATTTTGCTCCAGTATTACTTCAATATATCCTTTGCCACCTTCTTGATGTATGGATTCTTCAGAGAAATTTCAATAGAACTGGAACAGGCGGCTATGGTGGATGGCTATGGTCGGATGGATATCCTCCGCAGAATTATCTTTCCATTAATTGCTCCGGGAGCGGCAATTGTTGCCGTATTCTGCCTCGTCTTTACCTGGAATGAGTTTCTGTTCTCATTATTATTTACTCATCATGTAGCCAGAACGCTGTCTGTAGGGTTGTCACTATTCTGGGGTTCTTTGGAGATACAGTGGGGACCGATGTGTGCTGCAGGCGCTATGGCTGTTGTACCTACCTTAGTGGCTGCCTGGTTCATGCAGCGTTATATCGTCCGCGGCTTGACCTTTGGAGCCGTAAAAGGTTGATGAAATTAATATTAGGATTGGAGGTTACTTAAGGCTATGTTACCACGATTGACAGGAGGGGCTTGGGTTTTCGTTACCTTTCTGGTCTGGATTGGCGTTAATCTTATCTGGATTGGGCTTATTGAAAAGTATGTACCTGCGTGGGTGGGAGCAGTAATTGCCACTATCCTGGCTTTCCTAACGTTTAAATATGGTCCTCGACCTCGAGTAGAGGAAGAAGAAGAGGAAGAGTAGATATGGCAGAAGTAAGACTGGAAAATGTGACTAAGTATTACGGGAGGAAATTAGCTGTAGACAATGTAAGTTTTACTTGTAAGGAAGGGGAGTTCTTTTCTATTGTTGGTCCCACCGGTGCCGGCAAAACCACGATTCTGAAGATGATAGCTGGAATAGAGCCGGCTACTTCGGGCAAAATATTTTTCGATAACCAGGTGGTGAATGAGCTCGCACCTCACGAAAGAAATGTCTCTATGGCTTTTGAGAGCTATAACCTTTATCCTCATTTCACAGTGTATGATAATATTGCTTTCCCTCTCCGGGCACCTCGGTGGGGATTGAACTTACCCCCCGAACAAGAGCGGCAAAGAGTTGTGGAAATTACTAATTTCCTGGGAATTGGAGAATTATTGGATAGAAAGCCACAGTATCTCAGTGGCGGTCAAAGGCAGCGTGTAGGTCTGGCAAGAGCCTTGGTGCGAAAACCCGAAGTTTATTTACTTGATGAACCCATCGCCCACCTTGACGCTCGCCTAAAATTCTCAACCCAGACGCTCCTCAAAGAGTTTGCCGTCGAGTATAAAAGCACTATCATTTATGTCACCCATGATTATCGGGAAGCTTTAGCCTTATCTGACCGAATGACAGTCCTGAGGCGAGGGATAATTGAGCAAGCTGGTACACCTGATGAGGTGTACCATACCCCGGCAACCGATTTTGTGGGAAGACTAATTGGTGAGCCCCCAATGAATATGGTAGATGGTGAAATCATTACCCGTGATGGCAAGACATTCTTTAAAGCTGGGGACGATTTTACCATCGAGATTCCGAAAGATTTGGTGAATTCAGCCGAGAAAGTAGCCAGACAGGAAAATGGTAAACGCATAACCCGAGTTGGTATCAGGTGTGACGATATTAGAACAAGTAGGCAAAAGATTTCGGACAATTCCTTCCAGCTCCCGGTATACGCCGTTGTCCATGAAGCCGAGAGCACTGTAGTCACCTTCGAGTTAAAAGACACTTTCCTCTATGCAAGGACAAGGGAAGAGAAAGGTCTTCGTGATTATCGTCTGTCTGAGATGGTCTGGCTTGATTTCAATCCAGAGCGCATGTTCTTCTATAAGAATACTATAGAAATATCTAAGGCATAGGAGAGGCAGAAGTGAGCAGAATTGATTGTAACCGCGTTTGGAAAATTTATGCTGGGAATGTCATAGGGGTTAAAGACCTGACCTTTACCTGTGATGACAAGGAGTTCTTGGCTATTCTGGGTCCCTCTGGAGGCGGCAAGAGTTCCACACTACGGATGCTGGCGGGATTAGAACCGATTAGCCGAGGCGAGGTCCTCTTCGATGGTAAAGTGGTTAATGACTTGAGCCCTGCGGAAAGGAATGTGGCTCTGGCTTTCGAGTCGTATGCTCTTTATTATCGAATGACGGTATATGAGAATATTGCCTTCCCCCTGAAAGCACGAGGGAGAAGCAGCACTGAAGTGGATAAGAGAGTTAGAGACATAGCTGAAGCCCTTGACCTGACTTCTATCTTGAAGACAAAACCATCGGAATTAGCCGGCGGTCATCAGCAGAGAGTTTCTCTGGCTCGGGCTCTTATCCGGAAACCCGATTTAACGCTCCTTGATGAGCCTATCTCGCACATGGACCAGCGTGTCCGTGCTGAAATAAGAGCCCGAATCCGGAGGATTCATAATGAGTTTGGCAATACCACTATTTATGTGACTCATGACCAGGCAGAAGCAATTTCTCTCTGTGACCGGCTGTTAATCCTGCATGAGGCTGAGTTGCAACAGATTGGGACAGTAGATGAGATATGGAATGAACCAAAAACAAAGTTCGTAGCCTATTTTGTCGGCGAGCCGGCGATGAATTTCCTGCCGGGAAAGATTGATGACCTTCAGTATGTGTCTATCCCTACTAAAGAAGGTAAGAGTACCTTCGAATTCAAGGGCGAAATTGACCAGAAATATGTTGGAACCGAGATTACTGTTGGTGTCCGTCCACAACAAATTAAGATTACTCCGGCTAAGGAGCAGGAAGCGTCTATTCCCGGGTCTGTTAAAGTTGCGGAGTTCCAGGGAGATAAGGCAATCTTAACGTTGGAGCTCGGCGACGTTAACAAGACTGAAACCAAAGTAGTTATTCCAGCCGGAGCAAGGAGATACAATATGGGTGAGACCGCTTGGCTGGAGTTTCCTCCGGAGATTATCCACCTCTTCGCTAAGGAGCTCGCCATTCTCCGTAAGAGTTGATATATAACTCAACATTGATTGCTAAAAAGAAAAGACCCTATAAGGGCTGCGGTCAATATTTAATAGCCGCAGCCTAATATTGTTAACCTCAAGAATGACAGCGTCCCTAAGGCACTACAGATGTGTTGAATAATATTTGAAAGCTAAGAAGGTGAAGGGTTGATATGGATAAGTCAAAAAGGGTTCGAGTACCTCAAATGGCATGGTATGGGGATACTGAACTTGAGCTATATTTCCCTGATTCGTGGGAGGTCATCCCTTGCTATATGCGTGGGCACAATGCTCCTCCTCTCAACGAAGACAAAATCAGGAAAGCCTTCCATAATCCCATTGGTAGTAAGACTATAAGAGAGTTAGCTAAAGGCAAAAAGGAAGTGGCTATACTTTTTGATGATATGACGAGACCGACACCAACGTCATTACTGATACCATATGTTTTAGAAGAACTGGCTGCTGGTGGTATCCCTGACGATAATGTACGGTTTATTGCTGCTATTGGTGCTCACGGTTCTATGAACGGGATAGATTTCCGAAAAAAGCTTGGCGATGATGTAATGGGCAGATTCTTGGTCTATAACCATAACCCATATGAGAATTGTACTCCCCTCGGAGTAAGTAGCCGAGGCACGCCCATCTCTGTCAATAGCGAATTCATGTCTTGTGACCTCAAGATTGGCATTGGTTGTATTGTGCCGCACCAAATGAGTGGCTTTGGGGGTGGCGCCAAGATAGTTCTACCTGGAATCGCTTCTATGGACACTATAGATGCCAACCACGCCCGGCTGTGCCTTTTCCCTACAGCCGGCATATGCCGCTATGAGGACAATGTATTGGAGCAAGACATAATTGAAGCGGTGAGAATGGCAGGACTTGATGTTAAGATAGATGCCATTCTCAACTTGAAGAGAGAGATAACAGCTCTCTTTGTTGGTGACCCTGTTGAGGAACACAAAGAAGGCGTTAAACTCGCCAGGGAGCACTACGCAACGGATATGGTTAGAGACTGTGATATTGTTGTTGCCAATTGTTATTCAAAGGCGAATGAAGCGTGCCTGGCTCCGCCAATAGCTTCTCCCCTTCTGTCATCTAATGGCGGTGATATGGTGCTTACAGTAGTTACCCCAGAAGGGCAAATAACTCATTACTTTTACCGAAGCTTTGGTCGGAAGTTTGGCGGAAGGGGTTGGGTTCCAAAAACAGGTCTGCCTAACAATACTAAAAGACTGACCATCATGGCACCCTATTCAGATAGAGTTGGCAGCGACTGGATAGCCCCCTATAACTCCATTAATTGGGCAAAATCGTGGGAGGAGGTAATTCAGGAGCTTAAGGTCAGATATGGTAATAAGGCAAAAGTAGCCGTAATCCCTGATGCCACAGTTCAGTATTTCTCTGATGTTTCAAACGATTAGGCACAAAAATGGCAGCTTTGATAAGGGTGAGGAAAAGAGTATAATCGGTTAGATTATGAAGGAAATTATATGGCATGGTCTTGGAGGGCAGGGTGCGGTAGCAGCGTCTTCTGTCATAGGGACTGCCGTAGGCATCTGTGAAGGGAGGTATGCTCTATCCCTTCCTATTTTTGGTGCCCAGCGTCGGGGTTCGGCTGTTCTTGCCATCACCAGAGTCTCTGAATCTCCAGTACGAAATAGAGCTAAAGAGTGTGACCCTGACTACATTGTCATCATTGATGAATCGCTGGTTTCGTCTGCTCTGACTGGTTTGAGTAACGGGAAACCTCGCCAGATTATCGTAAATTCTAAGAAGTCAGCGACTGAACTTGGTCTGGCTAAATGGTCAAATGTCATCATCGTGGATGCAGAAACGGTAGTGTCGAAAATACCAGGCAATCCCATGGTTAATTCTGTTTTGGTGGGTGTAGTGGCAGCAGTGACGGGTCTAGCTAAACTTGACTCGATTAAGAAGGCTATTGCCGAAGTAGTGCCCTCTCGACACGTAGAGAGTAACATAGCCGCTGTCGAAGCCGGCTTCAAGGCTGTTAAGAGGTGAAGAATGGCAACTACCGCGAAGATTGAAAGACCTGTTAGTCCCGGTCCACATTGGAAAGCAGGCGACACCCCAATGCAAATGGGTAGTTTTACCGATATTAAGCCTGTCTTCGATGAAAGCCGCTGTTTCAGCCCATGCCGGCAGGGCTGCCCAGCAGCGACAGACATTCAGAGTTTTATTTCCTTGATTAATGAGGGAAAACACAAAGAAGCCTTAAAGTTGGTGAAAGAGACCAATCCCTTGCCCCTGGTTTGTGGCAGGGTATGTCCTGCTTTTTGTGAACTCAGATGCAGTAGAGGGGCAGTAGACGAAAGAATAGCTATAAATGCTTTAGAGAGATTTGTAGCTGATTATGACTATACTACTGGGGCTCCCTATACTCCTAAGGTTAAGCCTGCCACTGGGCGTAAGGTTGCAATTATAGGAGGAGGACCTGCCGGCTTATCAGCAGCTTATTATCTCGCTCTTGAAGGGCACCAGGTAACGATTTTTGAAGCCAACTCGCAATTAGGCGGTATGCTGAGATATGGCATTCCTGAGTATCGCCTTCCAAAAGCAGTTTTAGATAAAGAAATAGCTGCTATAGCTAACCTTTGCAAAGAAATCAAATACAACGCCTCCTTAGGCAAAGATTTTACGATCAAAGACCTGAAAGATAAGGGCTACGAAGCTATCTTTATTGGGATAGGTGCTTGGCGTGAAGAAAAGATGGGAATTGAAGGTGAGAACTTGTCTGGCGTCCTCTCTGGAGTTGAGTTCTTGCGGGATATAGCCATGGGAAAGAAAGTCGATTTAGGGGAAAAGGTTGTGGTTGTCGGTGGTGGCAATACGGCAATAGATACTGCCCGGACTGCGCTGAGACTTTTAGCTCAAGAGGTGACTATTCTTTATCGGCGTTCACGAGCAGAGATGCCAGCAATTATTGGAGAAGTGGAAGAAGCGGAACGAGAGGGAATCCACATCCAATTCTTGGCAGCTCCAGTAGCCATTAAAGCTAAAGACGGCAAAGTTGATTCTATCATGTGTATAAAGATGAGGTTAGGGGGGCGGGACGAGTCAGGTAGAAGAAGACCGCAGCCGATAGAAGGTTCAGGATTTACTTTGAAAGTAGATACAGTAATCACAGCCATAGGGCAAACTGTGGATACTTCGATATTACCTAAAGAGTTGATAGATTCTGGCAAATACATCAAGGTCAACATGGAAACTATGGAAACTGCTCTTGGTGGCGTATTTACTGGTGGAGATTGTGTCCTTGGTCCGGGTACGGTAGTAGAAGCTATAGCTGCTGGAAGAAGGGCTGCTTTCTCTATTAAGCAGTACCTTAGTGGGAAGTCCATCGAACCTTTGATGGCACCCCACAGATATGATAAAGGTCAATTAGTTAATATTGTTATTAAGGGAAGTAAAGTGAAACAGCTACCGAGAGTCAAAATATCTGCTTTATCTCCGGCAGAGCGCAAGAAGAATTTCAAGGAGATCAAATCTGGTTTAACTGAAGACAAGGCTAAAAAAGAGGCTGAGAGGTGCTTGGAGTGTAATTCTTGTCTTCTTTGCTGGCTGTTCTGCCCGGAAGGAGCTATTTCTGTCAGAGGAAACGACAAAAGACCCACGGTTGACCGTGACCTGTGTAAAGCCTGTGGTATTTGTGTCAATGAATGCTTGGGAAGAGCAATAGAACTGAAAACCGTAGAGAGCGCTAAAAAAGGTAATCTTAGAAAGGTTAGTGAAGGAAAATGAGTGAAAAGAAATTTACGACTGGGGCTGATGCAGTAGCCTATGGTGCCAAGTTAGCCAGGGTTGGGGTAATCTCTGCATATCCTATCACTCCTTCTACCCACATAGTGGAGCAGCTTGCCACATTTATTGCTAATGGTGAACTTGACGCCGATTTTATAAAAGCTGAGGGCGAGCATTCAGCTATGGCAGGCTGTTTTGGTGCTTGTATAGCTGGTGTTAGGACTTTCACCGCTACTGCATCTCACGGGCTAGCCTATATGCACGAAATGCTAAGCTGGGTGGCTGGTGGGCGCTTTCCGGTGGTTATGGCTGTGGCTAACCGCTCTGTGGGTGCACCTTGGAGTATCTGGGGCGAACATCAGGATGCGATATTACAGCGGGACACTGGCTGGATCCAGTTCTATGTAGAAACGGCTCAGGAAGCCTTAGACACTACTATCCAAGCTTTCAAGATAGCCGAAAACCATACAGTGTCTACTCCTGTGATGGTCTGTCTTGATGGCTTTAATATTTCCCATGCTGAAGAAATCGTGGAAATACCGGACCAGGACAAAGTGGACAATTTTCTACCCCCATTTAGTCGGTCTGTGGTCTTGGACCCGGATAATCCACTTATAATTGATGTGGGTGCCATGGGCAGATTGACTGGGGTCTGGCGTTTCGAGCAAATCCAGGCAATGGAAGCTGCCAAAAAAGTAATAGAGGATGTAGATAAAGAATTCGGGAAGGTATTTGGAAGGTCATATGGTGGGCTTGTGGATACTTATAAGTGTGAAGATGCCGAAGTGACGGTAGTAGGCATGGGAGGCTTGGCTTGTGGAGCTACCCGTGATGCCGTGGACAGCATGCGCAACAATGGGGTGCGTGCCGGCATGCTGAGGCTGAGGTCTTTTCGCCCCTTCCCCAACGAGCTTGTTAGACAACACCTTGCTAAGGCTAAGAGCGTGGTGGTTATCGACCGAGATTTCTCCTACGGTAATGAGGGTGCTGTTTATACTGAAGTGAAAGCTGCCCTTTACGGTTTGCAGCCTTGCCCGAGCATTACCAACTTCATAGGTGGGTTGGCTGGTGCAGATTTGGTAGCTCAGGAAGTCCAGGACATAACCCAAAAGGCATTACAAACTGCGAGCACTGAGCGAACTAAGCTAATATTTCAATATACGGAGTAAAGAGATGATAACTAAAGAAATAGCTACAAGAGAAATATCTCCAGACGAGTTGCTGCTCAATACCTTGGGCTGTGCTGGCTGTAGTGTGGTGTTGGCAGCTCGTTGGGCGCTTAAGGTCCTTGGTAAGCGCACAGTTTTTGCAGTTCCAGCGTGTTGCTTAGCCAGTGTCACCATCTATTGGCCACAGATGGCATTTAGGATACCTATGGTTAGTATTCCCTTTGCCACCACTGGAGCTGTAATTCAGGGTATTAGTGCTGCCTTTCGCCATAGAGGCATAACGGATGTTAATGTAGTCGGCGTAGCTGGGGACGGTGGCACTGCTGACATTGGATTAGCTTCCTTCTCTCAAGCTCTGGTAAGTAGAAGAAAGTTCATTTACATCTGCGTGGATAACGAGGCTTATATGAATACTGGCGTTCAATGGAGTTCACTCACCCCGTATGGAGCCATAACTGCTACTGGTCCTGTTCCGGAGGTTATGCAGGAAAGAGACCATAACAAGAAAGATTTGTTTGGTATCGCAATTGCGCACAATATTCCTTACGCCGCTACCGCTTGCACAAGCTACCCCCTCGACTTTATGGAGAAGGTAAGCAAGGCAGCCAATACCAATGGTCCAGCTTTTATCCATGTCCTAACGCCTTGCCCTACTGGTTGGGGGTATCCAGAGGACAAGACTATTGAAATCGGGCGCTTAGCAGTTGAAAGCGGTATGTGGTACCTGTGTGAGTACCAGAATGGAAAGATTAGATTTACCTATAGACCCGAGAAAAAGGTACCAGTCTCAGAATATCTGTCGCTTCAATCGAGATTCCGCCGAATGAAACCTGAACATATCACCCAATTGCAAAGCATGGTGGACAAGCGATTGGCAGCTATAGAGGCATTAGCTTCGTTAGAGTAACGAGGGATAACACGGAGGATAAATGGGGCGAGGTAACTGACGTAGAAACCTCGCTCAATTCGTGTTTATATAGAAACCTATCAAAAAAGGTATTTCTGCTGATTTAGTATTCTATTGTGACTTTATTACAAGAAAACTGTTGAGGAGGGAAGCTCATGAGTAGTGCACAGAAGAAGTTATTCTTAGACAATTTTTGTCTTCCCGGGAAAGTAGCTTTGATCTCTGGGGCAAGTCGAGGGATTGGTCGTTCTATCGCCTTAGGTTTTGCCGAAGCTGGTGCTGATGTAGCTCTTGTTAGCCGTAAGTTACCAGACTTAGAAGCTGTAGCTCAAGAAATAAAGAAGCTGGGAAGGAAAGCTCTGGCTATACCTGCTAATGTTCGTAATCTACCTGAAATTGATGACTTGGTTAAAAAGGTAGTGGAAGAATTTAGACACATTGATATCCTGGTGAATAATGCAGCTACCAATCCAGTATTCGGCTCAGTGTTCAATATCGATGAAAAAGCTTGGGATGTGACCATGGGCTTAAATCTTAAGGGGTACTTTTTCTTAAGCCAGGCGGTGGGCAGAGTGATGCGGGATAAGGGTGGTGGGAGCATAATTAACATTTCCTCTGAGGATGGCATTAGACCTGGTCTTGGAGCCGGTGTTTACTCCATAAGTAAAGCCGGTGTTATTATGCTTACACAGGTGCTTGCCCAGGAATGGGGACAATATAATATTAGAGTGAATGCCATTGCTCCGGGAATTGTAAGGACTCGTTTTTCTACAGCTCTCTGGAGTAATCCGGTAATTCTTAAAGAGACTGAGAACAGTACGGCTTTGGGGCGCATAGCTGAACCTGATGAGATTGTCGGTGCAGCACTTTTTTTAGCCTCAGAGGCTTCCAGTTATATGACGGGGCAGGTTCTTGTCTTAGACGGTGGGCATTTTTCTGCCGTAAGAACTTTGTTATCAACAATTTAGCCTGGAAAAGATGCCCTTCTTGTCAAAAGCCTCTGTAACGGTCTTACAATCCTATTTTGTCGGCTACCTCACGCATACCCATAATTACGTCGTGAACCAACTCTTCTAAACTAACAACTAATATCGCTGCCCCTTTTTCAATTATGGAACGGTTCACGCCGGCAGCGAAAGCTTTGTCCTTCCATTTCTTCATTACCGACTTTACCTCTAAGTCCGACACGCTCTTTGACGGTCGGATTATGGCTACTGCTGTGACAAGTCCTATTAATTCGTCAACAGCATATAATGTCTTTTCCAAGTTGGTTTTTGGTTCAACGTCATTGCAGATACCCCAGCCATGGGAAATGATTGCTCGTATATATTCTGCTGACCAACCTCGCTCTTCTAATATTTCTCGGGATTTATGGCAGTGCTGCTCCGGGAAACGCTCATAGTCCAGGTCGTGTAGTAACCCAATTATGCCCCACTTCTCTTCATCTTCACCCATCTTCCGTGCTATACAACGCATTACTCCCTCAACAGAGTAGGCGTGTTTCAATAAACTTTCACTCTTGTTGAATTCCTTAAGAAGCGACAGTCCTTCATCGTATGTTGGTTTGTGTTCTTGCATTTCCTTACCTCCTTATTCCTTTAGCGAGACCGCTGAACCTCTTAAAATACTTAGGTCTTTTTTTGCCAAGATAGCTTGCTGCCAATAAGAATAAATGGGAAACGCAGCAGAAACAGTACCAAGGATGAATTTAGCATGAGCTTTAAGAGGTGGACTAATTCATCAGGCGAAAAATATATTTTGGCGTCCCAGGCTCCGAATTTTGACCTAACCACCATCTGGTCTTTTTCCCCGCCAACGCCCAGGAAAGTCATATCCATCTCTCCAGCGGGAGAAACCATTTTTGCCATTCATTTACCTCCGTTGATATGAAGAAAGGGAGAGGAGCAACTGAATGTAAACTCCTCTACCCTCTCTCCTGCTATCAAAATTCTATGGCAAACAGAAGGTTTTTACTTACCTTCGTGCCAGACTTTCATATGGTCACGTTGCTCCTTCCTGATTGTTCCTGGAGCGTAGTACTTGTCATAGAAATCGAAGTCGAGGTGATGAGCTGTAGAGGCAATGGGCATTTGTATCGTGTCTACGGTTGCCGGGAACCTGCCATAGGTGTCATATACATAGTTACAATAATCCTTGACACAGGCTATGGTCTCTTTGGAATACATTACGGCTTTGCATGCCATTTGCTGGTCTTGCCATGGTCGCTTGCCTGGGTAATCAGCTGAAAACAAGCCACCTCGCCCACACTTTATGTCCAGCACCTTATTGACAGCTTCGTCCATATTCTTGAAATAAGGCGGACATAGCGCCTCGATGTAGCCGTCTTTACCAACGGGGTTGGGCATGCCGTCCTTGCCGGTGATAAAACGGAAACCAAGCCCCTTGGTGACTGGTGTGCCACCCATAACTACCAAAGGTGTGAAGCCAGCCCAGACAATATTTCCAAGCCCCATAGCTGCACAGGCTAAGCTTATATTTTGAGCCATGTAATGTCCAGCAGCTACCACGACATTATACACAAAGAGGTCCATGAGAGACATAGGTAGGCTCGGTCCATTAAGGAAACCGTTGTCAATCCACTTCTTTAGACCGGCTGGCTTGCCAGTGCGAGCATCTATGACCTGGTTACGTTCATCACTGAAGGCAATCAGTAGGAAATTGATGTATTCATAAGTGATATCGACAATTGGCATAAAGAGAGTTGCCCCTGGCTTGTTGGCACTCCAAGCATTGAGCTTTAGCACCCCTGCTGAGCTGAAGTCTGGTCTGCCATCAGCTAATTTGACCGTATCTTTTCGGAACCAGGTCAAGAGTTTCTCTCGTTCTTCTGGTGTCTCTATCTCTACCATCTTCGTAGCTTCGAGAGGGCGGTAAAGGAAGACACCATCATCATTGATGAACAAAAGATGTGAGTGCTGGTCATTACAGGCGTGACCATGAGTCCTACCCACCCAGCACATATAGTTGTTGAGGGTAAAGTCAATATCTCCCAGAATCAAGCCATTTATGCCATTTCCTGCCCAGCACAATATGGCAGTTTCCAATTCAGTTAAAGGTACCGGCTTTTTTTCTGACTTGTAAGGGAAAGGCGAATCCTTTATTTCGTAGCCTAACCCAAGGCGGTGGACACGGCGTTGGGCGAAGGCTTGAAAGAGAGGAAACTGCCAAACATTGTCCATCAATTTCTTTTCCTGAGCATTCATCACTTTAAAATCCCTCCTCGTTTCTATCTTTTAACTTTCTGCTTCCCTAATTTGAATTTGCTTTTTTCCTCGCCGATAACACCCCCTTGGTCTTGTTGGTAAGCGTGTAAAAAAACAGACTACCCTCGCATGTGTGAAGGGCAGTCTGTGTCAGTTCCAAATGCCGTATGGTTCTTCGACTTAGAATGATAGCAGCTTGTGAAGTTAGCGTGCATATTTGCCGATAAGTTCTCCCTGGGCAAGGATATGCCCTTGTATAGCCGCCAGCACTTCTTCGCTTGATGCACCTGGAGGTAAGTCCAAGAAGGTGTCCAAGGCGTATATAGTGAATTGGTAGCGATGAACAGTCCCTACCTTGGGGCGAGGACCACCATAATAATTCTCAACGAAGCGATTCTTGCCATGGATGGCTCCATTTGCCAGCCGCTCTTCTTTAGGGAGATCTTCTGGCAGCCCTAAGGTATCAGCGGGAATGTTAAAAAGAACCCAGTGTATAGAATATACCCCTTTTGCAGTCTCTTTCCATAAATCAATATCATCCATTATCAGTACGTATGACTGAGTTCCGGCGGGACCGGCACTCCAGGTAAGGGGTGGGGAGATGTTCTGACCCTCGTAATGGGAGTATTTCACAGGAATTTCTCCCCCATCACTGAAAGCCGGGCTGGATAGTGAAATCTTACCTGCTTCAGGGGCTGGCGCTCCTGGGGCACAGGCTACAGTGATTATGGCAAGTATGCTGAGTAGAGCAATAAGCTGGACTGCTCTTCTCACGGTGAAAAAATTCCCCACACTCATTGCTTTCATTTTGACACCTCCTTCAGCTTTCAATTAAATCTACTTGGGCGGGTCTCTCGTTGGCCTTTGTCAAATATCTATGCCCAGACTTAACGTTCGTCTTAGAAATTGTATTCCCTTGGTGCTTGGCTGTCAAGAGCGTGTACTCGTCCAGTACATTAGTGACACATAACCTCCTCTCCTTGTTTTTGTTTCCATTGTTCTAGAAATTTAAGTGGTGTAAGGTAACCCAGAGCTTGGTGTGGTCTCACTGTATTATATATCTTC
>Ga0315312_1000629_pt1 | contig 37051 bp, 44 predicted proteins | sample TDP7_MG_FD_203629 | JGI IMG/M metagenome (GOLD analysis project Ga0315312, IMG submission 203629) | Freshwater sediment microbial communities from Lake Towuti, South Sulawesi, Indonesia - TDP7 | ecosystem: Environmental > Aquatic > Freshwater > Lake > Sediment | place: Indonesia: South Sulawesi... | reverse complement strand
TGACTTCTATCTTGATGTAAATGACCTGCACAGAATCGGGCTAAGAAACTTGAAAAATAGGGGCGATCTAATAGGAAATCCAAGGTTTTATCTGAAGCCCAAATTATCTAATGATTGGGGAAAGAAAAACGTTGAAAAAAATGGCTGTCTTAGGCATGGTTTTTCTTCTCAGTTTTTTGTTAGTTGAAATGGTACTGTTTTCTGTTTCTGGTTGGAGCAATGGCGGCTTCAGCGCTGACCCCTCTAATCCCGATTATGGCACTCATGACTGGATTGCACAGCACGCTCTAGACTGGTTGCCTCTCGAGGAAAAACAGTTCATTCTTAATAGTATCGCCAATTACTTGTATGGAACCGAGCTGCCTGACAATGGAGGTGCTCCAGATGGTATTGGAGACACGGTTAAACATCATGTGTATTATTTTGCTAACGGTTCCTTACAGGATGACGCTTCAGCGGTGAGGGCCCGAGAGGAGTACGATAGCGCTGTTAACCTTTTCAAGGTTAGCGACTTAGCCAATGCAACTAAAAGGCTTGGCATTGTGACTCATTACATTTCTGATCTGGCAGTTTTTGGGCATGTAATGGGTTCTAGTACAGACTGGGGAGACAAAATGCATCACAGCGACTATGAAAATTACGTAAATGAAAGAACAAACAACTATACAGATGAATTCAACAGTTTCCTCGTCTTTGACGGCGCTTTAAGCATTATCTCTGCATACGATGCTGCACTAAAGCTTGCTTATGACACAACATTCGATGTAGAATGGGGATATTTAACATGCGTGTGGATGGATCAAAACTACAATTGGAGTAACGCAACATTTAAGAATCGTTGCGGAGACTCACTTAACCGAGCCGTAAACTTGGTTGCGGACGTTCTGCACACATTCTACATAGAAGGTTCAGTGCACTCTATTAATGTTCCTTTTCACTATCAGGATGTAGATTACTATTGTGGTCCTGCATGCCTTGAAATGGTTTTTGACTATTATGGTGAAGACATTAATCAGTCTGAGATTGCAGATGTGGCGAGAACAATTGGCGAGCCCGTCTATTCGACTTTTACTGATGAATTGCGGAGGGCAGCGCATTTCAGCAATATTAGCACTTCGATGGGTGATGAGATTCCCGATTGCAATATTACTGGCTATACTTTGCGAAGTTTGGGCTATGTTGCTTTCGAAGCCCATGGAATGGATTTAACACAACTTAAGAATTACATACGGCAAGACAAACCGCTTATCCTACTAATGTGGTACAGCGGCTTACATAAGTCTACCCACTATCGTGTTGTAACAGGCTACAATGAAACCCACGTTTTTCTTCACGATCCGTGGAATAAGCCATTATGGAACGGAACGTATGGCGGTTCAAACATAGTCTTCAACAACACTGAGTTCCTAGACCTTTGGTCATTTTATGACAACTGGACGCTTTACGTTTCGCCATGGACAATAGACGTTTCAGCGCCAACCCACATCAACCCCGAAAAACCGTTCCAAATAGACGCTGTAATTGCATATCCGCAGCCGCTCCCAAACTCAATTTACAACTATCCCGCTTCATCATGCAACGCAACCATAACATTGCCTGCAAATGTTAATCTAACCTTAGCCCAAGGGGAAACTCCAAAGAAAACGTTAGGCACAGGTTTTTTGGACGCTGGAACTCATTCGACAGTAAGTTGGATGTTGATGGCAAACTCTTCTATATCATGCATTATAACTATAGAGGTTGAAGGATTGATCTCAGGCTCGGTTGGGGCTCGTTATAACTATACTGCTTATAATTATAACGATAGAATAGGTGCAATAGTCAATGTAACGGTGCAGCTGGGTGAAGACAGCACCGCTCCATTAATAAGCATACCTTCAAGGTTGCCAGAGGGCGATGTGCAACCAAACCAGCAGGTAACAGTCTTTGTTAACGTCACCGACCCTGAAAGTGGAGTAAAAAATGCAACCCTATACTACGATTTGAATTACAACCAAACGTGGACTGCCAAACCCATGAGTTACAATTCAACAGCACGCCTTTACAACGCCACAATTCCAGGACAACCCATAGGAACGTACGTTAGATTCAAAATAGTTGCCTATGACAAAGTTGGAAACAACGCGACCAGAGACGGAACAGAGTACTGCACATACCAAGTAATCCCAGAATTCCCATCAAGCTTAATCCTCATACTATTCATGATTATTGCCATACCCATCATCATTTACGCAAGGAAAATAATCCTATCAAAAAGGAAGATATAACACAATCATCAATTCAGACAACGAGGCTTCCACAAAACTGGATCTTAAAGCAGGCTTCAATGTCAAAGATTGGAAGATAACCTCTTACAAAATAAGAAAAGAGTGAATATAAATGAAACAAAACTTATTTGTTCGTGATGGTCACCCGCTTGTTAGTAAAGTTGCGTACAAAGGAAACTTGAAAGAGTCGATTGAGCTTTCTGTTTCGCTTATTGGCGGAATCAAAAAACTTGTAAAGAAAGGCGACATTATCCTTCTAAAACCTAATTACAACACTGCTGATCCATTTCCAGGCTCAAGCGACCCAGAGTTCATAAAAGCTGTCATCGACATGCTTTACGAGGCTGGTGCTGGAAAAGTCATTGTGGGAGAGAGAACTGCCTTTCTCCATAGCCGCAAAGTTCTGGAACAAGCAGGTATTGTCAAGGTTGCTGAAGAAGCCGGAGCAGAGGTTGTAGTGTTCGGGAAAGACTGTTGGCATGCAATGTTTGACAGAAAAGGTTGGCGACGTGTTAAAGTTCCGCCGGGTCAATATTTGCGCAAAGTTTCACTTGCCAAAGAAGCCATGGAAATAGAGAAAATCGTTTACGTTTCCCTCATAAAAACGCATCATGCAGCAGAGTTTACAGGAGCCATCAAACTTTCGATGGGATTTGTCAAGCCTTTTTTTGACCAAATCACATTTCACGTTCGGCATCTTCAAGAGAAACTTGCAGAATTATCTCTCGTAGTTAAGCCCGATTTAATCATAATGGATGCGAGAAAAGTATTCATTACTGGTGGTCCAGCGAAAGGCGAACTGCGGGAACCTAACCTAATTCTAGCCTCAGGTAACCAAGTGGCAATAGATGTGGAAGGTGTGAAGATACTTCAAAGCTATCCTGGCAATGGTTTGGCGGGTAAAAACGTGTGGGATTTAATGCAAATAAAACATGCGGTAAAGCTGGGACTGGGTCCTCGTAACGAAGAAGAATACAAGGTTATGATGCAGCGCTTTTGATAATGACTTGGACAGAAGAGTTAACCCATCTAGCTCTTTTTGAACTTGACTTGAACATCACCCCAGAATTTTCCACTTCTATTCCACTTAATCGAAGGTAGACCCTTAGAAATCTCCAGAACATAACCATTTGGAATTGCGGACAAGATTTTCCATCCTCTTGGAAAAATTATGCGCTGTACATGTGGTGTGTTCCAAGCAAAGTTGCTGTAGTACCCATCCTTCTTCAAAGTTTCACTGGTGGACTCTCCATCAACAATAACTTTCAATCTCATTTTGTCTCCAGCATGGGCATCCTCAAATAACGCGTAGTAAAAGTACTCTCCTTCTCTGTTTTCAGCAATGATTCCCCTAGCTTTCTCTCCTTTGATGGAAAGTGCGTGAGGCTTAAATAGCGAACTGAAGATTTCGACTTTAGTTAAGCCTCCCATGTTTCCGATAACATCGTCGCCTACCAAAACTTCTTCAAGCACTATGAGTCGTTCGACATCCTTTTTCCCAATTTTTTCTGTCCATTCCACGAATGGCCATAAAGTTCTGACCATAAAATCACCAATTGATTGTTAGGACGCTCAGCATTTTATCGAGATGTTGGAATCCTATCAATCAACATGTCGATTCCCGGGAGATGTTCTCCTTTTGAAACCCAAACCGTTATGGCCCGATATTTTCCTGAAGATTTCTGAAACGAGGTTTCCCAGAAGCTTACCTTGTCGACTGCAAACTTTTCGTCTTTGCTGAAAAGCGCGCCTGATATAGGTTCGAAGTATATTCGCAAGTTCGTTCGTCCCACATTGATTGTTAGGAACACACTTCCTTTCGAGAGGAAAGAGATTTTCTCCCTGGATGACCTTATTTCGTCAATCCTTGATTTCAATCGCTCAATGACATGGTTGACTACTTCACGAAGAACTTTCAACGCTTCAGGATCCTTGAGTTTGGTGGAAATTTGCTTCCATGCTTGTTCATCAACTTCCAAACTCACAAACCTCACCCATACTTTTTAGGTTTGGCAGAATTTATAAGCTAAATGCAACAAATCTTTATGGTGTTAAGATAGTTTAAAACGATTCTAAAACTTAGGAGGAGGTAAAAGTGACGAATAGATTCAATTGGGTTGAAATACGAGTAAGAGATTTGGAGAAGGCCAGGGATTTTTATCGAAACTTGTTTGATTGGAAAATCACCGGCGATGAAAACAAAGACTGGGCATATTGGCTCATTGACACCGGCGAAAAACCTGGCGGCGGTATGTGGCGGTTTCCTCAAGGAAAACCGTTAGGTGTTCTTGTTTACATTTCGGTCGATGACATTGACAAAACGCTCGAAGAGGTTGTAAAATTAGGGGGAAAAGTTATCGTTCCAAAATCAAAAGAAAACGGAAACGCCATGGCTACAATTGCAGACCCTGACGGAAACATTATCGGACTTCATCAATCCGCCAAGAAATGATTAGGGCATTGACTCCTAAATCTGGAAGGTCGAAAACAGAGTTCAGGCGCGCCATTAGCGGTTTTCAAATTATTCTTATTTTGCAGTCTTGCATAGCGTGTAAAAGTAACCATCGTGCAAGTGCAATTTCAATAACTCAAATTTCAATCTGCGAAGCAGCCTCTTCAGAGTCCATTTGTCAGTATGCACATGATAATGCCAACCAGAGCATCTGTCTCGAATGTTCTCGGATGAAAGGTAATATAAAAACTCTCCCCATAAGAGTGGTTGTCTCTTTATGAATTTCCAATAAAAAAAGAGTTCGAAATCGCCACATAACTCCTTTAAAGAGTTCCAAACACTGCAATCCATCCATGTCTCAACGCTCATGTAAAAAATTCCTTTCGGCTTTAACACACGCTTTGTAGAAACCAAAAAGCTTTCTCTTCTGTCTGGAGGGACATATTCGAAAGCTTGTGAAAACCAAATGCCATCAAAAACATTTTCTCGGAAGGGAAGTTCAAACATGGAACCTCTTATGAAACTGACGTTTCCTTTATTTTGGCATTTTTTCTCAGCCATCCTTAAATTATTAGGAGCGAGATCCAAAGCTACAACGTGATTTGCTTTTTTGGAGAGTTGTAAAGTATGTCTACCATCTCCACATGCCAAATCTAAGATAAAACCTCTTTCTCCTAAAATGTTAAGAAATTCGTTAAAATATTGTGCTTCAAATTGGTTTTCAAATTCGCCAACAATTTGTTCTTCATATGTTTTGCTAACCTCATATGGAAGGAGAATGCTTTCTGTTATTTCTGAGAGGAAACGTTTTCTTTTCATCGTTTCACTATTGGGTTTAACTATTTTTTCAAAATATAAAATTGTTTAAGCCCTATAATAAGTGACCTCAAGTGGACTACTTTTTACATTAACTCTTAAAGCACTACATAATTATCGACATTCAATTGTTGGCAGCCCGGTTTAGGTTCAAACATTGGTTTAAGATATCAGAGTTACGACACGATTCTAATTCCTTTCTGGAAAACATCCCCAAGGCGACCTTAAAATCACATTTAGCAGTTGACCAGAGTTGGGATGTATTGGTCATCATAATAGGTGTGCTTTATAAGATTTAAATATATATGAAGAAAAATGAGTTGCGGATGGAATTAAAGAATATTTTAAACGTAAAAGCAATTACATTTGATGATTTCTTTACTTTGCGTTATCCTATTGGAGAAAAGGAGGATATCATTTATCCGATATTGAAAGCATTGAAAAAGGAAGGAGTATCTGTGGATTATGAGGAATTTCTTGGGCAATATTTTAGAGAGGATGAGCTTTATCGAAAAAGGCTTAAGGAAACTCTGCATGAATCACTTCTAGACGACATATTAATGAGTGCTTTGATGGCATGTGGCTATGAATCAAAAGTTGTTGGTAGGATTATAAAGGAAGCTGTGAATTATGGATTAACAACAAGAAAAGCCAAATGGTTTCCAAATGCGAAAAGCACTCTGGCAACATTAAGGAAAAAGGGTTACAAGCTTGGATTAATATCAAATACTCATTGGCGCTTTTCATACAATCTAAAAAAGGAATTCGAGAAATATTTCGACGTTATAACATTATCTTATGAACATGGTTATGCTAAACCTCATCCTTCCATTTTCTTCGTCACATTAAACAAACTAGAAACGAAAGCGAATCAATGCTTACACGTAGGAGATGACCCAATTGCAGACATTCAAGGCGCCAAGAGTGTTGGGATGAAAACTGCGTTTATCAAGAGAAAGAAAGTAAAAACTGATGCAGACATAGAAATAAAAAGAGTGGACGAGTTAACAGCACTCTTATAAAAACGATATTTTAAACATAGCTCCGACTAGAGTATCATAATAGCCTGAGAGAGGTTCAAATATCGGTTTATAAAAATAATCATTGAAAATTTTATATGAATTCTCCTCTTCCCTGCACAAACATCGGCTTGCTTAAGCGTAGGCTTCTTAAAGGAGTTTAAAGATACTCGTAGGAGGTGAAGCAAGTGAAGAGAGATATCGTTACCTGGAATGAGGAGCCATTAAAGAAGTGGCTTAGTCTAACAACCAGGAAAGGCACAAAGGCCACATACAAAAGCGCATATCGAGCCTATCACCAACACACGGGAATGACAAGCACTCAGCTAATAGACGAGGCTATTGAGGATCAGAAAAGAGACGTGAGAGAACGCAAGGATATAGTGAAGCGTAGGCTTCTAGGCTTTCACTCATGGCTTCTTAATGAATACGCTGTTCACAGTCGCGGAAAAGGACCTCATGAAGTTGTTAGGAAAGGCTTACGTGAGAAAACAGCCTATTCATTCGTGGGCGCGATAAGAAGTTTCTATGCAACCTACGATATCGCCATTAAGTTTAAGGGAAGGGAAAAGATCAGAAGGCCTAGGGTTTACAACAAAAGGCTAGATTTGACGACACTAGACATTAAGAAGCTGGTGAATCATGCTGGAAGCCCTAGGGATCGCGCCATTATATTGACGGAGTTTCAGGGTGGCCTAGACGCTTCAACATTGTGCAGCTTAACCTATGGAGACGTGGCCAGAGGCTTAGAAAATGGAGAATATCCCCTGAAGCTTGCCTTGTTCAGGCCCAAAACCGGGATAGAATACTACACCTTTCTAGGGAGAGACGCAATCGAGAGTTTGAAGGCTTACCTTAACGACTTGAAGAGGAAAGGCATTGAAATGACGCATAAGACACCTTTGTTCTTGAAGTCTAGCAACAAAGCGCGGGCTAGAGAGGGAATAACAGAAAACCTAGTTCAAAACATGCTTAGAGAAGTGGCTATAAAAAGTGGGTTAGTTGACGAGAACCTTAATGATGCTGATCAGAACCCTTGTGGACCTCACGCTTTAAGAGAAAGCTTCAGCTCTATCATGCTTAATAAGGGCGTGCCTGACACCATAGTTGACTTTTGGCTTGGCCACAGCATAGGAGAAATGGGAGAAGCCTACAAGCGCGGAAGATTTGAAGAAGTCAAGCAGCTCTACATAGAAAAAGAGGTTTTCATTAGCATATCGGCGCCTTCAGAGAACTTGAAGCAGCTAGAAGAGAAGATTAGGACACAGCTAGACGCCACCAAGCTGGAGTTGGAAGTTCAAAAGTCAAAAATGCTAGGGCTTTATGGCGAAGTTGAAGGTTTGCGTAAGAATGTTTCACACCTAGAAAACGCCCTACGCCTAGCCTTGACTAGTCCAACAAAACAGTTCACAGAAGAAGCCATAGAGGATATCCTTAGAGGCAAGGGCCTAGCTGAAAAGTTGCCAAAAAAGTATGTGGCTGAAGCTTAAGCCTCTATCCCTATTTCTTTCCCATACTTCTTTTCTAGAAACTTTTCTAATTCTACCTTCAAACGTTTCAATCTTCAACTTACTCGCCCTCTTCTTTGATTTCTATGGTCTCTGTTCTCTGGTCTTTAACCATTCCGGCACAATGACAGCCCTTATGAGTTCTTGAACGCTTATTCCTCTCTGTTTTGCTATTTCCTCAAGCTTGCTGTAGATTTCTTCATCTAGGGTTTGCATGAATTTAGGCATACTTTTCAACCTTCATCTCTCCTTTTACGTCTTTGTATATTATATTATCGCTACAGAAATATTTAAGTAGAATGAAATATATATCCTATTATAGCCAAAGAAAGAAGAAGATATACATGATTCCATACCTTAGCTCAAAAGTCTTGAGAAAGTCTCTTCTCAAAGAGGTTGAACGCCTATTACAAGAGAAGGGATACTCTGAAAAAGCCATAAAAGAAATTCTGAAGTGGTATGATGTTTAACTATAGACGCTATTTCACCGTGTTGATGTTTCTCACCGAAAGCCTAGCGTGTGCTATGATCTTTAGCATGCTGGCCTCTCTAAACAGCTTTAACGTGCTAGTGGTTTTCGGTGTTCTGGCGGTTGTTTTCACCGTAATAACAATGAGCTTGCATATCCTAGTCAGACAAGAAGAGTTGCTGAGTGGTAAACAATGAAGCGGTTGCTTCAGAACAGGTCAAGAAAATTTTAAGGTGGTATCAATGAGTAAGGTGGAAAAGATTGGAAAGAAATAAAAAGAGAAATCTGTCAACGATTCTGGTCCTGATAACCTTTATTCTGCCGGTTCTATGGACGTTCAATAACAGTGAACAGGTTAAGCCGTTAGCTGCCTCATATACAGGAGAGATACCGGAGCTATCAGGTGTATATGCCACTGGTATGACTTATGAGGAGGAGTTGCCCAAGCCACCGCCAATTCCAATCTGGGAAGAACCGCCAGAAAAGCTCTTAGCGAACGCTACGATGCAAGACTTAATCTCCGACAGAGTAGGCGATAAGACACTCAAGATTCCTAGGAATCTCGTTGTATCGAATTCTTCAATAATCACTGGAAGACAAGTTGAGCTTGCCGAAGAGAGTGCTTCTACGGAAGAAACTATTATCGAACCGCTTTCCCACGAGATAATTGATAGCGACTCCAAAACAGGAAGTAAACTCAAACTCTCTGTAGCCTTCTATAAAGACACAGGAGAGATAGATCCCAGTTGGGATTACTACGCGGTGAAAGCGACAATTGAAGACATCTATGCAAAAAATGACTTCTGGAATGGTCCCTTATTTGCTGATATATGGCTTTTCTTTCCTGATTGGTGCGAAGAGGCGCCAACAAACCATAAGCCCGAAGCAGGCTTCAGGCTCTCCGCTGGCTCGGCCTCTTTTGGTTATGAAGGAATAGGTTTTAGTGTCAACCTTCCAGCATACTCAATAGGCTATGAATCGTCAACAACCAAATACCCTGGATGGCTTTTTGTCCATTGGTCTTACGATGGCGGTTGGGGTCCATTCGCCTACTGGTATTACGTCTTCAAAGACTACACAGAAGCAGCCGTAGGGGTGCGGGTGCCACAAGGACAAAAACCCTACTGCTACGTAGCGGGATGGGCTTGCTGGTATAGATTCTGGATATTCCTATTCACCAAGGATTCCTCTGAAATGGTCTACTGGTGTTATGTTGACCCACCAGGAGTGGAGGAGCATCCACTACCACCAGTTCCTCCTACCAAGTCGACACCAATAGAAGCGCCGGGTCCAAGTCAGCCTCTCACTGATCTGTGCGTAGACGGCTTCATTTTCGTTGAAACTTTCACAGACGCCACATACACGCAACTCAAATACATAACCATAGGCGGAATGGGTCAGGATGGCTACGGATGGCATGCAGGAGAATACTCCTATATAACTTTACTTGCAGCCGTGAGTAGCAACCGTGAACCAGTCGTAAATGTTCCAGTGCACTTTTATCTTGTGGATCCCAATGGAGAAGTCTATGACATTGGCTATTGGTATACAGATGATAGTGGAATTACTGGATGTGTAGTCGGCTTTGACCCTCGTGCTGGAACTCCGCAAGGAATGTGGTGGTTCATCCCTGTTTACGGAGACGCGCATGACGAGTGTGGCTTCAGCTATGTCTATTGTTTGCTGATAACTGGCTATACTTATATGGCTTGCTGGAACACCGTCTACATTGAGGATGTCTACCTAGTTCCAGAAAACAACATTGTCTCATTAACAGCAAACCCACCGCCGGGCTACGTCTTCAAATACTGGTGGATAAACTTCTACTACGAGTGCTACGCAAACCCGATATATATCTTGATGGACTTTGACTGTATAGTGTTGGCACGCTTTGACCCAGAATATACCTCAAATCCACCTAGAGGCGGAAGCCTAGGAGGAAGCTGGCATGTCTTACAGTGAGGTGTTCCAGATGCTTGACAAAATCCTAGCTGTCATGGCTCAAGAACCCCCGGTTCCCACACCCCATGAAATACCTGCTATGGTGCCAAGCCCAGTAATATACGTAGCCATTGCCATAGTTGTTGCAGGAATAATCGCTTGGAAATACAAGGCAATCCCCGAATTTATCATTGTAGTCTGCTCAACCATAGGTGGCTTCATAATAGGTTTGGTTAGCACACCACCATATGCAAACGTAGGATTAGGAATGATAATAGCCATCGCAGGACTACTGCTCTCAACCGCAATTGTTACCTTGATAAGGCTGACACTTAAAGCAAGGCGACTGTCGACTACGGTCTAAAAAATGAAGAGGAAAAGTGATTTCCTCTGACCAATTCCCCTTGTTTCTCAATTTTCTACTTAGCCATAACTGAAAAATGAATAGAATCAGAAAACACTCATTTTCCATAGTTCTAGCTAAGAATAAAGCCTAAATTTTCTTGTTAACAATTCTGTATAAAAGCGAAAACCAAAATTTAGCCTCTAAATCGGAAAAGGAAGGTTATCTTTTCAGTATTCTGTTATTGCAGCATAACAGAAATACTCCATGTCGGAGTTTCTTTACAGAGAGAAAAACGAGCTAAGGAGAATTTAAGAAGGAAAATACTTTGTTAACAAATATGGAGTCTGGATTTTAGTCTCTAAAAAGAAAAGGAACTCTAATAGAACGTTTTGGTTGGCTTGTTAACAAAAACTTTTATCTTTCTACATAAGGGTTTGTTTTTTTGGTGGTGGTTACGGTGGGTAGGTCGAAGTATTTTACACAAAAAGACACAAAAAACTATGGAGCGGTTAAGGGTTTTCGGCTGCAACCAACAGAGGAAAGGCTTCTAACAGAATGTTTCTACATGCTAAACGTGGAAGGCAAGAGTTTCAACCAAAAAATGCGGAACTTCATCGTTGTGGCCCATAAAACAATCAAGAGGGTTATTGCCCTAGAAGAGGAAAATAAAAATCTAAGAGCCAAAGTAGAGAAACTGGAAAACCAACTTCTTGAACAAAGAGTTAAGGAAGTAGAGGAAAAACAGTTAGGTGATTGCACGAAAAGGTGAGCGGGTGAGAAATGGGAAATCTTTCCCTGCATGAACTGAAGCTTTTGTTACACGAAGCCCGCGGGCTAATGTCTGAAGCTCGAATGGATGTGCTATTTCTAGATGAGTTAGATTATCTATACCACCTTAGAACAGGTGAACACTTGGTAGGTGGTCTAAATAAGAGGCTTGAGAGAGGATATGAAAGAAACAAGGAGGTGTTGCTAGGCGCATTGATACAGATTGCTGAAAAGAATATTGAAAAATTCAAATTAGACGTTGAGAAGTACCCTAGATTCAAACAAGACTTCGAAGAGAACATTAAGAGACTTGAGAAAATCATCAGCCGCCTTAGCGATTGTTAACATAAATTTCTTAGTGTTCGAACATAGGCTTTGCTACGTAAGCCTTACCTTAGGTTCTACTTTTTTAATCGATAGAACTCTTTGAACTTGCTTGAATAGGACCTGTTCTTGAATCGGGTCCCACACGTGTATTTCCAAGATTTCAGGTGGCGATATTTTTTCCTCGATATCACCATTCGCTGAAACTGATAGCACCCCTATTCTTAATTTTTTGAGGAGTTCCCCAGAAAACTCTACTTCGCAAGGAAAAGCTACATATACTTGCCTTGCGGCAACTTGCCACACTAAGCATTTACCAATAACCTTGAACAACCTCTCAGTGTCAAGTTTTTCTTCAACTTCTACAACACATACCTCGTTTTTTTCTTCATTTATTCCAACGACATCGGGTTCAATGAATTTCGCGGGTAAGAGTCCGTAGGTTTGCAACATTATTTCTTTACTAGTGGCAGTTTTTAATTCGCCCTTTTCCTTGCACAGAACTCTCTCCGTTATGAGCGATTTGTATCCCCTATTGTTTAACCATCTGCAAACTGCAAAGCATATCCTAAAACTGAGGGGCATAGCGGGTCCAGGTTCAATAGACAATTTACTAGGAACTTTCTCTTCCATACACAGACCTCTAATCCCAAGTTGTAGAGAATCTTATCTCTTTCTGTTAAATAGTTTTCTTACGGCGTGTTTCTCAACCAATCTTATTCGCTTAGTGGATTGCACCAAGGATCAAACTTGGACAACAACTCTCGTTTTCTTGTTATGCGGAATCTTTTGCTTGCAAGAACTATGATTACTGATAATAAAAGAAACGTTAGTAGAAGCATCGACCATGTCTGGAACTCGGGTATAACTAAGATGTCGCTTTGGATAGGAGGGGAACCTGAAACTTCTTTGGCTGGGCTGTCTCGTGTGAAGGCTTCGATCCCTATCAATTCAACCTTCACAGTGAAATAGACGACATATTTTGTTGCTGTTTGCACCTGAATTGTCTGCCCGTTTTGTGCGTTAGCATTGGCTGAGACGGTGATGTCTACAGTTTCCCATGTTGACCATGTGACGCTTGAGGGCGTTGCTGAACCGTTGCCGATTGCAGTGACTTGACCTTCTAGATGAGCATGGACGATTACAGTTATGTTGATGATGCCGTCATCGTAGACTGGGATGGGAGGAGAGTCTCCTAACAGCCGAGTTGGGTTTATTGGAACTGAGCGGGAACCCGACCTCTTCAGCAGAGGACGATCAACCGTGTAGTTGACGGTTAATGTTCCAGACCCCGGCTTCACGGTAATCAGATAGCTCGTTGAATTGTTAGGCAAAACCGCGCCATCTGAAGAATTAAAGACTGCAGAGCAGACCAATGTAACAGACGCGTCAATATCGGTTAATGCTGGAAACACATCGTCAGTTGTGGCATGGTATGAAACGGTGGTCTCCGAGGAAGCCATTCCAGTTGCCACCGTAAAACACAACAAAAACGATACAAATCCGAATACGATCCCCTTCCTGCTCATCAGGACATCTCCACTTTTCACACTTCTGCTATCCAGTCATTTTATACTGTATCTAAATAAGGTTTACTATAGTTAGTTATCGGAAAAAGAATTGTTCTATAGCATCCTTCCTCTAGTCTATGCTGAAAAGGAAGAAGTGGACACTCATTCAGTTACTTGGAGAGCGATACGTTCTTAACATTTTGGACGCTTTACTTGAAGGATCGAAAAGGTTCGCGGATTTAGCTGACGCTTGCCCAAACGAGAAAACCAGAACAGCGAAATTAAGGAGGCTTGAAGAAGCTGGGCTAATTGAAACTGTCAGCTCGAAAATAGGGAAGCGTTTCTTCGTCCACTACAAGCTAACCGAGAAGGGAAATGAGGTGCTTCAAGAACTAATGAGGATTGAGGAGCGCTATTCTCTAGATGAGCAGTAGAAGAGAGTGTAAGGTGTTTTGCCAGTATACTGCGAATAATATTTGCATTCTCTCCCCCCTCATTGTTAATACAAATTAACAGCAAAATAGATAAGAGAATTGCTCATGTCTCAGATGTTTACGCCCTACCGCTCAGGGCTAAAGCTTTCATTCGGTTAAACATTATTAACAGAAAACACTAACAAAAATTATGTGATAGAAAACATTTTCAAAAACAGCTAAACCAGACATTATCAGAAGCTATGAATCCATCGTAAGCTTGATCTGGAAATGGGAGTTCAAACCTCTCGCGGGCTACCAAACTCTAGCGTTTAATTTAAATCAGAATTTGTAGTTTTCTGGTGCAGACAAAATTCTATCTCTTTTGGGCTCGAAAAGGTCGAGAAGCGTATGCAATTTCTCCCTTTATGTGGTTCTATAATCGCCTTTCAAAAAGCCTAGAACATATACCTAAAAGAGGGAAAATTGCCTACCAAGGAAACGTTTCTTCAAAGAGAAAACAAAGCCCTTTGTATCTTGTGTAGCGCTATTGGTGTATCAGCGTTCTAAAGGTTTATAGTTAAGATTATATTTGAATAGGTTTACTTTTGAATTAGGTGACTACTATGCTACCGAAGACTTACAGAATCATCCTGTATTCTTTAGCAATATTTGTGATGGCGCTGATCGGAGCCGGAATCACTTATCCTGAAATTGAGACGCATTGGGGGGCTTCATTTGCCATTCTTACTCTCATCTTTTTCACTGTGGTTGAATTTCGTCTAAGTATGATGCAGATAAGAAAGGAACCACTTGCAGAAGTGATTTATGGGGAAGACCAGCTCAAGGAAATTTACAAATCAATGAGAGAAGATAGGGACTGTGTTAAGATGGACACAATATGGTGTACACAATACGCTGAAGTTCAAAAATATTTCAGAGATGAACGCGGGGATTTTAACAGAAATGAAAGGTTGCACATACGCCGCCTTGTAAATCCGACTAAAGTGAATGCTGAACCTAAAGACTTCGAGAACCATATAAAAGATACAGAAGAATTGGTAAAAAGTGGAAGGTACGAGATTGCGGAAACCGATCTCGAAGAAGTGGAATGTGTAATCTGCGAATATGATAGAGGAGCAACTAAAGAACGAAAAGCACTTTTTGTTTTCAATGAACAACCGACTAACACGCCCAGGTTGGGTATTTTACTCGACCCCTATAAATCCGAAGAACACGAAAAAATAAAGTTTGCCGTTGACGCTCTAAAGTCGTGGTTTGAAAGGGAGTGGGAAAAGGGAGGTTCAATAGTTCCTTTGGAGGAGTGAAAAATGGCGAGAAATGTATGGGAGATAAAGGCACCCTTATATGACATCTATGTGACGAGAACGAGAAACAAAGTATTAAAGAATTTTCTTGAGGCAGAAGAGAAACTACTTGATGAAGTACTAGTAGATGTTTCGTCCAAAAATAGTAAGATTTGTTTGATAGAAGTGGGTTCAGGAACGGGTCGAACTCTCTTTTCTTGCCTAACTAAAAGATACATCTCAGACAAGCTAACTTACCTCATAGGTCTAGATAATGCGGGCGCAATGTACGACCGCTCGAAATCTAAACTTGAAAGTCTCAAAAGCTCTGGAATAATTCCAGCTAGTCATTTAGAGAAATTGATCTTCCTGCATATGGATGCTACGGAAATGTCACTTTATTTCCAAAATGGAAAGATAAATCTTGACAAACTACTGTCTGAATATGGACCGAATAGTTATGTAGAAAAGGTCAAAGCTCGCACATACGATAATTCCTGCAAACTAGTTGTTAATCTTCTGAATACATTAGGAGTTATGAAAAAAGACATTCGGTCAAAGGTGCTAGATAATATGGTCTTTGCAGCGGGACCAAAAGGCAGAATAGTAGTCTCAGTCTTTGATGCGGCTTGCTTCGGGGAGATTGCGCCCATTCTTTATAATTCGATAAGAAAAATCACCGGCAAGTTCAACAGAAAAGCATTCGACCCCGATAAAAACGAGTTCCAGACTAAAACTTACTACAGTCATTGGTTTTCGCAAGGAGAAATTGTGGAAAGCCTCGAAAAAGCAGGCGCGAAGGTTATGAGGGTTACTCCGATAAGAACAACTCTAAAGGGTCTCTTCGTAGTGGGAGAAACTTGAAAGCAAAGGGTATTCGGAAAACATATTATTTAACAACATAAAAATATAGAGGGTATCGAGTTGAAGTTACTTCTCTGGCATTGCCAGCATGTCAAATATGAAGACAGAAGACCGTCAACAAGGCCAGAGAAAGTCAAACATTTATCGCGCACTAAAGGCTCCGCGACGTTTGCTGATGTACTCGTCGTTTTCACCTGTGTCGAATCAATTGACGACCAAACTTATGTTGACTTTGCTGTCAAGGAAATCTTGACAAATCTGGAGATGATAGGAGGCAAAAAGGATGTTGTGATTATTCCGTTTGTTCACCTGAGTTCAGATATTGCTCAACCTCAGACCGCGATCGACATTATTCATGGAATCATCGATTCCCTAAGAGCCACTGGAGTGACTGTTCACGAAGTGTCTTTTGGTTTCCACAAAGATTTTGAGCTACACTTTAAAGGCTATGGTCATCCTGGCTCAGTTTGCTTTCGCTCAATTCCTTATAGGAAAAAAGGAGAAAAGATAGATGTTTCAGTTTGATTTCGAAGAACTTTGGAAAGACGAAAACTATGGTATCTTTATATCGGGCGCTCCTAGAAGTGGAAAAACAAACCTCGCGTTTCTGCTAGTTGATACACTCATTAAAAACAATGTAATTGTCTATGTTTTTGATCCTACTGGTGCGCAGATATGGAAACAATCCAGTATTCCAAAATACCAGAAGGTTGAATGGAAATCGTATCTCATATTTCGAGACGAAAGCACGGGTTATGATATTAGTCATCTGACACCAACACAACAACAGAAATTCGTGGAGAACTTTTGTCGCGTAGTCTTTAGTAAGAGAGCAAGAGACAGACGAAGTAGGCTTAAGACTTTTCTTGTATTTGAAGAAGCCCAGAATTATGTACCGTCAGAGCAACAATCAAAAAATGCGAGCACTGAACATGTGCGTCAAATTATTCATGTTGGAGGAAACATTAATGTGCGGTTTGCACTAATCACTCAATTCCCAAGTAGTGTGGCGGAGAGAGAGATAAAATATTGTAGATTACGATTTTATGGTCATTGTGAAGAACCACAGGACATAGAATATCTGAAACCTCTCCTCAAAGATAAAGTCGCCTTATTGAGGGATCTCCACAAGGGTGAGTTTGTTTATTACTGCCAAGGTTCATGTCAAGTTATCCAGGTAGCGCTTTTCAAGAAATGATAGTTAATCAGTAGCCTAAATCATTTCCTTCCTTTTCAGAAAACGGGTCATCACCTCTTGAGCAGAATTCGCTCATTTCTTGCCTCATAGATTCGTTGTAAACATCATCATGTTCTTTCGGTTCAGCTTCTCAGTTTGAGAAATTTAAACGAGATAACTCACGTATCCCAAGCTGCCATAAGATTTTCTTTGATTCAAATGTCCACACTTTTCAACCTTAACAGGACCTTTGCCTAGTATCCATCTGTGTTCTTTTAATGTCTCTTAACAGAACTCGACAAAGAGGGATTTGCGGAAGATTTCGCCATAAAGGAGTGGGTTCAACCCCCTTCCCCGGCGCCACCTAAAATTGACCAGATATTCCTATTTTTAGCGTTTTCGTTGCCTCACGTATTTCTGTTTGAAATCAAATATTCCTACCATGTAATTCTTTTGTCTCCATTTCGCCAGTTTCTCTGAAATTACAGCTTTTCGAATATCTATCAGACCACCAATAACACTAAAACCCAGTCCAGCCAATAAACCAAGATTAGACTGAAATCCGGAAGCAATGTCACCTATGACACCCAATGCAATTGGAATACCAACCAAACCAACCTTTATCCTGTCTCTCCAGAGACCGATAGAGTCTGCGTCCTTCCACAGATTGTCAAGTATGGTCTCGAAATCATGCAAATTTGCCTTTGTAATGCTGAGATTATTGTCTCGTATTCCCGCTTCAAGATTCTTCATGATTTTATAAAGGTCACTTTGTGCATAAGTGTCGATGATGTTCTTACACGCTTCCAAACTCTCCCCAGTCATGAAAGTCAACTTGCCAGGTTGAAGAAGAAATCTACCAATCTCAAAAGGCATTTCAACATCTGGTTCATATTCTCCGTCTGTAGTTGAGCCTATGCCTCTTAACATAAACGAAATTGCATTACCACTCCAACTCATAGGAGCTTTGAAAGTATCGAGCTTTGGTTGATTAATAAAAGCCATTGCAATGGTGAGAAGCTGGGCAGCTGCCTCGTAGTTCCTCTCCAAGAGCATGTCGTCGATTCGATTAGTTAACTCGTCATATCCAAGGGACTTTGCCATGGCGTAAGAGCTAGCTATTATGTCTAACTCAGAAAGACCTTCATCTATAGAATGATGTACATCTGGAAAATGTTTGACGCTTGGTCTTCTCCAGCATTCTTGATAGAATCCTAGGAGGGCAATAGTATGGAACTCTGTTTTATATTTCTCATAGACTCCTGAATCAACCACTAGCTCTTCAGGAATTCCAGATGCAAATGGAGGTTTTAGTTCCTCAAACAATTTTTCTAGGAAATCTAAATGCGAGTATTCGGTTGGCTCATCAACTAGAACAAAATGAATTTTTCCAGTTTCTTTGGAAAAATCTATGATTTTATCAATTTCGCGAGGGCTAAAACCATGATGAATCTCGAAAATCTCTTTTGAGGTTGCCATTAGATTTATTATCGTCGTACCATAAAATGGCAGGACATAGTATATGCTTGATTTATATGGATAGACCTGAGAAAAAGGGCGATTGATTTTGGGGAATCTACTCAGAGGCGGATATTGCGTATTTTCATCAAAATTCCCACTGCGAATGTCTCTCAGGAATTTTTCCCATAGTTCGGTTTCTCTTGCTTGGTAATTTGTCAGGTAATCCTTACTAATCTCTCTGTTCATGATTGTGCCCAAGTTAAAAAGTCATCAGAATCGATATGTAAGCTTTCTTGTTCGAATCACTCGAAGGATTTTCCCAAATAGTTCAAGGACTATTTAATCAATCATGTTACTTGAGAAAACTCATACGACTTGCCAGAGATACTGTGAGAGAAGACTTAACGAAAAAATGGAAGGAACGATAATTGATCTTGAGAGTATAGGGGAGTTTAATGGTGGCGCCGGAATCGATCAGTACAGGCAAATCAGGCCAATAGTGGCTGGTTTCTTTTGTGATGATAGAATCGAGATTCTTTACATAACGGGAGAGACTGAAAAAGACTTTAAGTGCCTCCGAACAGCTGTTTTAAAGAAGTTACAGAAGGTTAATCGTCCATTTTACGCGTTTAACTCAGATTTTGAAATGGGTGTTCTCTACTGGTTTTTGGGCGAAACTGTGTTGTTCGATCGCGACCTCATGTTTAAAGTTACTACATCTTGCGGTCAAAAAGTTTGGGAATCTAAAGGTACCGTCGTAAAGAACCTCGGCATCCCGAACTTTGATGATCCTTTTTGGGATCAAGGTTACAAAGTCCCGGATGCTTGGAAAAATTTTCAACGCACAGGCGATTTCAATGTTCTTCAAAGGATAATCCGACACAACAGGGCATGCCTTTTGAAAGAATACCACATTCTGAAAGAGAGGAAAAAATGGCGGGAGATAAAGAATGAATATAAGTGGTCACATGAAACTTATGGCGGGATAAGGGTTGCCGAGAGGTGAAGGAAGCTATAAAGATTTCGAAAACCTACTAATCACTTGGCTAATAAATAATAACGGTGAAGGTTGCAGGCGCGATTTCTTAAGTTTTTCGGGCATCAAACCCAATTCTTTGAGTGATGTTCAAAAGAGATTGAAAAAAGCTGGATTGATAGAAATCGAATCCATAGAGAGGCGACACCATTACCGCTTAACAAGTAAAGGTTATGAACACGCAACGGCCTTAGGTGCAAAATTGATCGGTGAAAAATACAGTCTTCCCAAATATCTGTCTGAGTATCTTGAAAAAGCACGCTCAAAGAGGATCTCCCAACTCTGGCCACTGCAGGAGAACTACGTGGAGACAAGTTTTGGGAAAGACGAAGATCTTTTTGTTTGTGGTCCACCCGCTTCTGGGAAAACATTGATAGCAGAAATCGAAATGCTGAGAGAGCTCAAAGAAAAATCTGGGAAAATTCTCTATTGTACTCCCTTCAAAGCTCTAGATAGACAGAAAGAAAAAGATTTTATCGGTTCCTTTAGCGTGTTCGGCTTCAAAGCGGTAACTACTGATGGCGATCATCCGTCGACTCAGCAAATACTTCAGAAGGCAGACATCATTATTGCGACTTACGAACGGATTTTGATGGCTCTCAAAAATGAGGAAGAATGGCTCAAAAATCTGACCCTTCTCTGCGCTGATGAGATAACAATCTTAGACGAAGAAGATAGAGGGAGTAACATCGATCTAGTATTAACATTGTTGAAAACGAAATACAACCTGAGGGTTATTATACTGAGCTCGTTAATAGGCAATCCTGATCAAATTGCTGAGTGGCTTGAAGCCAAGCTCATAGCTGAGAGAAAAGCTCTTGGAATTAAAGAAAACGTTGTATATCGCAAGGGCAGCGACATTGTATTTTTAAGTGCTGACGGCTCTGATAGAAAGGAGCAAATGACGGGTAAGGAAAACATCCTTACGCATATTCTTTTGCAGAACTTAGATAGGGGTGAAACTACGTTAATTTTCTTTCCAAGAAGGCAGGATACTGAACTTTTTGCCAGTGTGCTTAGTCGAATCCATGCTAAATATTTAGCTCAAGAGGACCATGACATCCTAGAAAGCGCATCAGAAGACATTATGCGATCTGTGGAAGAAGAAACGCCATTACTGAGCAGGTTGGTTAAGGTGTTAAAATGTGGAGTTGCCTTTCATCACGCGGGGTTGCCATTTGAAGCCAGAAAGAAAATTGAGGATTTGTTAGAAAAAAGGCGCCTGAAAACAATCTGCTCAACTACCACTCTAAGTCACGGAATAGATTATCCAGTAGATAATGTAATAATAGCCTTCTTTTTCGTGAAGTCCAAAACGTGGGAGTTCGATAGATATTCCTACACAAAAAAATATTCTTATGTTCAACTCAAGGGAAGATCTGGAAGACCAGACAAAAGTAAGGGTCCAGGGCAAGTGTTCCTTCTAGCGCGGAACGAGGAAGAGGCAAGAGACTTATGGCGCAGGTATTTGTACAAAATCAGTCTAGAAAATATTTCGTCGGACACTTTGAGAAAGGAAAGTATAGCAAAACTTGTTCTTCTGGAGGCAAAGAAAGAAGGAGGAACAAGTGCGAAAGAAATTGTCTCTTTATTAATGGAAACTTTGGATGCCAAAACTAAAGCTCTAGACCCTGAGATTGTTTCAAGCATAACTCACGAAGTTATTTCAGACCTTAAGCAATTCGGCCTTTTAGAGGGCCCGAAGAAAATGAAGAACACGGATTTAGGCAATGTCGTAAACGCTTTAACGCAGTCCCCTTATGATGCTCAATTCATAGTTCGTTCAATCGCAGGGAAAGAGAAGATCTCAGATTTCTTGTTATTGTTTATGGCCTGTAGCACAGGTCTCGCTAAGGACGTACGAAGTTTCAATTTAACTGTGTCAGAAAGGAAGAAAATGAAGTCAATTGCTGAGAAACTCGGTGTTGACCTAGCGGGAACAAGCCTTAATGCTTCATTGAGGCGTGCGTTGATACTCGCCGAATTCATTCGGGAAGAAAAGATCGGGAGCATAACGAGTAGATATGCCTATTTCAATGATAACGATATTTACGAGTTGAGTAAATACGCTTCGAGGTCAATGAATGAGATTGCCAAAATCGCAAAGAAAATTGGGCGCCCTGAAATAGCTGCGAGAGCTGAGCTTCTAGCTCAAAGAATAATGTATGGAGTCAAAGAGGACATGATAGACTCTAAACTTGTCTTTCTGTCGGAAGTAGGTAGAGTCAGAGGAAGGCGCCTCCTAAATGCTGGATTGGAAAGCATAGAGAACGTAGCTAAAGCCCCGCGTTTAAAAATCATTGACGTTGCCAGAGTGAACGCAGAAACGGCCATTAAGATTCAAAATTCTGCCGAAAAAAGCCTTAAAATCTAATGTGACTTTACCTTTCTGGAGGTGCGCATATGAGCAGTGTCGGTCCGCTTGTTTGTGGGCCTGTTTCGGTTACTTGGCAAGCCGATGGTCATGTAGATACAATTACGTATGAAGGCAAAGTTCTTGGTGAAGTTGTTAAGGCTAGGTTACAGTCATTACAACTTGGTCCTCTTGGTATTGCCCTCACTGATGAACAAACTGACTTGATCAGCAACCTCCTAAATTCGGTGGCTCTTCTTCCCTCAACTGAAATTCGGAGCAAGATATTCTTGGCCGACAGGATTTTTGAGCACCTCATGTTTGAGATGGTGCCGCCAAATCCGAAAGTTCAAAGCATGTTTTGGAGAGCCATCCTTGACCACGTATGGCGATGGGAAGATTCGCATGAGAAAGTCCACAAGGGGACAGCATACTACTTTATGGCCAAATCATACTTAGGGTCTGGTGATGTCCCTTCCGCATATACGTGTTTCTTTAATGCCCTAGAGGACGACAAGAAAAACTTTCCCCATATCCCGAAGAATCTAAAGGACGCACCTGCTTACTGCACAACATCTCTGGCATGCAATCCGAACAACGCTCTTTTTCTCTCCGTAGTCGTACCGCTAAGAGCAGTGCTTCAGAGTTTCATTGAGCGGTATAATTCGGAAACTGGTAGAAGCCTTACCCTGCTAACCATTGACCAAAGATTTCTACAAGCTGACCAGTTTGAAGAAATCAAAAGGTTCTTTGTTGCGACCTTCCATGAGATATACCATCTAGCTCCATTAAACTCCACGCGAATGATTAACAACGATTACTCCAAGCTGAAGGTCATCGACACGCTTTTTAATATTTGTCTGGCAATTGACCAGATCTTAGAGTATCGATTCTTGCATACTGCTCCCAAAGAAGAGAAGAAAATGGGGAATGCAGTCTACCACCTAGCTTTGCACTTGGGATGGACTAACCCCCAGAGTAGCAAAGACCCTAGTGAATTTTTCAAAAAAGCAAAGCCTCATCCAAACCAAGGTTCCCCTGACTCAGTTCTTTCCCATTTTCTTGACGGGACATGCACCTGTGACAGCGCTCCTATGGATTGTAGAATGCGGGCAATCCTTGCAGCTTATCATCTCAGGAACTATGGAGGGCACCATGTGGAAGGCAATGATATCTTAGTCAACCGCTACGATGAGGTTCTTAAAATGATAATGCATGCACTGTTCGTCTCTATTGAGGCATTATAGGGGCGGAGACATGCTAACTGCAACAGTTATTTCAATCTTTGGCAAGCGGATAATCACTCTACTTGCCTGTTCCCACACGCAGTTCCAAAGCCTTTTTTCCAAAACCCTTGAAGAAAACTACACGACGGATAGAAGCGGGATTTGAATATGCCTGTGAAGTAAGCGGGTTCAAGGAGAAACGGCTATTTTCGCAATTGTTAAAAACTTACGCTGAAAATAGCAGTATCACAAGGTGAAATCAAGTAGTGGTAAAGATAAGTCTAAAGTGGTCTGAATTCTTCGGGTACGAGAATTGGGATAGCGGAAGAATTCCTGAACAAAGCGGTATCTATGAGTATTTCATTCGGCTAAAAAGTGGTGACAGAAGACTAGTCTATGTCGGTGAAGCGGATGACCTTCGTCAAAGAAGCCAAGAGCACCTATCAGAAGACGAGCAAAACGAATGCTTAAAGAAGAAACTCAAGGAAATCAAATGGGACTTCAGGTATGCACTTTTGCCACATAAGGCTGATAGGCAAGATGCTGAACAAGCTATGTATGACAAATACAAACCAGAATGCAACGTGGTTAGACCCGGTGGTTCTGGCAGAAACATACCGATAGAAATCGAAGAACAATAGCAAACATCCATCACCTAATACTTCGCCACAAAGGGGCAGACGTAGTTGCACCACTGAAGTAATTTTGAAGTGGCAGCATGGGATAGGTTCAAACTTCCGTTTGTGTTGCTTCATGCCCAACTGCGTTAACTATCTTAGGTCGGTCTAAATCAACCATACGCAAAATCCCGAGAATTCAAACCTCGACCTGTCTAGGGCGTCATGGTAGCCCGGGAGAGATTCAAACTCTTGTTCCTATCGCTTCGTCAAACCAACGACCTTCGCCGAGAATTTAAACCGAGATGTGAACGCAGGTAATTATCCGATTTTGTTTACCTTTTTACAGGCTTTCGCTAATGTTCTTTTAATCATCACTAACAGAATATCTAGAAATGGATTATGGCATTTGCTCGCATCTCACATGTGATTTGTTAGTCTCGCTGCTAGTGTTAGAGCTTTCGTTCGGTTAAAGAGGTTTAACAGCAACATAAGAACTTAATAAAAAGGAGATTGCTAGGGCAGATGTCCGCGGCTGTGGTTGCACACATCTACAAAAAGCGCGTTAGATACCTCGTCTAAAGGTTTTGGGGCTGGAGTCGGTCTGGGCAAGTTAAAGGTGAGACATTCAGCGTAGAAATGCCTACGCGTTTTGGAAGCGGCTAAAAAGTCTTTACCACTTCTAGGCTCAATCCTAGTCCGCTGGCTATCTCTTCATCTGACATTCCGCGTTTCCTCAGTTCGCTCACGAGAACGCTTACGAAGTCCTCTTCCATTCTATCCAGAAACATCTTCCTCATCCCTTCAAGGAGAACGTTAGGCGGATCACCCCTATTGAGCATTTTTGGTATATGTTTCTTAAAAATGTCCCAATCTTCCAGCCATTCTGGTGAAGGAGTATATGGAACTCCCACTAAGAAACGACCTTTTGCTATTGCTTTTATTAGTTTCTCGAAAGTGTTTAAAATCTCATTCCAACTAGAGAAAGTCCACTCGAATATGTGCTCCCACAGAGCCCTTTCCCACTCGCCAGGTAGTATGCCTAGCTCTAGTAAACGTGAGCGAAAAACTCTCTCTAAAACTATTTTCTCTTCGCTTGCGGGTCTTCTTGGAAAAGGCAAACGCGATAGAGGTCTCTTCGGAAGTATCATCTTTCACACATCCGCTTTTCTTTTTCATAGCGCGTGCATGCTCAGATGTTTATGAAAAAATCACTGCCACTTGCACTTGCATAGATTATTTTTGTCTCAGGGTAGCGGTCCTTTAGATCAGCGCGTTCAGTCTCTGTAGGAATATGGCTCTTCTTGTCGAGAAGGATGCTGAAGCAGGTCAAATATGGATTTCTTGTCTTGATATTCTCTAGCTTCCTCATGTCTTTTTCCCACCAACCTAGCATCTCTTGCCTATCAAGTTTTTTGTTGAGTTTGATTTCAATGGCAATGTAACACTCGCCAGCTCTGTACCCTTTGGAGAATCTTATTCCGTCAGTCGCAGCGGTGCTATAAACGTCAGTGGTCGCTGGTTCAACAATCGAAAGATCAACATGAAAAAGAAGCTTCCCTTGGTCATTGAAATATGAAACTTCACTGTGTAAGGGAGAAATCATCTTGTTATCGACCGTTTTTTTCAATCTGCTTATAGAATCATCTCTATGCAACATCATGAACAATCTGCACTTAACATCACTCTCGCTAAAGAAGTTGTATGGATTGCTCTTGAACTCAGTTACAAGTTCTCGAATGCTTCTCAATGCAATTTCAACGTAATCTATTCTTTCTAACATATCATAATTATTTGAAGTCACATCGTAATGACTTTTGCTGTAGGCATCTACTAGAACATGGCTTTTTCTTTTGACTCTTTTTTCAGCCCTCTTACTCGGATAGGGAGTTGCAGATATCCTAAATACTCTCCGTTAATATCTGTCCCAATCAATGTTATTGTGTGTTCGGATTGTCCGACAATCCCCGCCTTTTCCACCGCGTCTTCCGCGCGTTCAATGAAATCTCTAATGTACTCTGACATTCTTCTTTCATTGTTACGATTATTTTCGCTCTCTTTTGCTTTCTTTTCAAAGAATTGTTTGGCAGGGAATGCTTCTCCAGTCATCGTACTGTCCGATCTAACTGTGAATTGACCATTACTTTGGATATCCACAGCGAGAAAGTTGTCAAGATGCAGCAAGAACATAGCGAAAGGGTTGCAAAGATGCAGCTTTTTCATGAAGACAAAAAGAAAGCTTTGATGGAACTGGATGAAGTACTTAAAAAGAGTTACAAAACATTTCCTGATTTCAAAAAAGGCGTCGAATCCTTTTTGGACGGAAGTTCAGGCATATTCTTGCCTGAAAAACTCTGCAAGGAATTGAAAAAGGAATTGCAACGTATTGACGCTTTCATGTGGGAGAAACTAGAGGACATATATGGACCCCCACCCGAAGAGGAACCCGATGACTATGAAGCTTGGGCTGAGGCTTATCCTGAAGACGCACTTGACGCTGAAATTAAAGGTCGTTTGATGGGACTCAAAGGTTCAATGAGAGACAAAATCAAGAAATACATTTCAGAAGAGTAATAGCACATGCGCATTGGTTGGTTAGAAAAGGTTTGGGTTTGGGATTAATAATTTAAGAAGAAAACTTTTATTACCAAATCAAGGTGTGACTTAATAGTTTTTGTGAGAGAGATGCAGAATTTGACGGAAAAGAAGATTTCAGAGATTTCATGCCCTTTGTGTGGTGAGATATTTAGCACAAAGAAAGGTAAACCAAGAACCAAAAAGCAGTGGAAGGCTTCCTTAATAGTGCATCTAACTGCTTCGCTTCATCATTATTTAAAACCAGAAGAAGCTGGATCCACAGCCAATTCCTACATTGACTCGTTGTGAAGTATTGATTAATCTTAACGATTTGAGGCTACAAAATCTCGAAAAATATCAAAATATGCAGAAGAGTTATTTACCCATTGCTAGCTTGATTGCTCCTTTGATTTCCATTGCTCTTCTATCAACTATATCCATTGCTTCTTTCATTTCTTCATCGGTGGCCTCTCTTCCATATAGCATTTTTGCGCCTGCAACCGTAGCTGTAAGAATAAATCCTACAATTACTCCAAAACAAAAGTCTTCAACTGTGTGAAGAGGAAAGTATTCGGAGTAAGCAACTATCTTGTCTATTGCTTCTGGTTTTAACATGTTATCTAATTCTTTCTCTACATAGCCTCTGAATGCTCTCTCCATATTAAATCTCCACAATTCGATAATTATGAAGTTTACATAAAAGTTTGCTCTATCTCCCTTGAACTTTAATCAGTTCTTTTGGTTCTACTATCTTTTCTACATTTCTCACATTTAGATGGTATACGATGTGAAATTAGTCTAAAGTGATAAAATTACCCACAATCCTTTGGCTATAATCAAGAATCACCAATTTGAAAGCTCTGCTAATCTTGGAAGGAGGCGTAGACTTCTCTTTATTATAAAAGAACAACAACACATTCTTGATATTATCTTCAGATGAGAATCTCTTACTATGCTCTATCAACTTGTTTAGAACAAATTCAAGATTTGTTGCAAGCAAACTGCCTATGGGAGCAATAGTCTTTCCTTGAAACTTCTTTTGAAAGTCATACTGTTGTTCTTTTACAAAACTCTCCCAGTTGTTGCAATACTTTTTGTCCCAATGTGTAATGTACCATGAAAAGATACGGTGCCGTAATTCTTGTTCTTTTTTAATGGTGATTTCATCATTTTTGAATCTGAAAAGATTATCCCACTTTCCTTCTATCAGATAAATGTTTTCTGAGGAACCAATTATTGCATCAAATTCTCCAAACACTGCACTTCCCTCTTTACTATGTCTACCGAAACTAGGACGGTAGAAAATGAGACAATCTGATGGAGCGGTTTGGTCTTGAAATGATTTTAGAATATCGGATGTGTGGTGTTTTAATGCCCATAAAGTAAAAGCATCTTCTCCATATCCAAGTATTTTACACATGTCCACATCTCCTAGGCTAGTTTAGATGCCGAGTTGCATTAATATTTTAAGGAGAAATCTTCTATACAGTGACCTCAGTGAGACAGATTGAAAAGATACAAGGTTATTTGCCCTCTTATCAACTTTCAAATTCAGAACGTGTTAATTGGGCACACAGAAATGTCCAGCGAACAAGTGATGAACTTTTTCAAAGAGAGAGAAAGGCAGTTGGTTGAGGGCATTGACCTCTTTGATGGAGTGAAAATAAGACGTTTATCAAAGGAAGACCTTGATGACTTTAAGACCAATCCCACGCTTCCTCCTTACATAATGACCCTTCCAGTCAATTTTGTGTTAGAGAAGTACATAACAGTCGAAAACGAGCATGACTTCCAGCTGGACCCAATCTTGCGAAATGTCGTTCTGGCTCTGAGATTATTGAAAAAAAGTTATGTTTCGGGTAGCTCAGTATTCTATGTTCTTGTTTCTGAAAAGCGGTTATTGAACTCTAGGTCTTGTGAGGAAGAACCAAGACATGAGTTTTGGGGATTTAAGTACGCTCTAAACTTTGATGAATTCCCCGCTCTAAAGGAGATATTGGAAAAGATTCAAGGCATAGACTTTGCTAAACGAAAGAGTTTGCATTTAGCCTGTAAAAGATTTCAGCGTGCATATGAAGAAAGCGATGCTGAAGGCCAGCTAATTGATATGATGATTGCGTTTGAAGCGTTATTCCTAAAAGGAGAAAAAGCTGTGTCGCCAGCTGGGCAGATAGTTGCAACCGCCTGCTCCATTTTGCTAGGAAAAAATGACGAAGAAAGAGAAGAAATCAGACGGTTCTTAACTAAAGCGTATTCAGTAAGAAATTGTATCGTACATGGGTCAGAATACCAAAAACCAATAATCAACAAAGAATATGATATACCCGAATTTGTTTCTAAAATTGAGGACTATCTGAGAGAGTCAATAAAGAAACTCCTTGACTGATTGCTTGCCTTCACTCTCTTATGACCAGTATCTTTCCACATTTTTCAGATTTAACTATTTGTAACAGGCTCATACATGGAAAGCAAGTTTTAAATCTTGGTCGAAGTCAGTTAGAGAAGGGTTTTGAGTATGAGTGCTTCTTCAACTACAACCCTTGCTCTTTCTCTGAGGTAGCTTTCTGTTAAGGAGAATTAACAAAAATGTTCTGTAAAAATCATCCAATGAGACCCGCGAAGAAAGGGTGGATGAGGTTTGGATTTCATCAGACTGCAAAAAGCCCATCGTCAGCGATGCAAGACTAGGGGCTTCACGTTGTCCCTTAAGCCACGAATCATAATTCCCAAAACATGACCGTGCTTGATTCTATGCGTTGGGGGACCTCTCCAATCCTTCATCAACACTTCAAAGAATGCGTCTCTTTCCTCGATTTGGTCGTACCATCCTAGATCCTCTGCGATGGCCTGGGTGACCAGATGATAGCAGAATTTTGTTTTCTCACCTAAGACGAAGAAGTAGAATGCGTCACATGAGCAGAAGCCTACCTCTGGATATATAAGGTAGTCGGTTTCTTTTCCCACTACAATCCATAGTGTTCTTCCGCTGGGTCTGAAAATGTACTTCTTGACTCGGTCGTTGGACACGGCTTCCCAGACTTTAGAGTAGCCACCAGAATACTTTTGCTCTAGGAGCTTGAATAGGCGTGGATGTATTGGGTTTCCTGTAGCCCTTAGTTCCTCGATGACTTTGCTCCGGACTTTTAAAACGTCTCGATAATCCATCTTCTGATCACTTTAGACGTTTGATATTGAGGCTGCCACAGTTTGGACAGGAATGTTGGGTTACGCCTTCGAATGCTACTTTGACGGGTGTAGGGAAACTGCTGTAACAGTCGAGACATCGATAATTCAGTGAGGGATGCTTCTCGATTTCTCTGCCCTCTGCGTCTCTGTATATTCGCCGTAAGCCGTGTCGATGGGGCTCATCTCCTTCTCCTTGGTAGAAGGGATGATATTCCGCGCCGCAATAAGGACATTCATACGTGATGTCACGGCTTACTACTGGACGCGATGACTCTCCCTTTGGCTTGATGATGGCGTCAACCTCTTGCTTCCACTTGCGAACCGTCGGAGGGCGACCTTGTATAGAGGCTTCCACGAATTTTTCTATAAGACGCTTTTGTTCATTAGGCCTGTCTTTCAATCGTAGTAGCTCTAGGCCATGTCGCACTCCGAAGTCTTTCCCTGTCTCACTGGTGAGATTCTCTTTGACTTCCTGAGGCAATTCTTTGGAAAGTTGTAAGTAATGATGAATTGTTTTTTCAGAAGGCGGTTTCCTTCCGGTTTGCTCTTCAATCCCTGTCGCTATGGCTTTGATGACAGATTTTTCGGAGTCTTCTGGCAGTTCATTACGATAATATTCGGCTAGCTCTCTGTAGGCTTCCGCCCGCTCTATCGCTGTTAAATCTAACCTGTGTAGGTTCTCGGCAAGCTGGGCAAAACGTTCTTCGTCCCGTGATTTGAAAGTCTGGATTCTGCAGCGTACAGTTGGCAACCCAGCTAGCTTCGCTGCTTCATAGCGGTGAAAACCAATGACGCCTTCGTAGACGCCTTCAGAATTGGGGGGTTTGACTACAATCTCTTGAAGTTGCCCATGAATCCTCAAACTGTTACGAAGGTTCCTAACATGGTGTACATCGACTGGTCGAATCGGGCTGGGCCATTGAATCTTGTTAAGTGGGATTTCTTCGACCTTGTCACCCAATTTGACGCCTCCTCCAATCCTCCTTTATTCAGAGTGGTTTCGGTCGAGCATGCCCATCCGAGGGATATCTTCCTCAGGTGCGAACAAGTAGCCTTCTATTTCACGGTCATCCTTTGGGTTGTGGGGAAGTTGGCCAGTTTCACCGTTGTGCTTCCAAACCAACTTCATCACTTCAATTGCGATTTCCCGGGTGCTGGTCAGAAACACGTTTTTAGCTAATATCAATCCTTTTTCTATGGGCTGAGACTCCATGAACTTGTTGACATCCCGGTAGAAAGCCTCTAGATTTCGCTTAGGAACCCAATATTCAACATTTATTATCATGTCAGTCCTTCACCTCCTTGTTGTTACGATCGTTAACTTTGCGGAGTTCAACGATAGCAGCTTTAATTTCATTCAAAACATCAACGTGGGTTTTCAGATTCTGTGCGAGGTACAACCCAGCCATTGCTTGGATTGCCATAGTTATCTAACTCCCTAAATGTTTAAGCAACATAATCTACTTCCTTTCCTCTTGCAACTGGTATAGCAGGTTCAAGAAAACGCTTCAAAGTCTCATTTAACTGCTCAAAGAGTCGCTCGTTCCGTTCCATCCAGTCGGGATAACAAACAATAACCTCAATGCTGTTCGGATGCGAAGCGTCGCCTACCTTAATGGTTATGCCGTTGCTCTTAGCAAACAGGTCTATCGTAAGTCTCGGTAAACGCTGCTCAGTCGGAAAAACATAGTGGGCTCCCTTAAACCGCACAGAAGCCAAAACCCGCTCCAAAACCTTAACGTCGGTAATCAACTCCGTAGCGAAGAACCCATTACAAACCAACTGATAGGCTTTCCCAAGATTAGCAGGCTTACGCACATACACGTTAACCCTACCAGTCTCAAACCACTGCAAACGACCTAACCTATCCTTCCACAACAACCACCTATTCCTAGCCCTACTAACAACCCAACCAACCTCAACAGCCCTAGCCCTATACAGTACACTACACAACTCACTAGGCACAAAACACCAACCACGCCACCCATGAAATGAACACTTTGAACCCCGCTCATTTCTATAGTTACTTTTCCACTGGAATCGTAGATTTTTGATGTAGTTCCCGTAGATTTTATAGTCGAAACCAAGCAGTTTACATAATGGTTTGGCTGTGAGTAATGGATTTTTGTCAAGAGCTGCAAAAACTTCTTCTCTAATGCTGTGGCTGTCACTATTGTAACAGTTACGTTTTTGGGCGCACGCGCTATTTGCGTCTTCAGAATTAGCCTTTGCCATTTGCTATACCCATTTTTCTCTCTCCAGACTGACTTTCTGTTCTAAATCTCTTTAGTTTGGGTTTGCTTTTAAAATTTACGCTCGAATTTTCTGTTATCCAGTAATAACAGTAAAATCTGAGACTTTTAAAGAGTGGAGATGCCTTGGCGCTTAGCTGAAACTTACGTGCTCGCAGAGAAGCTTGGAGAGGCGCCAAGGCCTGGGTATAGCAATTTGAGATTATGTTAGCGTAGTCTTTTTAACCTTTTCCTTTCAAAGGATATCAAGGTGACCGAAAGAGCGTCGACATGCTTAGACAATTTCAAAATTCGCCTATTCCTAGCCATAACGAACAGCAATTCTTTTCAGAAACAAAGAGAGGTTGAACTAGATGGGTGAGCTATCTCAAAGAGTTGGAAATATCTCCCGCATATCCCCATTTTTTCTCAGTTCCAGATGACTCGCTATACGGATTAGGTTAAACTCATTCAGTTTCATTCAAAAATGCTTTGTGTATGCCTTGTTTAAACCAATCGGATAAGTTGTCCAAATCTATTTTTATGCCTTTTCCAGCGAACATGAGCAGATCGTGTTTTAAATCATGCTCGAGCTTGTCTAACGTAGTTCTATATTTATTAATGATCGACAGAATTTCAATGAATTTCGTTCCAACAACATATTTCTTGATTGGTTGTATCGACTTGTAGCCTTTGAACGACACCATGATAACCGGAAACATACCTACTTTAAGGTCTTCAACATCCTCTTCGCTGGTTATTTCGAAAATGGGGTTTCGCCTCGCGAGTTGTAGCAACTGATATACAACATGCGCTTTCCTTGAGTCAAAGTAAATCTTTGTTTTAGCTAGCTCATACAAACTATGTGCAACATAGCGTAACCGTTCTCTATCGTCTTCATGGGCGAGTTCTGAAACCCAGTCGTTGTACAAATTCTTAAGCTCGCTCATAGTTGGTAGGCCATTTTTCCCCGGATAAATCCGTCTCACGGTTCCTTCTTTGTCTACGAGTACTGGTCTATATACAATGTTCCCATAATAGCCCAACTTTTCTGCGTATTTTCTATCTCCCCAAATGTGGACATCAATCCTAAGTTTCCTCTTATTCTTCAATTCAAATTCCGTCAGAACCTTTCTTGCTCTTTTTATCCTACGAATTCCTGAATGCAAACCACATACCTCAGTTTCCTTTAAGGCAAACACGCAAAGATTACGTAAATCACCTTAGTGCGGTACAAAGGATAAGGCTTATTCGAACAGAAACGCAGTGGAGATGTCTCCGCAAAATCCCTCTTTTTTCTTTATGTGGAAAAGGCCTTTTTGCTAGCCCCTTCTTCCTTTTGCGGCGTACGTTCTCTGTCAGAAGAATCTTAATTGAAAATTCACAAGCATCTTAAAAGCGGGGTTTAGATAAGATATTGAAAAACCTTTAACAACTTTGGGAAGAGTATGGAAGTCAAATACGACTACTGTGATGTCATTTTGGGCAGAATTAGACACCTAAATAGTGAAGAGAAGCAACAAATGAATCTTTGGTTCAGGAAGAAAATAGATACGATTGCTAGACGGCAACCCTACGCGATTGCGGATTTCCATGACCTCCAATCCATCATCCTTGTTAAAGGAGTCTTCGAAGGCTATTGGAAGAATATAGACGAAGCGAAAAAATTTGCCCTTAAACTTCTTAGGTATGTCAGGAAATACGAGCCCGTACCAAAAGTAAACCATCGTGTAGAAATACCTGAACACGAATTCCCGCCTTTCTATCAAATCGCAAGAATGAAAAGCATGGGTTACTCTGATGAGCGCATCATAAAAGAAGCCAAAGAGAAATGGGGATTTGAAGAAACCGCGGTGATGGAAATTATTAAAGACCGTATCAACGTAATAACAAGTTTTGACTTGAAGACTTTCTGTGAAGACTTGGAAAAGAAGCAGAAGGATTAGAAGCCTAAGAGTATCGGAAACCCCTATCTTAGGAGGGGGGAGTGGGCCCCCATGCATGGATTATGGGGCTAGGGTTCAAGCGGCAGTTTTTAGCAAAGAGATGGACTCGCTTGTCCTCTGGAAATTCCTTCTCCCTTGAAGGTGAACATATATAGACGTGTCCTATCTGAACATTATGAACGAACGAACAGAGTGAACATGGTGAAGGGATGAGCAGGGAGATACCGAGGGCCGTTAAGGATCGGGCGTTTAAGCTGTGGATAAGTGGTTGTTCCTACCGACAGGTACGCAACAAAACTGGGATGAGCCTAGGAGCCATCAACCAATTGGTCGCAGGCATGAGGGGGAAGACCCCAGACGTGGACCAGCTCAGGGAGCTGAACCTCGTTCTAAGCAAGGGCGGCTCAACAGTTTTCGACGCCATGAGGGGTGGCATGCTTCTATCCGGGTTGAATCGGCTGGGAGTAAGCCTTGACCAGGTTGACAGCTACGTTAAGCTCACTGAGAAGATTTCATCCGAGCGCGGGGTGGAGTCTGAAAGGTTCGTTGAATCCGCCATGAAGCTGACGAAGCTAGAGGGGGAAACTGGAAAAACCTACGGAGAAATTGTCAAGGACTTCGAGGGAAGACTTTCTGAAGCCGCTGGGCTGGAGGGAAAGATAGGGGCTCTTAAGGGAGAAATCCAGAAGCTCACGGTTGCTAGGGCTCAGCTTGAAAGAGAATTAACCCAGGCCAGAGAGGATCTGACGCGTACAGTTCAAGAGGTGAAGCGCATGGTATCCGCCAAGGAGAGGCTTGAGAAGCTTGGTCTAGAGAGGCTGAACACCTTAGCCGAGTTCATCGAAGACTTTGAAGGATTGGGCTTCGACGCCCAAGAAGGTCGAAAACTCGCGATGTGGAGAGAATCTTTAAAAGGGATGGGAATCGACCCAGACGATCTGAAGAGGTTCGTAGAGGAAAGGGGCCCCCTCAAGCAGCAGATCTCTAAGCTTAGGCAAACAGCTACAGCTTTAAGAAGCACAGTGGAGCGGTTAGAGAAGAGAAATAAATCCCTCCTAGAGGAGAACTACGTGCTCTCTATGGCGGATGGAATTTTGAGGAACAGGAGGATAACAGTTCAATGCAGAAACTGTGGTTGGCCCCTACAGATAAGGCTAGAAACCAAAAAGCACTATGAATATATGATTAAGAGTGGATTGGGCACCGGCGTCCAGTGTCTACGCTGTGGCTACCAAAACTGGTTCGACCCCACGGAAGTGATGGCTCAAATCGGCTGGATACTCATACCAGCAGAAGAAACGATAAAAAAGGCCTTTCGTCACAGAAGTGGTGCTTGAAGTTTTATCCTAACGCACAAGCAAGCATTGAAGAACTAAACTATTAAAAACGAAAGGATTCTAGATGCTGAAACTTGATGAAGAGAAGAAGAGATTCGGCAGTCGGAAGCCATTCTAGGTTAAAGATTCTGCTGGCTTTGTGGAAATCAGACAAAGAGTTGACAGTGTACAAGATATGCCAACGTACAGGACTTGGAAGAAATTCTGTCGCACTTCATCTCCGCAACCTTATTTCTATAAGGCTGGTTTCAAGGACCATTTTCGGAGAAATCCCACTATACGACATTAATAAAGACGATTTTAGAGTGAAGGCTATGATCGATTTTTTGCCAAAACCAAGCTTTAGCCTATTGCTATGAAAACTATCGGCTATTTGAGCATCATAATCTTGTAAATTCACTTTAGAAAAAAAGGAAAACGACTTGACAAAATGTTTAGTGTTTTGCTTCATCTTAACTCTTCATTCATATTATCGCTAAAGCTCTTCGATTCCCGTCACTTCTTCCTCTTCTTCAATCTCTGGCACGGTTTTCACAAAATCTATGGTTATCTCCTTCACGTTCTTATTTAGAGCCTCAACAATAATCCTGCTAAAACGTGAAAGGAAACGCCTGGGATGAAAATTGCATTCAGTAATAACGTTTTCAACAGCATCTGTAGTAAATGGATAAAATTGTGAGGGGGGCTCAAAGGACGAGTCTCTAAAGTACTTTAAATGTTGGAACACTATGTCCGCGCATTGCTCAATGTCCGGCTTACGTGTAAGAACGGACGTATATCCTCCCGGGACTAGAGGAAAAGAAGCGGAAAGCCCAGCTACCGTCCATGCCTGACTAATTTTTTGGGCAGACTGTTGATGTGTCGTAAGTATTAGCGTGTAAAAGCTACTATTACTTGCTTCATTTCCTGCTCTAAAGAAAGCTATGCCAAAATCTTTGATGAAATTCTCAATTTCAGCTCTTGTAGATCTATCTGTTAAGTTTTCAATATCATCTATTAATAGTACCCCACCCTTAAATCCAGCTGCTTTCAGAGCTCGTACGGTTTGGTTCAGAAATAGATCTGGAAGTTTTACCAAGAACTTTTGATCCCAAGCAGTTGACATCTCCTCTAATGAGTATCTAGAAAAGCTCTCAAGATAGTCCTTTACGCTGTCGTTTATTATAGCTTCTGCGAACTGTTCTAAAACACCTGCTTTTACAAGATCGCCTACGCCCAAACAGTTTGATATGTGTGAAAAAAGTCCGTCCCTAATGAAAGACCTGAAAGCTTCTTTATAAAGAAAAGCAACTCTGGATTTCAATTGCTCTTTGAAGGAGATGTAGCTACAGAAAAGCTTCTCCTCACCATCAAAGTAATTCTTACCATGTTCATCGTTTATTCTGTGCTTCATATAAATACTCAATGCAGTTTTTCCCATGCCACGCCCTGTGGTCCTATCTCCCTCTGCCCAGAGGAAACCGCATCTTATTCTATCATCGAAAGATGTTTTGGTTCCAATAAATTTCTCCTCAAATTCTCTTATTTCTATCGCTCTCGCTTCTATGGAGAAAATCGAACCGTTTTCTCTAGGATCGCTAGATTCTGGCTTGAGTATTGCTCCTGCTCTGGGAAAAGGGTTTCCTTTCAGCCCATAAGTTTCGTATCCCATCTTTTTACCTCCCTAAATTGATTTTCAGTAATGTGAAAAATTCCCTCATAGGCTCTTCAATGATCAAAGGCAAACGCTTTTCTGTGATTTTTTCTCCAGCACCCAAATATGTGAAAGAGATCCAGTGCGGTTCTTCTTTATAAAGCCTCTTTAGATACAAATCAAATAGACTATCTGAGATCTTCAACTCTCTACATGCCATATCACGCACCTCTGCTATTTTCACGTATCCAAACTCATCTTTTCTA
>Ga0315312_1000628_pt1 | contig 37071 bp, 38 predicted proteins | sample TDP7_MG_FD_203629 | JGI IMG/M metagenome (GOLD analysis project Ga0315312, IMG submission 203629) | Freshwater sediment microbial communities from Lake Towuti, South Sulawesi, Indonesia - TDP7 | ecosystem: Environmental > Aquatic > Freshwater > Lake > Sediment | place: Indonesia: South Sulawesi... | reverse complement strand
TCAGGGCAGCCTCAGCCAACTCTCCCCTTACATCGCCGTCCCTCACTTTGACTAGTTGGTGTCTCTCGGGCTTGTATTTGTACACGCCGACGCTAAGATTCTCAACACTACCCGCGGCCACATAGACCTCCAATGGATATAGTGCACCTGCGGACGGTGCGGTGCGCCCTCCCCATTCACTGGTTATCCCTTGCGCCGCCCAAAGGAGCTGGGATACTTCCTCAAGTGTCAAAGGTATGTTGCCATATTCCCTGACTGATCTTCTTTTGAGTAGTGTCTCCTCCAGGGAAACTTCGCTTTTCAATCTTGGCTCTGGCAAACTTATAGTTCTCGGCTTTGCTGGGGTCGGCGGGACAACGCCTGGCGTCAGCCCAGGAGTTTCTGCTGGAACACAACCCAATGGAAGCAGAAGCACCAGCAATAAGATGAGTAAATAAATTGCTTTCATTTCACTGGATATTATAACAGAGAATGATCAGGCGCATCCGTGAAGAAAACTGCTTCACTCGTGGTTTGTGCGCAAGCGTGGAGGACCCATTTCATCTTAATGTGCAACCTTATTAGCCTTGAAGTTGCTCCCTACCAGTGGCCGCTGTTGGGTGATCCTAGTAGAATCATCTTGGATGGTGGGGCTTAGATGGATAGGGTGAAAACCAGTTCGAAAGTTCTACCTATTGATACCCCAGCTCTACCAGCCTCAAAATCTCCCCTTAAACTTATTTTCTCCCCTTTTGTTCAAACTAACCCTATCAAACAAAGAGTTGACAGTAATGATATAATATATTTATATTTCCACGAATATCTGTGAAAATCTTCCACAAGCAAGACTAACCCACGAGAAAAGGAGGTGATAGCGTTTAGAAGAAATCATTGACACCGGTAAAAGAATTATTGAGGAGAGAATATGAAAAAAGTAATTTTAAGCCTTCTTACGGTGGTAATGTTAATTAGTACTTTGGTCGCCTTAGGGTGTGCGCCAAAGCCAGCACCAGCTCCTGCTCCCACTCCAGCACCTGCCCCCGCTCCAGCACCAACTCCAGCTCCGGCACCAGCACCGGCTCCCACTCCTGCCCCAGCACCCAAACCTACGCCGACGCCGACACCAACACCAGCGCCAGCCCAGCCACCCACCACCTATAAGTGGCGCCTGGTGAGCATGTGGAGCGAACCTGAAGCCAGTTATCAAGCCAACAAGAGACTCGCCGACAATATCAAAGCCATGAGCGGCGGCCGAATTCAGATTGAGACCTTCTCTTCCGGCTCGCTCATGCCCTACACCGAATACTTTGACGCTATCAGAGCTGGCGTGGTGGACCTGGTGGAGGCGGGCGGCACCTACTGGACCGGTAAAGACGCCACCTTAGCCGCGGTGGATTCCTCAGCCATTTTCATGAACAACTATCTCAAGACGTATACTTGGGCATATGAGTACAAGGGCATAGACCTGATTCGAGAAGCCTATGCGGCTCACGGCCTGTTCTACATCGGCAGCCATGCCTACGGCTTTGCCGGTGAATCAACCGTCTGGAAGAAGCCCATCCGCACTGAGGCTGACCTGAAGGGGGTCAAGATGAGAGCCCCTGAAGATGCCGCTGAGACTTTCAAGGCTCTGGGCGTTAACACACTCACTATACCGGGAGCCGAAGTCTATACCGCTCTCAACACCGGCCTTGTTGACGGCGCTGACTGGTCCTCAGTGGGCGCCAACTTCAAGCTCAAGTTCCATGAGGTCGCCAAATACTACTCCCGGCCCGGCGATTATCATGTTGGCGGTCTGGGTGAGTTTACCATGAAGCTAGACAAGTGGAACGCCCTGCCGGACGATGTCAAGGCAATCATGCTGCGCGCGGCGCAGGTGCAATTCCTTGACGGCTGGGCGATGACCTCGCTTGATGACTTCCTTGCCATTGAAGGGCTAACCAAAGCTGGTGCTCAGATGGTAACCTGGGACCCTGAGCTTACCAAGAAGATCCAGGAACTATACACCACCAGTCTTAAGAACCGGGTCATCAAGACTCCGCTTGGGCAAAAAATTTACGACAGCGTCCAGGCGTTCTTGAAGCTAAGTACACCGCCTTAATCGACTTGCAGACTTAGATTTGCGAGGGGAGCGGGTGGTGTTTTGCCCGCTCCCGAATTATTTCCCCGTGCATTCAGCCATCAGTTTGCCACCCATTATTGACACGGGATGAATGATATACTAATATTTGTCTAATCACCATGCGACCAAGTACAGACGCTTTAGAAAATATTACACCATTCCAGTCCAGAGACCAGAGTATCAGAAGGGGAGGGGGTGATAGCTTTCGGAAAGGAAATTGAAACCGCAGATTTCAGTTTTTAGGAGGAGGAAATGAAGAACTTAGTTTTTAGCCTGATAGTCATGGTCGTGGTGGTAGTTACATTAGTTGCCTTTGGCTGTGCAAAGCCAGCACCAGCACCCACTCCAGCTCCAGCTCCTGCCCCAGCACCCACTCCAGCACCTGTACCAGCTCCAGCACCCGCGCCAACACCAAAACCCGCTCCGGCACCAGCACCAGCCCAACCGCCGACACAATACAAATGGCGCTTGGTCAGCATGTGGGCAGAACCCGAGGTGAACTACAAAGTGAACCAGAGATTCGCTGAGAATGTTAAAGCGATGAGCAATGGACGGATTACAATTGAGACCTTCTCTTCCGGCTCACTAATGCCCTACACCGAATATTTTGACGCCGTCAGAGCCGGAGTAGTGGACGTCGTGCAGGCAGGCGGCACTTACTGGGCAGGTAAAGACCCGGCACTGGCAGCAGTGGACCTAGCGAGCATCTTTATTGGCGATTACCCACGCATGCTGACCTGGATGTGGGAGCACGGTGGCATTAACATGGCTAGGGAAGCCTATGCCAAATGGGACCTCTACTATATTGGTCATCACATGTATACCTACGCCGGGGAATCAATTGTTGCCAAAAAACCTATCAAAACCTTTGATGATATCAAAGGTTTTAAGATGAGAGCGCCAGAAACAATGGCACCAGTCTGGAAAGCACTCGGTGCTAACGTACTTACCATACCAGGTGCCGAAGTCTACACTGCCCTGTCTACTGGTCTGATTGATGGCGCAGACTGGTCATCACCCGCCGCCAACTATCGGCTCAAGTTCCATGAGGTCGCCCCATACTATTCCCGACCCGGCGACTACTACATGGGTGGCACTGGTGAGCTGACCATGAAGCTTGATAAGTGGAATACGCTACCTGACGACCTCAAAGCAATCCTGATTCAAGCCGGTCGGATCCAGGCTTTTGACATGTGGATCGCCACCTCATACGATGACCTGACGTCCGTCGGTAAGTTGACCACCGCCGGCGCCAAAATGTTCACCTGGGATGCGGAGGTGACCAAGAAGGTAAAGCAGCTCATCAGTGATGTCAACCGTGACCTTGTCCTCAAGAGCGAACTTGGTACGAAGATTTATAATAATATCCAGGACTACCTGAAGCTGATAGGCGCCTAGTGTAACCGTCAACCCAGGATTATTTTGGGGGGAGCAGGTCAGGGGGAACCGCCTGTTTCCCCCCGAAGTAAACGGCAAGAAAAGATGAAACAGTATTTGCACACTATCGACCGCATCAGCGAGTGGAGCGGCAAGATATTCTCCTGGCTCCTAGTGGTAACCATGGTTATCATCGCCTTTGAAATCTTCATGCGCATCTTCGGTAGCTCACAGGTATGGGTTTTTGATGTTACCTTGTTTACTGCCGGCAGCGTCTATCTTATGGGCGGAGCTTATACTCTCTGGCGCGGTACTCACGTGAGGATGGATATTTTTTACATTCGATTCAGTCCCAGAACAAAAGCACTTTTTGACCTCATAACTTTACCAGGGTTTATCGTCTTTGTCGGTATTCTGCTCTGGCAGGGTGGCGTCCGCGCTTGGGAGTCATTCCAAATGAAGGAGATACTTTTCACTGCTTTTCAGCCTCCTGTCTGGCCCGTGCGTTGGACAATTCCCATCGGTGCACTTCTGATTTTCCTGCAGGGGCTGGCGGAGGCAGTTCGGGACGTATACATGGTCGCGAAAGGAGAAAAGCTGGAGTGAACATTGACATTATTCCTTTAACGATAGGTATGTTTACCGGCTTAGTTCTGCTGATGTTAACCGGTCTGCCAATCGCCTTTGTCACCGGGACAATCGCTTGCGTAGTCGCGCTGATAGTCTGGGGACCGGGTGCCCTGGAAGTGGTCTTGAACATAGTTACCGGTTTCATGAAAAACTACATCTTCATCGCTGGTCCCATGTTTATCCTTATGGCTGGCTTCCTAGAAAGAAGCGGGGTGGTGGATAGGCTCTTTGACGCCGTCCGGGTGTGGTTTGGTCCCGTTGGCGGTGGCTTAGCCATTGCCACCATAGTTGCCGGCACCATCATGGCGGCGACAACCGGTATCATTGGTGGTTCAGTGGTTACTCTGACTCTGGTTGCCCTGCCCGTCATGCTCCGCCACGGCTACAACAAGTCAATTGCCCTGGGTTCCCTTATGGCTGGGGCTGACCTCGGGACGCTCATCCCACCCAGCATCGTGTTTATTGTTTACGGGTTTGTCAGCGGTGCCTCCGTGGGTCAATTATTCATGGGCGGGCTGATACCGGGATTGATTCTTTCGGTTGCCTATTGTTCCTATATACTGACTAGGAGCCTAATCAATCCGACACTTTGTCCGCCACTAGCAAAGGAAGAAAGACAGATTCCTTTCCGCCAGAAGATTGCCCTGGGTAAAGGTCTCATCCTGCCCGGTCTGCTCATCATTTCTGTCCTGGGGTCAATTTATGGCGGGCTGGCAACTCCGACTGAAGCCGGTGCCGTGGGTAGTGTCGGCGCCCTGCTGACAGCGGCGATTCACCGCAGGTTCAGCTGGAAAATGCTTAGAGATTCGGTCTATGTTACCGTGGAAGCCACCTGCATGATGGCGTGGATTGCTTTTGGCTCATTGTCCTTCGCCGCGGTGTACGGATTAGCCGGTGGCACTGAGTTCATCAAGAAACTAATGGTGGCACTACCAGTAAACCCACTGGCGATTGTCTTTATTATGCAGCTCATTCTCTTTTTCCTCGGCTTTGTGCTTGACTGGTTGGGCATTCTTTTCTTGACCATACCCCTTTTCGCTCCCGTCGTTTCAGCACTGGGTTTTGACCTGGTCTGGTTCGGCGTTCTTTTTGTCATCAATATCCAGATGGCATATCTGACACCGCCTTTCGCCCAATCGGTCTTCTACGTGAAAGGTGTCGCACCCAAAGAAATCACGATGGCCGACCTGTATAGGTCCGTCTGGGCTTTTGTGACAATCATATTTGCCACTCTCATTATTGTGATGTTTTTCCCTCAACTTGCCCTGTGGCTACCGCGGCAGATGATTGCCAAATAGCCTAACCTAGGAGTTACAGCAATGTTTGATTTCAAAAAACTGGAGACCAGCCTCATAAGCGGCGATATTGAGAAGACCGAAAAACTGACTTTAGCCGCACTCAAAACGGGAGTGCCAGCTAAAGAATTACTGGACAAAGCACTCGTCCCGGGGCTAGATGAGGTGGGGCGGCGCTTCCAGCAAGGTGAATATTTCTTCCCCGAGCTGCTGGTGGCAGGCGAAGCGATGAAGACCGCCATGTCACACCTGAGACCAATCCTCGCCAAACCGGGTGCTGGCGGCACAGCCGGGAAGTTCATCATCGGGACCGTCAAGGGTGATATCCATGACATCGGCAAGAACATCGTCATCATGATGCTGGAAGGGAATGGCTGGGAGGTAACCGACCTTGGAATAGATGTGCCTGCCGAGACTTTCGTCAAAGCCATTCGCGAAAATGGCTATCAGATTCTTGGTATGTCCGCCTTATTGACTACCACGATACCCCGCTTAGCCGAAACAATTGAGATGCTGAAAGCACAGGGATTGCGAAACAAGGTGAAGGTTATGGTGGGCGGCGTTTCAGTGACTCAGGCTTACGCTGATAAAATTGGCGCTGACGCCTACGGAAAAGATGCCGTTGAAGCCGTTACCAAGGCAAGGAAGCTAATCGGGAAATAAGAGGTGACACCAATGAACGGTCTAGAACGAATGACCAGAGCGCTCAAGCGGCAGGAACCGGACCGCATCCCTCATTTTGAGTTTTTGATTGACCCGAAGGTCAGGAACGCGATTAAGCCCGGACTTTCCCTTGAAGATTTCCACGTTTTTATGGACATTGATGGCATCGGCATGCCGGACAAAAACACCGCCTGGGAATATACCCTGCTTGACGCTGGTCAGAAACTCTATCGTGATGGGTGGGGGGCGGTGGTCAAATTCTCCACCGAGGCGGGGGGAATTCCCCAGGAGCCCGCCCTGAAATCAGAGCGGGACTTTGAAAAATATGTTATGCCTGACCCTGACGCTGATTGGCGCTATGATGCTTTAAGGAAAACGGTGCAGAGGTTCAAGGGCGAAAGAGCCATCTTCTGCGGCGTTACCGATGTTTTTAATATCGTCAAAGAAAGCTTCCTGGGAGACGTCGCTATATTTATGGACATGATTAGAAATCCTAATCTGGTCAAGCAAATCGGCAAGAAAGTGCTGGAATACCAGCTCAAATATATTAAGAATTGCCGCGAAGTTGGCACCGATTTCTTCTTTATCAATGGTGATTATGCGGTTACCAATGGACCGATGGTCTCCCCCAAAATGGCGGCTGAATTTCTCATGCCCAATTTGAAAGCAATAGTAACACAAATTCATAAACTAGGTTCTCTCTGCATCAAGCACAGCGATGGACTTCTCTGGCCCCTGTTTGAACAGATAATTGATACCGGCGTGGATGGCATTCATCCCATTGACCCCGAAGCCGGGATGGATATAGGCGAAGCCAAAGCCAAATACGGGCATAAGATTTGCCTGCTGGGGAATATAGACTGCGGACCGCTGCTGACCTGGGGAACACCAGAAGAAGTGCGCCAGGAGACTAAGGAATGCATCAGAAAGGGCGGCAAGAGTGGCGGTCTGGTCTGCATGTCCAGCAATTCCATCCATAGTGGCGTTAAACCGGAGAATTATATCGCCATGGTGGAGACCATCCACGAGTACGGCAAATACCCTCTGGAAGACCGCTTCAATAACCTGGTCGTTCCCGGAAGTGGTAAGTGGTCGTAGCCCCCACCCAGCCTTACCTGAACTAGTGAGAGGCGTTCCCTTACGCTAGGCATACCACCGTACAAAGTCGCTCAAGCCCACCCTGGTGCTTTGATAAGTATTTATTATGGCTTCTAAGTCTGGATAGCCTAAAGCAATGCCTATCACCAGCAGTTTCGTTTTGGGAATTCCCAGAAATTCACGGACGGCCTCGGGATAATTGGTTATTGACGCCTGCAAACAGGTCCCCACGCCAAAGGAATGAGCAGCTAAAATGAGACTCTGGGCGAATAACCCCATATCAAAAATTGACCACGGGGTCAGTGAACGGTCCATAAAGAGGAAGAGAACGCAAGGCGCTCCATAGAATCTAAAGTTCATCAAGCGGAGTTCCTTCCGCTGCTGTTCATTCTCTCGTTCGATACCTAAAGCTCGGAACCGGCGGGCACCATGTTCCTTGGCTCGCTTGTCCAGCTCAGGTGGACAGGTCTTCGGTAGCGGCAAATCCGAGTTCGGTGCAACACCCGTGTCGGCCATTCGGAAAAGAATTTTACTCAGCTCTTCTTTCTTCTTACCGCTCACGACGACCACTTCCCAGGGCTGAGTGTTGGTGTAAGAAGGGCTCTTGCCCGCCGCCTCCAGAATTCTTTCTGTTATTTCGCTGGGAATGGGAGTGGGTTTAAAAGCGCGGAAACTCTTTCTGGTCTTAATTCCTTCCAGTAGTTCCATGGTTTATTACCTCCCCAACCGCAAATTATTCAGCCAGATTGTACTTTTGAGGACGGAATACTGTCAATGGTCGAAAAGAAAAATGATTTAACAAGCCGGATATTGACTTAGTTTCAGCAAAGTTGTTAAACTCTACTAGCCCGCAGGGCAGTAACTCAGCCGTGATTGTGAAACTCGTTCCCAGTTATCTGCAACGAAAGGAGGAGAGCACAAGACATGCCCGCAAAAAAGATAAATGTGGGTATCATTGGTCCCGGAAACATTGGCACCGACCTGATGATTAAAATCTTCAAGTATTCCAAGTTTATGAATCCAAAAATCATTGTTGGCATCTATGCCAGTTCTGATGGACTACGTATCGCCGATAAGCTTGGAATAGGGAATTCCAGCACGGGGATAGGCGCCCTACTCAAAGACAAGAGCATCAAGATTGCCTTTGATGCCACCACTGCCAGCGCTCATTTCAAGAATGCCGCACTGCTTAAGGAAGCCGGTATCAGAGCCATTGACCTAACGCCAGCCGCCGTGGGACCTTACGTCTGTCCGGTGGTAGACATCGCCGCACACCTGGATGCGCCCAACATCAACCTGATGACCTGCGGTGCGCAGGCGACCGTTCCCATCGTTTGGGCAATAGGTACGGTGACGAAAATAAAGTATGCCGAGATAGTGGCGACGATTGCCAGCAAGAGCGCCGGCCCGGGAACGCGTCAGAATATTGATGAGTTCACCCAAACCACTGCCCGCGCTCTGGAGATAGTGGGTAAGGCAGAAAAGGGTAAGGCAATCATCATCCTTAACCCGGCAGAGCCGCCCATACTGATGCGAAATACCATCTATACGGCTGTGGCGGAACAAAAAAAGGAAGAAATTATTGATGCGGTCAATAAGACGGTCGAGAAGGTGAAAGAATACGTTCCCGGCTATCGTCTGCGTGTTCCACCCATATTTGACGATGATAAAGTGACCACTATGATTGAAGTGGAAGGTGCCGGTGAGTATTTACCTAAATATTCCGGTAACCTGGATATTGAAACATCAGCCGCATTAGCCGTTGGCGACCTTGTCGCGCAAAAACTGCTGGAGAAGGAGGGCTAGTTAAATGACTCCGACTGGTAAATTCATACGAATAGTAGATAACACTATGAGGGATGGTAGCCATGCCGTCAAGCACCAGTTTACCATTGAAGATGTTACCGCCATTGCTTCAGCCCTGGATGATGCTGGGGTCCCGGCAATTGAGATTTCCCACGGTGATGGTCTTGCTGGCCACTCCTTCCAGTACGGCTTTGCGCGCGAGACCGATGAAGCCAAGATTACCGCCGTGAAGAAGGCAGCCAAGAAAGCCAAAGTATCGGTGCTCCTTCTCCCTGGCATCGGCACCAGGCAAAACCTGCAGAAAGCCGTTGAGTGCGGCGCTCAAATCGTCAGAATAGCAACTCACTGCACCGAAGCCGATATTTCCGAACAGCACATCAAGATGTCCAAGGAAATGGGGCTTGAGGTCTTCGCTCTTCTCATGATGAGTCACATGGAAGAGCCCCCCAAACTCCTGGAGCAGGCGAAGCTATTTGAGAGCTACGGCGCGGACGCGGTCTATCTTATGGACTCGGCTGGTGCCCTGATTCCCGATATGGTCCATGCTAGAGTAAGCACTCTGAAAAATGGTCTGAAGATTGAAGTCGGCTTTCACGCCCACAATAATCTGGGGTTAGGCATCGGTAACACCCTAGCCGCGGTTGACGAAGGGGCAACTATCGTTGACGCTTGTGTGTGCGGACTGGGTGGTGGCGCTGGTAATGCTCAAGAGGAAGTCCTTGTGGCAGCGCTAGACCGGGCGGGATACCAGACCGGCATTGACCTGTATAAGATAATGAATGTCGCTGAGGAGATTGTCACTCCTCGCATGCCCCGTCCCCAGATTATTGATAAGGCGGCACTGGCTCTCGGCTATTCCGGGGTCTACTCCAGCTTTCTGCTGCATACCTACCGGGCGGCAGAGCGATTCAAGGTGCCGCCGCTGGATATATTACTGGAGCTGGGTAGACTCAGGACGGTCGGCGGTCAGGAAGACTTGATTGTGGACGTTGCCTACAAGCTGGCAAACAAGAAGTCCTGATAGCGAAGGAGAAGATAATGAGAAAAGAGAACTTCCTCAAACAAAAGCTCGAGTCAGGGAAATTCGCTCTCGGCATCTTCTGTCTGATTCCCTCGCCCTCAGTCACCAACGTTATTGGCTGTGCCGGCATTGATTTTGTCGTGATAGATGCCGAGCATGGCCCGATAAATATGGAGACCGCCGAGGACATGATTCGGGCGGCGGAAGTGGAAAAGATGAGCCCGATAATCCGGGTGACCGAGAATGACCCGGCGTTAATCCTGAGGGCACTGGACATCGGTGCCCATGGCGTCCAGATACCCCAAATCAGCACCAAAGAGCAGGCTGAGCAAGCGGTGCGCTACGCCAAGTATGCCCCCCTAGGCGAGCGGGGTTTGTGCCCTTTCACTCGCGCTGGTGATTACTCCATGAAGAAGGCACTCACTCACACCGCTGAGGCAAACAAGAATACCCTAGTGATTCTTATCGTTGAGGGCGTAGAGGGAATTAAGAACCTGGAAGAAATCCTGACGGTTGAGGGTGTGGATGTGGTCTTCGTCGGACCTTATGACCTCTCGCAGTCAGTGGGCAAACCAGGAAAGGTGGATGACCCGGTAGTGGTTGACGCTATCCGCAAATGCGCCCAAAAAATCCGGGCGGCGGGAAGAGTGGCCGGCTGTTTTGCCTCTAGTCTGAGCATGCTGAAACTCATTGTAGATTGCGGCTACCAGTATGCCACCTATCTGCTGGATACCACGATATTGCTTCAGGCGCTTGAACAGCTGGGTGAGACCTTCCGGTCGTACCTGAAAACTTAGCTCGCTAGATGCAACCCCGGTCATTCCCAAAAGAAAGGGGGCGGGGAAATAACCCCACCCCCTCTTTGTTTCTTCAGGGTGAACGCCCTACTGTTTGAGCGTCCCTTCCTCCAGCATTTCTTTGAGCGAGTCCTCAAGAGCATCCACGGTCTCATCAACATCTTTAGTGGTATGGACACCGCTCATGACGAAGAACCGAGCTCCCATTGTTGACACACCGCGCTGGAGCAGATGGAGGCAGAGCCGAGCCTTGATGGGACCCAACGCCGGGTTGGTTAACTTCTTGATGTCTTTGGTCGGTGGCAGATAGATTTCGGTCGGCTCGTACTCAATCGGTCCAAAGTACAGGTGGACGATTGTCCGACCGTAGAGACGGGCACTGATGCCAAGCTTCTTCAGGACGGCGTTGCCTTTATCGCGGAGGTAGCCAGCCATTTCAAAGGCTTTTTTCTGAAGAGCACCATCAAGATAAAGTTTGCAGGCAGCAATGCCGCTCGCCGCCAGTAACGGGTTGGCGTTCCAGGTGCCATGATGGACAACACGTCTCTCCAGGGGCCGCTTGGGATTGAAGGCATCAAGAACATCGGCACGGCCGACAATTACCCCGGAGGGGAAACCACCGCTAACGCACTTGCCCAGCGACGCCATATCTGGCTTGACCCCGATGACTTCCTCCCAGCCACCACGCGCCTCACGGAAGCCGGTAACCACCTCATCAATCAGGAACAAGGTGCCGTTCTTCTTGCAAAGGGCTGCCATGTCCCTGACGAACTGATAGTCCCACGGGATGGCGCCCGCCATCGTGGCACCGCCACCTTCAATCATGCAGAGAGCATACTCCCTGGTGGCGAGCTCCCTCTCCAGTTTTGCCATATCGTGCATAGGAAGCAGAGTTACCGCCGGTTGATAAATCCCGGCAGCGTCGTAGGGAGCAATCTCACCGCCCCAGCCGTGATAGTTGTTCTCAAAGCGGAGTATCTTGCGCCGGCCGGAGTAGGTCCGCGCCAGGATGACTGCCATCTGGTTAGCTTCCTGACCGCAGGCGCAGAACTCAACTCGCTCTGCCACTGGCATCATACTTTGAATCAGACTCGCCCACTCAATCTCCATCTCGTGGTTCTCGCCGTAATGGAAGCCTTTAGCCGCCTGCTCCTGAATGGCTTTCACCACTGCTGGATGGCTGTGCCCCATCATCAGAGCGCCGTGCCCCATCACATAGCAGATGTACTCGTTACCATCAACGTCCCATTTCCGAGAACCTTTGGCGTGGGTAACGTAAGGGCGAAAGGGGTCCAGAATGCGCGCCGAGTGAGTGGCGCCGTTGCCAGTGAAAAACCCGACCGCCTTATCGTGCAGTTTCTTGGAAGTGGGGTGTGTTCTCTCCCACCTTTCCACCAGACTCTCTTTCGTCAGAGTTTTTTGCTTCATCTTTGTCTCTCCTCACTTATAATCATATCACTTACTTCCCAGCGCCGTAACTATCGGTAAGTCCTTCATCGTCAGTAACCCAGACGGACCTTCAATAACACGTCTGGCCGAGTTGACCACAATCGCCGCCGTGGCAACATCACCGTGCGTACCACCCTCCACCACCACTTCCATATTAGGGACGCCAGTGATGTAGACAGCATCATAGGACTTGGGATAACCGACCGCGGCTTCAAACTCTAGCGTGATGACCTCCTGCCCCTTCATGATGCCTCTACCTACCTGCCGCACACCAGCGGCTTGCCCCGGTTTGACATCAACGAACTCGGTCTTTACCGGGGACTTGGCGACAATGGGCTCGATGCTCTCCGTGATATTGTCCAGTTCCCAGCCTAGTCCAGCGGCAATCATAGCAATTGACTCCGCCAGACCAACGTGTCGCAGAGTGCCCTCTTCCACCTTTTTCTGAAACTCAACCATAGTACAGCCGGCACCGATTTTCTTCTGGAAAGGTCCCCGGCGAGTTGAGGCATCCTGAACCCTCACCGACTTAACTTTTTTGACCTGCTGACAGACTCCGGCCATGAACAGAGGCCAGCTATCCATCAAAAAGCCGGGGTTGATGCCCGTCCCAAGCACGGTCACCTGGTTGGCTTTAGCCAGCTTATCAATCTTTGCTGATAGCTCCGGGTCTTTCCTTAATGGATAAGCCAGTTCCTCACAGGTGGAGACTACATTTGCACCGGCCTTAAGGCACACTTCCAACTGCGGGAAAGTTTTCTTTAAAGAAGATGACGTAGTCACGAAAACCACATCGGGCTTATCTTGAGATAGCACCGCTTCCGCCTGGTCCGAAATTTTCACGCCAATCTTTCTACCCACCCCTGACACCTCCCCGATATCCTTCCCCACCAGATTCTTATCAATATCAATCGCCCCCACCAATTCCACGTCGGGTCGCTGTACAGCATAACGGACGACACTACAGCCAATCGGACCGCACCCATACTGCACCACACGGATTTTCTTTTGAGCCATTCTAATCTCTTACCTCAAATTGAATTTTTTAGTGACCTATACTCTAAGACAGAGCCTTTTGCGCCTCTAGGGCGCTAACTTCCCGCACGCTGTTATACAACTGCTGAAAACCCCAGAATTAGCCGGAATCGTCTATGCTGAAAAGGCTTGCTGGATCTTAGTTTCCCTTCTATCTCGTTTTCGCCGGCTATGCTTCCGGGGCTTTTGTCACTCAACTCTGGGCATTTTACGCCCCTTTTCCCCACCTTGTCAAGAAGGCTCTTAAGCAACTTTTGATTAGTTTTCGTTTACCAGCGTCCCAGACCGGTTTTAAAGACCAGATTGGGCAAATAGGTAGCTATCTCTGGTATGTAGGTCGTCAGAATTATTACCGGAACGTTGGCAAAAATCATAAAATATATCGAGTACCTGAAATACACCTTTAGCGGTACACCAGTGACACCAGCGGCAGCATAAAGGAGTGGAGCGACGGGCGGTGTCAAAAGGCCCAGCCCCAGGTTAGCCATCACGATGCCCGCCAGGTGATATTCGTTGACGCCCAGTTGTTTCATCACTGGGACGAGCAGGATACCCGCCAGAATACAGGCGGAGTTATCATCAATAATCATTCCGACGATGACGAGCAGGATATTCAGCGTCAGGAGCTGGACAACGATGCTCTTGGAGACAGTGGTAAAAAAGGCAATCATCCCCTGGATGATGTTCTCCCAGAGCAGGGCGCGACCAAAAACGAAAAGAAAAAAGAGGACGCATATAATCATGCCGGTGAGATAGGCTGACTCCAGCATCGCCTTACCTAGACCCTTCATCGTCAGACTGCGGTGGACGAGTGTGGCAACAGCGATGGCGACGACAACGCTGGCAGCGGCCGCCTCGGTGGGCGTGAAGATACCGCCATAGATACCACCAAGTATAATCAAGGGTATGACGATGACGACGAAAAAGGCACGCCGACCCTGAAGCCACACGCCCTTCATCGTTCCTTGGAAAGATAGTTTGGGCAACTCAACCAGAGGCATGTTGCGGGTTATGAAGAAATTGATGATGGAATAGAGTATCATGAGCAGGATGCCGGGACCCACGGTTGCCAAGAAACAAGCGGCAATGTTGATCCTAGCCATGAAACCAAACATAATCATATCCATGCTCGGTGGGATGAAAAGGGAGAGCATGGCAGAAGAGGCAATCAAAGCCACACTATAGCCCTCGCGGTAGCCCTGTGATTTCATTCTGGGAAAAACTATTGTGCCAAAGGTCACCAGCGCGGCACCAGCGCTCCCGGAGATGGCACCGAAGATGCCATTCCCGAGGACGACTGCATACCCAAGTCCCCCCTTGACCCGACCTATCAACACATCGCTGAAGTCGATGATTCGGGCCACCAGGCCGCTGGTTTCCATCAACTGGCCCAGAAATATGTACAGCGGAATGGCAAGAAGAGGGAAGCTCGTCACCAGACTCACAGATTGAATCATCACCCAGTCGGTGCCAAGGTTGTAGAATAACATCATTGCCATACCGGCCATGCCAAAAGCGAAGGCGACCGGCACCCTCAGTATCATGAGAATAAAAAGGCCTAGTACAACCAGAAGCAAGATGGTCACCGCACCCTCCCTTGCAGAAAGCGCCTGAGAGAGGTCACTTCCTTGGCAAAATGGTACACGGCGAAAATACCCATCACCAAGAAGCCCACGCCAACGCTGCTCACCAGCCAAATACGGGGATAGCCGATGTCAGTTGATTGCTGTCCCATCTGGGTTACCATTATCATAAATTCAAAGGCGAGGTAGCCGTAGAATATGCAGACGATAATTGCCAGAACAGAGCCAAAAAGGCCAAGCCACTTGGCCACGAGGCTGTCTTCCGGAAAAACCCATGATAGGACATCAGCGGTGATGTGCTTGTTGCGGTAGGAGACGTAGCCCATGCCCAGAAAATACATCCACGTGGCGGAAAGTGTAATTAACTCGGCGGTACCGTAAAGCTTAACGCCGGGGATGAAGCGCAGCGACACCTGGACTGCCGTCATTACCGTAACCCCCGCCACGCTGATGTATATGAACCAAGTGTAAAAGTCCCCGGTAAACCGGGCCAGCTTAGCCCAGAATTTACCCATATTGATATTCCTCTTTCAGAAATTACTTGGGCAACTCGCTAAGTGGAGCAGGAGGGGCGTTGCCCGCCCCTCCCACAGCGAAGACTCGCCTACATGCCAGCGGCTTTGCGAATGGCATCCATGGTCTCTTTGCCGACGAGTTCCTTCTCGGCATAGGTCCACTCGATGTCGCGGTCGCGCTTGATAATCTCATCCATGATTTCTTTGGGCAGATTGATTATCTCCATACCCTTAGCTTTGGCTTTTGTCTCCCAGTCCTTTTCTTCCTTCTCAGCCTGGTCCCATTGCCAGTTCTGAACCTCTATGGCGGCAGCGCTGAGAATATCCTGATCCGCCTTGTCCAGGCTCTTCCACAGCGGCAGGTTAATCATAAAGTTCTCGTTGTCAATGCGGTCGCGGGTATTGATAAAGTGCTTCAGGATGTCTGCCCAGATATAGGAATCAGGTAGTGCGCCGCCGATCCAGCCTTCAACAACACCGGTCTGGAGGGCAGTGTAAAGTTCAGAATAAGGAATGACCTGGACCTTGAAGCCCATGGCCTCGGAGTATTTTTCCATCAGCTTGGATGGCTCGCAGCGAATCTTGATGTTGCCAGCGTCCTTGAACCAGGCATCTTTGCTGGCAATGCTCGGCACCTTCCCTTGCTTCATGCCAACGCCGACAAAGCCCGGATTGAGTACCGCTAAGAGCTTCATGTTAACGGCGGTATCGATTGGCTCCATGACCTTGTTCATCCAACCACCCGGTTCCTTGAACGCCTTAGCGGCACTAGCCCAGTCAAAGAACAGGGAGTTCACGAATTCGGCGTTAAGTCTCTTGTCCAGTCCGGGGAAGCGGCCTTCCATGACGATTTCCAGACTGCCCTTGGAGACCAACTCGTTCATGACCGTCCAGTCGCCCAGCTGGTCGCCCCAGTAACCGGTAATCTTGATGCGGCCTTTTGACTTCTCTCCTACCAGCTTGATGAACATATCGGCGGCGCGGGGGCGGATGTTCTCTGGGTCAGCAATTGCCTGAGCCATGCGCCAGTTATAGGTCTTGCCGGCAGGTGCCGGGGCAGGCGCTGGTGCCGGTGCCGGGGCCGGCTTGGCACAAGCGGATAGCAGTGAAATCGTGAACAGGACAAGAATGAGGCAAATACTAGTTAAGATTAAAACTTTTCTTCCTTTCATTAAAAACCCTCCAAAAAATTTGGTCTGCCGGGCTTACCGTCAGGCTACCTCATTTCTCACCCCCCTTCTATCTCGATTTCATGGTTCTGATGAGGGACTTACCTTGCCTGGGGACATCAGAGTGCCGAAGAGGTCAACAAGGACACTCCTATAGCCAAATTTAGCATCATTAACTGCGGTTTGTCAATGGGAAAAATGTTCTACCGTGACTAGGCTTACCCGTAGTTGAACTTCCGCTTTTTTACGGTTACAATTTGAAAGATGAACCCGTATGCCTACACCAGTAGTCCACCACTTGCCAGCATGCAATTGAAACGCTCAAATTCTGACTGGGCATGCTATGCGGTGGACTTCCCCTCTACCCGCGCCACCCGCTACCCGGAACACAGAATGGTCAGGGGCGAGTATTACCAGACATTAAAGGCGAATAACTCCCCGCTGGTTATTTTGCTTCACGGTTTCGGCGACCAGATTTTAATACCCTGCAAACTTCTGGCACGCAGTCTGGTGAAACAAGGATATGCCTGCTTTGTCCTATACTCCATTTTCCATTCCAGCCGCGTGCCGGAAACGGTCAAAAGCCGCCTCCGTCAGCTCACCCCGGAGGAATGGTACGAGGGCTACCAGATTTCCGTAACTGATGTACGACAAGTCATTGATTGGGCAAATTGCCGCCCCGAGATAAACGGAGAGCAGGTGGCGGCAATCGGTATCAGTTTCGGCGGGTTCATTACCGCAATTGCGATGGGGGTTGATGAACGCATTCGTTCGGGCATTTTCATCATCAGCGGTGGCAATGGGGAAAAGATTGCTAAATTGTCTCGCAAGAATACGATGCGAAAAACCTACAACGACATTGAATATAATAATGCCCAGGACAGCTTTAGGCAGTATCTTGCCAAGGTTGCCGAAAAGGGGGTTGAGAACGTCGTCCCGCCTAAGAAGAGCTTTCTGACCGACCCTTTGACCTTCGCCCACAACCTTAAGGGTCGCTCTGTGCTGATGATAAACTCCTTCTGGGACGAATATATTCCCCGAGAGGCTACCCTTGACTTCTGGGAGGCAAGCGGCAGACCGGAAATCGTCTGGTACCCCGCCACCCACAGCACTATCTGGTTGTGGTATCCCGCTATCAGCCGGAAAATTACCAATTTTCTTAAGTCCACCTTTAATAATAGAAGATAGCTAGTCAGCAAACAGGAGGTAGATATGCAGCGCGGCTATGAGATTAATGAACTGGCAAAAGAAGAGTCCTGGCGCATGTTCCGCATCATAGGCGAGATGGTGGAGGGTTTTGATAAGCTTGCCGGAATTGAGCCTGCCGTCACTATTTACGGTTCAGCCCGGGTAAAACCCGACCGGGAAGAATACCAGCAAGCCGCACAGATTGCCCACCGCCTCGGTGAGCTGGGCTTTAATGTCATTACCGGCGGTGGACCGGGGCTGATGGAGGCAGCAAATAAAGGCGCGACAGAGGCAGGAGTCAAATCGGTAGGGCTCAATATTGAACTGCCGGAATTGCAGCCGCCCAATCCCTACTCTAACATCACGCTGAGCTTCAACCATTTCTACATCCGAAAAGTAATGCTGGTCAAGTATGCCACCGCTTTCATTGTGCTCCCTGGCGGTCTGGGGACACTGGATGAACTGACTGAGGTGCTGAACCTAATCCAGACAGGCAAAATCAAACCTTTCCCGGTAATACTCTTTGACGGCGGTTACTGGAAGGGCTTCCTTGAGTGGATAAAGGACTTCACTCTGGCGAGGGGCTATATTTCCGAGGAAGACCTGACTTTACTTAGACTTTGCAATACCGTTGATGAGGTTATTGAAGCAGTGCAAAAGTGGTACTGGAACCACGAAATCTGCGGTCGGAAAGCCATAGTGAAATAAGAAAGAAGGACAATAGCTGTGGCACAAGCGGGGCGGGCGGAAGTCTTGAAGCAGTCCTTAATCTTCTCCAGCTTGAGTAAAAATGAACTAGAGGTGCTCTCACAGGTTGCCTTTGAGCGCAACTTCAAGCCAAACGAATTCATTTTTTGGGAGGGGGACTCGCCCGAGTACTTCTATGTCGTGGTTTCGGGGAGAGTGAAAATTGTCAAGCATTCCTCAACGGGTAAAGAATTCATTATTGCCTTTTTCGGTCCCGGCGAGATGTTTGGCGAGGTGGCGGTTTTTGAAAATAAGCCCTACCCCGCTTCTGCCCAAGCAGTTTCCGAGGTGAAAGTGGTGGGAATCAGGCGGGATGATTTCCTTACCTTTCTCGCTAGCCACCCCCGGGTTGCCCTGAGCATTATTAATGTTTTAGGTGGGCGCCTCCGCGATGCGGCAAACCGCCTTAAAGACCTGGCGGGGGAGCGGGTAGAACAGCGCCTTGCCCACATTCTGCTGATGCTTTCCGCAAAACTTGGACTCACCCTTCCCTTCACCCGACAGGAGATTGCCGATATGGCGGGGACAACCACCGAGACAGCTATCCGCCTCACTACCCAGCTTAAAGAGAGGGGCATTATCCGCACCGTCCGCGGCAAGATAATTATTACCGACGAGACCAAACTCAGACTGCTGGCTGAAGGTCCGCCGAGGGTATAAACTCTAAAATCTAAATAGTCCCCCTACGTGAGAGCGGAACAGGGCGTCTAAGAGGGGCGCCAGCCTCTCTTTCTTTTTCTTACCCCTTTCCTTAGAAAGGGAAGGGGGACAAGGGGGATGGGTTCAAAGCCCCTATGTGATTTAAATCATAGTCGCCTCATCACCATACTGTTTATTATAAAATTGAATTAACTTGAACAAGCGAGGTGATGATGATGCCTAGTCGCTGTCCCGGTCAGGACTTGAGAAATTTACGCGTCTCACTTTATAAGTGCCCGAACTGTGGCGCTGAAGTGGAAATCTTTTCTGACGAACTCAAGGTGAGGTGTCCCAAGTGCGGCAAAAACGTCTACCGTGAGAGCCTCCCCTCCTGCATTGAGTGGTGCGCGGCGGCACGGCAGTGCCTCGGCGAGGAGCGCTGGAAAGCACTTCAGGAAGATAGAGCCAGCCTGTTTGCCGAGAAGGAGAAAGCTGATGACAACTAAAATAATGAGAAAAATCGTCAAAATTGATGAGGAAAAATGTAATGGCTGTGGTGAGTGTGCTTTAGCCTGCGCCGAAGGCGCTCTCCAAATCATCAACGGCAAGGCAAAGCTTATCAGCGAGCAGTACTGTGATGGACTGGGCGCTTGCCTCGGTGAATGCCCGCAGGGCGCCATTACCATTGAAGAACGTGAAGCTGAGGAATTCAACGAAGAAGCTGTTGAGCGCCACCTGCATCCTGAGCCAGAAATCCCCTGTGCTTGCCCTTCTGCTGCCATCGCCCAGTTTGCCCAAGCCGAAGTTGACCCATCGCCTAGCACGGTTGTTCTCAAATCTATGCTGGCTCACTGGCCCATACAGTTAAGGCTAGTGCCGCCCTTTGCCTCTTTCCTCAAAAACGCTGACCTGCTACTGGCAGCCGACTGTGCTCCCTTTGCCTACGCCACCTTCCACCAGGACTTTTTGCCAGGGCATGCTCTCCTCATTGCCTGCCCCAAGCTGGACAACCACGAAGCTCATCTGGCTAAATTGACCGATATTCTGAAAATGGCTGAACCCAGGAGCCTGACGGTGGTGCACATGGAAGTGCCCTGCTGTTTTGGGCTGGTGCATATGGCGAAGCAGGCAATCCAGGCGAGCGGTAAAGATATTCCCTTCCACGGTATAACCATCGGGGTGAGGGGCGAGAGAAAGTCCTGAGCTACTTCAGCGACCTAGCAACAATTTCCGCCACGTCAAAAACCCGGACTTTCTCTTCCAGATTCTTATCTTTAAGCCCATCCTCAAACATGGTCATGCAGTAGGGACAGCAGACACAAATCGTCTGCGGGTCTTTGCTTAGCGCCTCCTCAATACGGGCGGCATTGATGCGCTTGCCAATGGTCTCCTCCATCCACATCCTCCCCCCACCACCGCCACAGCAGAAAGACTGGTTATGATGGCGCTTCATTTCAGTTAGCTGCCGACCGGTCGCCTGAGCCACCACCCGGCGCGGCTGGTCATAAATATCGTTGTAGCGCCCGAGATAGCAGGAGTCGTGGAAGAGCACGTTGCCCCAATCCTTCGTAGTGCTGAGCTTTAGTTTCCCCTCTTTCAGCAGCTTATCAATGAAAACAGTATGGTGATAGACTTCCAGCACCACGCCGTACTGGAGGTAGTCGTTCTTAAAAACATTATAGCAGTGAGGACACTCAGTAATGACTTTCTTCACGCCCTTAGCTTCAAAAAGCTGGATATTATCCTTAGCAAAGCGGTCAAAGACATATTCATTGCCCAACCGACGCAGGCTGTCCCCGCAGCACTTTTCCTCTCTCCCCAGAGTCCCCCAGGAGACGCCCGCCGCATTCAAAATTCTAGCTATGGCAATAGTGATAACCCGATTCCGTGCATTGAAGGCACCGACGCACCCCACCCAGAACAGATATTCCGTCTTCCCAGCTTCAAAAGGCTTGACCTCAATCTCGGTCGCCCACTTGGTCCGTTCGGCAGCAGCCATACCGTAGGGATTGTAACGCTGTTCCATATTCTCAAAGAAGGTTAAAAGTTGCTCCGGAAAGCGCGCTTCCATTTCCACCAGGTTGCGGCGCATATCAATAATTCGGGGGAACTGCTCAATAAACACGGGACACACTTCCACACAGGCGTAGCAGGTGGTGCACTCCCAGATGACCTCGTCCTCAATACTACCCTTCTGCGCCAGACCGATTAGAGACAGTACTGGCGCCTTCTTCCTCTTGATTAGCGGACCATTCTTTAGCAGATTAGCTTTTATATCGTGGACAACTTTTTGTGGGTCAAGTGGTTTACCGGTGAAGGTCGCCGGGCAGGCATCAGAACATCGCCCACATTCAGTACAGGCATAGGCATCAAACAGCCCCTTCCAGGTAAACTGGTCAACCCTGCCTACCCCATAGATATTCCCCTTCTTGAACTCTTCGCGCGGCTGGGTGTTTGCCTTTCCCAGACGGCGGAAGAAACAGTTCGGAATTGCGGTCAGAATATGCATATGCTTGCTGTAAGGCAGATAGTTCAGAAAGGCGAGCAAGACTATGGCATGCACCCACCAGAAGAAACTGGTCACACTGGCTGAAGCTCCAGAGAGAAACATTGCCGCCAGGCTTGATACTGGCATGAAGCGGGCGGCGGCTTCTTTCCCCTGGGCGATTTCGCTACCGTGAAGTCCAAAATAGGCAATCATCAGCACCGCCACCGCAACCAGAATGGTTACCGCATCACGGCTCAGCCCGCCGATGTGGGGTGGGGCAAAGAAAGCACGGCGGACGAGGGCAGCAATTACCGCCGCCAGGGCTAGCGCCGAGATAATATCAAAAAGGAAAGCCAGCGCAAAATAGAGCCCAGTCGGTAATTTAGAAAAGTTGATGTAGTCCGGGAAAAGTCCGCTGAAGAGGAACGCGGTATTAGCGGCGAACAGAATCATAAAACACCAGAAAAGGACAAAGTGATTAATGCCGAAGGGCTTGCTAACCACCTTACGCTGACCAAAAGCGTAAACAAGCATGTTCCAGAACCGCCGACCCAAATTATCAAAGCGGTTCTCGGGTCGCCCCAGCAACAAAAGCCCAAAGCGCCGGTAAATCGTCCAGAAGAAGAGCGTTATGGCAACTACAAAGATTACGGCATATATGGCGACATTATCTGACACACTTCACTCCCTTAACCGGCTCTCCTAGTGCGCAACTCTTTGATACGTCTGGTCAGTGCCGGGACGACCTGCAGAACATCACCGACAATCCCATAAGTCGCCACTTCAAAAATCGGCGCCTGCTTGTCCCGGTTAATCGCAATGATAATGTCTGATTCCTGCATGCCGACAAGGTGTTGAATCGCCCCGCTGATACCACAGGCGATATAAATCTTGGGCCGGACGGTCTTGCCGGTTTGTCCCACCTGCCTTTCTGCCGGCATCCACCCCGCCTCTACCGCCCCACGGGAACAGCCAACCACCCCATCCAGCTCATTCGCCAGCTCCTGCAAGAACCTGAAATTGTCTTTGGAACACATGCCGCGTCCGCCGGAGACAATTACCTCAGCGGCAGTGATGTCCACATACTCTTCGCCTTTGCGCTCCTCAATTATCTCCAGGATTTTGGTGGCAATATCCTCTTCTTTCACTAGCAGCGACTCGCGGATAATTATGCCATCGCGGGCGGGTCTTTTTTCCGGCAGGGGCATCACATGAGGTCGCACCGTAGCCATCTGGGGTCGGGTTCGCTCGGTCAGGATAACCGCCATAATATTACCCCCGAAGGCAGGACGAGTCTGGAGCAGGTTACCCTTATCATCAATATCCAGCCCAGTGCAGTCCGCGGTTAGTCCAGTCTGGAGCTTAGTCGCCACCGCTCCCGCTAAGTCTCGCCCCAGCCCAGTAGCACCCACCAGCATAATTTCCGGCTTATATTTTTCCACCAGATAGCAGAGGGCTTGGGAATACGGCTCAGTGCGATAGTGATAGAAAGCCGGCGCGTCAATCAGATAGGCTTTCTGGGCACCGTAGGCGAAAGACTCATGACAGAGGTGTTCCACCTTGTCGCCAAAGACTACTGCGCCGACCTCCACCCCCAGGTCATCAGCCAAATCAGCCGCCGCCCCCAGCAGTTCCCATGAGACTTCTGCTGGCTCACCGTCCGTCTGCTCAACAAACACCCAGACGCCCTCATACTCCTTGAGTTTAGGGAGAACCGCCACTTCAGCAGGCGCCTTGCCCACTTCCGGAGTTACTGCTTTGCCGCGGGCGGCGATTTCTGCCAGAATCTTTTGCTCTTCCGGAGTATAGTAAATTTCCAGTGCTGAGGCGGGACAGACTTTGATACACCGGCGGCAGCCGCTACACTTTTCCAGATTAATCACTGGCTCGCCTTTCTCATTCATTTCTATGGCTTCTTTGGGGCAGGAAATCTGGCAGCGAGCCCCACAGGCAATGCATTTGTCCGGAATAAGTTTAGCGACGCCGCGAGGTCTTCTGAATTGCTGTTCTTGAGCCATAACAATTTCTCTCTAAAGGGCTAAAATATCCTTCTCAACTAGTTTGCCTAATAATAGATTAACTGCTTCCACAGGTCGGCTGAGACCATCACCAAGTATTTCGCCTCTGGCTCGCTCGGGTGAAAAGATTTTGCGCACCTGAGTCGCCGAACCTTTCAGCCCGACCTTTGCTTCGTCCAGTTGCATGACTTTGTTATCCCACAGGGTTATTTTGGCTTCCTCCGCCGCCAGCCGCATCGGCACTTTGGGATAGCGCAGGCGGTTAATCTCCCGAAGCACCGAAATAGCTGCCGGCAGTGGCGCTTCAACGACCTCACGCCGACCTCTCAACTTACGTCGCACTACGATTTTCCTATTTGGCAGGTCAACTTTATCAATATGGTCAATAAGGGTCAACTGTGAGTAGCCCAGACGGGTGGCAACGCCGGGGCCAACCTGTCCGGTATCCCCGTCAATGGTCTGCCGACCGCACAGCACCAGGATTACCTCTTCCTTCTGATTGAGCCGTTTGATTGCCTCAGCAAGAACGAGACTGGTGGCTAGAGTATCCGCCCCGCCAAAAGCGCGGTCGCTGAGCAAGACGGTTTCATCTGCCCCCAGTGCCAGGCACTTCCTCAGGGTTACCTCAGTGCTCGGCGGACCCATAGAAATAACTACCGCCCGAAAGCCGTACCTGTCCTTGAGCCGAAGACCTTCTTCCAAAGCATGAGTATCATAGGGGTTCAGGATAAAAGGCACACCCTCACGAATCAAGGTGCCAGTAGCCGGGTCAATTCTGACCTGGGTGGTATCAGGCACCTGTTTGACACAGGTTACTACCAGCATTTAGTAGCCACCTTTCAAAGAAAAACTTACCCCTGTAAGTAATTATCGCGTAATGATTGGGAAATCAGGCGAGGTAGAAGATTAACTAAAGTCCGGTTGACTTCACTTCATACTGGCTAAAATCATAGCAGGGTAAATTCCTCAAGTCAACCTAAGCCCTTTTGCCTCCCGGACCTTTTGTGCCAGCATCTTGCCCAGCGTAAAGGCATCGGGGAGGGCGGTGGGATGCTGTTTTATCTCCCCCCTCTGGTCAACACCACGGACCAAAAGCTCACCGATATACTCAACACCCAGTGCCTGAAAAAAGTACTTAATGGTCAGTATTGAGCCATCAAAAAGTCGCTTGCCTCGAGTGGCACCAACGGCGATAAAGACGCCTTTCCTGGCTTTTTCCGGTAGAGTGTGGAGAATATAGCGTCTTGCCCAGAGTGCCTGACAGCGGTCAATAAGGGCTTTAAGCTGAGCCGAGACGCCGTAAAAGAACATCGGTGAGGCAATGATTAGCCCATCGGCATCAAGAAGTTTGGGGTAAATATTGTCCATATCGTCTCTGATGATGCAATTGCCATCCCGATAACAGCCATAGTATTCCTTGCAAGGAGCGATATTGAGCTTATCAACGATAATCTTCTCAGTCTCAGCACCTTCGCTTTGGGCTCCCTTCAGGGTTTCATCCAGGAGAAGGTCAGTGTTACCTTTGATTCTGGGGCTGCCCATAATTCCTAGGATTTTCACCATCCCTCCGAAAACAACAGGGCGGGGTCAAATTATTTCTTAACCTGAGTGGCTCGCCAGTCAGCTAAATATCTGAGCACATCCTCATCAGTTAAATCACGCCAGTGATGATAAAAACTGGCAACGGCAAACCCGTGGGTCCTAGCTACCACCAGACACACCAGCTCATCCACCATCCGCTTGACCAAGTCGTAGGCTGTCCCCGAAGCCACCGGCACTGCCACCACAATTCTCGCTGCTCTGCGGCGCTTCATTGACTTAACGGCGGCGACCATGGTATAGCCAGAGGCTAACCCATCATCAATAATAATTGCCGTTTTGCCATCCACATTAGTTTCCGGAAGGTGGGCGCGGTAGACAGTAGTTCTTCTGGTGATTTCCGCCTGGGTCACCTCTGCCTGCTGCTGTATCACCGGTTCCGGCAACTCCAGCCGGCGCACCAGCGGTTCGTTGAGCACGATAGTGCCATCCTCAGTAACAGCGCCAAAACCTGTCTCAGGGTCGTCGGGAATGGTAATCTTGCGGGGCATGACCACATCCAGCGGCGCCACAAGTTTGCCAGCGACCTCTATTGCCACCGGTATACCTCCCCGTGGAATAGCAAAAACAACGACCTCACTTCCCGGGAAGTCGCCTAGCCTCTCTACCAGCTTCCTGCCGGCGTCAGTCCGGTCTTTAAAAATGGGCTCTTCCTCGTAGACAACTCTGGGCATACTATTTCACCTTACTCCTTAACGGAATTTTCCGGCACTTAGAGCTCAATTTCACCTGCGGAATAGATGACCTCGTTCTGGAGAATCTTTATCAGGCGAACCATGCGCATATTCTCCCGCCTTAGTACATCCATGAAGACGGAGGCAAGCCCCAGACCCGAGAGCATGGCTAAAAGTGCTGTTTCAATCACCGGACGGAGTCGGGCGGGGGCACCTACCGAGGCATTGCCAATCCAGCAGGTACTCTTTACTGGCGGTTCAAAGACGTCAGGCAGAGCTCTAAAGAACTCCATGACTTCCGTAAGATAATGCTGACCAGTACCTCCCGTGATATGAAAAAGCCCGGGGTCAAGGAGAATGCTACTATTGGGTATACCGACCTCATTCGCCGCCCCAACCAGTATCGCCGCCTTTTTTATCATCTGTTCGGCGTCGCCGGGGGCGGCGGGGTCACCAACCAACAAGACCACCCCAGCCCCATTTTCGGCAATGAGCGGCAACATATCACGCAGTCGCCCTTCCTCAATGGAAACATAGTTTACCCAGGGCGGACGTTTGCAGGCTTTAAGCCCCACTTCCAGAGTCTTGACGTTGCCCGTGCTCAGACAGAGCCGGCGGTCGGTAACCTCTTGCACCGCTTTAACGGCAAACCCCATCACTTCAGGGTGGTCATGGTGCTGTTGCAGGTTAATGTCAAGCACATCGGCACCAGCACTAACGCACTGACGGGAGAGCTCTTGCAATTCAGCAATGGTATCCTTCAGCTCCAGTTTCCGCAGAATGCGGCTTATTCTGGGGTTACGCGTAGTCAGGTTACTGGCAATTACCAGCATCACTATTCTCCATCTTTAATTTTAGCACGAATAAACTGGGGCGAGTGTTATTATAGGCTTGAAACAAATGCAAGTCAAGCTCCTGTACTCATTCAATGCCTTAGTGATATTCATTTCGTCTACCAAGTTGGGTAACCTGACCCCCTCTTAAAAGCATCTCCCCTTCCCTTGTGAGGGGAAGGGCAGGGGGATAGGGTCAGAGCCCCAAACACATAATCAAATGTGTCATTACTCTACACGAACTAGAGCAGGCTCTACACTATTGACATCAAAAGCTATATAAGTAAAAATACATATTGCTTGTGCTTATAAGCCTTTAACTAAAAATACGTGGCTATTCCGTGTCAATTACGTAGTTCTACTAATAGCGCTCGTGGTAAAAGTCTGCAATACTATTGTAGTATCAATTATTCTGTACCGAGATAGTAACAAAGGGAGGTGAACAGTATGTACGAAAAAATCATAGTGCCACTGGATGGCTCAGAGCTGGCGGAATGTGTTTTACCGCATGTTGAAGCCATCGCTAAAGGGTGCGGAGTCAAGAATATCGTCTTTGTCAGGGTCGTGGAGCCATTCCGGACCACGACGGGCGGTGAAGTTGTCTTCAGCGAAGAGTATATCAAGAAATACGAAGCCGATAGCAAGAAAGCCGCCAAGAACTACCTGGACAACCTGGTCAGTAAGCTGGACTACACCACAAAAGCCGAGGTTCTCTTCGGGCGACCAGCGGATATGCTTGCCGACTATGCCAAAAAGAATAATCCTGACCTCATCATTATCGCCACGCACGGTCGCTCCGGGGTGAGCCGCTGGGTCTGGGGCAGCGTCGCCGATAGGATGCTGCGCTCCGCCTGCGTGCCTGTCCTGATGATTCGCGCTCCTGGGTGTGTGCCCGGCATCTAGCCTAGAACCACACAAGGGACATTGCCAATGAAGGTCTTCTCCAAAGAGCACAAGACGACCTTGTTTGTCTGTCTGGCGCTCCTGGGGGTGATTACGCTGATTTCATGCGCCAAGCCGACACCGGCGCCAGCACCACCCCTCCCCAGCCCAGGCTTGCCCAAGGCGCCTGCTCCTGGCAACCCCCAGCCAACCCCTGCCGAGGCATGGTCGCCAGATGGTGTTATCGGTAGTCATGAGTACCTCAGTGAAGCCAGCTATGGTGACTACGAACTCTTCTGGGTGAATGACGCCCAGTATATCTACGTCGCGATGAAAGCCAAGACCAGCGGCTGGGTGGCAATGGCAGTCCAGCCCGGCACCAAGATGAACCAGGCTGACATGGTCTTTGGCTATGTTAAGGACGGCACAGTAACCATATTTGATTTATTCAGCTTAGGCGATACTGGCCCCCACCCATCCGACACCGACCAGGGAGGGAAGAACGATATCCTGGCTTTCGGGGGGAGTGAGCAGGATGGCTATACTATCATTGAGTTTAAGAGAGCGCTGGACACGGGCGATAAGTATGATAATAAGCTTGCCATAGGCAAGAACCAGATAATCTGGGCGCATGGCAGCATTGATGACCTCAGGATGAAGCACTCCGCCCGTGGTTACGGGGAGATCATCCTGTATTGAGGTAAAGATGGAGATTTTCTACCAGGTAGCGCCCAACATAATCTTCATTCTGGGCATAGTTAACCTGCTGACGGGGTTCACTATTTTCTTCTCCTGCCGGTGTCTCCCCACCTCAAAGATAGGCAAAGGACTGATGCAAAAGGGCTGGTACAAGAACTTTTACCAGTATCACTGCCTCATCTGGAAAATTTTCTGGCCCTCGGTTATTATTCACGCCACTCTGGCGATAATATATTTTGGTGTCCCCTTATAATCTATCTCCCCAGAAAGCCGGGAGCAGGAGGTGGGACATGCCGATTGAAATGAATTTTATGATTGGTGGTGAGGCGGGGCAGGGCGTGCAGTCAATGGGCTTTCTGCTTGCCAAGGCTTTCTCGCGCAGCGGCTATTACGTCTTTGCTGACCAAGACTATGAGTCCCGCATCCGGGGTGGGCACAGCTTTTTCCGTGCCCGGATTGAAGACAGCCCGGTTTACGCTATCAGAGAACCAGTTGATATGCTCCTCGCTCTGAACAAAGAGACCATAGACTGGCACTCTAAAGAGCTGACCCCCAGAGGTATTGGCATTTATGATGGCGAGAAAATTAAACTTACCAGCACCGACACAAAGCTGTTCAGCGTGCCGCTGGAGAAGCTGGCAGAGCAGTCTGGCGGCAAGATTATGTCAAATACTGTGGCTCTTGGTGCCGCTCTCGGTCTCATTAAATACGATTTTGAGATACTGGCAAAGCTATTACGCGAGCACTTTGGACGGAAAGGCGAAATCGCCGAAAGCAACGTCAAAGCCGCCAAAGCCGGCTATGAATATACCCGGACTGAGTTTAAAGGCGAGTTGCCCCACCCGCTTTCCTCCACCGGCGAAGGTAAGAGGATGCTCCTCAGTGGCACTGATGCAGTCTGTCTTGGTGCTCTAGCCGCTGGCTGTAAGTTCGTCGCCGCTTACCCGATGACCCCCACCACCCCAATTATGGAATATATGGCAAGCAAGGCTAAAGACTTTAATCTGGCAGTCGTCCACGCTGAGGATGAAATCGCCGCCATTAACATGGTGGTTGGTGCCTCTTTCGCCGGCGTCCGAGCCCTGACGGCAACATCAGGGAGCGGCTTTTGTCTTATGGTGGAGGGGCTGGGGCTGGCGGGTATCACTGAGACGCCAATTGTGGTGGTGGAGGGACAGCGTCCCGGTCCGGCCGTCGGCTTACCCACCCGCACCGAGCAGGGCGACCTGGAATTCATCCTCCACGCTCATCATGGCGAGTTCCCGCGGGCAGTTCTGACACCGGCGACCATTGAGGACTGTTTCTGGTTGACCGTCAAAGCCTTTAACCTCGCCGAGAAGTATCAAACGCCGGCGCTCGTTCTGATTGACCATCATCTGGCGACTTCTTATAACACCATAGAAAAACCGGACGTTTCTAAAATAACCATTGATAGAGGCGAAGTTTTTACCGACGATATGGGCGACCCGGCACAGTATCAGCGCCACAAAGTGACCCCGTCCGGTGTCTCGCCGCGCGCCTTCCCGGGACTGGGTAGAGCCCTTGTGGTTACCGACTGCGATGAGCATGGCGAAGAAGGACACCTGACCGAAAGCGCGGAAGACCGAGCCCAGCAGGTTGCCAAGCGACTGCGCAAGATGAACGGGCTTAAGGCTGAGATTGCCTCACCCCGCTTCTATGGTCCAAAGAAAGCCACAAACACGCTCATTGGCTGGGGGAGCACTTATGGTGCTTTAAGCGAAGCAGTGGACATTTTGCGCAAGGAGAAAGTTGATATCAACCTCGTCCACTTCAATGAAATCTGGCCCTTCCCCACCAAAGCTACCACCAATGTTCTCAATAACGCCAAGAGCATCTATACCGTTGAGAGTAACGCCACTGCCCAGCTCGCCCACCTCCTGCGGGCGGAGACGGGGAAGCAAGTTGATGGCAAAATATTGAAGTTTGATGGTCGTCCCATCACACCTGCCTTTATCACTGCGCAGATGAAAAAGGAGGGCTACTTATAATGGTAACGATTGCTGATTACGCTGGAATAAAGTCCGCCTGGTGTCCGGGCTGTGGTAACTTCGGTATCCTGACCGCGATGAAGCGAGCTCTGGTAGAACTGGGTATCGCCCCGCACCAACTTCTCCTTGTCTCAGGCATCGGGCAGGCGGGCAAACTACCCCACTACATGAAAGGCAACATCTTCAACTCGTTGCACGGTCGGCCCGTCCCCCCCGCTATCGCCGCCAAAATCGCCAACCCCGAGCTTATCGTGATTGCCGTCAGTGGTGATGGTGATGCGTATGGCGAGGGTGGCAATCATTTCCTGCACGCGGTGCGGCGAAACCATCAAATCACCTACCTCGTCCACGATAATCAGGTCTACGGACTGACCAAAGGGCAAACCTCACCCACCAGCGTCCCCGGTTTTGTTACCAAATCCACCCCTCAGGGTGCCCCCTTACCTATCAACCCGATTGCCCTGGCAATTGCCGCTGACGTCAGTTTTGCCGCCCGTGCCTTTGCCGGGGATATTGAGCACCTGACTCAGATGATTAAATTGGGCATCAAGCACCGCGGTTTTGCCCTTATTGACGTCCTCCAGCCCTGCCCCTCCTTCAACTTCAAGAATACCTATGCCTGGTACCGGGAGCGGGTGTATAAGCTGGGGGATGATTATGACCCCAGCAATAAGGCTTTAGCTTTTGAGAGAGCCCAGCAATGGGGAGATAGAATACCCATCGGTGTTATCTACCGAAAGGAGCGCCCCACCTACGAGGACCAGCTACCCGCTTTGAAGATGGAACCGCTGGTCAAACATAAGCTGGACCCGAGGCAGGTGGAAAGCCTTCTTAGCGAATTCATTTAGTGAAGGTGGGAAAGAAAGAGAAGAGAGCTAAACGAAATAAGAGTTGAGGGCGGGCTATTTACTGGGTATAATACAGCTATAATGTTGAGAAGGACGGATTAATGGCTAACGAAAAAAGACCCCGCCTCACCGAAACAGTGCACGGCGCCGGCTGAGCCTGCAAAATAGGTCCGGGCGACCTAGCCAGAGCATTAGACGGTTTACCCTTCCCACACCACCCCAACCTGATTGCTGGGGTGGAGGGAATGGAGGATGCCGGCATCTACAAGCTGACTGACGAGCTGGCGCTCGTTCAGACGGTGGACTTTTTCACGCCCATCGTTGATGACCCCTATGACTTCGGACAAATTGCCGTGGCGAACGCACTGAGTGATGTCTACGCCAAGGGCGGGAAACCGCTCCTAGCGATGAATATCGTCTGCTTTCCGATTAATGCGATGGACATTTCCATCCTGCGTTCTATTTTGGAGGGGGGACTGGACAAAATGCGGGAAGCGGAGGTGCTCCTCGTCAAAGGGCATAGCATTGACGACCCTGAGCTAAAATACGGGCTTGCGGTTACCGGCACCATTCACCCTGCCAAAGTAGTCCGCAACAACACGGCTAAAGTCGGCGACCAGCTCATTCTGACCAAGCCACTGGGCACTGGCATTATCGCCACGGCTCTCAAAAAGGGTATTGCCGAGGAGCATACGGTAGCCAAGATTGTGAAGAGCATGTCCACGCTTAACCGGAAAGCCTCCGAGCTGATGGTGGAAGTCGGGGTAAGTGCTTGCACCGACATCACCGGCTTCGGTCTGCTCGGGCACGCCTGCGAAATGATTGAAAACACCTCGGTGGGTATGGTCATCAAAGCCTCCACGGTGCCGCTCTTCGCGGAAGCCAAAGGATTCGCCGAGATGGGGATGATTCCCGGCGGACTGAACCGCAACCGTGACTACCGTGAGCCAATGGTGGAAATCCGCCCGAGCGTTCCCGGCTATCTGGCGGACATTCTCTTCGACCCACAGACGTCCGGAGGTCTATTCATTTCCGTGCCAAAGGCCAAAGCTAATGGTCTGCTGAAACAGCTACAGCGTGCGGGCATGGCGGATGCGACAATTATCGGTGAGGTCGTGGCCAAGCCGAAGAACAGGATTGTTGTTACTTAAGAGCACGCCCTTAATCCGCCCCTTTTGACGCCCCTCTTCTATTGAGGTACAGGCCTGGTGAGCACAGCAAAGACACCTCAGCAGTCATTCGCCCCGGACAGTGTGGCTGTCACCGGCACCGTTATCGGCCTGCTCGCCCTGGTGCCGGGATGGCTGACGCTGAAGCCAAGTCGCGTGGCCGCCGGAGTGAGCCTGAAGTTGTGGGAGCTGGAGTGGGGTGCCGTCGGGCTGTTTGTTGTGTTGTGGAGTGCTTGCCTCGTCCTCGGCCTGATTGGGGTCAAACGGCGCTCCATTTTCCTCGGCATTCTAGCCAACCTTATCATCATTCTCACGCTCATTTTCGCCGGGTTTGCCGCCAGCCGACTCCACGCCACGACGACGCCAATCGCCCGCGTGGCACCGGGGGCTGGATTCTGGGTGACGCTGTTCGCCGCCTACGTTCTGGTCTTCGCCGCCCGCCAGAAGACCCGGTCCTCCCCACTATGGCGTAACCTGCTTTCCTGGAGCGGGCTGACCGTCTTCTTCGTCCTGCTCTTCCTCGGCTGGTTCGATAGTATCTCAGTGATGCAGGAGTTTATGGGGCAGGAGGACCGCTTTGCGCAGGAGCTTACCCGGCATATGTTGCTTTTTGGCGGCAGTGTTATCATTGGCACTCTGATTGGCATTCCGCTGGGTATCTGGTCAGCGAGGAGTCGCCGCGCCGAAAAACCCATCTTCTTCATCGCCAACATCACTCAGACCATTCCCAGTCTCGCCTTATTCGGTCTGCTTATTGCACCCCTTTCCGCGCTGTCCTTCGCCTTTCCTGTCCTGCGTGAGTTTGGCATCCGCGGCGTGGGTGCCACCCCCGCCATCATCGCCCTCATCATTTACTCCTTGCTTCCGATTATCCAGAACACCTATACTAGCCTGCGCAATTTAGACCCCGCCGTCATTGATGCCGGCTTAGGGATGGGGATGAGCCGGATGCAGATATTCCGCCGTATTGAAGTGCCTTTAGCCGCCCCGATTGTCCTGGAAGGTGTCCGTATTGCTTTAGTCCAGTCGGTGGGATTGACGGCTGTCGCCGCGCTTATCGGGGCGGGGGGACTGGGGGCATTCGTTTTTCAGGGGCTGGGGCAGGCAGCACCCGACCTGATTATCCTCGGGGCAATTCCGATTATTATCCTGGCTCTGCTGGTTGATGCGCTAATGCGCACTGTGGTTAGAATCACCCGACCCAGGGGGCTGGCGGGGGGTGGGGCATGATTCGTCTGGAACACGTGACCAAAGTCTATGACATCACCATCGCCGTTAACGACTTCTCTCTTGAGGTCGCCAAGGGTGAAGTGTGCGTCCTGATTGGCCCTTCCGGCTGTGGGAAAACAACGACACTCCGGATGATAAACCGCCTTATTGAGCCAACTTCCGGCAAAATTTATATTGATGGGAAAGACACAAGCCAGATTAAGCCGGAACAGCTCCGACTGTCTATCGGTTATGCCATTCAGAGCGTCGGGTTATTCCCCCATCTCTCCGTCGCCCAGAATATCGCTACCGTCCCCGAGCTTCTGCACTGGGATAGGAAGCGTGTTGCCCGCCGCGTTGACGAGTTACTGGAGCTCGTTGGACTTAACCCCAGAGAATACGCCCGCAAATACCCGCGGGAGCTTTCCGGTGGTGAAGCCCAGCGCATCGGGGTTGCCCGTGCCCTTGCCGCCGACCCGCCCATCCTGCTCATGGACGAACCATTCGGCGCCGTTGACCCTCTCACCCGCGAGCGACTGCAAGCCCAGTTTGTCCGTATCCAGCAAGAAGTAAGAAAGACGGTCATTCTGGTCACCCATGACCTTGATGAAGCCATCCGACTTGCCGACCGCATCGCCATAATGGCGGCTGGTAAGCTGGTGCAGCACGATACCCCGGAGACAATTCTCTCCCGACCATCTAACAAGTTTGTCCATGATTTCGTCGGCACTGACCGGGCATTAAAAAGGCTGTCCCGAATCAGCATCACCAATTTCATCAGGCAGTCGTCTTCGGTCAATGTCAATGCGCCTGTGAAAGAAGTTATGGCTGCCTGCGATAAGTGCCGTTGGGTATGGGTGGTTAACGATGCTGGTCAGCTTGTCGGCTGGATAGACCGCACTACCCTACCCGAAGGTGGTTCGGTCAAAGAGGCAATCGTCCAGGTGAAGCCAGAGGAAATTGCGGTTTTGACCAGCGCTACGCTGCGTGAGGCGCTTTCCCGGATGCTGGGGCAGGGGTTCCGCAGCGTGCCTGTCGTTGATGATAAGGTGCGGCTTATCGGTGAGGTGACGTTAAGAGATATTGAAAGCGCCACCGCCGAAACGGAGACGTCCTGATGCGCCGCCCACAAATCAAGGATTGGGTTCTATTAGCCGCTCTGATTGCCGCCTTTGCCACCCTTATGGCGAACACTCACCTCTGGGTGGCAACTCTCCGCCTCCTCTTCCCGGCTGAGGCTCAAGTCATCCACCCCCGCGCCAGCCCCCTCACCCTGCTTCTGGAGCACCTAGCGCTGGTAGCTATCTCAAGCTCAATCACCATACTCATCGGCGTACCACTGGGCATCTGGGTGACCCGACGTAGCGGGCGGAATTTTTTGCCAATTGTAACTGACCTCACTTCCTTCGGGCAGACCTTTCCACCGATTGCGGTGCTTGCCTTAGCCGTCCCCGTCCTTGGCTTTGGCGTTCTGCCAACTGTTGTTGCCCTCTTCCTTTATGGGCTGATGCCCGTTGTGCGCAACACTATTGCCGGCTTAAACGCTGTCCCCCACGACCTCATTGACGCCGCCTATGGGATGGGGATGAGCCGAATACAGGCTCTCTTGCGGGTTGAAATTCCCCTTTCGGCGCGAGTTATCCTGGCTGGCATACGTATCTCAGTCATTATCAATATCGGGACGGCGATGATTGGCGCGGCGATTGGGGCGGGGGGACTTGGCTCACCGATAATTGCCGGGCTAGTGCTGGACAACCTCGCCTATATCATTGAAGGCGCTCTGCCGGCGGCAGTTCTGGCGGTATTGGCTGACCAACTGCTGACAAATGTTGAACAGAGCTTCGTCTATTGAGCTCCTAAGCTCAGAATTCCGATTAGCTCCAGGCCACGGATAATCATGCTCACCGCAATTGCGGCAAGAAGCAGACTGAACACCCGCGAAATCGCCTTGAGTCCGCCCTGCCCGATAAGAGCCACAATCTGATTGCCCAGCATAAAGATAGCCCAGGTGATAATAATGTTGAGGGTAAAGGAAACCAGAACCAGGTAAAGAGAGAATTGAGCCGAGAGCAAAAGCAGGGTGGTTATCGTTGCTGGGCCCACTGTCAGCGGTGTGCCGATGGGGACTACCGCCGCCATAACATCTTCCCTGGTTACCTCAGTGACGCGTCCAGTGAACATGAAATTCACCGAAAGCACCAGCAGGATGATGCCCCCAGCGATGGCGAACGAGCCGACAGAAATATCCAGCACTGCCAGAATAAAGCGACCGAAGAACAAGAAAATCAGCCCGACGGTCGCTGCCGTTAACGCCGCCAAATGAATCGTCTTGCGCCGTTGCTGGCGAGTCATGCCCTCACTAACGGCAATGACGAGGGGCAAATTGCCCAGCGGGTCAATGACGATGAAGAGTGGCACAAAGGTCAGAATGAAGCCTTGAAGCCAATCGTTCACTGTATCTCCTATTTAAATAGCCGGAAGATAATATTGAGGACAATCGTTAAAATCAGGCTGATAACGAGTGACGTTACCAGCGGGAAGAAGAAAGTGAAGCCGCCTTTCTGAATCGTGATGTCTCCCGGCAGCCTGCCGATGAGCGGGATTTTATTCCAGAAAACGAAGATAATTCCGAAGATAACCAGGAACACACCAACAGTAATTAGAATCTTGCCGAAACCTTCAAACATTGCTTTTCAATTATAGCAATAAGCACAGCTTAAGACTAGGGTAGTAGCGCACTCTAAGCTTACCCCTTGACCCCCTTCCCTCGTAAGGGAAGGGGGAATCGTTTTAAAGAGGGGGGTCTGCGCCCCTCTCGGCTTAATTACTCCCCTGATCGGAGGTAGAATTGCCATTGCTGCGAGCCTAAACAGTGAGTATTAATTCATATTCCCTTAAAAATCCAAAAGGGGTGTCTAAGAGGGCGTCCGCCCCCTCTTTCATATTTTCCCCTTCCCCAAACCAATTCCCCGGGGAAGGAACTCAATTGAAGACCTTCGGGTTCTTGTCCGGAACTACAATTCCTTCCCTATGAGCCAAGTGAAAAGCGACTGAAGTGTCCACCAGTAGGCGTTCACCGTATCGGGAGATGCCAGCCGCCTGCCGGACCGTTGCCAGCTTCGCATTAGAATTATCCTCCATAAACACTAATGCCTATTTCACTGAAAAAACCTCAAAGGCGGATGCAATTGACTCTACCTCAGATTTCTTGAGGCGCTCAAGAAAGTGAACCGTAATTGACTTCCTACCATGCTTTACGAATGAAAGGAACGATACGGAGATATCCAAGAGCTTACCAAGGTACGGTCTGAGACTCCTAATTCAACCTGACACTTATTGATTTCTTTAAGAGCTCTGGGTAGCAGCTTCTGGTAAACACCGCTGTTTACAAAAGTGTTTATAAGACATAATCTATTTTCAACATTATGGAAATTGAGGGGTGATTTCGGAGCTGAATGCTTGGTCGGGGTGGGCGGATTTGAACCGCCGACCACCTGAACCCCATTTACGAGGTAGGCATGCCACCTTCT
>Ga0315312_1000627_pt1 | contig 37093 bp, 40 predicted proteins | sample TDP7_MG_FD_203629 | JGI IMG/M metagenome (GOLD analysis project Ga0315312, IMG submission 203629) | Freshwater sediment microbial communities from Lake Towuti, South Sulawesi, Indonesia - TDP7 | ecosystem: Environmental > Aquatic > Freshwater > Lake > Sediment | place: Indonesia: South Sulawesi... | reverse complement strand
GGAGGGGGTGAAAAAGAAGAGTCAAAGAGAGGCGAGGCCTTTGAGGGCGGGCTGGGTGGGAAGAAAAACCTAAAGAAAATGGGGGGGTGGGGGCAAAAGATAAAATGACAACCTATAATGTTACCCTTATTCCTGGCGATGGCGTTGGACCTGAGGTCACCGAAGCCGCGAAACAGGTCCTGGAAGCAACCGGAATTACCTTTAACTGGGAGATAGCCTATGCCGGGGCTAGTGCCCAGGAGAAGTTGGGCGCTGTCCTTCCTGATGCTACCCTTGAGTCCATCAGGAAGAACAAGGTCGCCCTCAAGGGGCCGGTTACCACCCCGGTAGGCTCCGGTTTTAGAAGTGTTAACGTCGCCCTGCGCCAAGAGCTAGACCTCTATGCCTGCCTGCGCCCGTGCAAGACCTACCCCGGTGTCCTCTCCATGTTTAAGAATGTAGATATTGTCGTGGTGAGGGAGAATACTGAAGACCTTTACAGTGGTATTGAGTTTGAGGAAAAAACGCCACAGGCAACAAAGCTGCGGCAGTTAATCGCCAGGACAACAGGAAATAAGGTCAACACTGATTCTGGCATCAGCCTGAAGATTATCTCCGAGACCGCCAGCCGGCGGATTGTTAAATTCGCCTTTGACTATGCCCAGGCTCATCAAAGAAAAAAGGTAACCGCCGGACACAAAGCCAATATCCTAAAATTCTCCGATGGGCTTTTTTTAGCTATCGCCAGAGAGGTTGCCCAGGACTACCCCCATATTGAATTCAATGACATAATTGTTGACAACCTGTGCATGCAACTGGTGCGGAGACCACAGCAATTTGACGTTCTGGTTCTACCCAATCTTTACGGCGACATCATCTCCGAGCTATGCGCCGGCTTAGTTGGCGGGCTGGGGGTAACGCCGGGGGCTAATCTAGGCGATGAACTGGCTATCTTTGAGCCGACCCACGGCAGTGCCCCTAAATATAAAGGGCTAAACAAGATCAACCCGATGGCAATGATACTCTCCGGGGTGATGATGCTCCGCCACCTTGGCGAAACAGAAGCTGCCGAACGGCTGGAAAAGGCTGTCGCCGGGGTTATCGCCGAAGGCAAAAACGTCACCTACGATATGAAGCCAAATATACCCGGTGTCAAGGTCGTCGGCACCTCACAGGTCGCCGAGGCTATAATCAAAAAACTTAAGAGCTAAAAAATGCCGGGCAAGATTAGCATTATTGGCACAGGAAATGTCGGTGCCTCTTGCGCCCAACGAATTGCCGAGAGGGGCTACACTGATATCGTCCTGGTGGACATTATTCCAGGGCTGGCGCAGGGTAAAGCACTGGACATTTCTCAATCGGCACCCATCGTCAACTTTGATACCAGCGTTACCGGGACTAATAGCTACGAGGAAACCGCCAATTCAGAGGTGGTAATCATCGCCTCAGGCTTTAGCCGGAAACCGGGCATGACTCGCGATGAGCTAGTGCAGGCTAATATGAAAATTGTGGCTGAGGTTACCACCAGCCTGGTCAAGCACTCCCCTGATTGCATTATTATTATGGTGACTAACCCGGTAGATGCCATGACCTATCTGGCAATTAAGACCAGCAAGTTTCCCCGGAATAGAGTCGTCGGCTTATCCGGCGTCCTGGACGGCGCTCGATTTAGCAGCCTTATTGCCGCTGAGGTTAAGGTATCACCAGCAAGCGTCTCTGCCTGTGTCCTGGGAGAACACGGCAAGAATATGGTGGTTATCCCCAGGCTAACCACAGTTAAGGGCAAACCGCTCACCAAGCTCCTGCCTAAAGAAACTATTGATAAGCTGGTAAAGCGAACGGTAATGGGTGGGGATGAGATTGTGGGTCTGCTTAAAACCGGCAGCGCCTTTTATGCCCCATCAGCCGCCGTTGCCCGAATGGCGGAGGCTATAATCTTAGACAAAAAGGAAGTCCTGCCCTGCGCCGCCTGCCTTGATGGTGAATACGGGATTAAGGAGACAGTAATTGGCGTCCCGGTAAGGCTGGGCAAAAAGGGCATAGAAAAGATAATAGAGCTGGAGCTGACCAAAGAAGAAAAGCAAGCCCTGAATAATTCTGCCAAAGCCGTGCAAGAGCTAATAAAGACGATGGGACTGAGGTAGAGGGTCAAAGAGAGGTGAAGCCTATGAGGGCGGGCTGGGTGGGAAGAAAGACACGGCTTAAAAAGGAGGGGGTGGAGTCCCCCCAATAGAATGAGAGAAATTAAAGCCAGCGCTATCACCCAAGCTATAGCCCAGCTTTGCCAGGAAGCAAATTTTGAGCTGGGGGAAGACGTTTTAGCCGCCCTCAAAAAAGCCCTCAAGACCGAGGAGTCCCCGCTGGGAAAAGAAGTCTTGAGCCAGCTCATAGAAAACGCCTGGATTGCCAAAGAGGAACAGATACCCTTGTGCCAGGACTGCGGCATAGCCGTGGTCTTTTTAGAAATAGGTCAGGAAGTCCATATTAATGGCGACTTAAATGCCGCCGTAGAAGAAGGGGTGCGGCGGGGCTATACTCAGGGCTACCTCAGAAAATCCGTAGTCGCCAAGCCCTTCTCCGCCAGAATAAACACCAAAGATAACACTCCTCCCGTTATCCATACCGAAATCGTCCCCGGCGACCGATTAAAGATTACGCCTATGTCCAAGGGGGCTGGCGCTGAGAATATGAGCAAACTGGCAATGCTCAAGCCGAGCGATGGCAGGCAAGGCATTATTGACCTGGTAGTCAGAACCGTTGATGAGGCGGGGGGTAATGCCTGCCCTCCCTTGATTATAGGCTTAGGCATTGGCGGCACGGCGGAAAAGGCAATGCTACTGGCGAAGAAGGCGCTACTGAGAAAACCAGCCGAGCCCAACCCAGACCCCGAGGTTGCCCAGCTAGAGAAGGAGATTCTAAACCGGGTAAATGCTCTGGGTATCGGACCGCTTGGCTTTGGCGGCACAACTACTGCCCTGGCCGTCCATGCTGAGGTCATACCTGCCCATATTGCCAGCCTGCCAGTAGCCGTTAATCTTCAATGCCACAGCGCTCGCCACAAAGAAGTAGTTTTATAGAGGAGAGCCAAAGAGGGGTGAAGCCTCCTTATATAACCCATCCCCCTGCCCCCTTCCCTTACTAAGGGAAGGGGGGATAGAAGTAAGAGAGGGGGGTTTAAACCCCCCTCTCTAAAGACTCTTCCTTTTTGGGGGGAAGGAGATTGACCTAACAGGGAGTTTAAGAGGGACGAAGTCCCTGTAGGGCGGGCTGGGTGGGAAGCAAGACAATCGAACAGGGAGGTAAGGGGTGAGGGAAATAAAAATCGCGTCACCAATTAAAACCGAAGTATTAGAAAAACTGACCGTAGGCACCAGGGTCCTGATTTCCGGCGTTGTCTACACCGCCAGGGATGCGGCTCATCAAAGACTTATCCAAGCCCTGGACAAGAGGGAAAGACTACCCTTTGACCTCAAGGGGCAAACGCTATACTATATGGGACCGTCCCCAACCAAGCCAGGACAAGTGATTGGCTCCGCCGGTCCCACCACCAGTAGCCGTATGGATATATACACCCCCCGCCTTATCGCTGCCGGCGTTAGAGCCATGATTGGCAAGGGAAGCCGCTCACCGAAAGTAAGAGAGGCTATTAGGGAATATAAAGCCGTTTATCTAGTTACCATAGGTGGCGCCGGCGCGTTACTGTCTAAATCCATTAAACAGGTAGAGGTCATCGCCTATGAGGACCTGGGCGCTGAGGCTATCCTGCGACTTAAAGTGGAGAATTTCCCGGCTATCGTCGCCAACGATATCTATGGGGAAGACCTGTTTGAGCAGGAAAAGGCTAAATATCAAAAGAGGGACTAGTCTGGTTTATAGAGGTTTCACCTCTCTCCACTCTCTTTAGTGGGGGCGGGGTAAGAAGCCTTTGAGGGCGGGTTAGGGTGGGAAGAAAAACATAAATTAAAAGCAGGGAGGGGAAAGAAATAATGGACTGCATTTTCTGTCAGATTGCATCAGGCAAGATTCCCAGCGATACGGTCTATCAGGATGAGGAGGTAATTGCCTTCCGCGATATAAACCCACGGGCGCCAGTACACATACTAGTTATACCCAAACGCCATATTCCCTCTCTAGACCAACTAACAGAAGACGAATTGCCCGTCATCGCCCATATGGTAGGGGTTGCCAACCAGCTGGCAAAGAGGGAGGGGATAGCTGACAAGGGGTATCGGCTGGCGATAAACTGCGGCACGGAGGGCGGTCAGCTAGTGCCCCACCTCCACCTCCACCTCCTCGGCGGGCGAAGGCTCTCAGGCCAGCTTGGCTGATTTCCGATACTCAAAAAAGGCGAGCAATGCGGCGATGCTCTTGGCATCACAGATTGAGCCCGAGGTAATAAGAGCGGGAACCTCGCTTAGCCGCACCCGGACCAATCTAATACCCTCACTATCCTCAGCCTGAAGTGGGCTGGGGACAAGCTCAGTAGCCAGATAAAGGTGAAGGTATTCGGTAGAATAACCGGGAGAGGAGTAGAAGCCACCCAGCTGCTCCACTTTTTGGGGGAGAAAGCCTGTCTCCTCACGCAGCTCGCGACGGACGCAGTCCTCCAGCTTTTCGCCAGGCTCAATGCCGCCGGCGGGAATCTCCAGTAGCCTCTTCTCCACCGGCTTGCGAAATTGATTGACCAGCAAAACATTATCCTCATCGTCCATGGCGATAATAGCCACACAATCACTATGCTCCACAATCTCTCTGGTAGTCTCTCTGCCGCTGGGCATTCTCACGGTATCAACCCGCAGCCTTACCGCTCGCCCATCATAGACTAGTCGGCTGGACAATGTCTTTTCCTCAGCCAATTTAGCCCTCTATAATCTCAGCCAGATGCTGGCTTTAAATAACGGACAAGGGCTACCTCGTCACAATTGGGGAATTTAGGACAACGATAGCACTCAGTCCAGACCTTTCTTGGCAGCTCCATCTTATCCACCTGAGAAAAGCCAAACTGCTCAAAAAAGGCTGGCTTGTAAGTCAGACAGAAGATGGTGGTAATACCAAGCTCCTCAGCCTCACTAAGGCAAGCCTTAACTAACTTGGCGCCAATGCCCTGTTCCTGGCTATCCTTGGCTACCGCCAGCGACCTTATCTCTGCCAGGTCAGACCAAAAAACGTGCAGTGATATAGAGCCAATCACCTGCTCACCCTGCCTAATGACAAAACAATCCCTGATATTCTCATATAACTCACTCAGCGGGCGTGGCAGCATCTCGTCCCTTTCCGCAAAGTAGTTAATCAACTGGTGTATCTGAGGGACATCGCTGATTTTAGCTTTTTCTACCTTCACGCTACTATCTCCCTTTCAGCTTTTGCTCCAGAGAACTATAGAAACTGGCTTCAGGAGGAATTCTCAAAAACCGACCGATTTTAGAGCTATGCCTTACGGTTATAATTGCGCCGCTAGTTAAGGATAGGTTTATATGACCATCAATACTCAGCGTTGCCTGATGGGTGGTGGTAAGGTGCAGCCTGACCACCACTGTCGCTGGTAATACCATGGGGTAAGCTAGACTAAGATGTGGCACGATTGGTAATAGCAAAAACTCCTTAGAGCGGGGATGGAGAATGGGACCACCAGCGGCCAGTGAATAGCCGGTGCTGCCAGTGGCAGTAGCCACAATAACACCGTCGCCCTTATAAGTGGTCAGCGGTTCGCCATCAACGCTGGCTTCCACATAGACCACGCGGGCTACTCCCCCCCTCGCCGCCACCACATCGTTCAGGGCATAGAAGGTGCGGGGGGGCTCAGACTCATTAACTTGAAGCTCCACCTCAAGTCTCGCCCGCTCGTCAACCCAACCCCCACCCTCAAGCAGGACAGGCAGCTTATCCTCAGCTTCATCGGCATTAAGCTCGGTCATAAAGCCCAGCCTACCCAAATTTATCCCGGTAATAGGGATTTGATCAGGAACCGCCACCTGAGCCGCCCGAAGAATAGTGCCATCGCCGCCGACAGTCAGGATTAAATCGGTGCCATTCACCTGCGTCTTAGCCTGTTCCCCCTCCCATGCCGAGCACAGCCAAACCGATATACCCCTGGCAATTAGAAAACCCTGTAACTTCTCAGCCTGGGTACGAGCAGCCGCAATCATCGGATGATAAAGAATACCAACCTTTTTTATAGCCATGACAACTTGGACCAGCTTAATTTCCCGTTCATTTCTATTTCCCGTAGGTAAAGAGCAGGGCTAGGCCAACAACAAGGACAACAATACCAATACCCAGCAAGATATACAGGATACGAGGATTTCCATTCATTTCTTGACTCCCCTTAGCCTCTTCAACCGATTCTTGTCCGCCACCCCCTTGAGCCGTTTTATCGCCCTGCCTGATTTAAATCTATTCAGGTTGACGAAGCCCCTGGTTCGGTTCACCACTCACCTCTTCTTTTTCTTTTTACTGAAGGCAAAGATATATATTATTGGCAGTATGCCCACGGTATTAAATATAAATAGACATATAAACCAGACAAGGTGAGCATTTCTTCCTGCCCGCCACAGAGCAATCCCCTTCCACGCCGCCTCCCACGCTATATCCAGCAGGATTACGGGCCAAAACCTTACTACCCATAACGGCACTTCTATTACCATTCTCGCCCCTTTTAATAAATAATCATAACACGCAGAAGGTCACTGAGCAACCTATCCCCCTTACCCCCTTCCCTTTTTAATTTAGTGAAGGGAAGGGGGTATAGGTAAGGGAGGGGGCTTCGCCCCCTCCCTAAATTCTCTCCTTTATACCTTATAATATAACGAGGCTCACGCCATTTGGTTAGGCTGGAGTTTAAGAAGGGGCGAAGCCCACATATTACGAAGTATCTAAGAGGGATGTCAGCCCTAGATATTCTCACGAAGTGTCTAAGAGGGGCATTAGCCCCAAATTTTTTACGGGGTGTTTAAGAGGGGCGAAGCCCCTCTTTTAAATTATCTTCCCCTTCCCCTTGACAAGGGGAAGGGGATAAAGGGGATGGGGTTGATAAAAATCAAAGATGCCTATTGCTATTTATAAGTAATATCGCCTATTATTTAGGTTGATTCGGGTGCGGAAATGACAACATTAAAAGTAATACTTATCATCCTGGGCACCTTTTTCCTGCTTCAAGTACTATTTCGTATAGGCAGGAAATTTTATCACTCCCCCGCCCCGGCGTTTATCGGATACTTCCTGGACAGTGACCTACGGCGCCGGGGACAACCCCCGAGCCAGCTGATTGAGCGCAGCGGCATCAAGCCGGGTATGACGGTGATAGACCTTGGCTGCGGCAATGGTGCCTTTACCACCTTTGTCGCCAGGGCGGTGGGGAAGAAGGGCAAGGTCTATGCCGTTGATATCCAGCCCAAAATGCTACAGCAGCTAGAACGCAAACTGGCTAGACCAGAAAATCAGGATATTAAAAATGTTGAGCTGAAACAGGCCAGCGCTTACGAACTGCCATTTGAAGACGAGTCTATTGAGCTCGTGTATATGGTAACCGTACTTCAGGAAATACCCGATAGAGGGAAGGCACTCAGGGAAATACGAAGGGTGCTCCGACCCGGCGGGATTCTGGCGGTAACCGAATTATTGCCTGACCTTGATTACCCCTGGCGTTCAACCACTATTAAGATATGCCAGCGCGAAGGATTCATACTGGATGCCAGTCTGGGTAATCTGTGGAACTATACCGTCAGATTTAAGAAACCGTCTTGAGAGGAGCCGTCAGTTCCTTATGGCTCTTTTATTCTGCCGCTCACGATAACGAGCAAACCTCTTGCCTAATTTCCTGCCCGGCGGGGTGAAAATAAATATAAAATAAAGGGCATATATGCCCAGAAGGACAAACACCAACCGCATCAAAGTGGGCAGCCACCTACCAGACTCAGCAGCAAAGGAACGAATCATGGTTACAATTATACCGACTATGCCAATATAGCCAAGGATGATTAAAACTGTAGCTATCACCCGCCTGGTGCGGTGCTGCACCACGCTCTCAGCGGCACTGGTGGTAAATCCGGTATTGGTGAAGGCAGATAGAGATTGGAACATCGCCATTTTGGGCTCCATGCCCGTAAGCTGAAAGGCGATGCTGCCCAGTTTAACTATCGCCAGGATTATCAACACAATCGCCGCCAGCAGGAATACATAGAACAACATCTTAGCCTCCTTAGCTAGAGTTTCTAAAAAATAAACATCTTAGCTGCAAGCTCGGCGAGCTTCATGATATAGCCGGGGATAATGCCCAGTAGCAGAACGCCAAGACAGGAGATAGATAGAGCCAACCTCACCGCTCCAGAAGAGGATACCCTTGTCTTGGAGGCAGGCTCGCCCAGCCACATTACTTTAACCACCCTCAGATAGTAGTAAGCGGATATTACGCTGTTTATTACAGCAACAACCACCAGCCACAGCAAGCCGTGCTTCACCGCCCCGCTGAAGATATAAAACTTAGCCATAAACCCAGCCGCCGGCGGCATGCCAATCAGGGAGATTAGACACAGGGTCAGGGCTAAAGCCAATAGCGGCGCCCGCCTCCCCATCCCCGAATAGTCGCTAATTAAGTCACTATCAAGCTTGCCCGAGATAGCGATAATGGCAATAAAGGCACCCAGGTTGGTCAAGGCGTAGCTGGCAAGGAAGAAAAGAAGACCGCTTCTCCCCAGAATGTCTGCCACTGGAGAAAACCCCACCGTGGCTAACCCCACCATAAGGTAGCCAGCCTGAGCGATGCTGGAGTAACCTAACATTCGCTTGATATTGGTCTGGGGGATGGCGATGATATTGCCCAGGGTCATGCCAATAGCACTCAAGACAGCGAAGATTAACCCCCAATCCAGGCTCAGCCATGACGGCAGCCCGAAAGCTGAATAGAACACCCTGAGGATAACGGCAAAGCCGGCTGCTTTACTGGCTACCGATAGATAAGCGGTGATTGGTGTTGGCGCCCCCTCATAGACATCGGGCACCCACATATGGAAGGGGATAGCGGCAATCTTAAAGCCGAAGCCGGCAACTATTAACACCATGCCCAGGATAAGCCCGGGACTGGCAAGAACACCTGATAGCGAAAGTGCCTGGATAGCGTGGGCAATCTCCCCAAGCTGCGTCTTACCGGTAAAGCCAAAGACCAGCGCCATACCAAAGAGCAGTACCGCTGAGGCCACCGCCCCAAGCAATAAATACTTTAATGAGGCTTCGGTTGATTTGGGGTCTTTGAGAAAGCCAGCCAGGGCATATAAAGATATGCTGGCCAGCTCCAGAGCCACATAGATGGAGATTAGCTCGGCAGTGGTTGCCATCAGCATCATGCCCAGGGCAGACAGAAGCACCAGGGCGTAGTATTCGCCTTGAAAGCCAGAAAATTTTGTAACATAATCGGCGGAAGCCAGAATCACCAGAAAAGCAATGCTCAAAAATAGCAGCTTAAAGAACAGGGCAAAGTTATCCACCGCCAGCATATTGTTGAATATAGCCTGTGAGCTGCCTCCCCACATAGCTATGGTGAAGCCAGCGGCAACCACCACACCAGCTATGCTAACCACCACCAGCCCGCCCTTCCGCTGGAGAAAAAGGTCAAGCAGAATGACAGCTATGGCAGAGGTTGCCAAGGTCAGCTCCGGTAAAAGTAGCTCAAGATTCAACATGCCTTACCCACCTAATAAGCCCATTATGGGCATAATGCCTATTTTAATAACATCGGTCAGGACTGCCGGATAGATACCGACCAGCATAATCACGGCAACAAAAATAAACATATATACCCTCTCCAAGATATCGGCATCGTAAGCCTTTTTGAACCGCTCCAGCACCTGACCATAAAACACGCGCTGGAGCATCCACAGGATATAGCCGGCGGTGATAACAATACCAAGGACGCCAAGTATGGTGTAAAGCTGAATTCCAGAAACAACAGTACTGGAATAACTGCCGACAAAGACCAGAAACTCGGCGGCAAAGCCACTGGTGGTGGGCAGTCCCAGGGAGGCGACGCCAGCCACCGAGAAGATAACGGCAATTACCGGCATCTGCCTTGCCAGACCGCCAAGCTTCCCGAGGTCTCTTTCCCCAGCATTGTGCATCACCAGACCAGCCATAGCAAACAGTAAGCCGGTGATAACGCCGTGGCTGAACATCTGCAAGGTTGCCCCCACCAGACTCACCTGACCCAGAGCAAAGATGCCCAACAGCACATAGCCCATGTGGCTGATGCTACTGTAGGCAATCAGCCTCTTTAAATCATTCTGCCTTAAGGTTACCGCCGCCCCGTAGAGCACATTGACCACCGCCAGTATTACCAGAATGACGGCATATTGCTGGGCAACAGCGGGGAATATGCTAACGCATATCCTGAGCATGCCGTAGCCGCCCATCTTGAGCAGCGCCCCCGCCAGCACCACACTCACCGCCGTCGGGGCATCGGTGTGGGCATCAGGCAGCCAGGTATGAAGCGGAAAGACCGGTAATTTCACAGCAAAGCCAATAAGCAACAGGAGAAAGATAGCAACCGCCGGCATCATTGACTGAATCATGCCTAACCCCCCCTGGGCAATCTCCACCATGTTGAGACTGCCGGTGGTAAAGTACAGGCTAAGGATGCCAGCCAGCATCATGGCGCTGCCGAACAAGGTGTATACCACGTACTTTATCGCTGAGTATTCCCTCCTCCCCGTCCCCCAGATGGATATAAGGAAATACATCGGGATGACCTCTATCTCCCAGAAGAGGAAGAATAAAAGCAGGTCAAGGGAGCAAAAAACGCCTAAAATGCTTGCCTCTAAAAGCAGAAGCCAGGCAAAATACTCCCTGGGTCTTAAATCAATCTTCCACGAGATGAGAACCACGAGGAAACCAAGAAGGGTCATCAATATCACCAGGGGCAGGCTCAAACCATCAACGCCCAGGTGGTAATAAGCGTTAATGGCTGGAATCCAGGAAAGCTTTTCCTCAAACTGGATTGCCCCCAGCGAGCGGTCAAAATTAGCAAAGAGGAAAATGGATAGAGCCAGCGAAGCCAAAGTAAAGATAGCGGCAAGCCACTTAATCGCCCGCCCCGATAGGCCGGGGAGAAAGGCAATCAAAATTGCCCCCCCTGCGGGAAGAAAGATTATCCAGCTCAGATAATTAAATTCCAATTATCCCGACTCCTTTTTCATCCCCAGAAATACAAACAGAGAATAATCGCCAGAATGCCGATGCCAATAAATAGCCCATAGAGCTGCAGTTGCCCGGTATGCGCCCGCCGGATTGTTCTACCCGTGGCTATAGCCCCGCTGGCCACCCCATTTACTGCCCCATCAACACCATAGTTGTCAAAGAGTTGAAAAACGGCAAAAAGCCCACGGACCAGAAAATTCTTCACAATAGCCCCTTCATAAAGCTCATCAAACCAGTATTTGCGAGAGAACAGAATATATAATGGCTTGAAGATGCTACCAATTCGCTCCGCCGATAGCCACTTAGCACTATACATAGCATAGGCAAGTAGAATACCCAGCCCAGCCACTATCAGCGAAAGCCAGGGCAGGGGGTGTGCCAGAATACCGAAGAACCCCTGGGCAAAGCTATGGCTCTCACCGTGACCCATAAACTCGCCAAAGGCGCCGGTAACATTCCAAAGCCCAGAAACAACCGAAAGTATCGCCAGGACTACCATGGGCATAACCATAACCGATGGTGACTCGTGTTGCTTGCCATGAGCCTTTGCCCCACGATACCCACCGCCGAAGGTCAAAAACACGGCACGGAACATATAGAAGGCGGTCATAAACACCGTTATCATCGCCAGATAGAACAAGACAGGCTGGTTTTGTAGAGAAGCCGCCAGAATCTCGTCCTTACTCCAGAACCCGGAAAGAGGCCAGATGCCGGCAATACTCAGCGCGGCAATAACAAAGGTGGTATAAGTCCACGGCATAGACTTGCGCAGTCCGCCCATCTCCCGCATATCAAATGTCCCGGTGGCATGATTAACACTGCCGGCACCAAGGAATAATAGCGCCTTAAAGAAGGCATGATTAAACAGGTGGAAGATGCCAATCGCCACCCCACCAACCCCCAGCCCGAGCATCATATAGCCAAGCTGGCTGATGGTGGAATAAGCCAGAACCCGCTTGATATCGTTCATCACCAGACCCATGCTGGCGGCAAAGATGGCAGTAAAGCCGCCGATGACGGCCACCGTGGTCAGCGCCTCAACCGAGTGCTCAAACAGAGGGAAGGTGCGAGCCACAAGAAAGACGCCGGCAGCCACCATGGTGGCGGCATGGATCAGGGCACTGACCGGGGTCGGACCCTCCATGGCATCGGGCAGCCAGACATGGAGGGGGAACTGGGCTGACTTGCCCACCGCGCCAGCAAAGATGCCAATAGCTGCCCAGGTAAGGGTGGTGCCCGCCAGCGCCCCGGTTATAGCCAGTGAATGAAGTTCGGCAATATCAAAGGTGCCGGTGTTAAAGAAAAGAAGCAGTATAGCCGCCAGGAAGCCAAAGTCACCGAGGCGGGTAACAATAAACGCCTTCTTAGCCGCATTCGCCGCCGCCGGGCGATGGAACCAGAAGCCAATAAGCAGATAGGAGCATAAGCCCACCATCTCCCAGAAGACATACATAAAGAGCAGGTTGCCCGCCAGAACCAAGCCCAGCATTGACCCGGTAAACAGTGACATAAAGGCAAAGTAGCGGTGATAACCAGGGTCGCCGTGCATATAACCCTGGGAGTAGAGCTGCACCATCAGGCTGACCAGGGTGACCACAATGAGCATCACCGCCGTCAACGAATCAACCATCAGCCCGAGGTGAATGGTAATCCCCCCCTCAATAACCACCCAGTTGATATCGGGAATCGGTAGCTGGTGACCCGGCGCAGCCATCACCTCCATTAACGTCCAGACGGAGAGAGCAAAGGAACCGAGAAGGGAAGCAATGGTAATATAGCCACCAAGCTTAGGCTTATGGTTTAAAAAGGGTCTAAAAAATAGCGATATTATGATAAAAGAGAATATTGGCAGCAGAAAGATAAGCCAGACCAATTGATACGCCATCACAGCTTCCTCAATACCTCTTGTATAATATGCTCTTTATCTTTAGGCACTAGGATACGGTATGTTGTTAGTTCCTGACCTGTGGGCAAGCCGGAAGCCGGCATGATACGAGCCGGTATCCCCTCCCCCTCAAATAATTCCTTCCACATCTCGGCGGTTATTAAACTGTTTGCTTTTTTAACCTCTACCCACATTTTTTAAACCCTATCCTATGCAAAACCACAGAATCAGCGCAACTATCCAAGCTGTCCCTGCAAGAATAATGCGCAATACAGGTCTAGAATATCTCCAATGCCACCGCATACTACCTAACTCTGCTAAACCGTCTGCGAGTAAAACAACCGCTGCCGCTGTAAGTGCTATACCATATTCTTTCATTACTACCTCACCCCCTTTATCCCCCTCTCCTTCAAAGGAGAGGGGGAAGAGATTTTAGAGAGGGGGCGAAGCCCCCTCTCTTATCTTTCCTCCCCCTTCCCTTTCTAAGGGAAGGGGGTAAGGGGGATGGGTTATATAAAATTTGCTCACCATTTCATTAAATTAATCTTGGTGGCGTCTATGGTCTCGCGGTAACGATAGATTGAAATTATTATCGCCAAGCCGACGGCAACCTCAGCCGCCGCCACCACCATAACGAAGATAGCAAACACCTGCCCCGTCAGCAGCAGTGGCACGATATATCGGGAGAAGGCAACCAGGGCGATGTTCACCCCGTTAAGCATAAGCTCAATAGACATCAGGATAACGATGGCGTTGCGCTTGGCCAGGGCGCCATAAAGCCCGATGGAGAACAGGACTGCTGATAGAATTAAATAATGTTCTAAACCTATAGCCATAATTTATTTCTCACTAACCAAGGCGATAGCCCCCAATATCGCCGACAGTAAAAGAATGGGGGCAATCTCCACCGGCAGGATAAAGCCGCCCTCGCCAAAGAGCAGCCCAGCCAGCGCTGAAGTAGTCGGCGCCAGGGGTGGGGCTGAGGATACCTGCCATGGAGTATTAAGCATAGCGAAGGCTACTCCACCCAAAAATAACATGGCAACAAAAAACGCCGGGATTTGCAGCCTATTTGCCGGACTGCCCCGCTGAACCTCCCTGGTCAGCATGATAGCCAGGATAATCAATACTGATATGGCGCCAACATAAATTAAAATCTGCACTGCCGCCAGAAAGTCGGCGCTGAGGGTGATATAGATTCCAGCCACCGCCATGAAACATAAAACCAGAGACAGGGCGGCTCGGAAGACATCACGCAGCAAAACTACGGCTAAAGCGGTTATTACCCCCACTATAGCTAATATCCAGAAGGCGATAGTAATTCCCATCACCGTCTCGCTCTATCCCGGTCAAGAAGTAGAGTCTGCCGAGGTAAGGTGACCTCAATCTTGGGCCTGAAGTAACCGCTGGGCTTCCTTTCCTCTGACGCCAGCAAGTCTTCCTTTGCCAGTACTAGCTCACTCCGCCGATACCTTGCTCGCTCGTAGGCATAGCCCATAAATAAAGCCTCGTAGGGACAAGCCTCAACGCACAAGCCACAAAAGATGCAGTACCCGGTATCAACCTCAAACTTCTCGACCACATATTTATTTTCCTCAGCACTAACTGAGGTCACAATCTGGATAGTCCCCTGGGGACAACTCTTGGCACAGGTAGCACAACCGGTGCATTTCTCCCTATCCCAGACCAGCTCGTTACCCCTAATCCGCCGTGAGGTAACCAGCCTCTGCTCAGGGTATTGGGTAGTTACCGGACGCCGAAGCAGGTGCCGTAGGGTTACTGATAAACCCTTGGCGATGCCTATTCCGTAACGCTCAAACTTCAACTCTACCCCAACCTAACTTAAAGAGTTTGGACCACAAAATCACCAGCACTACCATGATAGCGATGTTAATCAGGACTAATACCCAGAGTGAAACTGCTGGAAAGACTAATATCTCTACGGCAGTGATAAGCAGATTTAACAAGGCTAAGGGGAAAAGGAATTTCCACGCCAGCGCCATTAACTGGTCAATCCTAACCCGGGGTACGGTAGTTCTTATCCAGACAATAGCAAAGAATACTAAACCGACCTTGACCAAGAACCAGAGCCAAGGGGGTAGCACTGGTCCTCTCCAGCCGCCAAGAAAGAGGGTAGTGACAATGGCAGAAATGGCCAGCGCCTCACCGTACTCTACCAGATAGAAGAGGGCAAATTTCATTCCCGAGTATTCAGTATGAAATCCAGCCACAATCTCAGAGTCAGCCTCCATGAGGTCAAATGGGGCGCGGTTAATCTCGGCGCAGGCGCCAATAAAAAAGAGCAAAAAGCCCAGTGGCTGTAGCAGAATAAAGGGAATATCCTGAGCCAGTACTATCTGCTGCATAGATAACGAGCCAGCAAGCAGCACTACACCCATAATGGAGAGCACCACTGGTATCTCATAGCTCACCACTGAAGCTACCTGGCGCATGGCGCCAAGGAGAGAATACTTGTTATTGGAAGCCCACCCCGCCATAAATATCCCGACGACACTGATTGAGCTAACCGCCACCACATAAAGGATGCCGATATTAAGGTCAGCCAAGAGTGCCCCATCAGCGAATGGCACCACGGCAAAGACCATCAATACCGGGACAAAGGCAACCACTGGTGCCAGCCAGTGAACCCACTTATCACCTGCCGCCGGGATAATATCCTCCTTGAGCAATACCTTAATGGCATCAGCCACCGGCTGAAGAAAACCAAAGGGTCCAACCCGGTTAGGTCCAAGCCGCGCCTGCATAATTGCTATCGCCCTCCGCTCAAACCAGATAAACCCCATGACCATAGCCATAACAAAAACCAGAATAATAACGACAAAAATCCCCCAGTGTGCCCAAAAGCCTCCTGGCCAATCTGGAGATAGTGTCGGCATAGCCATTATCTATCAACCTCACCCATACAAATATCAATACTGCCAAAGATGATTATGGCGTCAGCCACCTTCCACCCCACCATCATCTCTTTGAGAGCAGTCAAATTTATCAGGCTTGGTGCCCTGATATGGAAACGATATGGAGAGATAGAATTATCTGACACCAGGTAAAAGCCAAGCTCACCCTTGGGGGCTTCAATATGCCCATAGGCTTCGCCCACCGGGGGGTGGATTAGATGGGGTACCTCACTCCGCACCTCCCCCGAAGGCAACTGCTCTAAAGCCTGCTTTAAGATACGCACGCTCTGGCGCATCTCCTCAACCCTCACCCGGTATCGGTCGTAGCAGTCACCCACACTGCCCGTCGGTATATCAAACTTAAAGCGGTCATAGATAGAGTAGGGGTCTGCCTGGCGAATGTCCCACCTGACCCCGCTGCCACGAAGCACCGGACCGCCGGCGGAGATATTTATGGCTAATTCTTTGGGCAGAATACCTACACCCTTAGCCCGAGCCAGCAGTATCTCATTCTCCCTAAGTAGCTGGTCATATTCATCTATAAAAGCGGGCATCCGGTCAACAAACTTTTTGAGTGCCGGCAAAAACTCGTCAGGAATATCATGACTTACCCCCCCAACCCGCATATAGTTATAGGTTAGCCGCTGACCACTGACCATCTCAAAAAGGTCTAGAATCTTCTCCCTCTCCCGAATCATATACAGGATGGGGGTCATAAAGGCGCCACAATCATTCAGGAAAGCACCAACCGCTATCAGATGACTGGCGATGCGCTGCAGCTCCGCCATAATCACCCTCAGGTACTGCGCCCGCTCCGGGACCGGGATCCCCGCTAGCTTCTCCACAGCAAGACAGTAAGCCAGGTTATTGCTCATTGATGCCAGATAGTCCAGCCTATCAGTCAGCGGGATGACCCCGGTATAGGTCCGCTCCTCAGCCAGCTTCTCCACCCCGCGATGGAGATAGCCAAAGACCGGCTCCAAGTCAACAATGACCTCCCCATCAAGGGTTGCCCTCATCCGGAAGACCCCATGGGTGCTTGGGTGTACCGGACCGATATTAACCACAAAGGGCTCAGTCTTAATTATCATATTTTCTACCAACGTTAAAAAAGTTTACTTAGAAGCCAACCTGCCCCGATGCCCACGAAGAATAATACAATACTGATAATTTTCCAGCACTTAGCATCCCTTTTCAGCCTAGCTATCTCTTCTCTACCAAGTTGGTCTATAGACCCTTGTGGAGGATACGGCATTATACTCCCCCCAACTTGAATTGTTTATTGACCTCACCCCCTTTGTCCCCCTCTCCTTTGAAGGAGAGGGGGAAGTGGTTTTAAGAGGGGGGCTTCGCCCCCCTCTTTTCTTTACTTCCCCCTTCCCTTGCTAAGGGAAGGGGGTCAGGGGGATAGGTTGTATAAAATCTCCTTATAAATAATCCTTACGCAATGGATGTCCTTCAAATCCTTCCCAGAGAAAGATGCGCTTCAGATTGGGATGACCATCAAAACTAATCCCGAAAAGGTCGTAGATCTCTCGCTCCTGAAAATCAGCCCCCCGCCACAAGCCGAGTACTGATGGGAGGGAGGGGTTATCCCTCCCGTAACAGCGGGTCTTCACCACCAGGCTATGATTACGGCGTAGCGAGGTTAGCTGGTAAATAACCTCAAAGTAGTCATAGTAGTCAACAGCAGTAATAGCGGTGAGGTAATCAAAATCAAGCCCGGGCGTGGTCTTGAGATAAGTGGCTAGCGGCAACAGGAACTCCTTATCCACCACCAGACTTTCTGGGCTAGACTCTATAACACTCTTGGGAAACTGTTTCTTTATCTGACGAGCTATTTTTTCGCCGGAAAGGGCTATTGTCATCACTATCTACCCTTGGGTAATAAGGCTCATCTTAGCTATCTTTTGTTGTAACATCCTTATGCCGTGAAGCAGGGCTTCAGGACGGGGTGGACAACCAGGCACATAGACATCAACCGGAATTATACGGTTATATCCCGGAACCACACTATAAGATGAGGCAAAAATGCCACCGCTAATAGCACATGCCCCCATGGCTATTACCCACTTCGGCTCAGGCATCTGGTCATAGATTCGCCTCACTTGGGGCGCCATCTTCCAGGTTAAGGTGCCGGCAGTAATCATCAGGTCACCCTGGCGGGGTGAGGCACGGATGATTTCCATACCAAAACGAGAAATATCAAAGCGTGAGGCGGCAGTGGTAATCAGCTCAAAGGCACAGCAGGCGGGAAAGCATATCGCTGGCCAGAGTGAACTGCGCCGTGCCCAGTTGAGTATGGCATCTACCGAGGTCACTAGAATATTGCGCTCGAGTTCCTGTTCCAGCCACTCATCAGCGTCAGGAATTGGCTGCTGGCTACGCGCCTTAAACCACTCTATTGCCTTACCCTCAGCCTCATCAAGCTGCCTGCTGGAATAAACATCGCCTATTTCCATTCCAGGACCCTTTTCCTCCAGGCGTAGATATAACCAATAACTATGATAAAAATGAAAATAACCACCCCAATAAAGCCAAAGAATCCCAGTTTCCTCAGGCCAACCGCCCAAGGATAGAGGAAAACAACCAGAACATCAAGGGCAATAAACACCAGGGCGTAAAAATAATAGCGGAAATTAAACTGAACCCATGCCTTGCCTATGGGCTCCATACCACACTCAAAGGTAGAGCTTTTGACTGGATTGGGGTGGTAAGGAACAATCTGCATAAATCTAGGAAGGGAAAAAGGGGGGAGAAGCTTAGCCAGGATGGGGTGATGGGAAAAAAGATATTGACGGAGCCGGCGAAGATATAGCTCAAGGCGCGCCGGCAGACTAAGAGAAAAGGGGAGAAGAAGGGTGGTAACGGCAAAAAAAATGGCAACTACAAGAAGTAAACCGATATAGCCGTAGTCTGCCAGCAATTATCTTCCTCCCTTTTCCACAATAACGGCTACCAGTATATCACAATAGACTTTCTCAAGGCAAGACCCGGACATTAGTTTTTCTATTGACAACATCGACTAAAACTGGCTATCATCCAACTGATGCGAGTGATTGCGGGCAAGGCAAAAGGACATCAACTTAAAGTACCAAAGAGGACAGCTACCCGCCCGGCGACAGATTTAGTCCGAGGGGCAATCTTCTCCATTCTGGAAACTACCACCAGCAATTGGTCACGAGTGCTTGACCTGTTCGCCGGTAGCGGAGCCCTGGGTATTGAGGCACTATCTCGTGGCGCCGGTTGGGTTGACTTTGTTGAATTGGAGCCACGATGTTGCCGTATAATCAAGGAAAACCTGGAGAAGACAAGGCTTGCTGCCCAAGCCCACGTTTACTGTTGCAGCGTGGCGAAAGCGCTTTCCTTTCTTGAGGATGAGTATAGCATTATACTGATAGACCCGCCCTATTCCGATTCGTCTATAGGCAGCGTGGTGCAGCAACTGGCAAGTTCTAAATTAGTCGGACCCCAGACAATCGTCGTGGTGACGCACTCCCCTCGCCTCCCCCTTGATTCAACCTATACCCCACTACAGGCGATAAAGGAGCGCCGCCACGGTGATAGTTGCATCAAAGTTTTTCAAAAGGAGGCAAGGACTTGAACATTGCTATCTATCCGGGCAGCTTCGACCCCATAACTAACGGACACCTTGATATTGCCACCAGGGCAGCCAAGCTTTTTGATAAGGTCATCATTGGTGTCTATGAGATCCCAAATAAGCCCATTTTATTCACCACTAAAGAAAGGGTGGAGCTAATAAGAAGAGCGATAGCCGACCTGCCCAATGTGGAGGTGAAGTCCTTCTCCGGGCTGACGGTTGATTTTGCCAAGAGGGTAAAGGCAAAGGCGATGGTGCGAGGGCTAAGAATGAGTGCCGACTTTGAGCGGGAATTTGACATGGCAATGATGACCAAAAAGCTATTCCCCGAACTGGAGTTCGTCTGCCTGATGTCAAGTGTGGAATACCAGTTTCTTAGCTCCAGTTTGATGAAGGAGGCAGCCAGTCTCGGCGGCGCTATTGATGACCTTGTGCCCAAGCACGTGGCTTTAGCCCTGAGAAAGAAGTTTCGCGGCAAAGCCCGTCACTGAAAGAAAGAGCGCACGGCAGCAGGCAAGTGGTCCAATAGGCCTAATAATATTGGTGCCAGGGTTGATTCAGCGATAGTTCCGCCCATGCCCAAAAACTTGACCCACAGGGCTAAAAGACCACCACAAAATATAGCCCCCACCACTAAACCAAGGACAGCCCCACCCAGATGGTCAGCCCAGCCCAGCTTCACCGCTGAGGCAGCACGCTTCAAGAACATAGCTAGCACAGCCACCGCCACCATTACCGCTATTAGTATAATGGCAAAGGCAGCAACCTTAGCTACATTAGGTTGTAAAAAAGCGTCTAACAGGTGGGAGAGGGGGATATAGTAGCGTCCGGCCAGGACCACGCCAAATACTAACCCGACAAGGGATAAACCAGCTCTAATAATCCCAATGCCCAGCCCACCCAAGGTAGCCAGAGCTATAGCCACCAGGAGAAGTATGTCAAGCCAGTTCATAGTTATAAACCTCCTTCATCCATAGCGCAGGGCGTCAATAGGATTTAGCCTAGCTGCCCTCATCGCCGGGTATATGCCAGATGCCACACCAATGAAGACCGAGACCGAGACCGCCAGAATCACAATGTCGGGCGAGACCGTAGAATGAATAGTTATTCCACCAATCTCTACCCGAGAAATCAAAAATGATAACATCCCACCGCCAACCATGCCGATGCCACCCCCAAGCAGGCTCAACATAGCTGCCTCTAAAAGAAATTGAATCAAGATATCCCTTCGCTTTGCCCCTACCGCCTTACGAATGCCAATTTCTCTGGTCCGCTCAGTTACTGAAACCAGCATAATATTCATAATGCCAATGCCGCCGACCAAAAGTGAGACGCTGGCAATAGCCCCCAGGACTATGGTAAATATCCCAGTTACCTGCTGGAACATGCCCAGCATCTGCTCCATGCTGACAACAACAAAATCGTCCTTCTCATCTGCCGATAGCCGATGGCGCTTCCTCAGGATAGTTTCAATCTCCCCCCTTACCTCATCTATCGCCTCAGCACTAGCTACAGTAAGAGAGATTGACTGAACTGCGTCTTCACCCCGAGCCGTGCGATTGGTAAACAGCTTGGTCTGAAAGGTAGTTATTGGCGTCACCACCACGTTATCCAGGCTAACCCCCATAATCGCCCCACCCTTAGGCTCAAAGACACCAACCACAGTAAAGCGTTTCCCCTTGATTTTAACCGCCTGCCCCAATGGGTCATTGGAACTGAATAGGTCACTAGCCACCTCACTCCCCAACACTACCACGTTATCCCTGTAGGCTACATTCCGGTCAGAAAAAAACTGGCCCGCGGCTAGGGAGTAATTGTATACCTCCTGATATTCAGGGCTAGCGCCGTGGATGATAGCCACCTTACTCTCGCCGCCAGCGGTTACTTCAACAAAGTTCTCATTGACCGGGGCTATCGCCACCACCGAAGGCACACCTTCCAGAGCCTTGGCATCATCCAGGGTAAGGGTTGGGGTAACAAACGCCGGTGATAACCCAGCTATCCCCCCAACCTCGGGGGAGCGAGCCATTACCGAGAGCATATTGGTGCCTAGTTGCTCAAAGGCTGAGGTAATCGCTGCCTGGGCTCCCCTCCCCACCGACATTAAGGTGATTACCGCCCCAACCCCAATGATAATGCCAAGCATGGTTAGCGAGGAGCGTAATTTGTTAGCCAGTAGTGACCTTATGGCGATAACTAGCGATTCAAAAAGCTTCACTGGCTTAAAATCTCCCCATCATGCAGACGAATAATACGCTGAGCTTGAGCGGCGATATCCGCCTCATGGGTAACAATGACCACAGTAATACCATCCCGGTTGAGCTGGCGAAAAATAGAGATAATCTCGGCGGTGGAAACGCTATCAAGGTTACCAGTAGGCTCATCAGCTAGAATGAGGGCGGGGTTATTCACCAGTGCCCGAGCTATAGCCACCCGCTGCTGTTCACCACTAGATAGCTCAGTTGGCTTATGCTTAGCCCTTGGTCCCAGTCTCACCCGCTCCAGGGCTTCCATAGCTTTCTGGCGCTTATGGTGACCACCCCCATAGATAAGGGGAAGCTCAACATTTGATAGGGCAGTGGCACGAGACAGTAGATTAAACTCCTGAAAGACAAAGCCAAACTTTTTATTCCTCATCTCAGCCAGTTTGTTATCGCTAAGCTGGCTGACATCAGCCCCATCAAGAAAATATCTACCTGACGAGGGTCTATCTAGGCAACCAATGATATGAAGCAAGGTGGACTTGCCCGAGCCTGAGGCGCCAACAATAGCCACCATTTCCCCCGGCTTGATAGCAAGAGACACCCCATTAAGGGCATAGACCTCAACCTTCCCCATTCGGTAAACCTTGGTGATGTTTTCCAGCTCAATCATGTCTCTAACCCGTTAAGACTTACCCCCAAAAAGAAACCCTCCGCCTGACTTCGTGGGGGCTTTTTTCTCTATTACCACCGTCTCGCCTTCATTAAGCCCGGATACAATCTCAGTCTGAGAGCCATCACTAATACCGATAACTACCGCCCTCTCCTCAACCTGTTCACCAACCATGACCTTAACCACTGGCTTACCTTGGCTATCCTGCCCAATAGCCCGGTTGGGCACTAGCAAAACATTGCTCCGTCCATTGATGATGATGTCAGCGGTGGCACTCATTCCCGCCCTGAGCCCAGAACCTTCTGGCACGTCAAAGCTAACCTTAATCTTGTATAATATCAGCCCTGATTCCTCAGTCGCCAGCGGGGAAATAGAGGTAACCTTGCCCTCGAGCTGAATATCAGGCAAGGCATCGACACTGATAACAGCTCTTTGCCCTAGCTTCACCTTTGGTATATCTATCTCATCAACCTCAGCACTAAGTTCCATCTTCCCTGGGTCAATTATCTCAACGATGGTTCTAGTGGCATAGTCCCAAGCGGACAAGCTATCCCCCTCTTTAATATTCACCGCGGCGATGACACCGTCAAAGGGAGCAACCATCACCGCCTTCTTCAGGTTATTATTAGCTTTATCTAAAGCCACCTGGGCTTTTTCCATCCCCAACTGGGCAGCCCTTAGCGTCCAGAAGTCGGTCACACCAAGAAAACCTGATGAAAATACATCCTCCCCCCACCCCCGAGCCAGCCTCTGTTGAGCTTCAGTCACCTTGTCCTGGGCTTGCGTTAGGCTATGCCACACCTGCCAGTATTGGCCAAAATTTAATCCTATCTCCAGCGCTCCCAAAGCCTTGTTTAACTCCCGTTTGGCATCAGCGATAGCTGCCAACGCCGTGGGAACATCAAAGGCAAAGGTGTAATAGGTATAGGGATAGGTTAGCTTTCTAAAGCTAGTTGTAGCTATTTCTAGGTCAACTTCGGCTTCTTTGGCAGTTAGGGCTAAGGAGGTGGTATCCAGTCCTGCCAGCACCGCCCCTTGGTTTACCCAGTCACCTTCTTCAACATTTACCTCAGCTATAGTGCCACTAATGCCAAAGACTAACTTTCTATCCTCAACAAAAGAGAGGCTGCCATCAGCGCTGACCGTTACCACTAAATCGCCCCGGCTCACCTCAACCAGTTGGCGCTGACTTTCCTCAGCTTGGCGAGCACAGGCATTAAGGCTGAACACCGCTAGGCAAACTAGAGCTAATACTAAACCGGCTTTAATCTTCTTTTTCATTGTCCTACTCCCGAAGAGCTTCCCGCATCTGGTTCCGTTGGGGTGTAACTTTTCAATACCTTCTCAACATCGCTCAGGCGTTCACTGACCATCCTTACCATTTGTTCCACGGCATCAGCCTTGAATAAGATTAACCCCCTCCCCCCAGGTCCTAAGAAAACAAGTAGCGTAGCTCCTGCCTCTATACCTAGCTCCCTGCGGGCATGGGCTGGTATAACTACCTGCCCCCTAGGACCAACCGTCGCTGAGCCGAAACACTTAAATTCATGCCAGACATTTTTGCCATTCATATGCCTCCCCTCCTCATAGTAATAAATATCTGATTTATATGAATTGTAGCATTTGTATGAAAATTGTCAAGTGTCTGTAGAAAAATTCGGGGTTCCGAGGGGAAGAAATGGCTCTACCTGCCCAATTCCTTAGCTCTTTTGTAGGCAGCCTTTACTGCCTGCTTAACTAAGTCGGTGAATTTCCCCTTCTCTAACTGAAGTAGAGCCTCGGCAGTAGTGCCACCAGGGGAGGTGACCATCCGGCGCAACTCGTCTGGCTCTTTACCCGACCTCTGAATAAGGTGACCCGAGCCGAGCATGGTCTCAAGCACCAGCATTAGTGCCGTATCCCGGGGAAGACCAATCCTTACCGCAGCATCAACCAGCGCCTCAACCATGAGGAAGAAATAGGCTGGTCCACTACCACTTATCGCCGTAGCCATATCAATATACTTCTCATCGTCAACATAAACCTCTTTACCCATAGCCCCCAGAATAGCCCTAGCCGATTCCTTTTGCTGCTTGGTTACCTCAGCCGTAGCTGTCCACACACTTATCCCCTCCCCAATCTGGGCTGGGGTATTGGGCATCGCCCGAACTATATAGTCATGCCTTAGCCCACGAGATAGGGTGTTAATCTTTGCCCCGGCGATAATGGATAAGACAAGCTGAGATGGCTTAAGGCAACCCTTCAGCGAAGCCATAACCTCAAGTAGATTCTGGGGCTTAATTGCCAGAACGACGACATCGGCTTTTTCCGCAGCCTCACCATTGCTGCTGGTTGCTGTCACTCCGTATTTCTCTTCAAGATGCTTCCGTCGGGCACTAGCAATGTCACTAACAATAATAGCCTCTGGGTTAGCCAGCCTCTTTTGCAAAACCGCCGCCACCATTGCCTCCCCCATATTCCCCCCGCCGATAAATGCTATCTTCATGATTTTAAAATCCATCCCCCTGACCCCCTTCCTTTACTAAAGGAAGGGGGAGGATTTTTTCCTAAGAGGGGCTGACGCCCCTCTTAGACACCCCAAAGCAGATTTCTATAGTAACGACTTATCCAACTGGTCTTCAACAATTTGGTTTACAGTTTTTGGCTCGATAAATAAGCCTTCTTCTCTCTCAGCCCTTCTGATTTCCTTCAAGGCGTCTCTACTAAAATCAAAACCTACGACTATCCCTTTGTCTCTTTTGTCTCGTTTCATAGCAACCTCAAAATTTTCAATATCTGGTCTTCCTACCTGGTCTGTTCGTTTAACCTGAATTGGGATATAGCGGTCTATATCCCCAAACAGGTCTATACCCTCTTTCTTTTCCTTCTTAATATCCTCAATTGGATATAGCTTGCCGTCTATTCCTTTATCTCTAACCTTAACCTTGTTCGGCTCTCCGCCAAGAGCATTAATCACCCAGTTTTGAAACTCGAAAGCTGGATACGTTCTTAGTTCATCCGCAGTCTTGGGCAAATCTTTAATTATAAAATCTTTCCCCTCTCTGAGTCCCGTAGTATCTTCAAGGCGTCTCGCCATTACTCTACAGGCAGTCGGTGATATGTCAATTCCAATCCACTTCCTTTTCAACCTTTGAGCTGATAATATTGTTGTGCCACAACCGCAAAAAGCGTCTAAAACTATATCACCCTCATTACTGCTCGCCTTTATTATTCTATCCAGCAGGGCTAAAGGTTTTTGCGTGGGATAACCAAGATATTGGCGTCTGGAAGCTGCGGTTCTACCAGTCATTTGGTGAATATCAATCCACCAATCGTAAGGGGCTTTGCCTTCATCTAAGTAGTAACGATATTTCCTTTTCCTATCTGTGCCGTATATCTCTTTATACTTTCTGCCTTTTGCGTCGACTTTCGTAAAGGATATTGCGGATTTCTCTGAGTATAACTGATACGGAATTTTAATAGCTTCATCATTGAATGTAACTTTTGCTGATTTTCCATAATATAATATTGTGTCGTGCTTACGTGGGTATTTATCTTTTGGTCGCCCACCTTGGCTATAACACCAGACGATCTCGTTCCTAAAGTTAGAATACCCAAACAGATAGTCGCTATCCAGTAGGACTTTGATATAGTGTGAAGCGTGCCAGTCACAGTGGTAATAAAAACTGCCAGTAGGTTTCAGTACTCTATATAGCTCTTTTAAGCGTGGTTTCATATAATCGATATAGGCGCTGACATTCTCAAATCTATCTTCAAAGTGCCTTTTTTCTTGCTCTTCCCAGAAGGCTACATAATTTCTATTAGAGCTAAAAGGCGGGTCAATATAAATTAAGTCTATACTATCGGATGGTATCTCTTTTAGTTTTAGAAGACAATCACCGCAATAAATTACCTTGGTCTCCATCTACATCCTCCCTTCCCCCAAGTCAGGAGTTTAGGAGGGCGGTAGCCCTCTTTTTATTATACACCCCCTCTCCTTAAAAAGGGGGATGAGTTTCTACTTTACCACCAAATTCACCAGCTTCCCCGCGACATATATCGTCTTAATAATTTTTTTGCCCTCAAGGTGGACTTTTATTTTCTGACTTCCCAGCGCTTTTTCTTTAGCTTCCGCCTCGGTGATAGACGCCGGCACCATAATCCGGTCGCGGAGCTTGCCATTGACCTGAACCACAAGGGTAACCTCTTCGTCTTTAGCCAGCTCCTCATCCCATTTGGGCCATTTCTGGTTATGGATGCTATAGCTATGACCTGTCTGCTGCCACAACTCCTCAGCTATATGGGGACAAGCTGGAGCTAGAAGTAAGAGTAAGGTATCTATGGATTCTTTCCAGACTTCCGCGGAAATAAGGCTGGCTTCTTTAACTTTACCCAGATAGTTCGTGAACTCCATAAGTGACGCAATCATGGTGTTAAAGCGGAGCCTCTCCATGTCCTCGGTAACCTTCTTGATGGTCTGGTGAATAATACGTAATAAATCCCGCTCTGCTTCCTGACTAACCTCCCCACCCTGGCTATACCCCCCCGTCACCAGGTTCCACACCCGTTTAAGCCAGCGGCTCATGCCGCTAATGCCAGAGTCATTCCACTCACCACCCTGCTCCCACGGTCCGATGAACATAAGATAGGCACGCACTGCATCGGCACCAAGCTCAGAGACATAACCGTCAGGGGTGATTACATTACCCTTGGATTTGCTCATCTTCTGCCGCTCGGCAATAATAACCCCCTGATTGAACAGCCGACTAAATGGCTCGCCAAAACTGACCAGCCCCATATCCCGCAGTGCCTTAATGAAAAAGCGGGCATAAAACAGGTGCATAACGGCATGCTCGGCACCGCCGGTATAAAGGTCTACCGGCAACCAGTACTTCACCTTGCCAGCATCAAATGGAGCGTCTTCATGATGAGGGCTGGCATAGCGCAGGAAATACCACGAGGAACACATAAATGTATCCATGGTGTCAGTCTCACGCTTGGCTGGGGCTGAGCACCGCGGGCAGGTGGTGTTGACAAACCGCTCACAGTATTTTAAGGGGGATTCACCAGTCGGCTTGAACTCAGCATCCTCGGGCAAAAGTACCGGCAGCTCCTTTTCGGGGACGGGAACAATGCCACAGATGGGACAGTAGACTATAGGAATTGGTGCCCCCCAGTAGCGCTGGCGGGAGATAAGCCAGTCGCGGAGTTTGTAGGTTATGGTTCGCTTACCCCACCCCTTCCTCTCCAGGAAATCGGAGACCGCCTCAACACCCTGCTCGCTGGGCAGCCCATTAAACTGCCCTGAATTCACCATAGTGCCCGGTTCAATATATGCCTGCTCCAACTCTCCACCCTGCCAGTCCGGCGGGGCAATCACCACCCTGATTGGCAGGTTATACCTCTTGGCAAAGGCAAAGTCGCGCTCATCATGGGCTGGCACCGCCATCACCGCCCCCGTGCCGTAGCTTAAGAGTACATAATCGGCAATCCAGATTGGCACCCGCTCGCCGTTGAGCCGGTTCAGGGCATAAGCCCCGATAAATACCCCGTCCTTTTCCTTCTCCGTTGACAGCCGTTCTATTTCACTCTGCCGCCTTGACTTCTCAATATAAGCCTCGACCTCGGCCTTTTTCTCCGGCGAGGTCAGCTTCCTAACCAGAGGGTGCTCTGGAGCCAGCACCATAAAGGTAACGCCAAAGACAGTGTCAGGGCGGGTGGTGAATACCCGGATCTCTTTTTCGCTAACGCCGGGATGGTCAAGACCGAAGGCAATCTCCGTACCCTGACTCTTACCCACCCAGTTCCGTTGCATGAGCTTTATGCGCTCCGGCCAGTCCATACCATCGTGCTGCATAAGTTCATCGGCATATCTAGTGATACGGAAGAACCACTGCTCAAGGTCTCGCCGGGTGACCGCCGTCCCACAGCGCTCGCAGAAGCCGTCTACCACCTGCTCGTTAGCCAACACCGTCTGGCATTTGGGGCACCAGTTGACCGGCGCCTTCCCCCGATAAGCCAGACCACTCTCATATAGCTTCAAGAAAAACCACTGCGTCCACTTATAATACTCGGGAAGGCAGGTAATTACCTCCCGACCCCAGTCATAGATAGCACCTATGCTCTTGAGCTGGCGGCGCATATTGTCTATGTTTTGCATCGTCCAGACAAAGGGGTGGATGCCGCGGCTGATGGCGGCATTCTCCGCAGGAAGCCCGAAGGCGTCAAAGCCCATGGGGTGGAGCACGTTATAGCCCTGCATCCGCTTGAAGCGGGCATGGACATCTGATGGCGCCATAGCATACCAGTGCCCGATGTGTAGGTCACCTGAGGTATAGGGGAACATGGTCAGGGCATACCACTTGGGCTTGGCACTATCCTCGCCTACCTCATAAAGCCTGTCCTCCGCCCAACGCTGCTGCCACTTCTTCTCTATTTCTTGAGGGTCATATTTAGCCATCATTCTATCGAAGGTAATTGTAACAAGATTAAAACTGCGGTGCAATCTTCTTTAATTTTCCAGACACCTCACCCCCTTAATCCCCCTCTCCTAAAAGGAGAGGGGGAGGAAATAAATAAAGAGGGGGCTAACGCCCCCTCTTAAAACTACTTCTCCTTCCCCTTGACAAGGGGAAAGCCTGCCTGCGCGTAGCCCCGCCTGCCGAAGCCTCGTGCGGCGGGCAGGCGCTTCGGCGAAGGCAGGGAGATAAAGGGGATGGGGTTTGTAAAAAGCCCAAGTGGGCGGGTGGGTGGGAAGAAAAACTTAGGGGAGTTGGTGGAGCCGGGGGGATTCGAACCCCCTACCTTTTGACTGCCAGTCAAACGTTCTCCCAATTGAACTACGGCCCCACCGACAATATCTAATCTAGCAAAAATTGCCGGAAAGCGCAAGCCTAGAAGAGAAAGGGCATATTACCCTCCTCCTAACATCCTCAGGAGACGGAGTAGGAAACCTAGTCCGAAATAGCCGCAAAAGGCTAGGAATAAGTTTTTAACAGCGTTACCAAGGAAGGAGAAAAGGAGAAATTTCGGTGGCGAATAACGGAGAGTCCCGATAGCAATCGTCATCGGCAAATGGAGGGGGTTGAATGCCGCTGACATGGCAAAGGCTGCCCACGAGCCATGGCGCCGCGCCCACTCCATACTTCGGGTATATAAGCCAGGCTTAGTTCTGTCATTCTTAGTACCAATCTTACCACCAATAAACCTGGCTAATCCCCTGTAGGTCTTCCCACCTCCGTAGCCAATCATGAAGGTGGGTAAGTGACCTAAACTGGTGGCTAACGCTGAGGTCATGGCTACCCATATTGGCGCTAATAATCCCCATTGGGGGGCTAAGACGCTGGATAGGGTAAATACCAGAAGCCAATAAGGGATGGGTATCGCCACAAAACTGAAAACGCTTCCGGAGACAAAGGAGATAAGGAAGACACTAGCCAGACTATAGCTGGTCACGTGTGCTATTTTCATTAATTCGTCTTGATAAAGAATGGCTACAACACAAATAACAACAGTAACAATTATTATTAGTACACCGAGATAAATATCCCGTTTTGGCCGAGATGGCTTAACTTCCTGACTCATGCTTACTGTACCCTCAGGCAGCAGCTCTGGCTCCCTTCTTCAGACTAAAGGTCAAGCCCTCCTCCCCCACGTCAACCAAGATAGTATCACCCTCACCAAATTCGCCCTGCAATATCCTGGCTGACAACGGATTCTCAATATAGCGCTCAACGGCTCGTCTTAACGGCCGGGCGCCATATACCGGGTCATAGCCCTGCTTGACCAGCCACGATTTCGTCGCTTCCGTCAGCTCAAGGTTCAGCTTACGCTCCGCCAGACGCCCCTTAAGATCCTTCACCAACAGTTCAACAATGTTCCTGAGCTGCTCCTCAGTTAGCTGATGGAAGACTACTATCTCATCTATCCGATTAATAAACTCAGGACGGAAGGTCTTCTTCATCTCCGCCAGCACCTTCTCCTTCATCGTCTCATAGGTCTGCTTCTGAGTCTTGGCTTCCTCTTTCTTAGCGGCGAAACCAATGCCCATCTCCCGTCGGATAAGCTCACCGCCGACGTTAGAGGTCATAATGACTACCGTATTCTTAAAATCCACGGTGCGGCCATGACCGTCGGTCAAACGCCCGTCATCAAGTATTTGCAAGAGGCTATTAAATACCTCAGGGTGTGCCTTCTCAATCTCATCGAGCAGAACCACCCGATAGGGGCGCCTTCTTACCGCCTCGGTAAGCTGCCCCCCCTCCTCATAGCCGACATACCCCGGTGGGGCGCCAATAAGCCGCGATACGGTGTGCCTCTCCTGATACTCCGACATGTCCAGTCTCACCATGGCATTTTCATCATCAAACAGGAACCTGGCTAGGGTCTTAGCCAGCTCGGTCTTACCCACGCCGGTGGGACCCAGAAAGATAAAGCTGCCAATCGGCCGGCGTGGGTCCTTAAGCCCGGCCCTACTCCTTCTTATTGCCTCAGAAACAGCGGAAACCGCTTCATCCTGATTTACCAGCCTCTCGTGAAGCCGCTCCTCCATATGAATTAGCTTCTCCGCCTCACCCTCCAGCATCTGGGAGACAGGTATGCCTGTCCACTTGGAGATGAGCTGGGCAATGTCCTCTTCATCAACCACCTCATCAATCTTCTCCCGCTTCAGCCATTCACTCTTCGCCCGCTTATAGTCTTCCTCAAGACGCAACCTCTCCACCTTGAGCTGGGCTGAGCGCTCATAGTCCTGCCGCTGTGATGCTGCCTCTTCGTCATTAGTCAGTTGGTCTACCTGCTGCTTTAGGGACTTAACCTCGGCTGGTGCGCTCTCAGTATCAATGCGCCGCTTTGAGGCTGCCTCATCAATGAGGTCAATAGCCTTATCGGGAAGATGCCTATCTGAAATATAGCGGTGGCTGAGCCTAGCCGCTGCCTCCAGGGCTTCATCACCTATCTTAATCTTATGATGCGCCTCATACCTGGGGCGGAGCCCCTTTAGCATCTCAATCGTTGCTTCAACGCTAGGTTCACTGACAAACACCGGCTGGAGGCGCCTCTCCAGCGCCTTATCCTTCTCAATAAACTTGCGGTACTCATCAAGGGTGGTAGCCCCGATACACTGAAGTTCGCCGTGAGCCAGGGCTGGCTTGAGCATGTTTGAGGCATCAATTGCCCCCTCCGCTGCCCCCGCCCCGACCACGGTATGGATTTCATCAATGAACAGTATTACTTCCCCCTTTGCCTGGCGCACCTCATCCATCACCGCCTTAAGCCGTTCCTCAAACTCGCCACGGAACTTGCTCCCCGCCACCAGCGCCCCCATATCCAGGGCTATTACCTTCTTCCCCTTGAGCGAATCAGGAACGTCATCAGCCACAATCTTCTGGGCCAGTCCTTCGGCAATAGCCGTCTTGCCCACGCCGGCATCACCAACAATCACCGGGTTATTCTTGGTGCGCCTGACCAGTATCTGCATTACCCGCTTAATCTCCTCCTCCCGACCGATAACCGGGTCAAGCCTTCCCTGGCGAGCAAATTCCGTCAGGTCACGACCGTACTTCCCCAAGGAGCGGTACTTGCTCTCCGCCCTGGCATCAGTAACCCGATGCCCACCGCGGATTTCCTGAAGGGCACGATATATCTTTTCCTGGTCAATGCTAAAACGGCGAAGGACGTTAGCCGCCTCCCCCTTCTCCTCTCCGGCGATGGCAATAAGCAGGTGCTCCGTGCCGATAAACTCATCCTTCAGCCGGTCTGCCTCATCCCCTGCCCTTTTCAGCAGGTTGGCAATGCGGGGGGTGACATAAACCTGTCCCGTCTCATAGGCGGCTTTAGGGAATTTCTCCAAGATAGCTTCTACCTGCCGCCTCACTTCATCAACATCAACGCCAAGCTCGCGCAGGATGTCACCAACCAGCCCCGCCTCCTGCTGGAGCAGTGCCAGCAGGACATGCTCCACATCCCACTGGCTATGGCGATACTGGCGCAATAGCTCCTGAGATAAAGCCAGCGCCTCCTGCGCCTGTTCCGTAAATCTCTCCTGCCTCATAATCAACCACCATCAATAATTTTATCCCTATATATTATCACAAGATATACTGTCCCAAGCAAGTCCCCTACCTAAGCAATTTATCAACCTCACCCCCTTTATCCCCCTCCTTTAATAAAGGAGGGGGAATTAAACAGAAAGAGGGGCTGACGCCCCTCTTAAACACCCCAGTTAGAAGGGGAAAGGGTATACAACCCCTCTCTGATGAAGCAGAGGCTTAAGGGCGAAGCCTGTAAGGGCGGGCGGGGGGGAAGAAAGACAACTAAAAACGGGGGGTGAGGCGGGGAGAAAATGAAAGAGGAAAGGGGTTACCAGCGCAGGCATTTAGCCTTTAGCCCTCCATCACCTGGGCAAAAATATCAAGAAACTGGTGGAGTATATTAGCCGTTGCCCCCCAGATTACCTTTCCCTGATAGTAATAGAAGTATGAAGTAACAGCCTGGCCGTCAACATCAATAACCTTGGTCTGCTTACGCAAATCCTTATCCAGAAGCGCCGAGACAGGGGCTTCAATTATCTCCTCAACCTCCCACCCGTCAACCTGAAACTGATAGGGATAAGGGATAAGAGCCACAAAGGGAGAGATAACATAATTTGAGGTCTCAGTGAGGATGTCATCCAGCTCCCCCAATACCTTAACATCGCTAGGTGCCAAGCCTATCTCCTCAGCAGATTCACGCAAGGCGGTATCAACCAGCGTCCTATCCCCCTTATGGCGGGCTCCCCCGGGGAAGGATACCTGACCCTTATGCTCCTTCACCCGCTCTGTCCGCTTGGTAAACAGGATGTAATACTGCCCCTCCCTATAATAGATAGGCACCAGCACCGCCGAAATGACAAGGTTATTATTATTAACGGCGCCCTGTTTCTGTCTCTGGGAAAGGACTTCCCTCAGCTTTTGCTCCATAGCCATATAATAATAGCACCACACCTTCGGCTAATACAAACTTGACAATTAATATCTAGCTGATTATAATAGATAAAAACCTGCTCCTTTGTTTAAGGTTACTTCCAGATTAGACTTCAGGTTTGGTTTCCCCAAATGTCAAGGTATATCTTTGTTACTGGTGGTGTAGTTAGTTCAGTTGGAAAGGGTATCACTGTCGCTTCTATCGGTACTATCTTAAAGAGCCGCCAGATTGCCGTGTCGGTGCAAAAGTTAGATCCCTACCTTAATGTTGACCCGGGGACAATGTCCCCCTACCAGCACGGTGAGGTGTTTGTCACCCAGGATGGGGCTGAGACTGACCTCGATTTGGGCAATTACGAACGTTTCATTGATATTAATCTTAGCGCCGAATCAAGCGTTACCTCGGGTCAAATCTACAGCGCCGTTATCGCCAAGGAGAGACGGGGCGATTTCCTGGGAGGAACGATACAGGTGGTGCCCCATGTTACCACCGAGATAAAGGAACGTTTCAAGCGGTTGGCTGAGAAATCAAAGGCGGAGGTGGTTATTATCGAGGTCGGTGGCACCGTCGGCGATATTGAAGGACAGCCCTTCTTGGAAGCCATCAGGCAGATGCGCAACGACGTGGGACGGGATAATGTGCTCTATGTCCATGTTACCCTCCTCCCCCATCTCAATTCTACCCAGGAGGTAAAGACCAAACCAACCCAGCACAGCGTTAATGAGCTCAGGCGCATCGGTATTCAGCCCGATATCATCATATGCCGGAGCGATTACCCCATCTCGGAAGGAATAAGGGACAAGATATCCCTGTTCTGCGATGTGGAACGGCGGGCAGTCATCCCCCTCCCCACGGTATCTACGATTTATAAGGTGCCGCTTGTGCTGGAAGAGGAAGGATTAGGGCAACTAATTGCGGACAAGCTCGGGCTTAGCGCTCACCAGCCAGACATGAGCCAGTGGCAGGAAATGGTCAATCTTATTAAAACCCCCCGTGAGCCGGTTAATATCGCCCTGGTAGGAAAATATGTTGAGCTAAGGGATGCCTACTTCTCAGTCCGGGAGGCACTATACCACGCCGCTCTATATCATGGAATGGATATTAAGCTTCACTGGGTTCCATCGGAGTCTCTGGAAACCGACGGTGACTATTCTGTATTGCGCTCAGCTCAGGGCATTCTTGTCCCTGGTGGCTTCGGCGTTAGAGGGATAGAGGGCATGATAAAGGCAGCCACCTACGCCCGAGAGAATAAAATCCCCTACCTCGGGCTGTGTCTGGGGATGCAGGTCATGGTAATTGAATTCGCCCGCCATGTCTTTGGCTCAACCGAGCCAAACTCCACCGAATTTGACCCCAATACCCCCTATCCCGTCATTGACCTCCTCCCTGACCAGAGGGACAAAGAAGCCAAGGGTGGCACCATGCGCCTGGGTAACTACCCCTGCCAGTTGCTTGATGGTAGCCATGCCGCTATTGCCTATGGGCAGAGCCTGGTCTACGAGCGCCACCGCCATCGCTATGAATTTAATAATAAATACCGCGAGAAGCTGGAGGCAGCAGGGATGGTCTTTAGCGGACTATCCCCAGATGGCAGATTGGTTGAGCTGTGCGAGCTGGCTGACCACCCGTGGATGGTAGCCAGCCAGTTTCACCCTGAATTTACCTCCCGTCCCGCTCGCCCCCACCCCCTGTTTCGCGATTTTATCGGGGTGGCTAAGGATATACTGCGGGAAGGGGCTCAGCCACCGTTGCCCCTTTCATCTTTAGAGGTGTAAGATGAGAATCTTTCTGGATACCGCCAATATTGACGAAATCAGGCAAGCCGCCAAGCTGGGAATCATCAGCGGGGTTACCACCAACCCCACCCTGGTGTCCAAAGAGAGAGTGGCTGATTACCAAGACATCGTTCAAGAAATCTGCTCCATCATCCCCGGACCGGTCTCGGTTGAGGTGCTGACTCAGGGGGTTCAAGCGATGAAGGGGCAAGCGCGGAAAATAGCAAAATGGGCACCAAACGTTGTAATCAAGATACCAGCGACGAGCGAGGGACTTGAGGTAACCTCAGCCCTGGCTAAAGAGGGCATAAATGTAAACTTTACCCTTTGTTTTTCCTTAAATCAAGCCCTCCTCGGGGCACTGGCCGGTGCCGCCTATGTCAGCCCATTTGTCGGCAGACTGGATGACGCCGGGCATGAAGGCATGGAGCTAGTCAAGGATATTGTTGATGTCTTCAAGAAATATCCGGAGATAAAGACCGAGGTGATTGCCGCTAGCATCCGTCACCCCCAGCACTGTGTGGCGGCAGCCAAGGCCGGGGCTCATATTGCCACTGTTCCTTATAGCGTGCTGATGCAGATGATACACCACCCACTAACTGACGTCGGCGTGGCTCGTTTCCTTAGTGACGGGCAAGCTATTTCACCTTGAAAATTAAAATAACCATAGCGAGGCTTTACCATGAACATTAGCGAACTGGAAAACAAAAGTCGGGAGGAGCTGCTTGAGCTAGCCAAGAGTGCAGGCATAACCAGCTATACCGGGCTCAAGAAGCAGGAGCTCATCATGCGTCTACTACAGGCATATGCCGAGCAACAGGGCTACGTCTTCTGCGGCGGCATCCTGGAGATTACCTCGGAGGGCTACGGGTTCCTGAGGCAAGATAGCCTCCTGCCCAGCCAGAATGACGTCTATGTCTCCCAGTCTCAAATCCGCCGCTTTGGTCTGCGCACCGGCGATATGGTCTCCGGTCAGGGCAGACCACCCAAAGAGGGTGAAAAATACTACGGATTGGTCAGGGTTGAGGCAGTTAACAGCACCGACCCCGAGCTAGCCAAGGAACGCCCCACCTTCGGCTCACTCACCCCCACCTTCCCCGATAAACTAATTAACCTTGAGACCTCACCCGATGACCTTTCCACCCGGCTTATCAACCTCATTGCCCCCATCGGACGGGGGCAACGGGGCTTGATTGTATCACCACCTAAAGCCGGCAAAACCATCCTCCTAAAATCCATCGCCAATGCCATCACCACTAACTATAACGATATCAACCTTATGGTCTGCCTCATCGGCGAGCGACCGGAGGAGGTTACCGATATGAAGCGCTCGGTCAAGGGGGAGGTGATATCTGCCACCTTTGACGAGCCGGTGGAGAACCACACCCGCGTCGCCGAGCTGGCACTGGAGAGAGCCAAGAGAATGGTGGAGAGTGGCAGGGATGTGGTCGTCCTCCTTGATGGCATTACCCGCCTCACCCGCTCCTATAACCTGGCGATGCCACCCAGCGGTCGCACCCTGTCCGGTGGCATTGACCCCGCTGCCCTCTACCCCCCAAAACACTTCTTCGGCGCTGCCCGCAATACCGCCGAGGGCGGCAGCCTGACCATCATCGCTACCTGCCTCATTGATACCGGTAGCCGAATGGATGAGCTTATCTATGAGGAGTTCAAGGGGACAGGGAATATGGAGCTTCACCTTGACCGCCGGCTTGCCGAACGACGAATCTTCCCGGCAATGGATATTGAGCGCAGCGGCACCAGACGGGAGGAGCTACTCTTGGGCGAGGAGACAGTAAAGCAGATATGGCTGCTGCGGCGCATGGTCTCCATGATTGCCAATGACACCACCAACTTCACCGAGACCACCGAGCGAGTCATTGACCGCCTGCACAAAACCAAGTCCAATGCCGAGTTTCTGGCTACCCTGAGCAAGGAG
>Ga0315312_1000626_pt1 | contig 37149 bp, 50 predicted proteins | sample TDP7_MG_FD_203629 | JGI IMG/M metagenome (GOLD analysis project Ga0315312, IMG submission 203629) | Freshwater sediment microbial communities from Lake Towuti, South Sulawesi, Indonesia - TDP7 | ecosystem: Environmental > Aquatic > Freshwater > Lake > Sediment | place: Indonesia: South Sulawesi... | reverse complement strand
TTCGAAAGCTATCCTCCGTCAGCGAACTCGCTCACAGAATGGCGTTGGATGGGCGTTACTGGGAGGCGTTGACCTTGAACGGGTTGGCTCACTCAGTTGTGCTTGGCTGGGAGCCTAAGGTCGCGATTGAGGCGATGGGCGCGGGGGCAGTTGCGTCTGGGCTGTCGGGTAAGGGACCAGCGACTGTGGCGATAGTGAAGAGATATCGGGTCCCGCACGTGCGTCTTGCCATGTCTAGGTTCGATGGGCAACTCATTGAAGCAAAACTCAGCAATAGGAAGGCGAGGGTTATTGCAAAGCATCCCTGAACAGATCATAATTTGCGGCGGCTCTCGGCTTCAGGGCTCAGTCCGCGCACCTCCCTCGAAATCGCACACACACAGAGCTGTGATAGCCGCATCTCTATCTACTGAGAAATCGAAGATCCTTAACCCATCACTGAGCGAAGACGTACGGGCGACGATTAGAGCGGTCGAGGCTTATGGGGCAAAGGTCGAACTTCAAGAAGGATCCCTCGCTGTCGCAGGCGTGGACCAGATCGAGACGCCCGCTGATGTTGTTAATTGCAGTGAATCAGCTTCAACGGCGCGTTTCGTCACACCAATTTTGTCTCATGCCGAAGGAATCTCCGTTGTAACCGGAGGGCCATCACTCAGGAAGAGGCCAATGCAACCCCTACTCGATGCGATGAGACAGTTGGGCGTCCTATGCTATTCAGTCCGGAGTGATGGCCATGTCCCACTGGTCTTGTTCGGTCCTACCTACATTGGAGGCAGGGTCCAAGTGGTGGGTGATGTTAGCTCTCAATTCATCTCTGGCTTACTTTTTTCTGCGCCTTTTGGACCTCGCCCCACCTCAATAGAAGTGAGTACACCATTGGAGTCTAAGCCCTACGTGCACATGACTCTCGAGGTACTGCGGCGCCATGGCATAGAAGTTCAAGCAAACACCGACCTAACGCAGTTCTCTGTCAGTGGAGAACAGTCAGCCCGCGCATACGATCACCTGATCGAGGGTGATTATTCATCAGCCGCGTTTGTGCTCGCTGCTGGTGCAGTAACAGGCTCCGAGATTGGCGTCTCAGGCTTAAGGACCTCAGGATCCATTCAGGGAGACAGCAAGATCCTCTCGATTCTATGCAATATGGGCGTTAAGACTCGTGCCGAGGGAGACTCTGTCTGGATCCGGCGAACGAGGCTTCGGGCAACTGAGATAGATGCCACGGACATCCCCGATCTCATTCCTCCTCTTGCGGTCGTAGCATGCTGTGCCCAAGGAACAACTAGGATCACCAATGCAGAGAGGCTGAGGGTGAAGGAGTCCAACCGGCTGCGGGCGCTTTCAAGCGAACTGGGAAAGATGGACGCCAAGATTCAGGAGACAAACGACGGATTGGAGATCACCGGTGTACCATTCCTCAAAGGAGCGAGTGTAGACTCTTTCGGAGACCACCGTATCGCCATGGCATGCACCGTCGCCGCTCTCGGCGCGAAAGGCAGAACCATACTAGACAGAGCTGCGTGCGTAACGAAGTCCTATCCCAGCTTCTTTGAGGATTTGAAGACTCTCGGAGGAGACGCTCTTGTCGGGGAATAGCTTCGGAAAGGAGTTCGTAGTGACCGCGTTCGGCGAAAGCCACGGCAAATGCGTGGGCGTGATCGTCGACGGTTGCCCAGCCGGACTTGCGTTCTGCGAGAACGATGTGCAACGCGAACTTGATAGACGAATCCCAAGGCACCCCGGTATCACATCAGCAAGAGCCGAGCCGGACAAAGCAGAGATTATTTCTGGAACGTTTCAAGGCAGAACAACAGGAGCGCCCATCGCCATGCTCGTCGAGAACAAAGATGTGGATTCGCAACCATATGAGCGCCTCAAAGAGATTCCTAGACCGGGCCACGCTGATTATCCGGCCAGGGTACGATATGGAGGATTCAATGACTACAGAGGTGGAGGACGCTTCTCAGGCAGAATGACCGTTGCCCTCGTCATGGCCGGCGCAGTCGCGAAAAAACTGCTTGCTCGCATCGGAGTTGAGGTCTTGGCTCACGCATTGTCCATAGGAAACGTGTTCTCAAAGGCGGATTTGACTCGTGAGGAGCTTCGTACGTTGGTGTACGAGAGCCCTGCAAGGTGTGGTGACCGTGAGGCTTCACCACTAATGGAGAAGGCCATTTTGGAAGTCGCTGAAGCTGGCGATAGTCTCGGGGGGATAGTTAGAGCTGTGACGTATGATGTACCGCCGGGCATCGGGGAGCCCTTGTTCGAGTCTCTCGACTCGGAACTTGCTAAGGCGCTCTTCAATATTCCAGCCGTTAAAGGAGTTGAGTTCGGATCAGGCTTTGATGCTGCTCGGTCAATGGGCTCGCTAAACAACGACCCACTCACCATAGAGAGAGGGAAGGTGCAGTTCAAAACGAACAGGGCCGGGGGAATTCTTGGCGGGTTATCAACCGGCAGAGAGATTGTGGTTCAGGTGGCGTTCAAGCCCACACCGTCTATCCGAAGAAAGCAGACAAGCGTGAGTCTCACGTCCGGCAAAGAGACGGACCTTGAGCTGAGCGGTAGGCATGATCCCTGCGTGGTACCGAAAGCCGTTCCAGTTGTCGAGGCCGTCATATCGATAGTGCTCGCCGACTTCATGATTCGCTCAGGGGCGATACCAAAGGTCTTGAAGTGATCGGGATGGATGAAAGAGATAGGATACGCAAAAGGATCAACGCTATCGATGAGCGGATCTTGGAGGCCTTGACTGAGAGGGTATTGCTCGCTAGAGAGATCGGGGAATACAAAAAGAAGGTGGGGCTGCCGGTTATCGACGTAGCCAGAGAAAGCGCGGTGCTTCGGAGAATCGGCGAGGAGGCCGCGCGAAAGTCCCTTCCGAGAGAGCTGACTGAGAGCGTATATAGAGAGATCATGCGCCTCTGCCGAAGCGTACAGATGGAGGAGACGAAGGTTGCATTTCTTGGACCTCGAGGAGCTTTCTGCGAACAGGCTGCTCGCGACCATTTCCGCGATGTGAATGCCATATTCAATGAGCGGCCAAGCATAGCAGATGTCTTCAGGTCGGTCAGGGTCTGTGAAGCAGATAGTGGCGTTGTTCCGATAGAGAACTCAAACGAGGGATCAGTAGTAACAACCTTGGACCTGCTAAACGAATCGGACCTCAAGATCTCTGGCGAAGTCATACTGCGCATCAGGCACAACCTGATAGTGAGACCGGATAAGGAGCTGAATGAGATTAGGGAGGTGGCATCGCATCCTCAGGCTCTTTCCCAATGCCGCCGATACCTTGAGGAAAATCTCCCAAACGCCAAACATGTGGAGACAGGAAGCACAGCGACTGCCGTCAAGCTTGCGAGCGAGAGGGACGGAGTCGCAGCGATCGGTACCGAGCTGGCAGCGCAGCTATATGGAATGAGAGTTCTCGCCTCCGGTATCGAGGATAGCCGTGAGAACCATACGCGGTTCTTCGTGCTGGGCCGCGATGATCATGTGCCGACTGGTAAGGACGGAACTTCAGTGCTATTCTCTGTGAGGCATCGTCCGGGATCGCTGCACGAGGCATTAGGGGCCTTGTCTAGCAGAATGATCAATCTTACAAAGATAGAGTCGAGGCCTGCACGTGGCAAACCTTGGGAGTATGTCTTCTTCTGCGATTTCGAAGGACATAGGAAGGATGCGAAATGTCAAGAGGCTCTAGAAGAACTTCAGCGAAAAACGGTCGACCTGAAGATCTTGGGCTCCTATCCAAGAGCACAATGGCTATAGTCGGTAGCACAGCACGGGTGCGCCGCCTGTTTGCGAGACTGTTCAAGGAAGGGAAACATTGAGTCATCATGTTTGGCCGAGACGGGGAAAACGAGATAAGTAGCCGCAAAAACCAATATGCAAGCTGGAAATCTTGCTGACATTCCCAAGGCGAATGATGCAACCTTCTGAAAGGCTGAGCACGAGAAACAGACTTGCCTGAACCATCCAGGCGGAGGGGCTAGATTCTTGAAGGAGCTCTCGCCTTCCAGCCTCGAGACGGCTCAACCGTACCCGTGACTGGATCAACTTTCAAGCCCAGAGTCTCCAAGGTCTCCACCCCTAGCGCTGGCTCATCAACTTCACTCAACAAGACCTTGGCGACCGTCCCTCTTCCCAAAACCTCCAAGTACATGAAGGCAACATCGAATTCCTTCAAGCTCCCATCTGCCAGCGAAACCTTCTCTTTCCAAGGCGCCTTCTGAACGCCGAGCGCTTCACCCAGCTTCATTGGAATCATGCTGAAAGTGGATCCAGTGTCAACAAAGACCTTAGCCGTCTCCTCACCAGTCACCCCCCGAAGAAGAGACTCAACGTAGATGTGACCCAAACCTTGCACCGACTTGTACATGAGAAACGTCCCTCATATATGCTGTGACTCGCCAGTCAAAGTCGAAGTCCTTGATGACCTGAAAGAAGGGATGGCTATTCCCCGATTCGAACCACTTGTCAGAGAGAAGGGGACACTAGACCTCAAGGCCAACGATTGAATTATGTTTCAACATAGAGGTTTAGGTGAAAGGTGTCCAGTGTCCTCACATGGCCATCATGGTCAGCGTTGATCTAACCCCTTTGACCCTACGCACGTTCCGAGCTATCACTTCCTTAAGTTCATCCATCGTCTCCGCCTCAACCTTGGCTACGATATCATAGACCCCGTAGACGGCGTATGCTTCCTTGACATTGTCTATCTTTCTCAGCTCTTTCAGGACTTCATCTTCTGAGCCAATCTCAGCATTCACGAAGACGAATGCTAGCGGCATCTTTTCGATTCCCCACACTCAAAGAAACTGTGCGTCCGCGGGAGGTAATAAGATTTTGACGCGTCTAGACTTGGCTGATGATTGCTCTCTGACGGTTTCGCCGGTTGGCGTCCCAACAGAGGAAGAACCGGACGCATCTGTAGTGGCTAAGCCTCTGGGTGTCGAAAGCACTAATAGCGCAAGGCAAAGGCTTAGTAAGAGTGGCATACAGCAACTCAGACCGTACAATGAGAGCAAGGGATCTTCATGGAGTACGTGAATCTTGGAAGATCTGGCCTTAGGGTATCACGGATCTGTCTTGGCTGTTGGTCTTACGGCAACTCAGCGGAGTGGATGCTTGAGATTGACAGAGCAACACCCATAATTGAGAGAGCGATCGATCTTGGAGTTACCTTCTTCGATACTGCGAACTCATATTCGCGTGGACGTTCAGAGGAAATACTTGGAGAGATCATCAAGGGAAGAAGAAGCGATTTAGTCGTTGCGACGAAGGTCTTCTTTCCGATGAGCGACAAACCGAACGACCGAGGCCTCTCGCGCCTTCACATCATGCGGCAGATGGAGGAATCTCTGAAGCGGCTTGATGTCGATCATGTAGATCTGTATCAGATTCATCGCTGGGATCATGAGACACCGATCGAGGAGACACTTCGTGCCTTGGACGATCTCGTGAGTATGGGTAAGACACGATATGTTGGAGCATCAAGTATGTACGCATGGCAGTTCTCAAAGGCCCTTTGGACCTGCGACAGACTAGGTCTCACACGCTTCATCAGCATGCAGAATCACTACAACCTCTGTTACCGAGAGGAAGAACGGGAAATGATTCCTCTCTGCCGAGACCAAGGGATAGGGTTGATCCCTTGGAGCCCACTGGCAAGAGGCTTCCTGACAGGCAAATACAAGCGTGGGGAAACGCCGGATTCAGCACGCTATCGCACTGACCCAAATCTTGCTGAGAGGTTCTTCAAACCGGAAGACTTCGATGTCTTGGAAGAAGTGGTGAGAGTGGCCAAGGAAAGAGATGCGACTCCATCTCAGATCGCCCTCGCTTGGTTGCTTCACAAGGGAGTGGTGGCTCCGATAGTTGGAGCGACGAAAGTGCAGCACATAGAGGAAGCCGTTGAAGCCCTGAACGTGCGCCTTGGATCTGATGATATTCGCCGGTTGGAGGCACCATACACACCACACCCTATAATGGGGCACAGCTAGCTATTCTTGTCCAGCCGTAGGTTCTAATCCGAAGGCTTCTGTCGATGGCTTGTCTGCAGGCGCCCAACGGATAGTCATGTGATCCGGACGAACGTTGCGTCCTCGTAGATCAGTCGGCGTAGAGCTATTCCGGTGACAAGAGCGCCCTAGTTGCTTCTCATGCTTCGGTGTATTAGTGCTACCATTCTTCTTCCTAGCTCGGTGGCTCCGGTCAATGCGCGTTCGTCCCCCTTCACATCGCCTTTCTCGGAGCCTCTTCCATCCACGCCAAGTCCCGTTGGTGTCATGCCTTGGCCCAAGAAGAAGTTGTTTATCACTGTCAGCCCCTCTACCTGCCCTCTTCTTCCGGCGACCGCTATAGCGCCTCCCACCTTACCCTCAAGCCTATTGGTCGGGCGTCTGAGCGCATAGGTTCGGTCCATCACCAGCTTCGCTTGGGCGCTGACGGACCAGAAGTAGATGGGGCTACCGATGATGATGCCGTCCGCGCTTATCATCTTCGGGTATAGGTCTTGCATGTCGTCTTTGATGTGGCATTCGCCGGTCTTGGAGCAACTTAGGCAGTGGTCGCATGGTTTCACATCCTTCCCGGCGAAGCTCCACAGTGCGACCTCTGCCCCCTCCTTCTCCGCGCTCTCCAAAGCTGTGCGTACAAGTGTCTCGGTGTTTCCGCCGCTGCGGGGGCTGCAGACAATCCCTAGGATCTTCAAGGGACATCACACGTCAATGGAGGAAGGAGAACCCAATTCTCCGTCGAACTCCTGTAACGATCTGCGCATAAGCTCTCTCAAGATTCAAGCTCAGACTCGTTCAAGCTTGAACACTACCGGTCTCAGTCCATCAGAGCAACAGTTTATGGCGACGCCCTTCTCCTTGAACCAAGGCAGGTCTCCACCAAATGCCAAGGTCCTAACGTTGCAGAAGATTGTTTGCCAAGCCGAGGTACAGAAACCGTCCGGCATCTTCCCATCCTCACGAACAAGGAACTCTTGGCCATCTTTGAACAGCTCACATGCTCCAAGAGGGTTGACGGGTGTTACTGGGCTCTTCTCAAAGACTTCAGACGGATTGAATCGTTTCAGCACGGTTATCTTGACCTTATGTCTCTCAACCATTTCAATCACGGAGTCCCAAGTAGGTTCGCAAGATACTATAAGTGTAACTACACGTGCGTCTATGACGGAAGTCCAACCTACAGACCACGTTCACCGAGATTTCTCGCAATCATTACCTCTAGCAAACTTGGTGGGACTAAAGTGTTGAATATGGACAGTAGAGAATGCTAAGCATCGTAGACGTTGAGGTAGCTCTATGATAGGAAAAGCTGGAAACGTTATGTTGGCGTTGGCTTTTCTCACTGCGTCTACGTTGCATCTTCTACTATTCTCCTATTCGCCGATGATCGCGCCAATAATGAAGGAGATGGGAATATCGCACGCTGAGGCGGGGCTCGTATTCTCTGTTGGCATAATGGCTATCGTGGCGCTGCGTGTACCTTGGGGACTTCTGAGCGACAAGATTGGCGTCACAAGTGCGATGCGACTGGCAATGTTGTTCGTCGGGGCCTTCAGCTTCCTAAGAGGATTCTCTCCAAACTACCTGACCTTGCTAGCCTCTCAGCTTCTTCTCGGAATCGGGTTTGCAGCCATCCTACCATGCTTGGCTAAGATCGTGAACCAGATGTTTGAGGAGAAGGCCGGGTTCGCCACCGGGATCTATGCCTCAGGATTCCCTGTTGGTGAACTTGTCGGATTGGGCCTGACATCTTACCTACTGACGGCGCTGCATAGAGATTGGAGGGCTGTTTTCCAAATACTTGGAGCTTGGGGCCTAGTCTTGACCATCCTATGGTGGCGCGTAGACAGAAGATCTCCAGCTAGAGACACGCTTGACAGCCAATCAGCAAAGAAAATCAGGGATCTAGTTAGAATGAAACAGGTTTGGATACTGACCGGGCTATGCGTATGTTCAATGGGCTGTTACGATACACTTCTCACGTGGCTTCCTCACATTCTGGAACTCAAGGGAATACCTGCCATCGACGCTAGCCTTACTGCATCAGTGTTTCCAGTGGGGTTCCTGCTCGCCGGACCAGTTGTAGGCACTCTATCCGATAGGCTTGGATTAAGGAAACCATTCATACAGATCTTGGGGTTGAGTAGCGCCGTACTGATAGCACTCATCGCACGTTTCGATGGACTGAGTCTATGGGGAACCATATTGTTGGCAGGTTTCGCTCTATCCGGAGTCCTGACGCTGGTCCTCGTGATACTGTCTGAAGACCCCGAGACATCTGGATTTGTGGGAAGCGCTGTGGGATTGGTGTCCTCTCTAGGCAACGCAGGGACATTCCTATTCCCCATCGTTGTGGGCTTCCTCATCGATGTCGCGAACTCACCAACTTTGCCACTAATAGTTCTGGCGGCAATATCTGGAGTCACGGTAATGCTGAACCAAGTGCTTAGGGAGACCGGAGGAGCGCGCGTCCGTAAATAACTGATCAAGAGTAAGCGTGAAGATTCAGGAAAATAATGCTCAGCTCCAGATTGAGTGTGAGAGCGTATGTCTGCTTGGGAGAAGACCTTAGACAAGTACGGCCTAATGATAGAGGAGAGGCTATCCAGCTTCCTAGAGAAAGAAACCAAGGACGCGAGCGACTACCATGACTTCATTGGCAGATTGTACGGGGATCTTCACGAGTATGCCGCCAGAAGAGGAAAGAGGCTGGCGTCCTGCAGCACTCTATTGACCTACAAAGGTTTCAACAAGGTAGTCGATGATCGAATCCTAAGCGTTTGTGTCGGTATAGAGCTTTACCGGCACTCCATACTTGTGCACGATGACCTTGTTGACGGCGACCAGTCGAGGCGTGGAGGCAGCACCATCCACAAGAAATATGCTCAAGAGCATGACGCCAGATTTGGCGACTGCTCAGCAGTTTTTACAGGCAACATGTTGTACGCCTTGGCGCTCAAGGCTTTGAGCGGCTCAGGCTTCGAACCCGGCAGGATCGTTCAGGTCTCGAACGTGCTTAACAACGCTTTTCAAGCGGTGAATGAAAGCCAAGTCCTAGACCTTCTATTCGAGTACAAGAAGCCAGACGTAGATGAATGGTACATCATGGCTTCGAAGAGGGCTGTGTCACTCTTCAAGGCCTCGCTGCTCATAGGCGCTGTGTTAGCAGACGCGTCAGAAAATGATCTTCGATTGCTAAGGGAGGCGGCCGAGCAAGTAGGCTACTGCTTTGACATCCAAGACGACATAATCGATACGTTCGCATCGGAAGAACAGTACGGCAGGAAGCCAGGCGGAGACCTCATGAAGCGCAAGAAGCCGCTGCACATCGTTCACACATACATGATGGCGAATCAAGAACAACTCGAAACGTTTGAGAGTGCCATCCAAAAGCGACCTCAGGAGGATCTCTCGAGGATAAGGCGGGTGATCTCGGAATGTGGAGCCCTAGAGGCAGCCAAGAACCGATCCAGAGAGCACGCTGACTCAGCCAAGAAACTGATCTCAGAAACCAATATGAGCCAAGAGGTTAAGGGCTTTTTCAACTCATTCATCGACTACGTCAAGGAAAGCCTCAACTGGTACAAGTAGCAGTCCTATGAAGATCACTCTTTGAAAGAAACAAGGATGAACTTGTTTCCGTCAGGATCTTCGAACATGGCCGTCCGCCCACCCCAGTATTGGTCTTTTGGCTCTGTTAGGAACCGCACTCCTTTCTCCTTCAAAGCGCTGTACTCTGTGTCAACGTTCGCTACCCGAAGGTAGATTTGAAGCTCCGCCTTGGGAGCCGGGTCTAATCCAAGCATGATCTCACCAATACTGAAGGTAGCGTAGTTGGACCATTCACTTCTCTTCTTGAGCCCAAGAACGTTCTCATAAAAGCCTATTGCCCTCTTGAGATCTGACACGCGGACCGTGAGATTCTCCAACTTCTCAATCAATATGGTTCACCTCCTATTGTTTTTGTGATCGATAGTAGAGTCCTAGGTTGTATTTGTGAGCTTATGTCTCCTACTACGGGCTCTCAGGTAGGTAAGAGTCATCAGCTGTTGCTGAAGAAGAGAACTTGTGCTAATGATGAGAGCGAGTCCGCGCTAGATAGTTCTGTTGGTGTCTCTCACTTCTTCCTTATTGGTATCTGTATTTCAGTTAGCAGTTCTTCCTCTGGTGTTGTCTCTGGAGAATTGAGACAGACTTCTCTTCCCGGCCCAGCCGGCTCGTATCGTTGCTTCTCAATCCACTCGCGTATCTTTTGCCATGCGGGACTTATCGGCATACGGCCGGGCCTTTCCAAGTCTCCGTCGACCATGAAGTCGTCGAGGCTAATGAGAACGACTGGACCGGTAAGATACTGGTTCTAGGCTCGGAAGGCTTCTTCGACGAGGGCAAAGGCATCGACAAAATCATGGGAGAACTGGTAAGGCGCTACAATATCACCGACAGCGGTGGAAACCGAAGCACAGTTGACCAACGCCTAGACGAACTGGTGGCGAAAGGAATCCTCGACAGGAAAAGCGAAGCAAACCAATGGATATGCTTCGCGACACCTGAATTCGAGGAGAGAGTACGAGGAACCTGACGCACCTAGCTTTAGACTCACCGTTGATTTGGAAAGCTAGTCCCATCCTACACTACTTTCTCACAAATTCATCAAGAGCAGCCAGAGCAGCCAGATCAGCCTTCATACAAGCCTCAGACGGTTGCAGGGGTAGGCCTCAACCGTCAAGCATAATAGCTCGGCCGAGATTGCTTTCAGGGGGTTCTCAATGGCTGAGAAGATAAGGAAACTGTTTAGAAAGAAGCCTAAGGAAAAGAAGGAAGAGGAGAAGAAGTAGTACAGGTACTCCAACTCCGAATCAGAAAGGAGAGGACTCGAAGGCTCCAGGTTGTTCAGCGAAGCAGGCTCACTAAGTTCTTCAGGTTTGTATTTTTAGTTACTTTGACCAAGGCTTCAGAGCATATTTTCAGAATGATTTCTTCCCTGTCGTCGCTCGTTTTCCGTTTCTCATATTTCCTGCCGACGTCGGCTAGCTCTTTCAGGATTAGAACAGATAGATTCTTCATCATCTCAGATGAAACTTCCGCTCGACTTCCTTCTTTTCGGCGGATGTGAAGCGCACCCATCACTCCTCTCAGGTATTGCGTTTGCATTTCAGTGAAGTATTTCTTTGATTCTTCAGGGATGTGATCAAATTCAGGTATGAATAGCGCCGCTATTGGGCTATAGTATTTCTGTAAGATTCCATGCTCTTCAGCCTCAGTCTTCACCATTTCTATCAACCTAGCCTCCATCAACAGATTGAGATGATAGCCGACGGACGCCGGGGTTAGATTGAGGAGCTCCGAAAGTTGAGTCTCAGTCATTGGACGCTCATCCAATAGACGCAAGATCTCAGAGCGCTCCAAGTCAGCGATCAGTCTAATTTTCTCCGGATCATTCAGTATGCAAACTGCTCGTCGACGACTTAGTCTGACCATGTGACCACCGATAACTTGACCCATGCCTATCTCAAGATAAAAAGGAGGGGGGTTCTAGGCCAATTCCCTGCCCAACCGATCAACCTTCAGGAGGCTTCTCTTCCGCTGGCTTCTCCTCAGGTGGTGCCTCAGGTGGGGCTTCAGCTGGAGCCTCTGGAGGTTTCTCTTCAGGCGCTGGAGCTTCTGGCGGCTTCTCTTCGGACATTCCAATTTCCCGAGGAGTAATACAGGAGGAACAATTTAAACGTTCTAAACGTTTTGACCTGCCAAATTGATCGTGCAGAATACAACGACATATTCAGCTCTACTGGGAATCCACTCTGTTGGTAGGTAGCCCGATGTGAGGCTGCAGACTCGTTCGTTCCGTTGAGGAGGGGCATGAGGCGGTTTTCTAGGGCTCCTGGCGAGATCGAAAGCTTCACGAGAAGAACCCGTCAGTTAGATACAGGGTTTCGAAGGGCTAATAAGGGCTGGTGCATTGTTCAACGGATTCTTTCCACACTCGGAGGCACGGCGGGATCATTGAGGCAAATCAAGAGAAACATCTGGCTTCTTGATCATATACTCATCCAGGAAACTCTTACCTCTATCCGAGATCGAGTGGTGGGGCTTCCCAGATTCCGTGACGGCCTCATCACGCTAGGAAAGCTAGTCGCCTATGAGCTAGCTCAAACGATGCGGAGGAAACGTGTCGAGGTGCAGACCCCTCTTGCGAAGGCGAAAGGCGTCGCCATCTCAGAGAGAGCGCATCTTGTGATCGTAGGGATTCTGAGAGCAGCTGTGCCTCTGGTTGAAGGATTGTCGTCGGTATTTCCGGAGGCGCGTCTTGGGTTCTTGAGTGCGAGGCGAAAAGAGTCCAAGCAGACGAGGGAGAGGTTCGATGTTGAAATCAGCTATCTGAACGTTCCGACACTATCCGAAGTTGACACATTGATCATTACCGACCCTATGATCGCCACAGGAAGTACAATCTGCAAGGCTCTAGATCTGATCCTTTCCCGGAACGCGAAAAGGCCTCGTCGAGTAATCGTCGCCGGCATAGTGGCGACCATGAACGCTCTGAGAAGAATTGCCTCGCGGCATCCGGGAACTGAGATCTACGTGGCCGCCACCGACCCACGCCTAGACAGGAGGGGATACATCGTTCCCGGTCTGGGGGACGCAGGAGACCGAGCATTCATACTTCCAGTTGGCTAGACACTCGCCAGCTTACGTCTGACGGTCTCCCTGCGCACAGTATACCGTCGGCATCAGAAACGTCTCATTCTTAGCCCCCGCAAAAAACCGTACTGCTCTCCACGAGTGCCCGTCTAGCGGAAAAACGACTCATTTCGGTCTCTGATTGACTATATGAAGATAGTTAGCTCGCTCGCCATAAACGATAGGGATTTGGTTCTCCGCATATTGCCGTCCTTAGTTATGGACACCCCTTCATTTCCAGTGGAACAGACCGCTTCGCCTTCTCCTAGACAGCTCGTGAAGCCGATGGAAGTCGCACGCATCCACACGAAATCGAAGCATCCTGGCAAAGATCTTGCTACCCGGTTCTTGGAGTTCTTCAAGGATGCGTCTATTCTCAGGAAGATCAGAACAACGCATTGCAGGTTATATGAGGTAGATTGACGTAAGCTGCGTTGCCGCAATCAAATCTCTGAGGCTTACTATGCCGAGAAGCTTCCTCGTCTTTGTCGCGATGGGGAGGTGACGCACTTTATGTTTTTTCATTGTCATTAGAGCACCCAGTATGCTAGACGATGGATCGCAGGTGATAACTCGTTTTCTCATATGATCGCGAACCTTGGCCTTCTCCATATCGCAGCCAATTGAGGCGAACCTCATGAAGTCGCTCTCGGTGATGATTCCGACAAGTCTGCCCTTCTCCACTATGACAATGCTACCCACCCTCTTCTCGACCATCAGTTTTGCTGCTCTTGCAAGGCTAGCTTCAGGTCCTGTTGTCACAACGTTTTTCACCATTATCTCCTGTATCTTGTCAACGAGTTCCGCGTTGCGCAAACCTGTATCCCGAGCTTCAGATTCTTCTTTGGATTGCACTTATGACTTTTGGGCATTAGGCTCGCTTCTCGAGGAAAGGTCCAAGAGCGACATCTGCATTGCCAATTCATGATTAGCCTTCGATGGTAGATATGTCGGAAACGGCTACCAAGATATTCGAGCAGAGCCTCAACCAACTGGTGCTTGTGAAGTTGAGGGGGGAAAGGGCCGTTAGGGGAAAGCTGTTCAGCTTCGATGAGCATATGAATCTGGTCCTCGAGGACGCTGAGGAGATCTCAAACAATGAAGGGAAGAAACTTGGAAGGATAATTGTGCGCGGTGACAACGTAGTTCTGGTCAGCCCCGGGCCCAAAAGGCAGGGTTCCACTTAACTTACAATCGGACGTAGCTACCACTATCTCATTCTTCGTGATGGAACTTAATTCTCTGCCGTCTTGGCGGTCCTCCCCATAAGCAAGAGAACCAATTGGAAGTATCCGGGGAGGCAACTGAAGATACTCTGGGCCACGGCGAGAGATACAAGGAAATTTCGCGGTTCCACCTATAAGTTAAAGTGGGGAGTTGCGAAATCTTGGCGAAGAAGAAAGCAATCATAAACATACAGAATGTCGTAGCTTCAGCAACTCTTGGACAGGATTTGGACCTAGACTCCATCGTCCGAATATTTCCCAGCGTAGAATATCGACCCGAAGTGTTTCCCGGGCTCGTTTTCAGGTTGAAGGAGCCGAAGACAGCGACGCTCCTCTTCAGAACCGGAAAGATGGTCTGCACTGGTTCTAAGTCGGAGCGAGAGGCAAGGGAGGCGGTGTTGAAGGTTGTGGATGAACTCAAGAGGAACGGAATCGCCATCGCTGGTGGACCTGATATTCGGATTCAGAACATCGTCGCCTCTGTTGTACTCGGCGGCTCCGTAGACCTAGAGAAGACGACGTACTCATTGGAGACGACTATGTATGAACCTGAGCAGTTTCCCGGCTTAATCTACCGCATGCATGATCCGAGGGTTGTTATTCTCATCTTCGCAAGCGGAAGACTCGTCTGCACCGGCGCCAAGAAGGAGGAAGAAGTTAGCGTAGCCGTAACCAAACTTCAGGAGACGCTTGAGGAGAAAGAGCTCATTCACTACGAGTAGCCAAGGAAAACTGCCTGAGAATGCCTAGCGTTCTTCCATAGCTAACATGGTCAGCGTAGATCTGATCCCGCTGACCTTACGCACCTTTTGAGATATGGCTTCCCTTAGTTTGTCCATTGTTTCCGCTTCGACCTTGGCAACGATATCATAGACCCCGTAGACGGCATAGGCCTCCTTGATGTCCGCGATCTTTCCGAGGCCTTTCAGAACCTCGTCTTCCGAGCCAGTTTCGGCGTTTATGAAGACGAAGGCGACAGGCATCTCTCAGACTCCTTATGCACGTGCTCTAGTTCGAGGGAAGGTAATAATGTTTTGACCGCTTGGTGAAGCTTCCCCTCAAACGAAAAGGCTTCTAGCCAAAGCGATCGTTTCTTCAGCTTCCCTATCCGAAGATATTCCGAGGGCAACGCTATCAACGCACGTCAATCCTGCGACGTAGGGCAGGGCTTCAGTCGGCGGTAGAGAGCCTGCGGCCAGAACCTTCTTGGCGATGACGAATTTTTCCGATTCCTCTAGTAGCTTGACAAGGTCCTCCGGCTTTGAATCCATGAAGGCCCCGAGGACGTTTAGGGGAACCATTACGATCTCGTAGTCTAGGCTCAGCCGCCTGGCCCAGTTCAGGGTTTTGAATGGCTGGTGTGACGCAAAACCTGCGGGCCTACCTGCCTCGTGGATCGCCTCAATCGTCCTCTCTAGAAGTTTTTCGTCTCGTAGGTCGGCGATATCGCCATGCGCGACAATGGCAACGGCTCCCAGCTCCTTAAGTAGTTCTACGTCCCTTTCAATGTCTCCAGGACCTACGCTTCCGACGATCCTGAGATCCATCCCTTCCCTCAGAGCTTCGCTGACTGCTCTTACGACGGGCTTATGTGGCAGAAGCTGGATTCCTTGAACGCCTAACCCGTAGGCTTTCCGGATGATCTCTAGGATGTTTGAGGGGTTGAGGCAAAACTTGCTCCAGTACAGAGTGGACCTATGTCCAAACTGTCCGGCAGCGATGAAAGGCGAAGTGCCCAGGAGTATTCTTGGAATAGGCACTTTATGCCTCACAAATGTTCACTTTCCTTGTCGAAGGTTAGCGATGATCGATCGGCTATTCCTCTCGTCACGGAACGCTGGCTCTTGGCTCAGGAAGGCCTACCCCCCTCGACGGATTGAACATCAGACTCCCCGGTTTGCATGGTATGAAGCAGGCATGCCTGAGCCAACTACGGTCGCCCAAAGAGAGGGTAGCTTGCTCAGCGTAGGCATACTGCCATTTGAGCGTTTCTCTGATCCATAGAATGAATCAGTCAATGGTGAGCCCGAGCTAGCCAAGAAACCCTTGGCTGCCAACCCATGTGCCTGTACTGCAACGCCAAGTCGAAAAATTGGGAGATGATTCCAATGAAGCGAGACCTATGCGACTCAACCTTGCCAGACCCTCTCTATATGCCCCGATGAAATGGGGGGCACATAGGACCAGTTTTTAAACAACCCAGTACGTTAGTAGACAAGGCCGAATGTAAGCGTTTGAACATATGGTTGACATTGGCTTCTGAGGGATTGCGCTGTGGGTCATACAATCGCCCGGATCACCGTCTACAATCCGCGAGACACATCCAGCTCTTCAAGTCTGGAGCTCCTTGTGGATACCGGCTCCACATACACTTGGATCAGGCATGGCAGGCTGAAGGAGCTTGGCATCGAACCCTCAGAGAAGGTGAAGTTCCGGACGATAGATAACAGGGGCATTGAAAGATATGTCAGCGAAGCAGTTGTTGAATGTGTGGGAAGGAAAGCCACAACGGTTGTTGTCCTCGCTGAAGATAGCGATAATGAAGTACTCGGGTTACATGCACTAGAGGGCTTGAGGCTTGAAGTTGACCCGGTAACCAAACAGTTAAGAGAAGTAGAAGCGGTTTTGGCACTCTAACTCAACTTGCTTGGACGACCTTACTTGTAAGGCGATGCAATGTCAGCGATGCAAGGTGTCCTGAGATCGAAATCAGAAACTGGTAAACTAGTGTGTAGGGACTCATATCGAAGGGATAGAACATTGCGATAGCATAGTCTACAAGGCTGGCACTGCAAATGAAAAGAGCAAGTAGCATGAGGGCCCGACGGTCCAACATGGACCTGTCTTGGCGTGTACTCACCGCATATGATTTTTGGCGGTTACGGAATGATGATGATTCACGCACGCCACAGAATACGTGTAGCCATGCCATCTTGCCATACACAATCATTCAAGATAGAAGTTGAAGATTCCCCAACCGAACATTCTGCAGACCTTCCTTCGCGGCTTCAAGGCGTTCATAAGCATGCCTCTTACTCGTAGTTGGGAAAAAACAAGTAGATACGATACGTAGTCCTGGAGGCCGTAGGCCATACGGCCCGACACAACACTGAAAGCGAGGTTGCGAGAATCTATGAACGAATCATGGCTAGAAAGGGTGCGTCTGTGGCGAAAGTGGCGTGCGCAAGGAAATTGGTGATAGTCATATGGTTCATGTTGACGAGAAACGAACCGTACCGTTACTCCGATCTACAACTCGTCGAAACAAAAGAGAAGTGCTTGGAAAGAATGGCTGGCAAGAATTATTAAGAAGCCACGCTTACATCCACAACTAGTTCAAACATCAGAACGGTTTTCACCGACGCTATCCTGTGCAGTTCTGTGAATAACCTCAACGAACAGAAACAGAAGCTAGGAATAGGGCTTTGATAGCAGATCTCAGGGGTGTATATCGGAGAATATTAGTCTTAGAAATGAGCAGTTACCTCCAGAAAAGAGAAGGAGGTGAATCGAATGGAAGATAGTTTCGACAGCACCTACATCATCAAGAAGGAGCGATACCAGGAGTTCATTGCTGATGCGCAGAGGCTTGCGCTAACCGCGTACACTGTTCCAGCATTCATCTGGCCTGAATTCTATAAGATGATCAACATCGAGAAGGATATCGCAATGCGTGTGGTATGGAAGCCTGAAACCACTGTCAGACAGATCAAAGACTTCGACAGGAGATGGTTCTTGGAAAAGTACTAGAATAAGCGCCGAACGTATTTGACGCGAAAATCTCTTCACGCTCGAAATCTTGCAGGGCTATTCGCAGAAAACCCTGGGGGATGCCAGGATTCCGGAACTAGTCTGTTCAACTAGAACAGTCACAAACCGAATAGAGCCAAGATCGAGAATTTGTAGTGAGGCTTGATGAGAGAACTTTATGGGGAAACCTGCTCAAGGGTAGCCTTCGCCTCGACGATCGGCCTCCCATCAAAGTAGGAACATTTGATTCCGAATCTCTGGGCGCATTCTAAGCATCGAGCTGGTTCGCATAGCGATGTGCTGAGATATTTCTCCCCGCCGTCAGGCGCCATGACAACCATCACTCCGCTGTCAATTTCCTTGGCTTTCTTCAGAGCCACATGGAAGATTGCCCCTGAGCTCGGTCCGACGAAGATACCCTCACCGAGAGCCAGAAGTTGAGCGGACTCTTCCGCATCCTTAAGCATCACGTAATGTACTTCATCGACTCTCTCAGGCTCCCATATCCTTGGAACATATTGAATGTTGAAGTTCTTCAAACCTTGGATAGGTGTCGAGGGATCTGGGGCAACCGCGATGATCTTCACATCAGGGTTATACTCTTTGAGCCTCTTTGATACGCCTACAGACGTCCCTGCTGTTCCGAGTCCAACAGCGAAGTGTGTGATTTTGCCATCTGTATCTTTCCAGATCTCTTCAGCTGTGGTTTCATAGTGTGCCAGAACGTTGTATCTGTTATCGAATTGATTTGGCATAAAGTACTTCTGCGGATACTTCTCCACAAGCTGCTTGGCATAATCTTCGGCTCCATCCATTCCCTTCTTGCCATCGGTGAGGATGATCTTCGCGCCTAGCGCGATGAGGATCTGCCGCCTCTCCATGGTCATCGTCTCAGGCATGACGAGAATGCAGTCGTAGCCCTTCACCCTGCAGACGAGCGCCAACCCGATTCCAGTATTGCCACTGGTCGGCTCTATGACTGTCTTCTCTCTCGTCAGCACCCCCTCCCGTTCTGCGTATTCAATCATGTATTTGGTGATCCTGTCCTTGACTGAGCCTCCGGCGTTGAACTTCTCAAGCTTGATGTACATCTCCAAGTTCCTGTTAGGGTTGAGTCTGTTGATTCTAACCATCGGGGTGTTACCGATCAGATCCAGTATGCTACCATATATCAAGTCCGTTCACCATCTTTGTTTCCAAATGCCTCCGAGCTTCAAACACCTCTTACGACGGTCGCGGGTCGGAATTAAATATGACGCTGTCATACTTCTTGCGGGTTAAGAAATGAAGCCGCCTTGTGAAATAGTTGTCAAGCATCTCCTCCCAGCACTAAGGGCAATGATTGCAAAGGAGCTAACTGAGAACTATGGATTCAAGCAGGAAGAATCTGCCAGGAAGCTGGGGATTACTCAATCCGCCATCAGCTACTACCTCTCGGGGAGCAGAGGTGCTAGAAACGCTCGAAATTACCGAGTGGTCGCACTGAAGAAGAATCCTCAGGTCAAAGTTGCTGTGAAGGAGATCGCTAAAGCGACAGCCGGCGATGGAACGACAACAGTCCAAACGATCCAAAAACTCTGCAAGACATGCATCATACTGCGTTCAGGCGAGGATCTTTGTAGGATGCATATGGAAACTCTTCCATCGATCGGAGAAACGTGTAACCTATGCCAACTCATGTTCACAAGGTAACCAGGCCTTGGATGGGCATGGTTCCAGCTCCCCCGATGACGGCGACGTAGTAACCTGTCATCCACTATTGGTCGTACTAGCTTCGGTATCTCTTGTGGATCTTATTGGCCGTCGGAGTCCGTGACCGTGAGTAGGTTGTCCTTTGCCATTTCGACTCCTCTTCTTATGGCGGTTCCTCGCGCGTCTTTGCGGGGACCCCATAGAGAGCGACGGGGACGATGCGCCCCGCGGTCCCCCCTCATGGGAGCTTGAGAAGATCAGGGCCTCAGGCTTAAACGAAAAGGAACTACAGCTGCTCTTGGAAGAGGTGCGCCCAAAGACCTATTATATAGGGCCCTAGTCTCTACGGAGTTTGGGGAGCTGGGTAGACCCGGCTGAGAGGGCGAATCCTACATTCGCCGACCCTTTGAACCTGATCCGGATAATGCCGGCGTAGGGAAGGTGTGGGAGCAGTGGACAAGCGGATATTGGGCGATGGGCTGATTCTGACCGGAACAGCTTTCCGGTCACGATTTTCTCGGTTTAACAAGCCACGACCCGAAAATGCTGAAAGATTCGTGGAGACTTCCCGGGAACAAGGACTTACTCGGCACGCGGCTCTAGTTGCTACATTCACGGCTCTTGGAGTGTCGATGGCGCCTTTCACATGGTTCTTCTTTCTTGGAACGAAAGCGTTTCCTGGTCAGCATTTCATAAATGCGCTTGCGGGTGTCATCCTTGGGCCCTACTGGGCCTCCCTTGCGGCTTTGATGGTTGGGGCGATGAGAAACATCCTAGGTATTGGAACCATCTTCGCATTCCCTGGGGGAATTCCAGGAGCACTAATCGTAGGATTGGCCTATGAGCTAACCAAACGATTCAGGAATCGCCTCCTACGTTATTCTGCCGCGTTGCTCGAGCCAGTCGGAACAGTTGTTATAGGAGCGTCAGCGTCGCTTCTCATACTGGCTCCACTGGTAGGTTGGAAGCCTCTTCTCGTAAGCGTTGAGAGATACGGGGTCCTGTTGGCCTTATGGACCCTATGGGGAGGATGGGCTATCAGCTCAGTTAGCGGAAGCGTCTTGGGTTATGTTGTGCTGCTTGGACTAGATCGAGCAGGAGTACTCGTACGGATGGGTAGACATTGACAACAGTTTCGATCAAAGAGCTGCTTGGAGCGAAGACCTTGATTCTGGGGGAGTCCGGCTCAGGGAAGACCCTGATGATGGCTGGGCTTCTGGAAGAGGCGGTTTCATTGGGATTGGGTGATAAGCTTACTGTTATTGATATGGCTCCTGTACGCCGTGGTGTCGGAGGCAAGATCCTAGATTATACCAATGCCGTTGCGACCGTCCGGTATCTAAGCGATGATGGGATCTATGCGCCAAGGTTGATGGGCGGTTCAAAAGAGGAAGTCTTGTTCTACGCGGAGCAAAACGCGAAGATCACAGAAGCAATGCTCAGACGATATGAGGAATCACCTACAAAGATGCTCATGATTAATGATCTCACCATATACCTGCATCATGGAGACTTGGGTCTACCGGTCAAGTGCATCAGTATGGCCGCCACATTCGTGGGGTCTGCGTACAGTGGCAAACTTCTGAGGGACGACAAAGGGGCGGGAATATCCTTCAGGGAAAAGGTCTTGGTCGACGAACTAGTCAAGAAGATGGATAGAGTTGTTGAACTGCCTCCTCGAAAGCAGGCCGCCCCAACGATCGAACCAGTCTCCTCCCGGACCGCACGCAGATCATTTGGGCGAGGTGACTGAAATGACCAACATTCCTAGAGTATTGACGATTGCGGGCTCCGACTCTGGAGGGGGTGCAGGGATACAGGCAGACCTCAAGACCTTTGCGGCTTTTGGCGTCCACGGCATGAGCGCAATCACAGCCATAACTGCACAGAACACCATAGGGGTCACAGCTGTTCAAGCAATAGATCCAGAAGTTGTGCGTGCCCAGATAGATGCAGTTGTTGAGGACATAGGTGTCGGCGTTGCCAAGACAGGGATGCTATACTCAGCTGAGATAATCAACATCGTGGCTGAAGAGGCAGAACGGTATCGGCTAACGATGGTCGTCGATCCGGTGATGATAGCGAAGAGTGGTGCGAGCCTACTCAAAGTAGAGGCGGTTGATACCCTGATTCGAAGGCTACTACCGCTGGCAACGGTAGTGACGCCCAACGCAATGGAAGCCCAAGCAATATCCAAGAGGAAGATTTCCACCTTGGATGACGCGAAGAAGGCTGCAAAGGAGATAGCAGGTTTGGGGGCGAAGGCCGTTGTCATTAAGGGTGGTCACATAGATTCGGGAGACAGGGTTACTGACGTACTGTACCTCGAAGAGAGATTCGAAACATACGAGGGCCAGCGAGTTGACACAAAAAATACTCACGGAACCGGATGCGTTTTCGCCTCGGCGATTGCAGCCGGTTTAGCGATAGGCAAGCCCTTGGGAGAAGCGGTTGGAATCGCGAAGGAATTCGTAGAACGCGCAATCATATTCGGCTTGGATGTAGGTCAGGGCTATGGGCCAGTCAACCCGACAGCAACCCTCCACAACAATGCGGAAAAATACGATGTCTTGATGACACTTAGAAAGGCAGTCAACATCTTGGAAGGCCATCCAGAGGTACGTTTCCTAATCCCTGAATCTCAATCCAATATTGGAATGGCTCTTCGGAACGCTTGCGCCAGAGACGATGTCTGTGCGATACCGGGGAGAGTAGTGAGGCTTCCCCACGGTTTGAAGGCGTCGTCCTGCCCAGAGTTTGGCGCCTCCAGCCATGTTGCAAACACGATACTGGTCGCTGCAAGATTCAACCCCTTAATCAGATCAGCTATGAACATACGATACTCTAAGGAGGTACTCGATGTCTGCCGGAACCTTGGTTTATCGATCTCGTACTACGACAGGAGAATGGAGCCGTCCGAGATCAAGAGGAAGGAGGGGGCGACTACGGCCTGGGGGGCCGAAGAGGCGGTGAAGAGGCTGGGAGCGGTGCCAGACGTGATCTACCATGAGGGAGATTATGGTAAAGAGCCGATGGTGATTATTCTCGGTAGGACAGCCATAGATGTAGCCAACAGGGTCGTCGAGATAAGCCAGCAGATAAGTAGACCCACTCAGCGAAGGGGCTGACCGATACCAAGGTTATCGAATCACTGGAGGAAACCTAAGGAATGGCTGAGAAGAAATCCTTCTTCCAAGATCCGAATACACTCTTCGGCCGGCTCACTGCGGCCTGCGTCCAAGAGTGGGACGCCTATGTGAGCCACGCGTTCGTCAAGAAGCTCGGAAACGGTACCTTGCCCGAGGCATGCTTCAAACACTATCTGATTCAGGACTACATTTTCCTGATACATTTCGCCAGAGCCTGGGCCCTTGCGGTATACAAATCCGAAACACTCACTGACATGCGCGCAGCGAGCGCGACACTGTCAGCACTGCTGAACATGGAGATGGAAATGCACGTGAAGTACTGTGAAGGATGGGGCATCACACGAGACGAAATGGAGCGGACACCAGAAGCTCGGGCGAACATGGCCTACACGCGCTACGTGCTCGAGCGCGGCCTAGCCGGAGACATCTTGGACCTCCATGTTGCCTTAGCACCCTGTGTCGTCGGCTACGCCGAGATCGGCGCCCGACTGCTCTCTGACCCTGCAACGAAGAGGGAGCACAACCGCTACTGGAACTGGATCGCTCTCTACTCAGGCGACGAGTTCCAGAAATTGGCCAAGACCGCGGCGCAGCAACTGGACAAGCTCGCAGCCGTACGAATGACGCCTTCGCGGTTTGAGAATCTCGTCAAGACCTTCAGGCAGGCCACACTCTTGGAAATCGGGTTCTGGGAAATGGGGCTGAACTTGCAAACCTGACAAATGAGAATCCATGAGAAGCCTCGAAGATATCTGTTAAGTCGCTTACGTATTATACTCGTCCAACCCGAACTCGGGGTCACAAGCGGTTAGAGGAACGCGGTAAGCGCGAGATCAGGAGTTACGTCGGAAAAGAGGTGCCAGTGCCTATTCCTCCGGTACGACCGGCCATATTCGAATAACTCATTCTTGGGTAGAAACCCTTAAATGAGTAGCTTGAAAGCTATCGTACGGGGAAGTTGAAACCGACCGTTGTGATTGCCAACACTGGCGTCTTTGCAGCTCTGGCCGTTCTACTCACATTCGTAAAGGCGGAGCTGCCCTATCCGCTGCTTCCATATCTGAAGTTCGATTTGGCAGAGGTTCCGATAACGCTGCTGCTTTTCCTTCAAGGGCCAATACCAAGCCTCATCGCCGCGGTGATCCACTGGATAGCTCTGTCAGTAGCTAGGGGGTGGGTTCTAGGCCCCCTGATGAAGTTTCTGGCAGTGGTGCCCATGATCCTCGGAAACTGGATCGGGATCGAGACGTTTAGACGAGTCTTTCAGAAGCCCAATCTTACGGTCGTCTTGGTGGTTGGAAGCGTATTCGGAGCCCTATTCAGAATTCTGGCGACCTCCGCAACGAATATTATCGTTCTTCTTTGGGTAGCGCCCGACTTCCTCAAGTTTGCTGGTAGCACACTAAGAGCCTTGGGCTTGGTCGTAGGTTCATCACAGGAAGTATTGCTCTGGACCTTACTACTCACCGGAGTCTTCAACGGACTGCATGTCTTACTCTCCGCTGCAATTGCTGTGTTCATCGTGCGAGGTGCAGCCTTCAAGATCCCTTGGGTAGCTCAGAACGCGTGGATGTTCCACCGACCCAAATAAGATATTTATTTCCACATGGTGCTTGCCCATCCAAAGAGTTCGAGTCTGTGGAGGACCGCCCTTGACGAGCAGAAGGAAATTCATATCACTTGAAGCGGCGATGTCGGCAATGTGTGCAGTTCTATACGCGATGGGCTCTTACTTCACCGCGTATATATCGTCGCCTTGGGGGTTTGGCCAGTTCAGACCGGCGGTCGTTATCCCGGCCGTATTCTCCACATTGTTCGGGCCGCTTGTCGGCGGCCTTGGAGCTGCTGTGGGGACATTGATCGTGGACTCGGTAAAGCATGGACATATATACATCCGAAGCCTCGTGGCAGCGGTTCCGGGAAACTTTCTGGGATTCTACTTGTTCGGGGTGATTATGAAGAGGAAGTTCAGCTGGGAGAACTTCATCAAGGCTTCCCAGATCACTCTCTTGGTCGCGAACGCGATCGTTGCCTTTCTGTACGTATATTTCCGTGCTTTTGTCGAGGTTTCGTACCCCGTAGCTTTCAGAGAAGCTTGGATCTATGTTTCGCTGGGACTGGTTGCCTGGTGGTACGTCACCATGCTTCCATTTGTATTGCTGTTGGGGCCACCCTTGATTCGAGCAGTTGCCTCAGCTTTTCCGGGCTTCGTTTCTGAAGACATAAGGTCCTCAACCATGCGGAGTGAAATACCGAGGAGAAGCTTCGCCATGGCGATGACATTGCCTGGGTCGCTTATGTTGCTGGTCGGAATAGGGATAACGGTTTCTGACCCCAGTTTCATAATGGCGCTGAAGTTGGCGCCGTCCCCCTTGATACTTGCAGGTATGCAGGCAATGTTCCTAGGCAGTGGAGTCATTCTATTCATTCTCGGCGTACTAGTTCTTGCAACTGGGCGGCTCAGTGGAAGGGCCAAATGAATAGGGGAGAATTGAAGGATGCCGCTGGCGTTTGTCTTCGTCAACGCTGAAACAGGCTTAGAGGGGAATCTCTTGGAGCAGCTCAGAAAGATACGGAACGTTAAGGAAGCGCATGGGGTCTAAGGGGTTTACGATGTTGTTGCGAAGGTTGAAGCCGAGACGATGGACAAGCTCAAGGAAGTGATAGCTTCGAAGGTCCGCAAGGTCAGCGGAGTTAGATCAACTCTTACCATGATGGTTGTCGAAGGAAGCTAGGACTCCCATCTTTTGGTGTGAGCAGTTTTTTCAAACTTGATCCTGAAAAGGCCGACAAGAACACCTTTGTTCTACAAAGACATTGGGGGCGTGATATCACTGGCCGGCCTAGCGACACAAAGGAACGAACAGACAGTGAATAAAACATACTAGTTGCGGCTCTGTGCATGACTTCTTGTTATGAGCGCGCTCCAGTGTCTGGCCTGGGCCACCGATCTGAGACGGTAAAACAAGTCGCGTAGCAATAATGAACCAACCTGAGAAGATCAAGAGCGAACTTCCGATCAGCGTACGTTTGGAAGGAACGAGTATTCTCAAGTTTAGCTGACCAGCTCTTTCAACATAGCTGCAACCACCTTTTCCTTCGCCTCAAGCATTCGTCAATGCATCCGCCATCTAAGAAGTGCCCAAAGATTTTAGACGCAAGTCTATCTCGATTTGCTCCAAATATTGGCGAGATGCTGTTTGCTCCTCAATCTTGAGAAAGTTTTCCAAATCTCTTTTAGAGTCGATGTCTAGGGCCACTCTTTGAGATTGGTACACTCTAGCAGGCACCCTTTTCTGCGATGCCTCAGCAAGATGCTTCATAAAACTTCTTGGTCCGAAATGAGGCGAAATTAGATTCGGTGGTTCTTGTAACAGGGCGTTGGTTCCGCCGTTTTGAGATGGGGAGAGGACGACGATGGCCCTTTCAGAGCCTAGCTTGACTATCTGGTTTATGTCACCTGCTCTTATGAGGGGGATGTCAGCAGGGAGAACCAAAGCCGAATCTGCGCCGTTCTGTATGCACCATTCTGTAGCCTGTTTGACTGCTGGGTTTAATCCTTGTTTTCTCTCTGGAATACGCATAACTTCCAATCTATCAGCTATTCGTTGAACAGTCGGATCAGCGCTTATCACAACGGTTTGATAGACCTTCGAAGATTTTACTGCCTTTACAACATCTTCAAGCATCGTTAATGTGAGGGTTCGGCGTTCTCGTGAATTAAGAATGATTGAGAGCCTCGTCTTTGACTTTGGAAGTGTTTTTACGGGAATCACTGCAAAGACTGACATGGGCACTTACCAGCCTTCAGTGATCGCGCATTGAGTTCCTTTCCGTGGTCGGTTAATAAGCAGAATCGCAGAAGCTATGCTTTGAATGTCGAGAAGATATTCTTGATTTCAGGCCTCAAAAGTATAAGTTCTATGAGAGTGCTGGAGATTAACACCTCGATAAGGGCCTTTACGATTATGAAGGCTATGATGGGCTGTGGAATGCCGTAAATTGAGCAGGCTAACCACACGTAGGGGGCATAAGGTATCATTGCCGTAGCGCCGCTAACTGAGGGTGGAAATCTGACTTTGTTGGCTAGGAAGCCGGCTATACACGCGAGCAGCGCGTTCCCGAATGGAATGAAAATATTTCCTATTTTTATCGTAGCGATAACTAAACTCAATGCGCCCGTTATTCCCCCTGCGACGGGGCCAATTGATGCAGCAAGTAGCAAGGAAGGCAAAACCGACAAATGGAATTCAACGGTTGTCCCCGGCGCAGAGGGCAACCTTATCGAAAGAAGGCCTAGAACATTTCCTAGAGCGCTCATGACGGCAATCAATGTAACCAGTCTCACTGGAAGCTTCATCAAAATCCCTACGTTGTTCATTAGTCATGATTGTGGTGACTGGGGCCTTTTCAGATTTTCGAACGTTAGTATGTCCTTCTAATAATACCACCGTGTCTATCCAAGTGTAGATACTCAATGTGAAGAAACCTACTTGGATATGATGAGCAAGATATTAAGCCCTCTCGACTAGACTCAAAATCACTTTGGCTAATTGAACCTTGTCTTGTAGGTTCTTCATGATGGTGTTGGTTATGACTACACTCGGTCCAAGGGCCTCGATTCGTGCCCTTTGAGCTTTGTCTACAAGGTCTATGACGAAGGCATCTAGGAAATCCTTGTAAAGGGCGGCGACGCTGTAGGCGGAAACCTCCAACCCCAAACCCTGCATCAGCTTATCGGCAGGTCCCCTAGTGGGGGCGCCACCAACTATCGGGCTTATTGCGATCACCCTTGCCCTTGTCCCTTTCAGTGCACTTCTGACACCCTTTACCGAAAGGATGGTGCCTATACTTACGACAGGGTTACTGGGGCAGACGATAATGGTGTCAGAATCTAAAATCGAATCAAGGACGCCTGGGCCAGGTTGAGCACCTTCAGCACCTTTAAACTCGACATTGATTACCCTGTCTTGGACACCTCTTTTCACTAGATACTCTTGGAAATGCATTTTTCCCTTGTCTGTCACGATTATCGTTTCAAATTCATCGTCGGTCATAGGAAGAATTTTTACCCCTAGTCCGAGAGCCTGACAGAGCCTGCTAGTAGCTTGGGAAAGCCTAAGCCCGCTTCTCAGAAGGTAGGTTCTATGAATGTGGGTGGCGAGATCCCTGTCGCCTAACTTAAACCATGTTTCGTATCCGTATTCTTGAAGCATTTTGAGGCAATGGAAGGTGTCTCCCTTGACGCCCCATCCCTTTTCCTCGTCAACGATTCCAGCTAATGTGTACATAACTATGTCCAGGTCAGGGGAGATGTGTAAACCATAAAGCTTGATGTCGTCGCCTGTGTTGCTGATCACTGTCAACTTCTCTTCGGGGATGAGCCTAACCAGTCCCTGAAGAAATCTTGCGGCTCCAACACCTCCAGCAAGGGCTGTAATCATCTTCTATGCCTCCAATAGTTTTGGTACACTATACTTTCTAGAGGCTTTCTTGGAGGAGGCTCTAGTCTCTCGGCTGGATGTCCAAGCGTTATTAATGCCTGAGGCTTTATGCCCTCAGAGACCTCCAAAACTTCTCTAACAATCTCTGGGCAAAACAATGGGGCGCAGAACCAACAAGCCCCCAACCCCTCGGCGTGAGCTGCTAAAAGCATGTTCTGAATAGCCGCCGCCACGCTCTGAATGGCCATCACATACTCAGCTTCCTGCCTCCGTTCATCTGGATACTTATCCATGTCCTTCATGGTCAAACATACAACAATAAGGATCGGTGCCTTTGTAAACTGCTCAATGGAAGATTTGATGAGGCGTTCACGGTCTTCGGGCGCAACGCCATCCCTACTTAGATCCTTATCCCACTCACTTGCCATGGCTTCAGCCAGTTTCCGCTTCACGCCGGAATCTTTAATCATGATAAAACGCCAAGGTTGTGCATTATGCGCTGAGGGAGCCCACCTAGCGGCACTAAAAACTCGCAAGAGAACGTCCTCAGACACATCCTTTAATGGATACTTGCGTATGCTACGTCGATCCTTCAGGACTTTGTAAAGGATTGAAGACATGGCATATTTGCTGATTTATCTAGCAGTTAAGAGTAGCGCGCTAGCCGGCTAGGGCATCAACTATGTTTAGGTTGAGCCTGTTAAGCTTCCGCGCTATCTAGTACTTGATCAGGTCTTGCTGAACACGAAGAAGAGCACAAGCATGAGGCCTACGAAGACTGAGCCAGAGAATAGGAGAAGCATTGTTTGGAGGGCAACCAAGATAGCTGTTTGTCTAGCGTGCGTAGAAACTCTTCTGCGGCTGGCCGTATACGCCTCCATAGATTAGCCTGCGAACGTTGGCTCTTTCTAAAGCGCTTATTACCGGAAGTGTTACTATGACGCTGAGTAGACCTCCGACTGCATGCCAACCTGCCCAATAGGTTAGAGACCACTCTAGCGACCCGGCCATGAATATCAAACCTATGACAGCTCCAGCAAAATACGCTGAAACAATCGTTATAACCGCCAATGCGATAATCTTTACGAGTTTCTTGGAGACTTCGTGCCGAACTGCCAAGCACAAAATATCAAAAACAACGGCTGAGGCAGCGAATCCGAGAATCTGAAAAGCCCCTGGTCTCAAGAGAAGTGTGATGACTGAGCCAGTGATTCCAACGAGCAACGCTCCCCCTAGTTTGCCAAGAATCCACACAGCCAGAAGTAGCGTAGAATACGCTGCAACATCGCACAGAACTGGAAGACGAAACAATGTAAATCCAAGCGGGCCAATAGTCAGGTGGAGGACAATCCATAATGCGCTCAAAGCGCCTATCAAGGTCAAGTCACGAGTGCCTAGGTGTTTCTTCCCTTTACTTTCTTGTCTAGTTTTCATGAGACATCGCTTCTCGAATCATGTTACGATTCCAACGTTCCGTAACATCATCTATAAGTACTTTTTCATCCACAAGATACTACTCAAATGGCGATTCGATGCCCAAGAAGATGAAGGTGACGCGATTCAGCGTTTCGCTTCCCCCTCCGCTTGTCGAGAAGCTAGATGAAGCCTGGAGGAGTATGCAGTATGAGAACCGTTCAAAGGCCATCCATGACGCTGTACGGAGCTTTATCAGCGAATTCGAGTGGATGCAAAAAGAAGCGGGGAGAATAACTGGAGCCGTTCTTGTGCTCTACTACCTGGACAAACCGGGCCTCTTGGATGAGATCACAAAAACCCAACATCAGTTCAAGAACGTGATCTCTTCAACCTTGCACGTTCACTTGGAAGAGAACAAATGCTTGGAGATAATCGCGGTTGAAGGAAGTGTCCAAGAAGTCAAAAATCTCACACAGATTCTTATGGCGAAGAAGGGGGCAAAACAGGTAAAAGTTGCCGCCATGGCACCATGAATCTAGTAACCATCTACAACGACAAGAGGTTCTCTGTAGCCTCTCAAGAATCCGTTGAGAAAACAGTAGAAGGCTTTCAAGAGAGACTACCTGAGACGCGCTCGTCAGCGAAGGCCTCTAAGTTGCCCTTGATGCTTCGAGTAAAAGTCTAAGAGCGGCATCCGCATCAGCGACTCATACAAGGACTACTTCCAATGGCTTGGTATTGTCTTAATTGTGGAACGGAGTTCTTTGAACTTGAGTATGCGACGACCCTATCCTCTAGATGAATCCGAGATGTTTCGCTATCCGCCATACATTCCTGCTGAGTTGAAGTGCGGTTGAGTTGAGGAGATTGGTCTGAATGGCTGAGACTTTCGGTGAGGGCTGTCGTCTGGTTGAGCAAGGATTTCAGCCTGGAAGCTGTCTCGTATATGACGGCGTTGCCAAGGATCTGGCTTGCAGGCTGACCCTCAGGTGGGAAAACGAGACTCCTTACAGGCTCATACATTCTTGTGCGCATAAGGCGCCTGAATGCTATCTTTCGATCTATCAGTCTGGATGCAATTGGAGCTGCAAGAAATGCCATTCATGGCGCTTCTCGCAGCATGCCTCAGGGGAATGGATGTCGCCATCAGATATCGCGACCCTCGCCCGGAAGTACGTTGAGCTCCATAGGGACGATATGTATAGAGAGCCGAGGGAACATGCGACCAGCTGGCATGCTCATCAACTCTGCCGCATGTGCGGTTCATGTATTCTCCGTGGAGAGAGGTCGAAGCATTGCCCCGGAAAGCTCCGCTTAGATCAAATCACGCTACTCGAGAACGGAGTGTGGGGCCCTGCAAGGAACATAATATCATTCACAGGTGGAGACCTCGCCTGTCAGCCAGAGTTCTATATCAGATCTGCAAGAAAGATAAAGGAGCTGGAAATGGGCTTATGGGTTCTCTTCGAGACGAACGGGTACGGCTTGACGCCGAGTAACCTCGACCTCTTCAAAGAAGCGGGCATCGACTCGTTCTGGCTTGACATGAAGGCCTACGACGAGAAGGTCCATAGAGATCTGACCGGTGCGTCGAACAGATGGATATTGAAGCTGCCAAGCGAAATAGTTGAAAGGAGATTCACGCTTGAAGTCTCATCCGTATATATCCCTGGATGGGTTGAGGCCGACCAGCTGGGGAGGATCGCAGAGCTACTGTCTCAAGTCGACCCAGAGATCCCATATGCCATAATTGCTTTCCTGCCAGAGAATAAGTTGACAGAGGTTCCTCCACCGACCTTCCAACAAATGTTGGAAGCTTTTCAGGCTGCGAAGGATGCCGGGTTGAGGAACATCAAGCTCGGAAACCTAGCGATGTTTGTGAAAGGCAACGAACAATATGAAACGCTGACCCGAATCGATGCCATATGAAAAGGCAATTCACCACTATATCATGCGATCTAATGGTGAAAAGGATCCTCGACCGGAAGAGTGAAGCAAACCAACGGGTCTACTTCGCGTCACGTGAGTTCAGGGAGAGAGTACGCCAATCTTGATTTCTTAAGTACTTCTGAAGGTTGAGGACGAACTGTGTTCACCACTTGCCCTCTAATCGACTTCCGCAGTACGGACACATGATCAAATCTATGTCTGGCAGGAACTCGATAGATTGTCCACATTTGCTGCATCTTCTCGGAGCTGAGGATTCAGAGATGTATCGAGGCAAAATCTGCGTGACTGGAAGCCCCCCTCCGAAAAACACCGGGTCGTGCTCGTCAAATTGTAGGGTCCTTAACCACGCGAAAAGACGTTTGAACCACTTGAGCTGACGCAAGGCCCGCACCGCCTGAAACTTGATCTAGAGGAATATAAGAGTCATCCTCAGGAGATCAGCTTCGTCACATCAGATCTCTTTGGACGGCCGGCAATAGATTTTCGGCGCTGTTACATCTGGGCCGGGCCTGCCGTTGCGTTTTTCCAACCGGTGTTGTTGTCCAGAAGAAAGCCGCTTAGTTCGGGCTCGGTGTCTCGAAGCATTCTCTCCTGATCCAGACGTATGAGGCTACGGTCACGAGAACCGATGCTTCTACAATCTTGAAATCAAGAATCGATGTAGCTACGGCCGCTCCCACTCCAATCATGAAAACCCAGTAGCTCCATCGCTTCAAATGCCAGAATCCATATCCAACGGAGACAGCGGCGATCGTCCGGACTACGCCGGACATAAGATCTCCTAAGTGTAGTGGCGATATAGAACCGTAACCTGCTATCGGCCACCAAACCAGACCTCCCACAATACAGACAATTGAAAGAATCGTAATCCCTAACGGCCTATCTCCCATCCCCAATCATCTTCCTATCGAAATCTTCCATGGCTATCATGGTCAGCGTAGATCTGATTCCGCTGACCTTACGCACCTTTCGAGCTACACGGCGCCTTCCAAGCGGTAACCTCCGTGAGCCCGCTCACCTTCGCCATATTCCGGGGATCCTCTGTCCGCAGAACCAACATGCACCCTCATCGATGTCCAGATTGGTCTTGAACACGGTGAAGTGAATCCTCCGAATGACTGTTCTTCCGCATCTCGGGCAGAAGGTGTTGTTAGCTGAATGCCCAGGAGCGTTTCCGATGTAAACGTATAACAGCCCTGCGTCCACTGCCGTCTTTCTCGCAGCCTCCAGAGTTGCCATCGGCGTAGGAGGTAGGTTCGATAGCTTGTAGGCGGGGAAGAACCTGTTGAAATGAACTGGAACATCGGGGCCGAGGTTGTCTCTTATCCATAGGCACATGTCCTCGATGAGCGCCATGTCATCGTTGAGTGTTGGTATTATGAGGTTCACGATCTCAAGCCAGACATGGCTCTCCTTGACTGTTCTCAATGTCTCCAACACTGGCGCCAAGTCGGAGGCCGATGTTAGCCTGTAGAATCCGGCCGAGAAAGCCTTGAGGTCAACCGTGACTGCGTCCACATATTTCAGGAGTTCCCTCAGGGGTTCCGGGCTCATGCCGCCATTGGTGTGGAAGAGGATTCTGACTCTTGATTCGCGAGCCAACCTGGCGGTGTCATGCAGGTACTCGTAGGCGACGGTCGGCTCATTGTAGGTGAAAGATATGGCCGACGACGATGCTAAGGCTTCTCTGACAATCTCCTCGCATGGAAAGTCGAAGGAGTCCGTCTCCTCAATCGGCCTTGTCGAGATAGACCAGTTCTGGCAGAAGCTACACTTGAAGTTGCAGCCTGCGGTGCCTACGCAGAGGATGCGGCTTCCAGGTAGCATGTGAAACATCGGCTCCTTCTCAATCGGCTCCATGTGAACGACACAGGGCCTCTCATAGACGGCGTTGTAGAGCTCTCCGTTCTCATTTCGTCTATTGGTACAGTGGCCAGCTCCTCCGCTTGGAATGAGACATCTCCTAAAGCAGAGTTCGCACTGCACAATGCTCCCGCTCAACTTTCTATAATGGCTCGCCGACCTCCTCTTTCGTAGAGGTGACTGTTGAGGCGGCTTGGGCATAGACCCCAAGGCGTAGAGGCCTAAAGCAAATGCGCAACCTGCCAGAAGCTTGATGAAACCTCTTCTAGAAAGACGCCTTCTACTCATTCTGACATCCCCTGCCCCATGCCCCCAATAATATGTAGAGGCCCGCTCCCTTTCCCATTGTCACGCTACATCTATCATCTTGGAGTTGCTTTGCAGGTTAGAGGCCTTTTCATCTGCGATTCTCTGATCTCGACCATTCTAGTCTCTGGGATGTCCGACTGGAATGATATACAGAGGCGCCTGTTCCTTCGGTAGCTCGAGGACTCGTTTCACTTCTTCGTCGTGAAATGCTCCGACCACCACGGCGCCAAGCCCCATCGCCGTCGCTATCAAGTAGACGTTCTGACCGACATGGCCGACCTCCATGTCTACGTACCTCGTTCCCCTTGGACCGTAGAACCGGGTTGTTCGATCATAAACCGCGGCGACAGCTATATTCAACGGCGCCTTGGCAACCCAGACCTGACTGAGCGCCGCCGCCGAGAGCTGCGATCTGAAATCTCCACTCGCAGTCAAGGTGCATGTATGGTCCTTCGGGTTATACCTGTAGATTCCTGCGCTCAAATCTTTGACGCAGTGCTCGCCGACAACTGCGTAGACCTCGAGTGGATACGTGGCTCCTGCCGAGGGGGATGCTCTCAACCCATACCTCGGCTCGGTTATACCCTGCGAAGCCCAGAAGATCTGCGAGAGCTGCATAACATCCAGCGGCTTATCCTGATACTCTCTCCGAGAGCGTCTTCTATAGACCGCCTCCTCAACAGACATGGTTCCGGTTGTTGTCGGTTCTGGCAGCTTGAAGACTCCAGGCCTTATCTGGACTATTTGCGACCCTGTCGCCTGAGGTCTCCTTGGCTCCTCAGAAGTCTCCTTGAAGATCCTCAGCAGAGGAAAGACGGATCCTAATGCTCCAACCAGAGCCGCGCCGACCGCTCCGCATCCTAGGAGCTTCAGGAAACGCCGTCTCATAACTTTCTCCCCCATGGAAAGCCCCTGACTACTGTGACACCATCACCACGCCAGTCTTATACTTTCTTCGATGCTGCTACAAAGAATTCGACGGCCGGAGCACATTTAGCAACTGTGGCGAGAGAAGCAAGGGCAATTGCGGCAAGAGATGTCACAAGGGGATCAAGCACGATCAGATAACCACGGATGATCTACGTGCATGTCTTGGAGTTAAGAACTTGACCGCCTTGCTAAAGCTCCGAGCGCTGCTCAGGAACTTGGAATCGCTGACCGAGCAGAACCAATGCCCTTTACGATTCAAAGCCGTGTAGGATGACGGGAAACCAGCCTCAATCATACTTTGCTGTCCAACGATGATTGCAGGCGCTCCGTGGATAAGCGCTACCGGTAGAACTCCGGCAACTTCCTTCCTCGAACTAGCTCAGCGGCTCTCTTCCACTCCTCTCTGGCTTTCTTGCTTAGGCTGCATCCACTGTAGGCTCGGGTGCACAGCTCCAAATATGCCTTCTCATTCTTCTGGCCCAGCGCGTGCGCAGCCTTCTCGCAGTTACCTGCAGCGGCTCCGCATTCCTGACTGTTCCTGCATAGAGTTGCGACATATCCGCATGAGGCGGAGACAAGTTCCATGTTGAGCGCCGCCCTATGCCTCAACATGTGCGCACATACAGTTCTCGCTAACTCGCAGCCAAGCTGCTTCTCGAATTCCTTCCTGCTGAGCTCCATCGTCTCCAATTCTCTGAAATCCCATGATAAGCAAGTATATTTAGGAATCGATTCCTGACGATGACCTCACGTTTGGTCCAGTTTTTTGTGAATCTTGGGAGCCGGTCCCTGACTTGGACAAGGCGATCGGAAAGGTCTAATACAACCGAACCGAGCCTATCTCTGAGGGTGGTTGTCACGGTCACCTGTGCCAAATGCGGTAAGGATATCCTTGTAGGGCAGGAGGTAAAGAAAGGCTTCCTAAAGAAGAAGAGCTACCACAAGGAATGCGCATCCAAGTAGGAACGTTTAGTTTTAGTGACACCGATCCATATTTAACCGGTCAAACCTCGCCTAGGCTCGGGCTGGTTCCTGCGACGAATGAGTTGCCGCTCGGAGAGAACGATCAAAACGGAGAAGAGCTGCAGGTTCTAGTCGTGGTTGAAGTCATGGCGGAACCAGGCGCTTTCACTACCGGCGGATTGCTTCTAAGTGTCGGAGCGACTCAGCCCCGCGTAGCCCTCATCATGATCGGAGCCGGGGCAATCGGAATGGCTACGGTGTAGGTTTCACACTCGCTCCGGAATGAAAAACCATTATTGAAAAGAGAAAGGTGAAAGCGAATGGTGAAACGTGGAGAGACTAAGAAACTGCTTTCTTGGAAGCTTGTTGGCCCCCTCTACAGGTTTCACGCAGTTCTGCAAGCTTACCCGGACTGGCACCCGGACGGCGACCGAATCAGGATTTTCATCGATAACGAAATCTTTTCACGCGAAGACGTTCAGAAACTCGTTGCCGAGCTGGAAGAGTGGTTGGCTGAGACTGCGCCGAAACCAAAATAGCGAGTGCCTTTCTTCCAAGATAGTCTTTGGCGTAACTGCTGGAAGCCAGAGCTAACGCCGGCGGCTCTATAGACCTAGAGAAGACGACGTACTCACTGGAGAGGACTATGTATGAGCCTGAGCAGTTTTCAGGTCTGATCTAGCGGATGGACGATCCGAGGGTTGTTATTCTTCATCTTCGCAAGCGGAAAGCTTGTCTGCGCCGGTGCCAAGAAGGAGGAAGAAGTTAGCGTAGCCGTGACGAAGCTTCAGGAGACGCTTGAGGAGAAGGGACTCATTCACTACGAGTAGCCAAGGAAGTCCGCCTGAGAATGCTTACTAGGCGGGTTTTTGATTTGCAGAGACTACCGAAAACGTAGTAGGATCACGCCGTCTAGGAAGCATTCTGACCGAGAGAGTGCAGGAGAATAGGGAGCGTTTCCTTATTCTAGTAAGTTATTATTGCCTCACCATACTTGACGAAGACCTCGAGTAGACCCGCGTCTTCGATAGGTTCCACGATTTCTATCAGGTCAGTTTTCCCTAGCCCTCTTTCCCTTAGCGAGGAAGATTCAGCGTAGATTTTGACTCGGGGATGAGTCTGGTGGAAGAGGTCTCCAATAGTCGGGTAGCCGAGGCTCTTCTCAGCGGATTGACCCTTTAGAGCTGCGTAGACTCCATCGCCCGTAAGAACAACCACTGTCCTGAGTCCCAAGTCAAGAGACGCGATCGCCGTATAGAGGCCTCCATACGTATTCTCGCGACCGTAGGGGGCTGATGTGACAAGGATCACCGCGCTTCCAACCATTTCTCATCCACCTAGCGATATCACCTTGTCGCTTTCCTTGATCCAGCTTGGAAAAGCATAGATTTCAGTTATGCTCGCTCCTTCAATGTATTGCGTTGTGGGAAAATTATCAGTTTCAGTTTCGGGCGCTTCACCCTCAACATACCCTCTGGCAGAGGCGCATCTTACGCAGGCCTTGATCGAAAGACCTTTTTGGACAAGTTTCTTCAGCCTCTCCTCAACGTTTGGAAACTTTAGGGTTCTCTGCCCCTTCTTTGGGACGTGGACACCGTCGATGTAGAGAAACAAGTTTACTCGATAGCCTTCTTCCAGCGCTTTTTGAGCAAGTTCACAGGCGACATCTGTGCACTGGGAGGTATACGGCCCTGACAATAGATAAAGCGTCAGCGTCTTCATCCGAATCCCCTAGAAGCTCATTACTCTGTCAGCCCTC
>Ga0315312_1000625_pt1 | contig 37220 bp, 29 predicted proteins | sample TDP7_MG_FD_203629 | JGI IMG/M metagenome (GOLD analysis project Ga0315312, IMG submission 203629) | Freshwater sediment microbial communities from Lake Towuti, South Sulawesi, Indonesia - TDP7 | ecosystem: Environmental > Aquatic > Freshwater > Lake > Sediment | place: Indonesia: South Sulawesi... | reverse complement strand
GCTTGCAGGGGCGAAGCATTATTGAATATTTGCGAGAAGTGTGCCGTTGTCATTTAGACGGTATTCCTGTTCCATCGTTAATAAAAACAGCAGGCAATTTAGCCAAATCTTCCTGAACGCTTACCTTGATGCTATTGTCCAGACTGCCCGACAGGGCAAAAGGCAGCGCACTCATAAGGTAAGTTATGGCGAGGAAATTGAGCATGAGCTGGCAAGAATCGAAACGCTTATCGAGGATAAAGAGCGACAACTGGCGGAGAAGTACGGCTCCCGATGGCTGGCAGTAAAACTGCTGGAGCAGGATAGTGACATTGCTGCAAAGGTCTTTAGCAGCCAGGTGCTCGATGTTGTTACATCGGCTAACGAGCATCTTAAAAGCATTTTCGGCGATGAGCCGGAAATCGTAATCGCTGACCGCAGATATGGCTTCATATCCGGTGCATGTCAGGAAACCGTAAAAAGCACGGTGGAATCGCGTCACAGCACGAGCGACATGATAGATGCTGTTGTGATAAATCGTGTCCTGGGGCTGCCTTTTTTTCTGATATTGATGTATCTGGTCTTTTTTTTGACGTTTAAGATTGGCGAATATCCGATGGGCTGGCTTGAGCAGTTTTTCGGCTGGATGGGTAGAACGATAGCTGGACTCTGGCCGGCCGGTAGTGAGAGCTGGTTAAAGTCTCTTCTGATTGATGGTGTTATAAGTGGCGTCGGCGGCGTGCTTGTGTTCCTGCCTAATATTCTATTGCTGTTCTTAGCCATAGCGCTTCTTGAAGATACCGGCTATATGGCCAGGGCCGCATTTATTATGGACCGTGTAATGCACAAGATAGGTTTGCACGGCAAAAGCTTTGTGCCGATGCTTATCGGTTTTGGTTGTTCTGTGCCGGCCATAATGGGCACAAGAATACTCGAAAACAGACGCAACAGGTTTACGACAATAATGGTGATTCCATTGATGAGCTGCGGCGCGCGGTTGACAATTTATATGCTGATACTACCAGCTTTTTTCCCGGAACATTGGCGCGGACCGATGCTCTGGCTTATTTACCTGATAGGAATTGTGCTTGCGATTATTTGTATCAAGGTTTTGCGATTGACTATCTTTAAGGGCGAAACCACGCCCTTTGTTATGGAGCTGCCGCCTTATCGTATGCCTACCGTCAAATCGGTCTGTATTCATATGTGGCAGAGAGGCTGGATGTATTTGAGGAAAGCCGGCACAATAATCCTTGCCGTATCGATAGTGCTCTGGTTTGCAATGAGCTACCCAAAACCGCGCACAGAGACTTTGTCGGATTTGAGTCCTGAGCAGGCCCAGCAAATTAAGTTGGAGTCCTCGGCAATCGGCAGGATAGGACGAGCGATAGAGCCGGCGCTTAAACCGCTTGGTTTTGACTGGAAGATTGGCACGGCTCTGATTGGCGCAATTGCTGCTAAGGAGGTATTCGTTTCGCAGCTTGGGATAGTATATGCGGGCAGTTCCCACATTCACGCTGACAAGCTGCCAGGCGCTTCCGCCGATGTGAGTGCCCTCGGCAGTACCGACGAAAAATCGAAGAGTTTACGCGAAAAATTACGGGAAAACTACACGCCTTTGACGGGTTTCTGCATTATGGTATTTTGCTTGATTAGTACGCCTTGCGTGGCGACACTGGCAATGACAAAACAGGAGACAAATTCCTGGGGCTGGGCACTATTCCAATTCTTCGGCCTAACGGCTCTGGCTTACGTGATAACAGCTATTGTCTATCAGGTTGGCAGCTTTATTGCAGGTTAGTCCATATTTCTCACCGCCGAGAACGCTGAGGTCGCAGAGTTTCTTGTTGTATAAAAATTTATCCGCATTTGCGGTCTCTGCGGTTAATGAGAAATCCAGATTAGAATCGAATACACATTAATAATATATAAATCGATTTTTGTAGTAAATTTTTCAAAAGTTTTTGCGGTAAAATTTTTAAAAAATTTGGCTTTTTAGGAGAAAATTTAGGCGATTTTAGGGGCGAACATTGTTTTTTGATAAAAAACGAGGGCGGGGGAGTTAATATAGGAGGTATGGATAAAATAGACAAGAAAAATTTGATAAAATATTGAAGAAAAATGAGCCAAAAATGACAAGAAATGAACAAAAATGCGCGCATTTTTAACAAAAATAAAGAAAAAATTACCTTTTTGCATCTTAACATTTATGTTAATTTGGGTAAGGTAGCGAATCTTGCTCCAGCCACAGAGAACACACCACTTCGTCCCTGCGGGACTACGCAGGGGCAGGAAGAGAACACAGAGAGATATAGCCACGAAAAGGCACAAAAAATTTACCACGAATAAACACGAATTTTTTAGACACTTATTAACGACGATTAACACGGCATTTTATTGAAGCTATATAGACCTTCTGCCCCAAAACAAAATCCGACATAAAGAGCGGCGGATAAAAACTCCTCCGCCACAGAGGGCATAGAGAAGATTAAATTACAGATTCAAAAGCAAAAAGAAAAAGGGCTGGGAATGAATGCTCACAGCACTTTTCAATTCGTCAAAATTGCTTACCTTGTTCTGTGCGTTCTCATCAAGATTAGTTTATCCACCGATACATGACGTGACTCTATTCTTCCGACGGCACAATCGTAATCTCGTCTTTGCCCTCAATAGGCAAACCATCGTATGTTTTTCCGGTCAGGACAGCATAGCCATCTTGGAATGATCCGGGGTCAAGGTTCTGAGTTTCTATCTGCACAACTAAGTCAAGCCTCCCGTCTCCGTTCACGTCCTCATCATGGGCCATGGACTTATTACTCTTTCCTCGCACGGCTACGCCTGCCCCGGCAAGCTGTACAGTGTCCGGATTCACAGTCCTCGCATCGAAATCCGCGCTTGAAAGGATTGCCAAGGGAACAAGTCCATATGAACCTAAGTTGATTGAATTCGGATAGCTGCCGGGCTTGATATCAATTTCGATCTCGATACAATAACCCATCCCATCCAAACCATTCTGATAGTGCTGCTGGATTTCTTCAGATGTTAAAGGTCTCGTGTAAATTGCTACTTCGTCGAGTTCACCCTCGAAGTGTTCATGGGAATAGTGGTAACCCCAGCAATCATTTGTGTAACTAAAAACAAAATACGGATTTTGTTGTGGATATATTCCAGCCCATACACTGCCCTCTAAAAGTCCATTCACGTATAGCTTAACCTCGTTTTCGTTTTGTACAGTAGCTGCGAGGTGATACCATTCACAAATATTCAGCGAGGTTGTGCCGATTGGTCGCCTTACTCCATATTGGCAACACCAATGATAATAAGACGGCTTTCCAGCCGGGTCCACTTCTAGAATTTCTGAAAACGAGCAACCTCCGGGACCTGTACTCGCCGCAACAATGCCATAGCGGTAAGTAGTAGGATAAGAATTTATCTTTACCCAAGCTTCGACCGTCTCTATTGGAAATATTTGGTTCTGACCATTAACTTGATCATCAACCCCATCAAAACTCAACGCGCCATTTACTATTCCTGTTGTCCATTGTGCTCCATAAATTGTTCCATCATTTTCGCCGACGTAATCATAAGCGATGTTTCCGCTTCCTTCTTCAAATCTCCAGTAAGAAATCATACCTCCGATGGGCCACGAAGAGCCAGACAAGGTCAAGAGCACCAATACTGCCAATGGCAATGCACTCACTTTTACATTTGTTCTTTTGTTTTTAGTTTCCATTTTTCTTTTTCCTTTCAAAAATTTTCCTTGTGTTTTAACCTGATTGAATTTTTTTCGTTCTTTTTCTTAACCTGAAATCATCAATACCGAGAAAATAAAATATCATCTTATTGTCATTACCTCCTTTCCGAATGTAGCATGATGCAGAGGGCACCATCACCACAACAAAGCTAAGCAACTAAAATGTTCTGTTTCTGCGGAGCAAACTATTATCATTATGTACAAATCAACGTAGTTTGGATAGTTGGGGAAACTACTTATTTTTGAAAATTTATATTCATTTTTTGGCGAAAAATGAGGGTGGACAAAAAAATTTTGAAAAATCTTATGAGATGTTGGGGTTGGCCTTGGACGTAGCTGGATACTCGATACTTGATGCTCGATACTCGATACTCGATGCTCGATGCTCGATACTCGATGCTCGATACTTGATGCTTCCGTCTTCGCTGAAGCTTCCATCTTCGCTAAAGCTACGATGGACAAGTCGGCGGACAAGCGATACTCGATGCTCGATGCTCGATACTCGATGCTCGATACTCGATACTCGATACTCGATACTCGATAATCGATGCTCGATACTCGATGCTCGATGCTCGATGCTCGATACTCGTGGGTCGGATTACGTACAGCGTGGTCAAGAAAGGGACGGATTTGCTGTTGCGAGCTTAGGGTGCGGGCTTGGCGGAGATTAAGAGGCTTTAACAAAACATTATTGTCGTGTGTCTGGATTCCTGCTTTCGCAGGAATGACAGCAATCTATAGCCGATATGCAGGCTTTTGTTAGAATGCCTAAGAAAAGGTGTTGTGGTGATGTATAAAAAAGATATAATTTGTAAATCACGAACTTGAAAGGGAAGAAGACGATGGCTAAGGTTAAACCAGATGAAGAGATTCTACAATTCGCAATAGCCAGAGAAATGGAAGCTAATCAGTTCTATCTGGCCCTGGCTGAACGCGTGAAAGATGAACAGATGCGTAAAATCTTTGAAGACTTAGCCGATGAAGAGCTGGAACATAAGGCCAAACTGGAACTGGAAGTCATGAAGTCGGGCAGGGTGCTGCCAACAGAACAGAAGGTTACTATCCCTGAACACGAGTATATCATATCAGACGATGAGCGGCCAATTGATATGGATTATAAGGATATGCTCATGCTGGGAATGGAAAAGGAAGAATCAGCTTTCAGGACTTACATAAATCTGATACCAAACGTTGAGGACGAGGAATCGCGAGAGGTGCTTCTGGCGCTGGCGGAGGAAGAAGTCAAGCATAAGATTCGGTTCGAAAACGAATATGATGTGCTGTTAAAGAAAAGAAAAGATTAACCCGAATTTTTCAAAGCCACAGAGGGCACAGAGAACACAGAGAGTTAATTTTTATTGGCCACAGAGGGCACCCCACTTCGTCCCTGCGGGACTACGCAGGGGCAGGCAGAGAACACAGAGAGATATTGCCACGAAGAGGCACAAAAGAATAAAGCCACAGAGGGCACAGAGAACACAGAGAGTTAATTTTTATTGGCCACAGAGGGCACAGAGAACACAGAGAGTTAATTTTTATTGGCCACAGAGGACACAGAGAACTCAGAGATATATTGCCACGAAGAGGCACAAAAGAATAAAGCCACAGAGGGCACAGAGAACACAGAGAGTTAATTTTTATTGGCCGCATAGGGCACCCCACTTCGTCCCTGCGGGACTACGCAGGGGCAGGCAGAGAACTCAGAGAGATATTGCCACGAAGAGGCACAAAAGAATAAAGCCACAGAGGGCACAGAGAACACAGAGAGTTAATTTTTATTGGCCGCATAGGGCACCCCACTTCGTCCCTGCGGGACTACGCAGGGGCAGGCAGAGAACACAGAGAGATATTGCCACGAAAAGGCACAAAAGAATAAAGCCACAGAGGACACAGAGAACTCGGAGAGATATAGCCACGAAAAGGCACAAAAGAATAAAGCCACAGAGAGCACAGAGAACACAGAGAATGAAATGATTTTTATTAAAGAACTTACTACATTCGACATAATTATAGCCGTTTTTCCAAAAACAACAGTGTGTAATTTTGTCTATATACGTAACCTCTTCAGTAATAAAAAGTTATTTCGCATTTTCACAAAACTCATGAGATACGCTGGTGAAAGTCCAGGCTGGAGAGTTAGCTTTGAGTGATAACTTTCGGTACCGCTGGAAATGACGGATGATGGACGATGGACGAAAAAGAGCAGATAAAAATAAGCACGAAATCCTAAACAAATTCAAATGACCAAAATATAAAATTCAAAATGAGATTGCTTCGTCGCTGCGCTCCTCGCAATGACAAACAATGTTAGACAGAGGATTAAAAAAACACCGAATAAGAAATATCGAAGTTAGAAGTTGAGATAGCCACGTGAGCCGCGATGCGGGGACAATCAATTACACAAAACAAAGAAACTATGAGCGCTCGAAATGTATACCTTTTGAATCTGCAGGAATCCGCCATAAGCGGACCGCTCCCTTACCCGACTACGCCAAGGCTACGACGGGCAGGCGGTCGCGGCTCTGAAAACAACCGCTCCCTTACGGTCGGGGCTCTGAAAACAACCCCTCCCTTACGGTCGGGGCTCTGAAAACAACCCCTCCCTTACGGTCGGGGCTCTGAAAACAACCCCTCCCTTACGGTCGAGGCTCTGAAAACAACCGCTCCCTTACGGTCGCGGCTCTGAATGGTCGCGGCTCTGAATGGTCGCGGCTATGCTTTGAGCCAGGTGACGAATTTTGTCAGGCCGGCCTGGATGGTTGTTGTGGGATTGTAGCCGAGTTCTCTGGCGGCTTTGGTTATATCGGCATACGTTCGTTCGACGTCGCCCGGCTGGGCGGGGACATATTCCTTGATAGCCTTTTTGCCGAGAGCTTTTTCGATTTCCGTGATTAAATCATTGACCGTTATCGGGTGTGAGTGGCCAAGATTGTAAATCGTGAATCGTGGTTCGTGAATCGTGGATTGTGGGTCGTGAATCGTGAGACGATTGATTGCTGCTACGGTGCCGTCAATTATATCATCGATGTATGTGAAGTCGCGCATCGCAGTTCCGTCACCATAGACCGGTATCGGCTTTCCCTGCTCGATGAGCTTGGCGAATTTGTGGATGGCCAAGTCCGGCCTTTGGCGAGGACCATAGACGGTGAAAAACCGCAGGCAGGTTATCGCGATTCCGTAAAGGTGATGATAAGTGTGGCAGATAAGCTCGCCGGCCTTTTTGGTGGCGGCATAGGGTGAGATGGGAAAATCAACGTTATCGTCCTCGGAGAAGGGGACCCCTGCTTCCGCAGGGGCAAGCTTGTCCCCGCGCACGCGGGGATTGCCGTAGACGCTCGAACTTGAGCCGAAGATGAACTTGGGCAAAGCCCGTGCGCCGTGTCTTGTGTCCCGTGCTGCGGCTGTCGCGGCTTGGAGTAAAACCATTGTTCCGTTTACATTGACGTCGGCGTAAAGCAGCGGCTGGGCGATTGACGGACGAACGCCGGCTCTGGCGGCCAGATGCACGATTATATCGACCCCTGCTTCCGCAGGGGCAAGCTTGTCCCCGCGAACGCGGGGAGCACCGATTGCGTTGTCCATAGCGGTGCTGTCGCGGATGTCAGCTTCGATGAGCTGGAAATTTTTATTTTTAAGGCAGCCGGCGATGTTGCGGCGTTTGATTTGAGGGTCGTAAAAGTCATCGAAATTGTCGATACCGGAAACTATCCAGCCGAGGCCGAGAAGCCGTTGGCATAAATGCGAGCCGATGAAACCAGCAGCGCCGGTGACAAGTGCTTTCATATTACGACCAGATATTGTTTTTAAAGTTCTGCGGATTACAAAACCCCGCAATAAATTGCGGGGCTAAATATTTAACAACGTTTTATGCGGAATAGATAATAATTGCTCCAATGGCTAAAGTAATTATGGCCATAACTCGAAGAAGCAAAGTTGATTGTTTTTGGTACCAATTAATCATAGATTTGAGTCTTTCAAGTCTGAGTGTGAATATCAGCAGTGCAGATAACAGGAAAAGAATCCCAAGAGCAGCTATGAGCGGTTTGCTGTCGCAGTCTCTGGCCCCAAGCAAAAATATCACTCCGAGCGCAAATCTTAATAATCCTGCAAGGTATATGCGTTTGCCCTTTTTAAAGAATCCCATAAGCCATTTCATAACATCCGGCCTTAGCAAAAACACAATCCCGATGACGGCGAAAACTATGCCTAAACTTTTAATAATGGTATCCATATTCTCTCCCTTTCATCTTAGGACCGAGTGTTGCAACTTATGGCAAAATTGGGGCCCTTCCGATACTGTGATATTCGATTCCTGCTTTTTTAACTACGTTAGGGTCATAAAGGTTTCTTCCGTCAAAGATGACAGGCTTTTTTAATTTTGCAGCGATGACCTCGAAGTCGGGATTTCGGAATTCCTGCCAATCGGTAAAGATAACAAGTGCATCGGCGCCGTCAAGGACATCGTATCCGTTTTGGAAGGTCTCGATTTTACCATGCAAAGCCGAGAGCGCTGCGGAGGCAGCCTGGGGGTCGTAGGCCCTTATCCTCATCTGACAATCGAGAAATTCCTTTATGCAGTAAATCGCCGGCGATTCTCTGACATCATCGGTTTTTGCCTTGAAGGCCAATCCCCACACGGCCAATACGGTGCTGTCCTCTCGGCCACTAAAATAATCCTTAATACGTTTTGCAAATCGCTCTCGTTGGTTTACGTTTGCCTGCTGTATGGACCTGGCAATCGTCATCTGGACGCCGTGCACGGAGCCTGTGTGAATCAGGGCCCGAATATCCTTCGGCAGACAACTGCCGCCGAAGCCGACACCTGGAAATAAAAAATCCGAGCCGATGCGCCGGTCACTGCCGAGGCCCTGTCTTACGTGCTCGATGTCTGCGCCGAGCTTCTCGCACAAAGCCGACATCTCATTCATAAATGAGATTCTCGTTGCCAGCATGGTATTGGCTGCATATTTTGTCATTTCGGCCGACGCTGGGTCCATAAAAAGAATTCGGCTGCTCTTTCTCATAAAGGGGCTGTACAACTGGCCCATTATTTTTTGAACGGCGGGATTGGTTGTCCCGATGATTATTCTGTCGGGACGCATAAAATCTTCGACGGCGGCGCCTTCTTTGAGGAACTCCGGATTGCTGACATAATCAAACGGCACGTCCGTTTTCGATTTTATAATATCCGTTACCTGTTTGTATGTGCCTACGGGGACAGTGCTTTTTGTTGCAATGATACGATAGTCGCTGAGCTTTTCAGCGATGCCGGCGGCAACTGAAAGAATCGCTGATACGTCGGCTGAGCCGTCCGGTGCCGACGGAGTGCCAACGGCGAGGAAGATAACGAGCGAATTGTCCAGGCCGTATTTCAAGTCGGTTGTGAAGTGCAGCCGGCCGAGCTTTTCGTTATACTTGATAATTTCATTCAAGCCGGGCTCGTAAATCGGGATAATTCCTTCTTTCAAGCCTGCAATCTTTTCCTTGTCGCTGTCCACACAGACGACGTTGTTTCCGGCTTCTGCCAGACAGGCGGCTGTTACCAAACCGACGTAACCAATCCCAACCACAGAAATCTTCATCTTATCAGCTCCGACTGACAATAATTTCAATTCTACTAAAAGGCTTGTTGCCAAAGTTGAGATTGCTTCGTCGCTATGCTCCTCGCAATGACACAAAGTGCGTTTTCAGGTCATTGCGAGCGATTTGAAAAATCGCGCGGCAATCTCAAAACGTTACTCTTGGCCTTTTGCAACAGACCCCTGCACGGGAATGACAAAAAGCGCTCAAAACCCGAATATCAGTCATCAGGGAATTCTAACATATCGATGTCTATTTCGACGCTCGCAGCCTGGCCGAGCATATCTATCTGTAAGACCAGCCGTGTAGAATTTTTTGCCTTCACGACGATACCCTGCAAATCGGTCAAGGGCCCTGCAATAACGCGGCACCTTTGGCCTGCCTTGATGTATTTGTGCGGTCTTAGCGGAGCGCCGGCCCGAAGGGCCTGCTCAATCTGTACTAACTCGTCGAGTAATTTCTGCTGGTCTTTGACTTCGATGAGATTTGCGACGCGATTAGTACGAAAAAGCTCTGTCCGCTGGCCCTCTTCGCCACAAAAGAACAGATAGCCGCTGAATAACGGCAGGAAAGACCGTATTATCCTGCGGCTTTGACGCCGGACTTTCCAGCTCATCGGAAGAAAGTAACTGATTTTTTTGCGGATTAAATCGTGAGCCAGTGCTTTTTCATTTCTGCTTTTTGTGTGTGCGACCCACCATCGGCCTGTAAAATCACGAATCGATTCTGCTTCAGGCCAGATGATTGGGGGATTTTCGCTTACTTTCAACAATTTTATTGTCCTAATTCATTCCGTAGAATTCAAGGGCCGTTCTGGCGACGTATTCAATCTGTTCCAGCGAGAGCTCAGGATAAACCGGAAGCGACAAGGCCTCGCTGCAAAGCCGTTCAGCGACCGGAAAATCACCCGGCTTATACCCGAGCTCTTTGAAGCAATCCTGCAGATGCAGGGGTTTTGGATAAAATATTGCTGAGCTGATTTTATTTTCAGCCAGGAACTTTTGCAAGCGGTCTCTTTCGGGGACAGTTACGGTGTATTGGTGATAAGTGCAGACGTTGTTTGGCGCAATCTGGGGCGCTTTGACCGGCGAATCGGCGAAGAAACTGTCGTAGAGGGCTGCGTTTTGCCTTCGTTTCTCATTCCATTCGTCGAGGTATCTGAGTTTGACGTTGAGGACGGCGGCCTGGACACTATCGAGGCGGAAATTGCCGCCGATGGTTTTATAGAAGTAGCGGGGATTTTGGCCGTGGTCGCGAAGGATTCTGATTTTATCTGCGAGGGTTTCTGAGCCGGTTGTTACAAGGCCGCCATCGCCGAAGCCGCCGAGGTTCTTGGTCGGGTAAAACGAAAAGCATCCGCAGTTACCGAAATTGCCGCACTTTGTGCCGTTCTGGCTTGCGCCTATTGACTGTGCAGCGTCCTCAATAACCGCGAGATTGTGCCGCCGAGCAACCTCCATAATAGCTTTCATCTGAGCGAGCTGCCCGAATAAATGCACCGGAATAATCGCCCGTGTTTTTTCGGTTATTTTTTCTTCGATAAGATTAGCATCGATGTTGTAGGAGTCGGGGTCGACGTCAACAAAGACCGGCTTTGCGCCGAGTCTGGCGATAGAGCCGGCGGTGGCGAAGAAGGTAAAGGGAGTAGTTATGACCTCGTCGCCTGGTTTTATTTCCAACGCCATTAAGACGACAAGCAGAGCATCAGTTCCGCTTGAGACGCCGATTGCATGTTTGCTGGCGCAATATGCAGCGATTCTTTCTTCAAATTCCGCAACGGCAGGGCCAAGAGCAAAAGACTGACTCTCGCAGACCTTGCTTATCGCCTGCATTATTTCATCTCTGATGGCGGCGTATTGGGTCTTCAAATCCAAAATTGGGACCTGCATTAAGGCTCTTTTTGTACGTTGTCTTGCACGCATTTTTGATTCCGGATTTTCTGTCAATAATTGCCGGCCAGAAACTTCAGACCATTTACATTACCAACAACTGCTAAACCGGCACTTGGTTTTGGTCGATTAGTTAAAACAAAATTACTAAGCTACCTTAAATAAGTTTTTAGACAATGATTTGATTGAGGCTTCGCCTCAGACCGTTTTATTCCTGGATTCCCGCTTGCGCGGGAATGACAGGAGAGACGATTGTCTAAGAACTTTGTCACAACCGCTTAGTTTAGACATATATAATCAAAATGTCAAGAATTGAAAAATAGATTTTCGACGTCCGATTGGAATTTGAGAATGCTTTGTAGAAAAAATCTTATATCATTTCGACCGAAGCCCCCGTTCTTGCTCCCTGCTTCCGCGGGGACAAGTTTACACCCTGCAAAGGCAGGGGCAAGAAAGCAGGAGGCGAATTGGAGAAATCTATTCAAAACAGATTTCTCGGCTCGCCTTTGGCTCGCTCGAAATGACAATATACAATGTTTTCGAAAAAGCAATTTGAGAAATAAACATTGACTATTTACTGTTGCTGGTCAAAAATTAACTCGACTTGACTGAATTTTTAAGCTGTCATGCTGAGCAGAGCGAAGCATCTATGGCTGGGCACTGTGGAGACAGCTAGTCTTAGCGACAAATAATCTTGGTTTATCGTAGCCCAGATTCTTCGCTCCACTACGTTCCGCTCAGAATGACAAAATGTGTATGTTATTTTCAACAATGCACCTATGCCAAACCCAGTCAAGTTGAGAATTAACATATGGTAAATTAACCACGGATTACGCAGATAAAATAAAAAATCAAGAACTAAAATCCGTGAAATCAGTGAGGGCCGCCGCATCGTATGTCTCGGCGTGCGCGGCTACGGCTCGGGCTTTTCCCGAGACGAGGCCGAGCCAGGACGGGCGTGACTCAAATTCGTGGTTGAAATTGGTTGGTGGTTAAAAATCGAAAATCGAAAAACAAAAATTGGAAATGATTTGACCGTTTTATTCACGTGCATAGGCAGACGTGTCTCGCTGCTTAACAGCTTTCGCCGGGCAGCAAGACAACTGAAGATAAACGCTCGGTTCTTTGGCACAGATACCACGGAGCTGAGCTCCGCCCTACAATTATGTGATAAAGGTTTCCTTGTCAAGCCGACGACGCACGCCGGCTATATCAAGCAACTATTGACGATTGTCAAAACCAACAGGGTAAAATTGCTCGTTCCTACCGTCGATTTGGACCTGAAACTTCTGGCGCAGAACAAGCCGAGATTCGCTGCGATGGGCTGTCGTGTGCTTGTCTCATTGCCGGAGGTGGTCGATATTTGTCAGGACAAAAGGAAAACGTATCGCTTTTTGCTCAAGAACGGATTTGATACTCCCGTTACGGTCAGTGTAGCGGCTGCACTTTCAAAGGGGAAACTCGGTTGGCCGTGCTTTATTAAGCCGTGGGACGGCTATGCCAGCAGAGGAAACGCAGTCGTTAACAATCGCAAGGAGCTATTATTCTTCGGCAAGAAGGTGCCAAACGCTATCTGCCAGGAGTTTGTCAGGGGCGCTGAACATACCTGCGATGTATATGTTGACTTTAATATGAAGGTCCGCTGCGTGGTGCCGAGAAGACGCATAGAGTCGAGAGCCGGCGAGGTGAGCAAGGGACAGGTCGCAAAACATCGCGGCATTATGAGAGAAGCTGCGAGGTTGGTTGAGAGGCTCGGAGCAGGGCCGGGCGTTATAACTCTGCAATTGTTCCTGACAAGCGATGATAAGGTGAAATTTATTGAGATAAATCCGCGATTCGGCGGCGGCGTGCCGCTGTCAATCAAGGCAGGTGCAAATTTTCCAAAATGGATATTGCAGGAGCTGCTCGGCAGAAAAACAAAGATTCGTTTTGACGGCTTCAGGGATAATTTAATTATGCTTCGCTATGATAGCGAAGTCTGGCTGGAAAACTAACCGCAGAGAGCGCAGAGAACGCAGAGAATGGACAAAATTTAATTTGCTTTTTAGAAAAGATTGCGCCGAATGTTGTCATTGCGAGCGAAGCAATCTCAAAACTTTCGGTGCTTTTTACTCTTATCCGGTAAGAGATTGCCACGGCCCTTCGGGCCTCGCAATGACAAAGTGCATAAGGTTTCTACACAGCTAATTGAATTCAAAACCTGTCTCAAGACATCTGCGTTCTCAGCGGACTCGGCTGTAAATTTTTGTACCAATCCTTCGGTCAGGTGTCAAAGTTGCATGGAATAAATTTTTGTACAATCAAATTGCTTATCGATGAAAAACTGGATTCCTGCTTTCGCAGGAATGACATTAAGGCCTTTGTCGTCTGTTCGTTGTCAAAAAACTTTGTAACAATAGCTAAGCTATGCGGTGCTTTTTAATGAAATCGTCTCTAACTTTTGTGCCTAAGCCTGGAACGTCCGGCACCAGGACTTCACCATCCACCATTTTCAGATTCACTTCGTACAGGGACTCGCCTTTTAGACTGCTTGATTCGAGATAGATAGCATTTGGCATAGCTGCCAACATGTTTAGGTTTCCCGGGCCGCTTCCGTGACTTGCGACTTGAATATGAAAGGCGTCGGCTAAAGCCGCGATTTCCATCCACTCTGTTACCCCGCCAGTACGACGGTTGTCAGGCTGCACTACGTCGACGCCGCCGCGTTTAATAAGGTCGGCGAAAGCATACTTTGTGTACTCATTTTCTCCGGTGGCTATGCGAATACTCAACTTGTCCCCCAACTCTTCGTAGCCATCGTGGTTGTGAGGCGGCAGGGGCTCCTCGAACCAGAATATTCCCAGGTCCTGGTACGCCTTTCCACGTTCGAGGGCCGTTGAAACGGTGAACGCCTGGTTCGCATCAACCATCAGGACAATATTATCTCCGACGGTTTTGCGTGCTACCTTTATCCGCTGAATGTCGTCAGCAAGGCTGCCTAATCCAACCTTAATCTTGACTGCGTGAAATCCTTCCTCAATCGCTGCGGCGCAGCGTTTTATAAATTCTTCCTCATCGTCGTAGTACCAGCCGACCATTGCGTAGGCAGGCACACGGTCTCGAAAGCCACCGAGAATTTTGTACAGGGGTTTTTGTAGCACGCGGCCAATAATGTCCCATACGGCCATATCTACCGCAGCTATACCGAACTGAACGACTCCCGTAACGCCGTGATATTCCGTCGCTTTCCACATCTTGTCGCGGAGCCTCTTGACAAAGAAAGGGTCTTCTGACTTGATTACATCGAAAAGCTCTTCGTTGATGATTTTAGCGACCACTCGTGGGCCGCCGGGAATTGTGCCGAAATACGTGTAGCTGTGCCCTGTTACCTGGATGTTCGTGTGAATGCGGGTGACCACGCCGCCGCGGTCACTAAACGAATGAATCGCATCGCGAGTCGGAGTCTTGGTTTCAAAGGCAAGGACAAATGTTTCAACAGAAGTGATGCGGACGTCCGTTGCATCGCGGGGCGTCTTAATCTGCGGCGTGCTATCATCGGCGAACGTTTTCCGTGACATAAACAATGAGGCGGCTGTGCCGGCGGCTGTCCCGATTGCTGACCTGAAAAATTCTCTACGCTTCGGGATGTTTAGGGATTTGGTATTTTGCATTTCCATTATTGTTACCTCCAATCTTATGCCCGAGCTGGGGAATTACGAGCAAACAGCATTTATCATTCTTTATCAATATAGCGCAACTTATGCTTAAAAAGTTATTACGATAGTAAAATCAAAGATTAAAAATCAAAAAGCAAAAACACAAATCAAAATTCAAAAAGCTTTTCCGGAGCAAAAATCGGAAGTTATGGCCTGAGACAGGAGTATGGATTTTCCGGCGAAGATGGCAAATTGTTGTCATATTTGATTTTTGCATTGTATTTTTAATATTTATCCGCCAGACGAACAGTGGATTTATTTTTTGATTTTTAATATAAATCCATTTGTAGCAGGATGTTATCCTAATTGCCAGGTGTATAACCTGCGATATAGTATTAGTTTAATCGGCTATTTTCCAGACAATTCCGTGGCCCTTACGTCCGTCTATCGGCGAGACGGCATAAACATCTGTTTCAGCGAGCCATTGCTTTAGGGGTTTTTCACTCAATAGCGGCAGACCTTCACTGCTGGCGTATTTGGATATGATTCTAATATCCGCTCTTTTTCCCTTGACTTGCTGCATGTACAGCAGCGAATAAACCATCGTATTGTCGGCGTAAACGACAGCGTCAGGCTCGAGCTTTTCGAACACTTCATCGGCGAATCTTTCCGCTCCTGCGTATCCTGTCCGCCAGGGACGCAGAAACCAGGTATAGTCATTGCGGTAGGGGACATCACCTCTTGTAGGGATATGAAATCCAACTTTTTCGGCTAAGATAGGGGCAATGATATAGGTTGGGATTGGCAGCAGAACAAGGACAAAAACTATCCAAGACAGGATTAACATGATTTTTCTTTTATTTATATCTCGTTTTATCTTGTAAATCCTGTCTAAAAACAGGGTCTGGGCGATAAGGTAGTTAAAGCCGGCACCGATTAGTATGGACACCAGGCAATAAAATGGTATGAAAAATGCGTACCTGTCCGGCACGGTATATCTAAAAGCGAATACAAAGAAAAGTATCAACAACGCCAAAAGAACGTTTGCAAAACTTCGGGCCGGGGAAAGTCGCTTGAGGCCGTAAAGACCTGCAAAGAAAAAAACGACGTTGGGCGTGGGGAAGTTGTAGGCCATAAATATCAGATTTTCTTTGACAAGAGCAGCCGAGAGACGCGTGTTAAGGACGTTTGCCTGCCAGCTTTTGCCGAAAAGAGCAGAAGCGAGAGCGGCTGAAAAGTCGCCGGTCTGGACGATATTTTTTATAATCAAGTATTCATAGGGTGCGGCTGCGGCGAGCCATAATACAACAATAATGCCAAGCGACCTGAAACTAATCTGTTTTCTTAGCAGCAAAACGGCCAAAAGCACGGCATAACAGACGAAACCGACACAGGCCAGCATGTGATTGGCGATTGCAAGACCGTTGAAAAGGCCGAGAAGGTACAAGAAACCGGTTCGTTTAGTTCGCAGGTACTGTAGGAGCACAATCAGCTCAGCTAACAGCAGGGCGATGTAGAGATTGTAGGTCTCCGGAACGGTAGCGTGCCGCCAGAAGGTGTGCGACAAAGCCAGGGAAGCAGCGCCGATGAGGGCGCTGGAGGTTTTGCCAAGCCACAAGCGCAAAAGCAAAAACAGATTCGCGACGGCCACTGCCGAGATGACCGCTGTTAGTATATTGACTCTGTAAGCGAATTCGCCGAGAGGGACGTATTTGGCTGCGATGGCAATCATATAAAAAAGGGGATGCGACAAGGCGAGACCAAGCCGACCCTCGATATCATTGTGCCATACCCTGTACTGAATCAGGCCGCTATCTTGCCATACGGCACCGGGGGCACAGGTGGCGGCGTAAAGTACAAACGTTATCAAGAGCGCGGCAAAGTAAGTTACTTTGAGGTTATTAGCTGCTTTGAGCATAGCAAATACCAGTTTTGAGAGTTTGACGTCATTGCAAGTGAACTAAAGTAAATTAAAGTGAGCTAAAGTGAGCTAAAGTTTTAAGACATTCAATAACTTTAGGCACTTTTATTAATGTTTGAATAAATAATGGAACAACTACATTGTCACTCCTGCGCAAGAGCTTGTTGCCGAAATACTCTTCGCGTCCTTGAGATTGCCACGGCCTGCAAAGCAGGCCTCGCAATGACACTGAAATCGAGCCTATCATCATTGCGAGGAGCTTGCCCCTTAGGGGCGAGCGATGAAGCAATCTCCTGTTTAGCAACAAGCCCGCAAGCAGGAGTCCAGGAAACGCTGATAAAACGACTGGATTCCCGCTTTCGCAGGAATGACATCTTTGCTTTGTTTGTACAGCAATGTCCCATTTAATATTCAAAGAGCAATAACTTTAGACACTTCGATATTTTCGATTAGATTATTACTGTTAAGTATTCTGTATCGTCGGCGAACTGCATCGCACCTTCATAAACGGCGGGAATAAGTAGAGTATCACCGGCCTTAAATTCGACGGGACTGCCGTCGGTTGCGAGAATTGTTCCAGAGCCGGATAAGAAAATCAACGCTTTTGATTTGCCCGGAGACAAGAGCACTTCACAATTCTCGGCCTGATGGCCTTTATCTACCTTGAATTGTTCGCAGTCAACCAGCCGGCCTATCGTGGTTACAGTAAGATTATCGCCGGAGGTTCCGAAGCGGATGCTTTCAAGTGCCTCTTCGATGTGCAGCTCTCTGGGCCTTCCTGCATCGTCAACTCTGTTGAAGTCGAAAACGCGATATGTGGTGTCGGAAGGCGTTTGAATCTCGGCTATTAACAGACCCGCTCCGATGCTGTGGGCGGTGCCGGCTGGAAGGAAGTGGCATTGGCCGGGCTCGACCGGCACCTTTGTCAGCATATCGGCGGCGGTGCCTTTAGTTATCGCCTCGGCAAATTTCTTTTTGCTTACGCCTTTTTTTAGCCCTTTATAGATTACCGCACCGGGGGCCGCAGATATGATATACCAGCACTCGGTTTTAGGCTTTCCTTTTCCTAATCTGCGGCAGGTTTGTGGGTCGGGATGGACCTGCACACTGAGGATGTCTTGGGCGTCCAGAAATTTAATTAAAAGAGGAAAAGGCCCCGCGAAATTTTCGTTACCGGTTATTTCTTTTGGATATTTTTTGATGGCTGAGCCGAGAGTCTGACCGGCCAGTCCGCCATTTGCGATTACGGATTTATCGTCCGGCAAATCGGCCAATTCCCAGCTTTCGCCGATTTTTTCGCCGGGGGGTATATCCTTATCGAAAAATTCCCGTAGCTTCTGGCCGCCCCAAACTCGCTGCTTAAATATCGGTTTAAATTTCAGCGGATACAGCTTCACGCCAAATCGTTCCTTAGATAACTAAAAGCTTAAAAATAAAAATGTAAAACTGTGGAATTTCCTCATTAGTTTTACGCTTTGCACTTTGCATTTTTATCTTCTTTCGCTGTTAACTACCAGCGTTTCTTCCACCAAAGAAATACAAAAGTGAAGGTTGGTATGGCCGCCAAGGCAGTAATAACCCAGAAAGTCATAGGGTGATTAGCATCGAGCGGCATTTTGACATTCATTGAAAAGTAACTTACCACTAATGTTGGAGCCATAATTGCAATTGTTAAAATCGTCAGCATTTTGATACGGATGTTCAAGTTGTTGGCGATAATTGATGCACGTGCGTCCATGAGGCTTGAGAGGACCTGTGAATATATGTTGGCCTGCTCGCGGCACTGGTTATTCTCGATGGTAAGGTCGTCAAGAAACTCGATATTTTCGGGGCTAAAACCTATCTTGGCGGCGTTGTTTTTAAGCCTTTCGATAAGAACGCCGTTTGAATTTGTGGCGTTGATGTAATAGACCAGGCTCTTTTCGAGCGTAAAGAGATTGAGCAAATACTTATTCTCCATCGAAGTGCTTATCAACTGCTCAATGTCGCCGGAAAGCATATTTATCGCTTTTAGGTGCTCAAGGAAATGAAAAATCGAACGGTTAATCATCTTGAGCACAATCTCCTGGATAGACTGGACTTTCATAAAAGGCCTTCCTTCAAAAAGTAGTGCCTCATCACCTGTCACAACTATCAGTTTATCCTTGAAGATAAAAACGCCGGTAGAAGCTACTTTGAATAGAAAGTTATCTTCAGCGGCGTAATGTCTGGGTCGTTTAAAAATCATGGCAATGTGCTCCGGCTCAAACTCAAGGCGTGAAAGTTCGTCGGGGTCCAGCGAGGAGTTCAGGGTGTGCTCGTCGATTTTATACTGTTCGATAAGCTCCTTTTTTTCAGCTTCGGTCGGTTGAGTATACTTGTAGATAAGCGGTGCTGCCTTGTCATCTTCCTGCAGCTTGCCATCGTCAGATATGTACATTCGGCTTAACATTTGTTGACCCTAAAGGTTGAAAATTGGATTTGGCGGTTTTTTCAAAAGATAAAGTATCTTTTTGAAAACTTCCGGCAGTCTTTGTCTGCTCCACATTCATTGCTTTTGTATCAGCCTAAACTTTAATGGATACGCTTTCAGAGGTATTATTTTAACCGGGACTAAGTTCCTCGTCCATAATTTGGTTTGAAGAATTCTATTTTTTCAAACAATCGAGAGACTTGTCGTCAGCCCTGTGACCAAAGCCACGAAGGTAACGGTCATAATTATTAGAGCGGCTTTTCGATTTATTTGAATCAAGTTGTGCATAAGAGTTTAGTTTAAAGTATCTTTCCTTCAAGCCAGCCAATTCTAACTTTCTCTTGCGGCCCAAAAGCAGGAATGTATGGTTTTATATCCAATAATGGAGAGCCATTGACTATATCAATGCCTTTTACAAATAGAATATTTCCCTTTCGCTTTAACAATTTGACTACGGTTAGACCAATCTGGTTTGGCCTTCTTGGGTATCTTGTAGCGAATAAGCCGCGTAAATCATTATCGAGAAAAGGTTTTACTTTTAAACGATGCCCTTTTGATTTATGAAATTTATAAATTAGAATTAAATGTGAGAATCCTTCTATATCACAGAGACCATCTTTATATCTCTTAAATACTTCTACCCTACCTATACCTTTTGATTTGAATGGTTGGATAGGGGTATCTTTTTTACATTTAAATGGCGTATGGATAATTCCTATCGGAAAGACTTCCATTACCACATTCCTTTAATGTCAGCTATGCTGGCGACAAGCATTTTCTACGGTAATTTCTTCTAATTCATTTGCTCGATATTTTTCGATTACCTTTCAGGCGATAGCGCTACTTACTGACTTATACTATTTTTCTTCAAGCACAAGCAGGGCACAGGCCTTCAAGCCGGACCTGCTGGCGGTGAATAACAAAACCTTTGTGCGGGCTCTTTGCCATAGGTAGTGACATTTCCGTCAGGCAGTGTGTGCTGCCGCAGCTTGTACAGGTAAAATGAGGGTGACATTGTCGTTCACTGCATCGATGGGCCAATTCGAAATACCACGCTCTTTTGGCCATAAAGACCTGATGCACCAGGCCGACCTTCAAAAGACTTGCCAGGGTTCGGTAAATTGTAACCTTGTCGAAGTGCTTTTTACCCAGCCGCTGGGCAATCTGCTTTCGGCTCAGCGGACCGGCTGCTCTGGCAAGCACTTTTAGTATAGCTACTCTGCCCTTTGTGCGATACAACTTTGCAGATTTTAAGGTCTTTCGTGCCTGTGAATCTGAATTTGATTTTTTCATTTTTCTAAGGAAAAGATTACCGCTCCCTTACCCGACTACGCCAAGGCTACGACGGACATGCGGTCGCGGCTCTGTTTTCTTTCGTCCATTGTCTATCGTCCATCGTCCATCGACTATCGACTTAGCGCTCCCTTACGGTCGCGGCTCTGTAAACAACCGCTCCCTTACCCGACTACGCCAAGGCTACGACGGGCATGCGGTCGCGGCTCTGTAAACAACCCCTCCCTTACGGTCGGGGCTCTGTAGTTATTACCGCTCCCTTACGGTCGCGGCTCTGTAAACAACCGCTCCCTTACCCGACTACGCCAAGGCTACGACGGGCATGCGGTCGCGGCTCTGTAAACAACCGCTCCCTTACGGTCGCGGCTCTGTAAAAAACCGCTCCCTTACGGTCGCGGCTCTGTAAACAACCCCTCCCTTACGGTCGGGGCTCTGTAGGAACTTTTTTAGACAGGATTAACCGGATTCGATTTTTTTATTCCTGATTATCCTGTAAATCCTGTCTATTCCTTGCCGATTTAACAAACAACAGCGGAAAAACAATATCACTAAAACAGCAGGGCAGCCAAACAGCTAAGAACAAAAATCCAAAACTGCCTATGGCTTTCAATAAAGAAATTTGTCCGCCCATAGCCATGAGAATATGAAAGGCTGAAGCCCATGTGCTAATAAGAATGTGCCCTGCGTGCGGAAATTTTGTCTTCGGCCTTATAAGAGCTGTCACAATGCCAACAATCGCAGCGGGTATAACGACGTACCAGCCTTCAATAAAGCCTATGTGGGCACTCTCGACAAAGCCTGCATGCTCATGGCCGTGAGGATGGATTGGCATTCCAAGCAGTAACTCGCCAAAATACGGAATAATCGAGTCACTAACAGTTGCAATTACAACCGAGCCTACAAAGCCGACCAGCACCGTCTCAAAAAATTTCTTGGCCCCTGTGTGAAGCTCAAACATCGATGTTGTAACTATCGCGCTTAGGAAGACGTGCAGAGGGTGGAATATGTAAAACAGCGTGTAGCTTACATGCTGCTGGAGATTTCTAAACACCAGCATTAAAACGATGCCAGTAAAGGCCCCGAACAAGGTGAAGGGGGAGTGGTTTTTTAATTCTGTCAAAATAATTAAAAGTTTATGTCGCATTTGTACTTGGGACCTCAAAACCAGCAATTGCCGAAATTCAGATTCGGCTTTTCGAAGCATTTTACTATTGAAAATATAAAAATGCAACTAAGTTGCAAATATTTTTCTAAATTTTTTTCTTCGGTGTTAATTGATGAGTTAATCGGTAATAGTCAAATCTAAAACCGGCTGCTGCCATTGTTGGCTAAAAAGCATTGCAGATTTTAGACCATAAGAGTAAATTATTGCTCTAATATGCCGAGGGGTATGTGGGCAGAAAATGTGTATATCAGAGCCTGTAGGAAGAATGTAGCTGTTGGTCAGCAATTAGTATAAAATCTGATTTCGATATTCGATTTTGATTAAGATATGAGGATTGTAAAAACGATTCAAGAGGTTAAGGGGATTCAAAAAGGCTGTGTGCTGACGATTGGGAATTTTGACGGTATTCACCTCGGCCATCAGGAGATTTTAGCCGCTGCCAAAAAAATTGCATTAAAAAAGCAGGCGGAACTGGTCGTTATGACTTTCGAGCCGCATCCACTTGCAATTTTATATCCGGAGAAGCCCCCCGGCATTCTAACACCGCTATGGCTGAAAAAATATCTTCTCGCTGAGTTCGGAGTAGATTGCCTTTTCGTTTCAAGAAGTACACGGCGGCTTTTAAGGCTTTCACCGCGGGATTTTGTCCAGCGGTTTCTGGTCGAGAATATTCAGCCCGGTGTTGTTGTTGAGGGCGAAAGCTTTAACTTCGGCTCCGGCCGAGCCGGCGGTGTGCAGACGCTGCAGGAGTTAGGGGCCGAAAAGGGCTTCGAGGTTTCGATAGTACAAGCGAAAGAGGTTAAACTCTCGAACGGCAGGACGGTTAAAATCTCGAGCACGATAATTCGTGACCTGCTTGCAAACGGCGGTGTGGCCGATGCAGCCCTTACCTTAGGCAGGGCTTATCGGCTGATTGGTCAGGTAGTGGCCGGAAGGGGCAGAGGGAAAAAATTGGGTTTTCCGACAGTGAATATGCAGCCGCTCGGCCAGCTTGTCCCCGCGGAAGGTGTGTATGCCGGCTTTGTGGAAATCGGCGGCGACTTTGAGCAGGTTTGTGAATCTAAAGAAAGAATCGCTGCCGTATTTAGTATCGGCAGGTCGGAGACTTTCGGCGGCGACAATCCGCTGACGGTAGAGGCTCACATGCTAACCGACGATGTCGGCGGTTTGCACGGCGAATGGCTTGCTATGGATTTTATAAAACGGATTCGCGGCCAGCAGAAATTCAAGACCAATGCCGACCTTTCTGCTCAAATCGCAAAGGACTGCGAAAAAGCAAAACAATGCTTAGGACAGTACTTGGAGGGCGTTAATAATGGAACCTGCTGATATTCTTGACCGTACAAGAGCAATGATTAGAGAATACGCTGGCTACAACGAGGAAAAACAATTCTATTGTAACCGCTACGTATTTGCGCGCCTACAACTTGATGAACGCAAAACTAAAGCAAACATCAGAAAAGAGCTTTTACGTACTGCCGAGCTTTGCTACTATTGCAAAAAGCCTTTCGATTCCCAAAAGAACCTTCACTTGCATCGGCTAAACTCTGAAAAAGGTTACACTAAAGACAATTGTGTACTGCTTCACCCTAAATGTCATATTGAGATTAGTAGAGAGTCAATTAGTAGAAAGGCATCTCGATTAGGAGCTAAAGGCCCACTAAAGACACTGCGCAAAGAAAGTAAACGATACGAAGATATTTACTTTGTTTATTGGTGGGATATAACCCCAAATCTGGCAGAACATCTGGATGATTACGAAGAGGTGGAGTTCGTAAAAAGGGATTGTGGGCAGAGTTGCCGACTGCCAATTGCAGCTATAAAGGGCTTTTTGATAGAGGAACGTCAGACTACCCGCGGACAGGGAAACTGGGGTATTAGAGTACTTAAAAATAAACCTGACCAATTAGCGTTTGAACCCGGCGCCGCGGATGACTGGCTATTTTTGTCGGTAGTATGGAAGGAATTCGAATTGTGATATCGCTTCTTTTTGTAAGCTTCTTCAGTTTGAGGAACGGCGTAATGTGATTGGAAGTTAATATTGAGGTAACATATTATGTTTGGTTATGAATTAGCTGTTATTTTGTTAATGCTGGTTTTCAATGCTATTTTCGCAGCCTACGAAATGGGGCTTGCTTCAATATCGCGAGCAAGGCTTGCCATTTTGCTCAATGAGAAGAAAAAAGGGGCTGGCGAAGCGGCATTTATGAAGGACAAGATGGAGGCAAGTCTGGCTACCATCCAGCTTGGTATCACAATGGTAGGAGTTGTTGCCGCTGCGACCGGCGGAGCCGGCGTGCAGGAAACTTTTGTTCCTTACCTTCAGCACAACTTAAGCATTTCCGTAACCCTTTCCAGAATACTGGCAATAGTACTACTGATGATACCGCTGACGTTTGTCATTATAGTTTTCGGCGAGCTTGTCCCGAAAATGTTTGCGTTAAACAATAAGGAATGGATAGTGCTGAGGCTTTCGCCGGTGATGAAGGTCCTCTCACAGACCATCTACCCTGTTGTTTCGGTGATAGAGATTATAGTAAAAAAGGTGGTAGGTCTGCTGACGCGGTTGGGCGGTATAGAGCCGAGCAGCCGAGGACAATGGCTGCACGAGTTAAGGGCGGCTGTCTCACTTGCGAGGACCTCGAAACTTATGGGAGAGAGAGAAGAAAAGATAGTTTTGTCCGCTGCACATCTATCAACTCATCTGGTACGAGACATCCTAATACCGGCCCAGGAAATATCGATGATTTATGCGGGAAGCAGCCTGGCAGATGCTCTTGTAAAAGCACATCTCGATATGCACACGAGATTTCCTGTCTGTATGAAAGAAGATGCCCCCCAAAGTATCGAGGGCTACGTCAATTTCAAGGATATTGTGGCGGCGCTGAGGGTAAATCCGACCGACCCCACTATCAGGGGCATATCAAGACCTATAAAAAAGGTCAACGAATATACGTCACTATCGCAGTTGCTCGAGACGATGATGCGGGAAAGAAATCATATAGTAATTGTTACATCCAGCGAAGGCACTGTTCTTGGAATGGTGACATTGGAAGATATTATCGAGGAGCTTGTGGGCGAAATTGAAGATGAGTTTGACCGTTTACCGACGCATATTCACCCTTATGGTTCGTCTTGCTGGATTGTGGGAGGCGGCGTCTTGATAGGGGCGGTTGCCAACGTGGCGGGACTTGACTGGTCGAGTAAGTTCGTTAACGGCAAGGTTCCAACAGTTGCTGAATGGTGCGTGCAGCAGATAGGGCAACCCCTTAAGGGCGGTGAGGTCATAGAAAGTGATAATCTTAGGGTTGTGCCACGCAAGTTCCGCAGAAATAAGGTATTAGAAGCGATGGTGATGATCGTTGGACATTGAACTGCGAAAATGGGAAAAAATATTTTGGCCACAGAGGACACAGAGAATATAGAGAATTATTTTTATTAGCCACAGAGGGCACAGAGAATTAATTTTTATTAGCCACAGAGGGCACAGAGAACACAGAGAATTAATTTTTATTAGCCACAGAGGGCACAGAGAACACAGAGAATTAATTTTTATTAGCCACAGAGGGCACAGAGAACACAGAGAAAAATAAAAATTAGATTATGAAAGAACGGATAAAAAAGTTTTGCCTCCCAGTGAAATTTTGATAACGACCGATAGCAGGGCGGAATAAATTTGTAAAAATAAGCTTGACAGATGTATATAATTATCATATACTTATATTGGCATGGATAATATCGAAAAACTATTGGGTTGTACGGGATTCGAGTGGGACCGGAGTAATATTGAAAAAAACTGGCTGAAACATAAAGTCAGTCCCGCTGAATGCGAACAGGTATTCTTCAATCAGCCGTTGATTATTCTTGGTGACCCTAAACATTCAATATCTGAAAAAAGATTTGCGGCATTTGGATGTACAGATGACGGAAGATTGCTTGTAGTAATATTCACAAAGCGAGGTAAACTTCTGCGAGTTATTTCTGCGAGAAATATGAACCGCAGAGAAGGGAAGTTTTATGAAAAAAACTAATAAAAAACGTGCTCCTAAATTTAAGAATGAGGACGAAGAGCGCGAATTCTGGGCGACTCACTCACCGCTTGATTATTTTGATGTCAGTAAGGCTAAGAAAGTTGCGTTCCCGAACCTTAAGCCCTCTGTGAAATCCATATCGATACGGTTACCAGAATCTATGTTGATGAACCTTAAAATGATGGCCAACAAAAGAGATGTGCCTTATCAATCGTTGTTGAAGATGTTTTTGGCCGAGAGAATAGAAGCAGAATTGGAACATTCACCAAAAACATAAGAACCGTATAATCTGCGACAAGGATAGTCGCGGATGTAGAAGTCTGTGATTAAGAAGGTCCGGAATGGTAAAAAGCAATGATTTTAAAAAAGCAGTTGAGTTAATCAATAAATCCGGCAGCATTTTGATTACGACCCATAGCAGGCCGGACGGCGATGCGTGCGGCTGCATTGCGGTAATGTGTGATGCGCTGGCCGGTCTGGGCAAAAAAGTAAAGTCCTTAATGCTTTCAGAAGTCCCCGAATGGTACGAGTTCCTATTTGACGAAAAAGTCCCTCTGCTGGGCAAAGATGTCCAGCCCGAAGAGCTGATGCAAGGGCGGTTCGGTGAGTTTGATTTGATTGTGATTATCGATACCAATAGTTACAGCCAACTGCCGAAATTTGACGAATATCTCAAGGGGGCGGGCAGGCCCGTGCTGGTAATCGACCACCACGAAACCGCTGACAGCCTGGGCGATGTCGAGTTGGTCGAGACGGATGCTGCCGCAACGGCCTTGATTGTTTATGATTTGTTAAAATACGCCGACTGGCCCGTAAATGAAAAAATGGCTGAGGCTCTCTTTGTGGCGGTAGCTACCGACACTGGCTGGTTCCAGTTCGGCAATACCGACAGCAGGGTCTATCGCGCCTGCGCCGAGCTGATTGACGCCGGGGCAAAACCAACAAAAATCTACGACAATTTGTATCAGAATTTCTCGCAGTCGCGATTCAAACTGATGGCGGCGATGCTCAACACGCTCGAATTGCATTTTGACGGTCGCTATGCAGCCCAGCACCTGCGCGTAGAGGATTTCGAGAGAACCGGTGCTGCATTCAAGGATACCGAGAATTTAATTGACGAATGTCGGCGGATAGGGACGGTCGAAGTAGCGGCTCTGTTTGTGGAGCTGGCTGACGGGCGAATCAAATGCTCCTTGCGAAGCAGGGGGGCTGTTGACGTTCGCACGATTGCCCAGAAGTTCGGCGGCGGCGGCCATAGAATGGCGGCAGGTTTCCATTTGCCCGGACCTTTGGAAGAGGTGAAACGACTCATACTTAAGGAAGTTACGGCTCGGCTGAAGAAGTAATAGACGCACGGGCAAATGACTGTGTGGTGTGAAAATCAGATGGCAAAAGTCAAATAATCCAAGAGGAATTGGGGGTATCATTATGAAGAGACGGTCATTTTTGAAGGTCGCCGGTAGCGTTGCCAGCGGATGTCTCGTCGGTGCCGGCGTGAGCTCGTGCGCGTCAGGGCCGGGTTCAAGCGAGACTAAGAAGATTGGCGGATTGCCACGCCGTGTGCTTGGGCGGACAGGTAAGGAGGTTTCTATCGTCGGCTTTCCGGGACTGGCGCTAACGCACTATGAACAGGACCGCTGTACGGCTGCAATCCACGATGCCTTCGAGCGGGGCGTGAACTACTTCGACGTGGCGCCGGCCTATGGCAAAGGCGACGCTGAGATAAAGATGGGGATTGGATTAGAGGGAATCGAACGCAGCAGTATTTTCCTGGCGTGCAAGACGAAGATGCGAGATAAAGAGGGGGCACGGAAGGAGCTCGAGACATCGCTGGAGCGTTTGAAGACCGACCATTTCGACCTATATCAAATGCACCATATCGTCACGCCGGACCAGGTAAAACAAGCGCTGGGGCCCGGCGGTGCTATCGAGACCTTTTTAGAGGCAAAGAAAGAGGGCAAAGTCCGGTATTTTGGCTTCTCGGCACACACCACCAAAGGAGCGCTCGAGGCCATGAATGGGTTCCGCTTCGATACGGTGATGTTTCCGATAAATTTTATCGAGTATTTCCAGATGGGATTCGGCAAGCCGATTCTTGAGTTGGCGAAAGAGCAGGGCGCGGCGGTTCTGGCCATTAAGCCGATGTGCGGTGGCTCGTGGGCCGAAGGCGCCGAGCGTACTCGCAAAAATTGGTATCGCCCGCTGGAGGACCAAAGGGAAATCGACTTAGCCTTGCGCTTTACGTTATCTCAGAAACCAGTCGCGGTGGGAATGCCGCCTGCGTTTCTCGACCTGCTCGATAAGGCAATTCCGGTGGGGCAATCTTACCGTCCGATTACCGAAGCGGAGGTGCAAGAGCTCAAGGAATTGGCTAAGACGCGCTTATCTTTATTCAAGGAACAAGAGGAGGCGGTTGCCTCCGGCCGGCCCTGGCATCCATTGTACCCCGACAGCCCGCACGAATGCTGACCATGTGCGATTGTGTGATACGTTATCCACCATAAACAATCGAGGGCTTTTTAACACTATGAGACTATTCGCTTCCCTTTTGAAAACACAAAGAAACTTATTTATGAAAAGCTTGAAGGGCGAATAGGTGGGAAGGGCAAAAGTGAAAGGTAAAAAGAAAGAACGCAGCAAAGTTCTTTGAAAAATGATTTTGTGATTTTGTGGTTTGTGGATATAATGTAGGTTGGCATTTGTGGAGGCAACAAGATGGGTTTATTCAAGAAAAAAGTGAAAGTATCTAATATCAAGAAACCGGAGATGTTCTTCGAGGAGGATTTCTGGATTGATACTGGTGCCCTTTATTCTTTCGTGCCTGAGGACTATCTTGAAAGAATAGGCGTTGAGCCTTCAGCAACACGCAATGTGGTTCTCGCTGATGGAAGACAGCAAGCCCGGCTTCTTGGCTTCTGCTATTTTCAAATCGAGGGTTTAGAAGGTAACATTCCGTGTCCAGTCATATTTGCTCCGAAAGGTTCGCTATTGCTGCTTGGGGCTACGGCACTTGAGAATTTCGGCGTTGAAGTCGATCCCATCAATAAGAGACTCAAGCCGATTCTCGCAGTTATCGGCGGTTTTATGACCACCAGCACTGTGGAAGGGAACAAGGTAGGATATTGACATGGGTGCGTTTTATACAAGCTGCAGGGTTGAGAATCACGTTGAGCGAACGAAGTTTATCAGAGTTCCCAAGCTGTTGGTGGACAGCGGTAGCGAATTTACTTGGATTCCCGCTACAAAGTTGGAGAAGATTGGCGTAAAGAGGGAAAAGAAAGATGTCCGCTTTGTTATGGCCAATGGGGAACTTGTGACCCGCAGTGTTGGTTTTGCAATACTGATAGTGAATGGGCGCTTTACCATAGACGAGGTGGTTTTCGCAGAGAAAGGAGACCTTACTCTGCTTGGTGCTCGAACACTTGAAGGTTTAAATCTGACAGTTGATGCTGCTCGCAGAAAGCTCGTCGCTGCAGGGCCTTTACCCGCCGCATGATGTTTGACGAACAGATTGGTTTGTTTTTGCAATGGTTCAACGATTGCTTTATAGAAACCATATAATGTATGTGTAGACAATATAAGATCGTGGAGTATCAGAAATGAACCAGAATCCAGATGAAGTCCATCCGAAGCTGACAGCAAAACAGCGAGATGAGGCTTCCCCGGTGTGGGACATGAGTCAGGAGAGGGCGTTCATTGAAAATCTTCTAAATCAGCGATTCAACTTCTTTCTCGTCTTCTTCTCTATTGTTTTGGCTGGGTCTATAAATGCCAAAACACAGACTCACTTACAAATTATTTTGGGTCTTGGCTGTGTGATTTGTGTACTCTTTACTATGGTTCTTCGTAGGTCACAGGAGAAACTCGACTTGATACTCGCCGACCTATGGAGAGACGAATCGCACCCATCCTATATTATCGACAAGAGCGCCAAGAAGTGCGGCAGTCGGAGACGATACATTGGCATTTGGATTCCGCGGTTTTGTTGTGCCGCCCTGATAATCGGCTTCATTCTCTCAATTTTTGATGTTTTGAAGGTCGCAAATACAAAACCATGAAAGAACCAAAGCCTAATAACTCAATGTAGAGAATACTCGGAGCGAGGAATGATTATTTTGTATTCGTTTATTTCTCACTTTGATCATGGCGCTCATTTTGTACGTTAGCATCACATGAATTTTTCTTGATTGCTGCGAGGCGGATTCAATTCCCTCGGCTGCGTTCGGGACAGGATTTACAATTTTCGATTTACGATTTACTATTTACTGCTTGCTATCCAATATTTGCTATTTTTGTTTTTTTAAATTATCGATGTTGAATTGGGAATTGTGATTTTGTATAATTTTTATTATGACCAGTAAAGAAATAGCACTAAAGACAATAAAACAACTGCCGGAAGATGCGACCTGGGAGGATATTCAGGAACGAATCAATTTTGTAGCTGGGGTTCGCAAAGGTCTTCGCGAGCTCGATGAGGGCAAAGGTGTCCCCCATGACAAGGTCAAGGAGGAGTTTGCTGAATGGCTTACAAACTAATATATGCTCAGATGTCAGGTAAAAAGACACAGATTAACACGGATTAACGCGGTCAGAAAATTTGCAATTACAAAACAGTGTAAATCCGTATCTAAAAAATAGGCGAGAGAAGATTAATAGGATGGCCAACTTGTGTGGCCATGCGGATTTGCTAATGGCAAGGTGTAAGCCATTGCTGGCAGAAAGCGGATAAATCATGCTCATCAATTTTGTTGTCGTCAATTAAATCTGCTGTGAGTGGGTTTTCGGCTTTGAGCCATTCTTCCGCAAGAACGCAGTAGTCGCGGAAATCCACAAATCCATCGCCGGTAAAGTCGGCTGAGGCGACTATCGGCCCCATCTGGCCGAAGATGCCGTAGCCGGAGCCGTCCTGGGCATTACTTTGCCAGACCGTGAGAAATTCGCCGGTCTCCTTCATTGCAACAGCCGGATACTTCTGGTCGTCCGCCACATAAGTATTGACCCGGAATTCGTCGCCGATGGGGCTGCCCAGGCTGTCATATCGCTGGCCGAATATCTCTCTTTCATTGATGGCAGGGTCAATTTTGCTGTCCCACACAATTACAAACTCGCGTTTGTTGTTCATCGCAACCTGAGGATTCTGTTGAGCTGATGCAAGGGTCGTATTAACGACAAACTGCTTACCGATTGCCGTGCCGTCTGGTTTGTACAGGCGGGCGTGAATATCATCCAGGCTGGCGAGCTTGGGGTCGCCATCCCAGGCCACGACGAAATGTCCGCTCCAATCCATATCGATTGACGTCTGTGTGAGGGAGCTAAAACCGATTGTGCTTACTTCGAAAGGGTTCGTCTTGGCTGTACCATCTGCGTTATACAGCCTTGCCATTATTGAGTTGGAACTCTTATCCTGCATCCAGACTATTGCGAAATTGCCGCTATCATCCATTGCCACGTCCGGGTATCGGCAGTTCGGCAGGAGGTTGACTTCAAACTCCTGGCCGACCGGCAGGCCGTTGGTGTCATACAACCGGCAGGAAATTACCCACTGGTATGGACTTGCCCCTAACTTATCGCTCTCCCATACGACGGCAAATGCACCGGAGGGGTTCATAGCAACCTTTGGATATTGTTGTCTGCTTTCGGTACGGCTGTTGATGCTGAACTCGTCGCCGAGAGGTCGGCCGTTTAGGTCGAAGCGCCGGCCAAAAATATCTTCCTGGCTTACGCCTGGGCCGTACCAGACGACGACAAAATTGCCTGCGGCGTCCATGGCGACCGAAGACTCTTTTTGGTTGCCGGAGGTTGTCGTATTGATTTGGAATTCACTGCCGAGCGGAATTCCATCTGCCCCGAAGCACCGGCCGAAAATATCGTTCGATCTGACCCCGCCAAAATAACTGTTCCAGACTACGACAAAATTGCCCTTTGCATCGGATGCTATGGCAGGGTTCGCCTGGTTGTCGTTAGTGCCTATGTTTATCTGGAAATCGGCCTGGCAGGCTATCGCTGCAGATAAGGCAATTACGGCAGTCGTTAAGTAATTTTGTTTGTGCGTCAAGGTATTTTCCTCCTTTAATTTTGGAATAAGAAACCGTATTTTAACGGGTCAGAAGTGGCCGTCCAGAAAAAATTCAGAGCTTCGAATAATTTATGTATTTTTGGTTAAAAATGCAAATAGGGAATATCTTTTAGACTCTGAAAGCCTGCTATCTTTCCAGATGCTTTCTATAACTCACTATAGTGGTCCGGGAGGTACAGGAAGGGTGCTGACGATGGTGATTTGTTTGGAAAGCTGATTGTTGCCCTCATTTGATTCTGTGATGACGTTTCCTGAATCCACATAGGCAATGACGGTGAAAGTTCCAGCAGTTCTGGTCAGGTCTGAATTCTGCATCGTGGTGAAGTTCAGGATGCTCTTTTCCTGTCCTGGGTCGAGATATTCTGTGGAGGAAGAGCTCCATGTCATCTCACCCACAAGGTTGCTAAGATTAGTCTTATACAGGGATAGCTTCATGTTTCTCAAGTTTGCTCTTGCCAGCCCTTGGTTCTTAATGACGATGTTAAAATAGACATAGGGGTCGCCAACCGCCGGCGTGGTGGGACTCCAAGTCATGGACTTGACAATCAAATCCGGCAAAGGCGGTGCGGCGATGGTGATTGGTTTAGAAAGCTGATTGTTGCCCTCATTTGATTCTGCGATGACGTTTCCTGAATCTACATAGGCAATTACCGTGAAAGTTCCAGGGGTCTGTGTTAAATCTGAATTCTGCATCGTGGTTACTTGGACAGTTAGCTCCTGGCTCGGGTCAAGGTACTCAGTGTTTGATGGGGGCCACAGCCATTCCCCCACAAGGTTGCTGAGATTGTTCTTATACAGGGAAAGCTTCATGTTCCTTAAGTTTGCTCTTGCCTGACCCTGGTTCTTAATGACGATGTCAAAATAGACGTAGGGGTCGCCAACCTTCGGCGGCGGCGTGCCAGGACTCTGAATCATGGACTTGACAATCAAATCCGGCAAAGCCGGTGCGGCGATGGTGATTTGTTTAGAAAGCTGATTGTTACTCTCATTTGATTCTGCGATGACGTTTCCTGAATCCACATTGGCAATTACCGTGAAATTACCCGCACTCTGTGTTAAATCTGAATTTTGCATCGTGGTAAAGTTCAAGATGCTCTTTTCTTGTCCGGGGTCGAGATATTCTGTAGAGGAAGAGCTCCATTGCATCTCCCCGACAAGGTTGCTAAGATTATTTTTGTATAGAGAGAGCTTCATGTTTCTCAAGTTTGCTCTTGCCTGTCCCTGGTTTTTAATGACGATGTCGAAATAGACGTATGGGTCGCCAACCTTCGGCGGTAGCGTGCCAGGACTCTGAATCATGGACTTGACAATTAAATCCGGCAAAGCCGGTAAATTCGGCTCAGAGTAGCTGACAATCAATCGAGGCCGCTCACTGGCGTTACCCCAGTCAGAGGAGCGAAATTTTGCAAAAAGGCGAGCTGATGTACCAAGTTCAGAAGTAGCCTTCAAAACCACCCCATGATTAACCGCGGTAGAGTTTACCCAGCGTTGAACTAAGTTTTTAATGTTCCAGTTGACAAATTCGTTTGTTGCCGGCCCTAAAGGGCGGACATCCTCAGATGCTGTACTGAAAGCCGGCTGATTGCTCCAATTGATTGTCATCTCGTTCCAGGAATAAGCGACCTGGTAGACGCCTACCTCTGGCTGATTGCTATGATCGAAAACGTAATAGAATAATTCAAGATTCGCGTCCACTATTACAGCGTTGCTTGGAATAGTGCTTAGGTCGAACTCGATATAGGTTCTTGCTGTCGAGGGTGAGGAGTAGTCGACCACAAATAGTTGCGGGTCATTCCCAAAGTTACTGGATGGCAAAGTGTCTCTGACAAACGAATCCTTACCGTTAGCGGGGCCAGGCTGTATGGTTACCATAGTTATTCCACTTGGAGTCCAGATAACATCGTCAATTAACATGTTGTAACCAGGTGTAGACTCGAAAATTATCTTGGCATAAGCAGCATTAGAAGGAGCTGGAAAGGTATTCGGTCCATATTTAGTCCAATTGGAAAATGCCGTTATGGATTGGGTCGCAGGCGGCATTATCGAGCTGAAGGAGGAATCCAGCCATTCGTTTTTTGCATATCCAATAATATCTGGACCTGCAAAGCCGGTCTTTGTCCACCAACCAAACTGGTAATCTGTACCAGGGGTTACTTGGACTATCTGTGAGATAATAGCTCCAGTCTCAACCTTGGCGGAAAAACTGCCTGCGTGCGCATCGGTTGACTTAGTGATATTGACTCCATTGTCATTTGCCCAGTAGGCTGGAGAAACCTGACCTATCCAGTCTTCGAAGCCGCCATTTTGTAAAGATGGCTGTGCCCCGTATACTATGTTTACATCGGTTGTTCCATACACTACTAAACTATCAATTATTCCCATAGCAGCGATGGTTGCTGTTCCTGTTATACTTCCGCCGATCCATCCAATAATTGCCTTACCGTTGGGGTCGGTCACCACTGTCGAAGGATAAAACTCGAAATCGCCGGCATCTCCTGCCCCGCTACTGCCATAGAAAAGTGTTATTCCAGCGGCTGGTTGTGCATCAGAATGCATTGCAAAGGCAGTAACAGTGGTCATACTGCCTACCGTTATGGTAGAAGGATTAGCTACTAAAGTGACGGTCGGTAGAGTCAACGGTAGAGGCTCTGGTTCAGCTTGAGGCAGTGGTCCGTCTGATACGGCATTTCCAGCCATTGCAAAGATAGAGGAATTGCTCTGCTCTTCTGGCTGGCCGACATCGCCGTAAACATTTGCGGCTGCGCCAAAGGCAAGCCACATTGATAGGGTAATGATTTTAGCGCATACTATCACCCTGGAAAGTTGATTTTTCCTGAACATATATTACCTCCGACCTGTATATAAAGATATGTGAATTTACCACGAGTAGGTTTTGTTCTTCGGATTTCTAATACTAACTTACTCGTTATATTTTTTATAATTAATATTCATAATACCTTATATTACCGGTACTTGTCAACAATAAATTTTTGAAAAAATCAGAAAAAATCATTAAAAAAATGTTGACTATATGTCGATACCATATTAGACTGTAAATATATGTTGGGCTTTAGGTACGTACAGGCCCACTGGAAAGGGTTAGGGTTTTGAAAGAAATATTGATATTGTTTAATTTTTGGCTTTAAACTGCTGACGGACGGTTGGTAATGTCCGCATTCAAAGCCGCTGGCAGTTTTAAGCAGCGGTTTTTTTATTGCTCTTTATTAAGTTTATAGTTATAAACTACGAGCCTAATGCTAATTTACTTTTTACTATTGACTATTTTCAATCTAACATTTGTCGATAGTAAATATAAAGCAATAGATAGTCATCGGGCTCGTAGCTCAGTTGGTTAGAGCGCACGCCTGATAAGCGTGAGGTCGGTAGTCCGAATCTACCCGGGCCCACTACCTTTGGCTAAAAGCCAAAGGAAATCCGAAATTCGAATATCTAAATACTAAACAAATTCGAATGACCGAAGCTCAAATGTCCAAAACGAGGTTTTGAATTTTGGAAATTTGAATCTTTCTGCTTCGCTCGGGACAGGTTTTGATATTGTTTTGGATTTAGGATTTCGTATTTAGGATTTCCCGCGTAGCGGGCCTGGGGACGTAGCTCAACTGGGAGAGCGCCGGCTTTGCAAGCCGGAGGTTGCCGGTTCGACCCCGGTCGTCTCCAATTGAGTTCATAGTTATTAGTTCATAGTTATTAGTTTATAGTTCATCGATGAATAATGAACAATCAACTATGAACAATGAACTATGAACTAATGCGGTTCTTTGACAAGTAAATATGCAGATGCGTGGGATACAATTCCCAACAGGCATTTCGTTATTAAACGAAAGGCTTGTTAAAATGAGCGCTCATTTAGGCGATTTGACTAAGCAGTTCAATCAAAGATTGATATGGTCAAGTTACTAAGGGTGTATGGGGGATGTCTAGGCGTCGAGAGGCGATGAAGGACGTGGCAGGCTGCGATAAGCCCGGGGCAGGAGCCGAGCATCCGTTAATCCCGGGATGTCCGAATGGGGCAACCCGTCGTCACTGGGTAACCAGATGGCGTCATCCCTGGCTGAATGCATAGGCCAGCGGAAGTCAACGCAGGGAACTGAAACATCTTAGTACCTGCAGGAAAGGAAATCAACCGAGACTCCGTCAGTAGCGGCGAGCGAAGGCGGATTAGCCCAAACCAAAGAGCTTGCTCTTTGGTGTTGTGGGCGCCGGCAAGCAGTTACAAAGGCATCGCAAGCAGAACGGTCTGGAAAGTCCGACCATAGAAGGTGATAGTCCTGTATGCGAAAGCGAGAGCCCTGCGTTACTGCCGGCGTTCCAGAGTAGCACGGAGCTCGTGGAACTCTGTGCGAAGCTGGGGGGACCACCCTCCAAGGCTAAGTACTACTCGACGACCGATAGTGGAAAGTAGGGCGACCGAACGATGAAAAGTACCCCTATTAGGGGAGTTAAAAGTACCTGAAACCATACACCTACAAGCTGTGGAAGCCCTATGACCAGCCTTCGGGCTGGTAACGGGTGACCGCGTGCCTTTTGCATAATGAGCCGGCGAGTTACCGTCTGTGGCAAGGTTAAATCCCTAAGGGGTGGAGCCGTAGCGAAAGCGAGTCTGAATAGGGCGTTAAGTCGCAGGTGGTAGACGCGAAGCCAGGTGATCTACCCATGGCCAGGTTGAAAGGGATGTAAAAATTCCTGGAGGACCGAACGCACCAACGTTGAAAAGTTGGGCGATGAGCTGTGGGGAGGAGTGAAAGTCTAATCAAACCTGGAGATATCTCGTACTCTCCGAAATAGCTTTTGGGTTAGCCTTGGGTAACTACTTTACGGGGGTAGAGCTACTGAATGGGGACGAGGAGCCACCAGCTTACTCACCCCAACCAAACTCCGAATACCGTAAAGACTATCTCAGGAGTGAGACTGTGGGGGATAACCTTCATGGTCGAGAGGGGAACAACCCAGACCGCCAGCTAAGGTCCCGAAGTTCTGCTAAGTTCATAAGGAAGTTGAATTGCAGTGACAGCCAGGATGTTGGCTTAGAAGCAGCCACCATTTAAAAAGTGCGTAATAGCTTACTGGTCGAGCAGTTTGGCGCCGATAATGAACGGGAATAAGCAGAACACCGAAGCTGCGGCCCCGCACTTACTTTGACAGTTCACCATCGGGTATATTCGACGGTTTTGCTTTAGTGCGAACCTTCGGATTTATTCGGTTGTGGTTTGTCAAAGTAAGTGCGGGGGGTAGGAGAGCGTTGCTGCCAGCGCAGAAGCCGTACGGAAACGAGCGGTGGAGCGGCAGCAAGTGATTATGCCGGCATGAGTAACGATAAAACAGGTGAGAATCCTGTTCGCCGAAAGCCTAAGGTTTCCTGGGGAAGGTAAATCCGCCCAGGGTTAGTCGGGCCCTTAGTCGAGGCTGAAAGGCGTAGACGATGGA